>Ga0209060_10000320_pt1 | contig 101358 bp, 92 predicted proteins | sample Coa_R1_8_FD_187155 | JGI IMG/M metagenome (GOLD analysis project Ga0209060, IMG submission 187155) | Surface soil microbial communities from Centralia Pennsylvania, which are recovering from an underground coalmine fire - Coalmine... | ecosystem: Environmental > Terrestrial > Soil >... | reverse complement strand
GTTCCTTCATCTCAACCGCCAAAAAGCAAGGCTGGAACGTCATCCAGGCCCTCACGCAGGACGCGCAAATCCAAATGAGCGCGTTGCGGATCAGTTGACGGCAAAGGCACAACCTGGGCAGTTACAAATTCCCGGTTATTTTCCCTGTTCTGAGGGAATTTGGGACCGCCAGTCTTCGAGGATTGGCGGTGAGAGTGCCAGTGCAGCCTTAAGGAGATAACGGGTCATGCCGATAAACTGCTTCACGTTCGCCGGTTTGGCGCTGTCGAGAAAAGATTCACTTAACGTTGCTGCTGTCCTAAGCTCGTCGAGCGAGCCCTGGCAGGCGAGCCTCGGCGCGTCAGCTGTCATAGCGGGGAAGCCGTTGTCATCGTCTCTGAGCACGAATGGCGCGCGCGGTGCCGTGCCGCCCCTACGCTTGGCGCCCTCCTCGCTCAACATGCCCGCGCTGGCAGCTTCAGCGAGCCTGCGACTGATCGCCCGTGGAAGGATCGTCCGCTGGGCCTCTCGGCCTGCGATCCCTTCGTCGATCTGCCGCCGGATGCTTAAGCTTCGCCACTGATATGAGACCTCTGCCAGGCCGCAAGCGCTGCGCAAAGCCGATCCCATGAGGTTTCGCTGCCGGGCAGCCCAAATCGCAGCCATTCCGGATGCTCCGGGAAACGGCGGACCACAATGCCGGTACTCCCTAAATGCTCGAACAGATTTTTTGCCGCCGACGTGCGCGCCAGCCGGAACAGCGATGTTCCTCCGACGACTTCGATTCGAGTCCTTGCAAGCGCAGCGTCGAGGCGCCGCGCTTCCTGCTCAAGACGTTCCCGCATCGTCTTGGCCCACTCGATATCCGCTAGCGCCTTTTCGCTTATGGCAATGGCCGGCCCCGAAACCGCCCATGGCCCGAGAGCGGCGGACAATCGCGCCGCGATCTCCGGCCGCGCCAGGGCGAAGCCGAGCCGCAATCCAGCCAGGCCGAAAAATTTGCCGAAGGATCGAAGCACCACGATGTTGTAGCGGGTGACCTCGCCGCCCAAGCTGGCGTCGGCCGGGCCTACGTCCATGAAAGCCTCGTCGATCACCATCAGGCCGCGATTCCCGCGCGCCTTCGCCAGACGAAGCAATTCATCCGTCATGAGAAGGCGGCCGTCGGGATTGTTCGGATTGGCCACAACAGCAACGTCGGCGTCCCGGAGTTGCTCGATGCTTGCAACTTCGGTTACGTCGTGGCCCGCCGACGCGGCGGCGCGGACGAATTCCCCGTAGGTGGGGCCGAGCACGGCAGCCTTTCCGGGCCGGACAAGCGCCGCTGTCAGGGCCAGCAAAATCTGCGTGCCGGGCGCAGGAACCACGCAATCCCGCGAAGGCGCCCCGTAGGTCTCTGCCGCAATCGCAGCCAAGCGGTCGAGCCCGGCCGGCTCCGGCAGCCGCGTCAACAGATCTGGCGGCAGCGGCGGCAGAGGATATGAATGGGGATTGATCCCGGTCGAAAGGTCGACGAACGGTTGCGGTGCATCCGGAAACAGCTGCCGCGCCGCGGCGAGATTGCCGCCATGCAGGAGCGCAGGTTTCATGTTCGTCACGCTGGCGTTCATTGCGTTGCTGATCGAAGCTTCGCTGGGCTATCCGGATTGGCTCGTGCGATCAATCGGACATCCGGTAACCTGGATGGGCCGCATGATCCGCCGCCTCGACGACACCCTGAACCGCGAGTCCATGAACGCCGCCAGCCGGTGGGCGGCCGGCATTGTCGCGCTTCTTATCGCGATCACCGTCACAGGGGCCATTGCTTATCTGGTCGAGCGAGGCCTGTTCGGGCTTCCGCTCGGCGTCATCTTCGCGGCGCTGGCGGCAAGCACACTGCTGGCTCAGCGGAGCCTTCATGTTCACGTCGAGCGCGTCGCCGCGGCGCTCGAACGGGAGGGCGTCACTGCCGGCCGCAGGGAGGTCGCCCACATTGTCGGCCGCGATACGCAGGCGCTCGATGAGGCGGGCGTCGCACGGGCCGCAATCGAGAGCCTGGCGGAGAATTTCTCAGACGGGGTGGTAGCGCCGGCGCTTTGGCTTGCCCTTGGCGGCCTTGCCGGCGCCGCCGCCTACAAGGCGATCAACACCGCGGACAGCATGATCGGTCACCGAACCAGCCGCCACGAAGCCTTCGGCTGGGCGGCCGCGCGTCTCGATGACCTTGTCAACCTGCCGGCATCGCGTCTGTCCGCACTGCTGCTGATCGCCGCCGCCGCAACGATGAGCGGCGAGGCGGCGGTGCAAGCGTGGCGCGCCATCGTTCGCGACGCGCCTCATCATCGATCGCCCAATGCCGGCTATCCGGAGGCTGCAATGGCGGGGGCGCTCCATCTCGCGCTTGCAGGACAGCGAATCTATGCGGGCGTCGAAATCGGTGACGCCGTCATGGGACGCGGCCGCCGCGCCGCGACCGCTGCCGATATCCGCAGAGCGCTGGCGCTGTTCCGGCGCGCCGACGCCATTCTGGTCGGGCTCTTCGCGATCGTCGCCGCGTTGTTCATCGCGCCAGGCTGAGGATGCGCTCGACATCGATATGAGCGGCGACGTGGGCGGCGAGGCGATCAAGCGTGGTCTCGACAAGGGCATCGTGAGCGATAGCCGATGGTCCGGCGCCAAGCCGCGCAAGCCAGGCGGCGCGTTGGGAGTCATCATGAAACAGCCCGTGGATATAGGTCCCGACCACACGCCCGTCGGGCGATACGGCGCCCTCGGGCGCGCCGCAGGAAAGGCGGGCGAACGGGCGAGCGCAGTCAGGGCCCGCGGTCACGCCCATATGCATCTCGTAGCCGGAAAACGGAATGCCGCCGGCGTCGCCGCGCACAGGTTCGAGCCGCTTTTCGCCGGACAGCACGGTCTCGACGTCCAGCAGGCCCAGGCCCTCCGCCACACCGGGCGGTCCCTCGATGCCGGCCGGATCGCGGATGGCGCGGCCGAGCATCTGATAGCCGCCGCAGAGACCGATCACGGCCCCGCCACGGCGCCGATGCGCCGCGATATCGATGTCAAATCCTGCTTTGCGCAAGGCCGCGAGGTCCGCAATCGTCGCCTTCGATCCCGGCAGGATGACGAGGTCGGCGTTGCCCGGCAGCGCCGCGCCGGGGCGAAGCTTGACGAGTTCGGCCGCAGGTTCTGCCTCTAGCGGATCGAGGTCGTCAAAATTGGCGATGTGCGGCAGGATCGGCACGGCGATGCGGATGCGCGCGTGCGGCTTTGCGGGCGAGGCTCTGTCGAGCGCCAATGCGTCCTCGGCCGGGAGCAGGCGCGCGTCGGGAAAGAACGGCACGAGACCGAGCGGCAGCCATCCGGTTGCGCCTGCGATTGCCGCCATGCCCGAAGCAAACAATGCCGGGTCGCCGCGAAACTTGTTGATCAGGAAGCCGCGCACCAGCGCGGCGTCGCCCGGTTCGATTACGGCCTTGGTGCCGACAAGGCTCGCGATTACGCCCCCTCGATCGATGTCGCCGATGAGCACCACTGGCACGTCCGCGGCCCGCGCGAACCCCATGTTGGCGATGTCGCCCACGCGCAGATTGATCTCCGCAGCGCTGCCGGCGCCTTCGACCAGCACGATGTCGGCCTCCTGCTTGAGACAGGTGAAGCTGTCGAGAACGAAGCTCATCAGCTCCGCCTTCATCTGCTGATAGGCCGCCGCCTTGGCGACGCCATAGATGCGGCCCTGCACCACGATCTGCGCGCCGATCTCGCTCTGCGGCTTCAGCAGGACCGGATTCATGTGCACGGTCGACGGCGCGCGCGCGGCCCGCGCCTGCAACGCTTGGGCGCGTCCGATCTCGCCGCCGTCGGTGGTCACCGCCGCGTTGTTCGACATGTTCTGCGGCTTGAACGGCCGCACCGTCAGACCGCGATCAGCGAATAGCCGCGCTAAGGCGGTCACGATCAGCGATTTGCCGACATCGGACCCGGTCCCCTGAAACATCAGCGCGCGCGCGGCCACGTTTAGAACTCGATGCCGGGCTGCGCCTTCACGCCGGCCGCGAAATGATGCTTCACCAGGCACATTTCCGTCACCAGGTCGGCCGCCGCAATGAGATCGGGCTTTGCATTGCGCCCGGTGACCACCACATGCAGGCCCGCCCGGCGGTCTCGCAACGCTGCAACGACCTTTGCCAGGTCGAGATAATCGTAGCGCAGCGCAATGTTGAGTTCGTCGAGAATGACGAGGCCGAAATCCGGATCGGCCATCAGCTCCAGCGACTTAGCCCAGGCGCGCTCGGCGGCGGCGATGTCGCGCTTCAAATCCTGAGTTTCCCAGGTAAATCCCTCCCCCATCGCATGCCACGATACCTGGTCCCCGAATTTCGCAAGCGCATCGCGTTCCGCCGTGCGCCAGGCGCCCTTGATGAACTGCACGACGCCGACCCGGTGACCACGCCCCAGCATGCGCAGCGCCAGGCCGAATGCCGCCGTGGATTTCCCCTTGCCAGCGCCGGTATGCACGATGAGCAGGCCCTTTTCGATCGTCTTGCCGGCCACTTCGGCGTCCTGCACCGCCTTGCGCTTTGCCATCTTGGCGCGATGGCGCTCGGTTTCGGCATCGTCTACGGTCTTGGTCATCTTGCCTCCTTCACCACGAGGGGCAGCCCGGCAACCATGAGGACGACGCGATCGGCGCGCGCCGCCATCCGCTGGTTCAGTCTGCCTTGCATGTCGCGAAAGCGCCGCGCCAACTCATTGTCGGGGACGATGCCCGAGCCGACCTCATTGGAGACGAGAACGACCGGCGCCCGCAGGCTGTCCAGCGCCGCTTCGAGACGGGCGATTTCAGCCTCCAAGTCCGCTCCCGCCAGCATGCGATTTGACAGCCAAAGGGTCAGGCAATCGACCATGGTCGGGGCGGCGCAAGCCGCCAATGCAGCCGGCAGGTCGTGGGGCGCTTCCACGGTCTGCCAGTTCTTGCCGCGCCGCAAGCGGTGAGCCGCAATGCGCTCCGCCATCTCGGCGTCCCCGGCCTCCGCGGTCGCCACAAAGATCCACGGCGGCGGCAAGGCCGCCACAAGGTTTTCGGCATAGCGGCTCTTACCGGACCGGGCGCCGCCGAGCACGAAGGTAAGTTGAGGCATCGTCTTGTCGGTCACGTGGGGGTACGTGGGCCACATTGCTCCTTGCGGTCAATCGAAAAAGCTATGAGAGCCGCAGGACAACTGCGCAACGATTATTGACAAACGGCGCGCATCGGCCGTTATGTAACGCCGATCGGCGGTCTCTCGATACGAGGGACAACAGGGAATGCGGTGCGAACCCCTCCCTGCCGTTCCCGCAAGCCGGGGAGGGCGGGGAGGGTTCAATGCCGCAGCTGCCCCCGCAACTGTAAGCGGCGAGCCCGTACCACAGAGCCACTGGGTAAAATCCGGGAAGGCGGTGCCGGGCGGTGACCCGCGAGCCAGGAGACCTACCGTCGATTCGCACTTGCGCCGGGCGGGGTGCCTCGGCGGCGGTCGCGTTCATGCGGTCTGCCCTGTCCCGCCAGTGCTGGCAGCCGGAAGGGGAGGGCAGCGCCGGCAAGCACCCGAACCTGGGGCGCACGCCCTCAAGACGCGGACGGGTGACCTTGGCAGAGACCGCCACGCCGGACATTGCGGCCCCAGAACTGACCGCGGGCGACGCCGCAGCCGCTCTCGCTTGCGGGACCGCGGCCTCGCCGCCCGGCTGCCAGAAAGAGCGGGCCGGAGGCCTGCGGTCCCAGGATGAGCCAGCGCCCCACCCGGGGACGGCGAGCGCGGTCACGATCTTTGTCTGCGTCACCTGCCGGGGTGGCCGGCCCCTCGATCTTGTGCCGGTGCCCGGCGAAGTGCTGGCGGCCGCCACGGCGCGCGCCGCGGAAGACGCCGGCATCGCCGTGCGCCCGGTCCGCTGTCTTGCCAACTGCAATCGCGGGCTGAGCGCCGCGATGCGGCGCGACGGTGCGTGGACCTACGTTTTCGGCCATCTCGATCCCGTGGGCGGCGCCGAGGCCCTCGTCGAAGGCGCGAAGTTGTTTGCCGGCGCGCCTGATGGGCTGATGCCCTGGCGCGGCCGGCCTGATGCGCTGAAGCGCGGCCTTGTCGCCCGCACGCCGCCATTCGACTTCCCGGGGGATTGCTGATGATCGATTCGCTCGCCCGCGTGCCCTGCACCATCATCACGGGCTTTCTCGGCGCCGGCAAGACGACGCTCATCCGCCACGTCCTCGGCCATGCGCAGGGCCGGCGGCTCGCCGTGATCGTCAACGAATTTGGCGATGTCGGTATCGACGGCGAAATCCTGAAAGGCTGCGGCGACGCTGCTTGTGCTGAGGAGAACGTCGTCGAACTCGCCAATGGCTGCCTCTGCTGCACCGTCGCCGACGAATTCGTGCCGGCGCTCGACACGATCCTGTCCCGCCAGCCATCCGTCGAGCACATCGTCATTGAAACGTCCGGCCTGGCGTTGCCCAAGCCCCTTGTTCAGGCCTTCCATTGGCCGGCAATCCGCAGCCGGGTCACGGTCGATGGAGTCGTGGCCGTGGTCGATGGCGCCGCCATCGCGGAGGGGCGGGTTGCGGCGGACGAGCAAGCGCTTGCACGCCAGCGCGCAGCCGATCCGTCGCTCGCGCATGACGATCCGGTGGAGGAGGTTTTTGCGGATCAGATCGCCTGCGCCGATCTCGTGGTGCTGAACAAGCGCGATCTCCTGGACAGCGCCTCGCTCGACCGTGCGCTCTCGACCGTCGCCGCCAGATTGCCTCGCACGGTCAAGATCGTTTCCGTGTCGGACGGCAAGGTCGATCCGGCGGCCCTGCTCGGCCTGGGAATTGGGGTCGAGGATGACATTGACAACCGCCCGACGCTCCACGACCACGAACCGGAGCACGACCACGATGACTTTGACAGCTTCGTGGTGCTGCTGCCTGAGGTCGTCGATCCGGCCGTGCTTACGGCGCGCGTGGCGGGACTCGCCGATGCCCACAACGTCTTTCGCGTGAAAGGATTCGCGGCGGTGGCCGGCAAGCCGATGCGGCTTCTCATTCAAGCGGTCGGCGCGCGCGTGTCCCATCAGTACGATCGCGCCTGGACCGCATCCGACGAGCGCCGGGGCCGGCTCGTGGTGATCGGCCTCAAGGGGCTCGATCGCGCCGGCGTCGCCCGCGCTTTGCTGGGGTGAGCCATGCACCTCCTGAACACGACCAGTACGAGCCTCGACGAAATCGTCGAGCCCGTCGATCTCCGGCAGCCGCCCGGCGATGTGGTGGTGCTGTCATTCGCCGACAGCGATCTCGCCGGGCTCGCGGCTGCGTGGGCGCTTGAGCAACATGCGCTGCCGAGCGTGCGGCTCGTGCATCTCCGGGATTTGCGTCACCCGATGTCGGTCGATTTGTGGATCGACCGGGCAGCAGTTTTTGCGAAGGTCATCCTGGTGCGCCTGATCGGCGGCCTCGATTGGTGGCGCTACGGGATCGAGCAGCTTTCAACGCTCGCCCGCACCCGCGGCATCAAGCTGGCGTTGCTGCCCGGCGAGGATCGCGACGACCCCCGCCTCGCGGAGGCTTCGACCTTGCCGCCCGGAGAGCTGGATACGCTATTGCGTTTTTTTCGCGAGGGCGGGCGAGACAATCTGCGCGCATTGCTGCGCCGCCTCGCCTGCCACGCCGGGCGGAGACTCAATTCCGCCGAGCCGACGCCGCTGCCGCGCTTCGCCGGCTATTTGCCTGATGCGGGGCCGATGGACATCGGGCGGCTTGTGCTGAGCCTCGCGCCGGGGCGTCCGGTCGCGCCTGTCATTTTCTATCGGGCGTTGTTGCTGGCGGCCGATACGGCCGCCATTGATGCCTTGTGCGAGGCGCTGTCGGCGCGCGGTCTCGCACCGGTGCCGCTTGCGATCACGAGTCTCAAGGAGGCCGCAGCGGCAGCGTTCATTCGCGACGCCATGGGGCGTCTCAAACCTGCCGTCATCATCACGACCACCGCCTTCGCGGCCGGCGCGGATAGAGGCGATCCGAGCCCGTTCGATGACCTGGACGCGCCTGTGCTCCAGGCTGTGATCGCCACCACCAGGCGCGCCGCATGGCGCGAAAGTTCGCGCGGACTCTCCGCCGCCGATCTTGCCATGCACGTGGTGCTGCCGGAGCTGGACGGGCGGGTGCTGGCAGGGGCGATCGCTTTCAAAGATTCATCGCCGCCGCATCCCCAACTCGCGTTTACCTCGTTTGCGAGCAGGCCGGAGCCGGACCGCGTTGCTGCTGTCGCCGACCGCGCCGCCGCGCTTGTGCGCGTGCAGGAGAAGCCCCGCGCCGAGCGCCGCATCGCTGTGCTGATGCCTGATTATCCGGCGGCGCCGGGCCGCACCGGATATGCCGTCGGTCTTGATGTTCCGGCGAGCGTGGCGGCCTTGCTCAGCGACCTTGCGGCGGCGGGCTACGGCGTGCGCGACGCGCCGCAGACCTCGCGCGCGCTGCTCGATCGGCTCGATCGAGGCTGCGCCCGACAGCGCGCCCCTCGCCTTGATGGGGGTTCAGCCACGGAATTAAGTGATCGAAATCGGCAGCAGCCGATTTCGATTGGGGAGGGGGCGGCAGGCGAGGCCTTCCTGTCGCTCACCGATTATGCGCAGCTCCTGGGCGATCTACCCACAGAGCTGATAACTTGCCTTCACGCAGCGTGGGGCGATCCCGCCGACGATCCAGATGTGCGCGACGGCGCCTTTCGGTTTCGCGTCACTTTCTGCGGAAACATCATTGCGGCGGTGGCGCCCGACCGCGGCCGTGCGGCCGAGCGGCGCGCCGACTATCATGATCCGACGCTGCCGCCGCGTCATGCGCTGATGGCATTCGGGCTATGGCTGCGGCGCGTCTTCCGGGCGGACGCGCTCGTTCATATGGGCGCCCACGGCACGCTCGAATGGCTGCCGGGCAAAGCCGTGGCGCTGACGGCGACCTGCTTTCCGGAGGCCGTCGTCGGCGAATTGCCGGTCTTCTATCCGTTCATCGTGAGCAATCCGGGCGAGGCCGCGCAGGCCAAGCGCCGGATCGCCGCCGTCACCATCTCTCATCTGCCGCCGCCATTGGTCGCGGCCGGTCTTTCAGGCGATGCGCAGCGGCTGGAACGCCTCGTCGACGAATATGTCCAGGCCGATGGCCTGGATCGCAGGCGTCGCGAGCGGCTCGCGGCTCTGATCGTCGAGGCGGCAAGGGAGACGGGCATCGGGCGCGAAGCCGGGGTCGATGCGACTGCCGATGCGGACGAGGCGCTCCGCCGCATCGATGCATGGCTGTGCGATCTTAAGGATCTTGCCGTCAAAGATGGTCTTCACGTCTACGGACGCGGGCCCCTGGCGCACGGTGCCGATCCATGTTGGCAGGCCAGCGCTGCCGCGGAATCTGCCGCCCTGCTGGCCGCACTTGACGGGAAGAGAATCCCGCCCGGCCCGGCGGGCGCGCCGGTGCGCGGACGGCGCGACGTATTGCCGACCGGCCGCAATCTGTTCGTTGCCGATCCTCGCATGCTGCCGACCCCGACAGCCATGGATCTCGGACAGCGCGCCGCCGACGAGGTGATCCGCTGCTACCTCCAGGCCCATGGCGAGATGCCGCGTGCGCTCGTCATAGACCTCTGGGCCAGCGCGACGTTGCGCACCGGCGGCGAAGAGATCGCCCAAGGTTTCAGCCTGATGGGGTGCCGGCCGACCTGGGACGCGGCCACTGGCCGCCTTACCGGCATCGAGGTGCTGCCGACTGCGGCGGTCGGCCGGCCGCGTGTTGATGTGACGTGGCGAATTTCCGGCCTGTTCCGGGACCTCTTTCCGGCGCAGATTGCGCTCATTGATGCCGCCGTGCGGGCGATTGCGGTACGCGAGGAGACCCCGGATGAAAATCCGCTGGCTGCTGCGTGCGAGGCCAACGGAGGGGCGCCCGCCCGCATTTTCGGCGCCGCGCCCGGCGCTTATGGCGCCGGCGTCGAGGATTTGGTCGATAGCGATGCCGATCGGACCGCCATTGGGGCAGCCTATCTGGCTTCGGCATCTCACGCTTACGGAGGTCCGGAAGGCGGGGCGACGCCATTGCCCGGTGCGTTCGCCGAACGGATCGCATGCGCCGATCTGCTGGTGCACCCCAGTGACGATCCCGGCCGCGACCTGCTTGAAGGCGCCGAAGACGTGGCCTTCGTCGGCGGCTTTGCGGCAGCCGCAATCACGTTCGGCCGTGCCCCCGATCTGATCATGCTCGATGTGACCGACCCCAAGCGCCCTCGCGCGCGTCCGCTCGATGCCGCGCTCGCCCGCATCGTGCGCGCCCGCGCCATCAACCCGCGCTTCATTGCGGGCCAGATGCGCCATGGTCCGCGCGGCGCTGCGGAGCTTGCCGAAACGGTCGATCGGCTGATCGGATTCGCGCAAATGACGGACGCTGTTGCGAGTGAGCTCATCGACCTCGTTCACGAAGCCTATCTGGCCGATCGAGAGGTGCGTGCATTCCTGCTGCGGGAAAATCCAGCCGCGGCGCGCGCTATTGCGAGGCGCCTTGATGCTGCGCGTCGTCACGGTTGGTGGCATCCGCGGCGCAACGACATCGACGCCGATCTTCACGCGATGATGGCGGAGGCGGCGTCATGAATGTGCCCCGCGTCCGCGGCGTCTGCCCCGGCTTATCGACCCCGATGCAAACCGGCGATGGTCTGCTGGTGCGCCTGATGCCGGCCGCGCCGATACCTCTCGACGCAATGCTCGGATTCTGCGAGGCGGCGGGCCGGCACGGCAACGGCGCCATCGAAGTCTCGGCTCGCGGCAGCCTTCAGGTGCGCGGGCTGACGGCCGACTCAGCGCCATTGTTTGCGTCGGCCGTCGCGGAACTGGGGATCGCCGCTCTCGAGGGTGTCCCGGTCATCGCGGGGTTTGACCTCATGGGCGCGGATCTTCTCCCCTCCCGTACAAGGGAGGAGGGAGTTGACACCGCCCAAGTGGCTGCCGAGCTGCGTTCCGCGATTGCAAACGCAGGGCTGGCGCTGTCCCCGAAAGTCTCCGTCGTGGTGGATGGCGCCGGTCCGTTGCATCTCGATGCGCTCACGGCTGATGTCAGGTTGCGCGCGGCCGAGCCGGACCCAGGGTCGCGATTTGGCGTGCCGCGATTTCATCTGGGGCTAGGCGGCGACGGCGCGTCGGCGAGCTGGCTTGGAACGGTGGCGGCAGCGGATGTTGTGGCTGCGGTCATCGGTGTCTTGAGGACCATCGCTGCACGCGGCGCGACCGCCCGCGCGGCGGAGATTCTCCGCACTGAGGGGGGTGAGGCGTTTCGTTCGGCGGTGGCCATAATCGAGCCGGCAGCTCCGCCGCCGCAGCGGATGCCGGCCGAGATGATCGGACTGCATTCGGCGCTCGACGGCACGGCTGCGGTCGGTATCGGGCTTGCATTCGGCCAGACGCAGGCCGCCGCACTGGGGGAAATCATCTGCTTTGCCGCTGCTCATGGCGCAACAGCGGTGCGGCCGGCGCCCGATCGCGCATTGTTGCTGATCGGGGTTTCAGCGCCAGACGCACTCAACCTCTCCGCCGCGGCGGAGCGGCTCGGCTTCGTGGTGCGCGCTGATGATCCCCGACGTCGTATCGTCGCCTGCCCAGGCGCTCCGGCTTGTGCCGCGGGGCTGATTCCGGCCCGCGAGCTTGCGTCAGGACTGGCGTCCGCCCTTGCCTTCATAGGCACGAACTCACGCCGCGACTTGGGCCTCGGGACTCCCTCCCCACAAGGAGGAGAGGAGAAGCGCGTGGCGCTGTTATCATGTAGACCTCGAGGCGTTGCGATCCACATTTCGGGCTGCCCTAAGGGCTGCGCCCATCCAATGCCAACAGCGCTCACCGTAGTTGGTACTCCGCGCGGCTGCGGCATCGTCCGCCATGGCTCCGCGCGTGTGACGCCCAGTCACTACCTCGATCCTGCGAACCTTAGTCGAGAGATTTTGCGCCTCGCCGCAAAGAGCAAGGGGGCTGCTCATGGCTGAGCCCTATCTGCGCGACGGCGCCGCAATCTACGAACGGTCGTTCGCAATCATCCGCGCGGAAGCCGATCTCGCCCGCTTTTCGGCCGAGGAGGCTGAGGTCGCAATCCGTATGATCCATGCCTGTGGGCTCGTCGAGGCCGCGAAACATTTCCTGTTTGGCCACGGCCTCATCGCCGCCGCCCGGGCCGCTCTGGCGCGCGGCGCGCCGGTCCTTTGCGACGCCGAGATGGTGGCGCACGGCATCACCCGGACACGACTGCCGGCGCACAATAAAGTCTTCTGCGCGCTGCACGACCCCAGCGTACCGGCGCGCGCGGAAAAGCTTCGCACGACACGGTCGGCAGCGGCCCTGGATTTGTGGGGCGACAAGCTCGCGGGCGCTGTGGTGGCGATCGGCAACGCCCCGACGGCATTGTTCCGGCTTCTTGAACTGCTGAACGCAGGCGCGCCGAGGCCGGCTGCGATCCTCGGAATGCCGGTCGGCTTTGTGGGCGCCGCGGAAGCCAAGGAGGCTTTGGCGGCCAACGAACAGCACGTCCCGTTTCTGATCGTGCGCGGCCGGATAGGCGGCAGCGCCATGGCGGCCGCGGCCGTCAATGCGCTCGCGAGGCCCGGGATATGAGCGAAACCGCAAGGCTGATCGGCGTCGGAGTGGGCCCCGGCGATCCGGAACTCCTCACTCTCAAGGCGATCCGGGCGCTGCGGGACGCCGACGTGGTGGCGCATTTCGCCAAGGCCGGCAATGTCAGCCGCGCCCGCGCCATTGCGGCCGACCATATCCGGCCGCATGCCATCGAATTGCCGCTGCTCTATCCCGTCACGACGGAAATCCCGCGAGGGGCTGGGGCCTATTGCGAAAAGATCGAGGCGTTCTACGACGACAGCGCAGCCGCGGTCGCAGCCCATCTGAATGCGCGTCGCTCGGTTGCGGTGATCTGCGAGGGCGATCCGCTTTTTTACGGCTCCTACATGCATCTCCATGTGCGGCTCGCGTTCCGCTATCCAACCGAGGTGATCGCCGGAGTGAGCGGGATGTCCGGCTGCTGGTCGACGATCGGCGCCCCCATCGCGCAGGGCAATGACGTGTTCACGGTGCTGCCGGGCACGCTTGCCGAGGACGAGCTTACGCGCCGCCTTGCCGATGCCGATGCAGCGGCGGTCATGAAACTTGGCCGCAACTTGGCGAAGGTGCGCCGGGCCCTGGAGCGCGCCGGCCGGCTTGGCCGCGCCATGTATGTGGAGCGCGGCACGATGGCGGACGCGGTGGCGATGCGCCTCGTCGACAAGCCGGATGACTGTGCACCCTATTTCGCGACCGTGCTGGTGGCGGGCTGGGAGCGCCGCCCGTGAGCGGGCGCCTGACCGTGATCGGCCTCGGGCCAGGAGATGCACGCTGGCTGACGCCCGAGGCCCACGCTGCACTGGCAGCCGCCGAAGCCCTCTACGGTTACAGCGCCTATCTGGACCGGGCGCCGGTTCGCCCAGGCCAGTCGCGGCATCCGTCCGATAACCGTGAAGAGCAGGCGCGGGCCGCCGCCGCTCTCGCACACGCCGCCAATGGGGCACATGTCGCCCTGGTGTCTGGCGGCGATCCCGGCATATTCGCCATGGCGGCGGCTGTGTGCGCCGCGATCGAAGCTGGTCCGCCGGCGTGGCGCGAGCTGGACCTCGCGATTGTTCCGGGCGTCACCGCAATGCTTGCTGTGGCGGCGCGGGCGGGCGCGCCGCTGGGGCACGATTTCTGCGCGCTTTCGCTCTCAGACAACCTCAAGCCGTGGGAGCTGATCGAGCGACGCCTCGAAGCCGCGGCAGGAGCTGGATTTGTCATCGCCATCTACAATCCGGTGTCGCGGGCGCGGCCGTGGCAACTCGGCGCCGCATTCGATTGCGTCGGCCGGCTTTTGCCGGGATCGACGCCGGTCATATTCGGGCGGGCGATCGGACGCGACGGCGAACAGGTCGAGGTGACGACGCTCAGCGTCGCGAAATCAATCGCCGCCGACATGGCAACGCTCGTCATTGTCGGCTCGGCTGAAACCCGCATTGTCGCTCGCAGGGGCCAGACCCCGCTCGTCTACACACCGCGCGAAGCCGCAAGGGCGCACGCATGATCGAGCCAGGCCACGGCCCCATCCACGGTTTCGACCGCAGCCCCCTCCCTGCCCTCCCCCGCTTGCGGGTAGGGAGGGGGCTGCGGCGGCCGGCGCAGCATGATCACCGGCAGCCCGAGCGCACGGGCTGCCGCGATCTTGCCGTAGCTCGCAGGGCCGCCGCTGTTTTTGGCGACGATGACGTCGATGCGGTGCGCGATGAGCAGCGCGCGTTCGTCGGCCTCGGCGAAAGGACCGCGGCCGGTAATGTAAACAGCTTGCGGCACCATGAGCGGCGGCATGATCGGCTCGACGCTGCGGACCAGATAACGATGTTGCGGCGCCTCCTCAAAGGGCTCGATTTCTTTGCGGCCGAGAGCAAGAAAGACGCCGCGCGGGACGTCGCCGAGCGCTCGCACGGCGCCCGCCACATCGTCAACCTCGACCCAGCGATCTCCCGCCATCGGCGTCCAGGCAGGACGACGCAGAGCAAGCAACACAACGCGTGCCTGCGGTGCGGCGATGGCTGCGTTGCGGGAAATAGCGGCGGCATAAGGATGCGTCGCATCGATGAGAACATCGATTTTCTCCCTGCAAAGATAATCCGCCAACCCTTGCGCGCCGCCGAAACCGCCGAGGCGCACTGGAACCGGCTGCCGCGCCGGCGCCGCGGTGCGGCCGGCGAGCGACAGGGTCACCGCCAGATCGGCCCGCCTGGCGAGGCGTTCGGCGAGCTGCCGCGCCTCCATTGTGCCGCCGAGGATAAGCACTCGCATGTCGCGCGTTGATCCAATTTTGCCGGAGAGTGCCGCATTGCTGCGCTGGCTGTCCATCGTCGGCATCGGCGAGGACGGCATTGATGCGCTCAGTCCGGTGGCGCGCGGCCTGATCGGCGACGCCGAAATCGTGTTCGGCGGCAGGCGGCATCTGGCGCTGGCAGCCGCGCTCATTCGCGGCGCGGCTCGCCCATGGCCTTCGCCATTCGAGCGCGCCGTGGACGAGGTGCTGGCGCAGCGCGGTCGGCCGGTCTGCGTGCTCGCGTCGGGCGATCCCTTTGTCTATGGCGTCGGCGCTGTTCTGGTGCGCCATATCGATCCGGCGGAGATGCTGGTGGCGCCGGCGCCATCGGCGTTCAGCCTCGCGGCTGCCCGGCTCGGCTGGGCGCTGCCGGACACCACACAGGTGTCGTTGCACGGGCGCGCGCTCGACCTCGTCCGCCCGCATTTGCAGCCTGGCAGGCGCGTGCTGGTCCTGACATCCGGCGCGGACGGCCCTGCGGATCTCGCGCGCCTGATGTCGGATACCGGCTTCGGCGCGTCGTCTCTTATCGTCATGGAGGCGCTGGGCGGGAAACGGGAACGAATCCGGGCCACGACGGCAGCGAAATTCGATTTGCGTGAGATCGATGATCTCAACGTCGTCGCGATCGAAGTCAAGGCAGAGCCCGGCGCTCGCGTCATTGCGCGGGCGGCGGGTCTCGCCGACGCCCTGTTCGAGCACGACGGCCAGATCACCAAGCGGGAGATCCGCGCCATAACGCTATCATCGCTCGCGCCCCGCCGGGGCGAGCTGCTGTGGGATGTCGGCGCTGGCTCCGGCTCGGTCGCAATTGAATGGATGCTGGCGGACCCCTCGCTCGCCGCCATTGCGATCGAACGGCGCACCGACCGTGCAGCGCGCATCCGCCGCAATGCCGCGGCATTCGGTGTTCCGGGGCTTGAAGTTATCGAAAGCGAAGCCTCGGCGATCTTGGGCGGCCTGCCCAAGCCCGACGCCATCTTCATTGGCGGCGGCGCCGGGGGCGTCCTTGAATCCGCCGTATCGATGCTGCCGCATGGCGGCCGCCTGGTTGCGAACGCCGTGACGTTGGAAACGGAGGCGCTGCTGCTTGCACGTTACGCCGCGCTTGGCGGCGAGCTGATGCGCATAGCGGTCACACGGGCCGATGTGGTTGGCGGCAAAACCGGCTGGCGTCCGGCCATCCCGGTCACTCAATGGACATGGATCAAACCATGATCGTGGCAGGCGTCGGATGCCGAAAAGGCGTGCAGGCGGCCGAAATCGAGGCCGCGATCATGGCGGCGTTCGCCCAGGCGGGCGTTGCCGTGTCGAGGCTTGGCCTCATAGCGACCTCGGCCGCCAAAGGAGAGGAGCCCGGAATCGCCGCGGCCGCATCGGCAATTGGCGTACCCCTGGTCACGATACCGCCGCCTGATCTTGCGGCGGCTGGACTGCGGGCGACGACGCGGTCCGAGCGCGTGATCGCACTCGCCGGCGTGCCATCCGTTGCAGAAGCAGCGGCCCTCGCCGCCGGGGGGCCGACGGCGCGGCTGATCGCGCCGCGCATTGCGGCCGGCCCCGCGACCTGCGCGCTCGTTGAAACTGAGGTTCCGCCATGACGGTGCATTTCATCGGCGCGGGGCCGGGGGCGGCAGACCTCATCACGGTGCGCGGACGCGACCTGATCGCGCGTTGCCCGGTCTGCCTTTATGCCGGCTCGATCGTGCCGCAGGAATTGCTCGCGCATTGCCCGGGCAATGCCCGCATCGTCGACACGGCGCCGCTGACGCTCGATGAAATCGAGGCGGAGTTCGTGAAGGCATACGCCGCGGGCCTCGATGTGGCGCGGCTGCATTCGGGCGACCTCTCCATTTACAGCGCGCTTGCCGAGCAGTTGCGGCGACTCCATCGCCACGGCATCCCGTACACCATCACTCCCGGCGTGCCGGCATTCGCAGCGGCAGCCGCGACGCTCGGCTGCGAACTGACAGTGCCGGAGGTGGCACAAAGCGTCGTGCTGACCCGCATGCCCGGCCGCGCTTCGGCCATGCCCAAGGCGGAGCAACTCGCGGGCTTCGCGGCTACGGGGGCCACACTCGTGATCCATCTCGCAATCACTTCGATCAGCCGCATCGTAAATGAGCTTACGCCTTTTTACGGCTGCGACTGCCCGGTCGCCGTGGTTGCGCGAGCGAGTTGGGCGGATGAGCGCGTGATCCGCGGCACGCTCGCCGACATTGCGCAACTGCTAGCGGCCGAGCCGATCGAACGCACGGCTCTCGTTCTCGTCGGCCGGGCGCTTGCCGCCAAGGATTTCCGCGACAGCGCGCTCTATGACCCCGATTATCGCCGCCGGTTTCGCGGTGAGGCGCCGTCGTGATGCGATCCGAACGGCGCATGACCAGCCAACCGGCCATCGCGGTCGAACAGCGCAATCTCGATGTCAATGCCGCTGCCCGCTACCACATCCATTGCGGTCTCTCGCGCCGCGCGTGCGACCTCATCGCCCAGGTTCACGTTTTCCGCCACTGCGCGCCCGAATGCTTCCGCGGCCGTGTTGGAAGCCATGATGCATTGCATCAGAGACTCCGGCGCGCCGGCGGCTCTGGCGAAATCCGCCAAAGCCGCAAGATCCACCGAACCGCGCTTCGCGTGAAGATCGAGCATGCCCTGAGCAAGCTTGGTCATCTTGCCGACACCGCCCGCGATCGTCACCCGGGCGATCGGATGCCGGCGCAGATATTTGAGCATGCCGCCGACGAAATCCCCCATGTCGATAAGCGCGATCTCGGGAAGATGGTGCAACTTCTGCACGGCGATTTCCGAGTTTCGCCCGGTCGAACCCGCGATGTGAGCCACGCCCGCCGCACGCGCCACATCGATGCCCCGGTGGATCGAATGAATCCAGGCGGCGCACGAAAACGGGATCACAATGCCGGTCGTCCCCAGGATCGACAGGCCGCCCACAATGCCGAGCCGCGGATTGAGCGTCCTGGCAGCAAGCTGTTCCCCGCCCGCGACGGAGATCTCGACTTCGACATCGCATCCCCATTTTTCCTTGCCCAGCACGAGAGGCGGGGTGATCGCATTTGGAGCGGCCGCTTCCTCTCCCTCCCCCCTTGTGGGGGAGGGTGGGGGGGCGGGCCTATCGTCTCCGGAAGCGCCCTTCGGCGCGCCCCCCTCCCCACAAGGGGGAGGGCAGCCCGAGGGGCTCGCCACAAGAGACTGCCTTCGTCGCCCAGGGGGAAGGGAACGGTGGGAAGCCGCCGCAACTTCTGCGATGGCGTCGCGAATCATCTGGCGTGGCACCGGGTTGATCGCAGGCTCGCCGGGGGGAATCGGCAGGCCCGGGCGCGTGACGATGCCGACGCCGGGGCCGGCGCGAAAGGTGACGCCGGCGCCGCGGGGAGCGGCGCGAACCGTCGCAAGCACGAGCGCCCCGTGCGTGACATCCGGATCGTCGCCGGCGTCCTTGACGACGCCGGCGGTGGCGGAGTCCGCGTCTTTTCGGGTAACCGCGAGCGCGAAAGACACCCGCTCGCCGCGCGGCAGCGTCACCTCGACCGGATCGGGGAATTCGCCGGTCAGCAGCGCCGTATAGGCTGCCTTTGCGGCAGCAGTGGCGCAGGCGCCGGTCGTCCAGCCGCGGCGCAGTGGCCGATCTTGCGGGCTCATTGCATTGCCTATAGAGCGCCCGGGCGCCGCGGTCACCACCGAACCGGCCAGTCATGACGGCGCGCGGGCTCATCGTGGCGGCGGCGCGGTCCGGTTCCGGCAAGACCGCCGTGACCCTCGGTTTGCTTGCAGCCTTTAAACGGCGCGGCATCGCGGTTTGCGCCGGCAAGGCCGGGCCGGATTATATCGATCCGGCATTCCACGCCGCCGCAACCGGAGCCGCAAGCAGCAATCTCGATAGCTGGGCGATGCCTCCGGACCTCTTGAATGCGCTTGCTGCAGACGCCGCCAAAATTGCGGAGCTTGTCGTCATTGAGGGCGTCATGGGGCTGTTCGACGGGGCGACGGGACCGCCAGGCCGGGCCGGATCGACCGCGGACCTCGCGACACTCTTCTGCCTGCCGGTGCTCTTGGTCCTTGATATTTCGGGGCAGTCGCAGACGGCCGCTGCGGTTGTCCGCGGTCTTGCAGCGCACGATCCACGCGTGCGCATCGCCGGCGTCGTCCTCAATCGCGCCGGCAGCGCGCGGCACCGCACGCTGGTTGAAGATGCGATCGAGAGGCTGGGCATCCCGGTGCTCGGTGCGATGCCGCGCGATCAAGCGCTGACCTTGCCGGAACGCCATCTCGGGCTCGTGCAGGCGCAAGAACACAGCGACCTCGCAGCGGTTCTCGACGGCCTCGCCGATATCGCGCAGCGCCATCTTGATCTCGACCGGATCCACGCAATAGCCGCGCCGCTCAACGTTGCGGCAGCGAGCCGCCGCCCCGCATTGCCTCCGCCCGGGCAACGCATCGCGGTCGCGTCAGATAAGGCTTTCACATTTTTCTATCCGCACCTGGGCGATGGCTGGCGGCGCGCCGGCGCCGAGATCGTTGCGTTTTCGCCGCTTGCTGACGAGCCTCCTCCGAACGACTGCGATGCCTGCTGGCTCCCCGGCGGCTATCCGGAGCTGCATGCCGGCGTGCTCGCAAACGCTCATCGTTTCCGGGAAGGGCTGCGGCGGTTCGCGGCGGCCCGCCCGGTGCACGGCGAGTGCGGCGGCTACATGGTTCTGGGCGAAGGCCTTGAGGACGCACACGGTACGCGCCACGCAATGGCCGGCCTGCTCGGACATGCGACGAGCTTCGCTGCGCGCAAGCTCAATCTCGGCTACCGGGAAGCGCGGCTTCTCGCTGACGGCGCGCTGGGGCGGGCGGGCAGCATCATTCGCGGACATGAGTTCCACTATGCGACGCTGATCTCGCCGGGCGCCGACGAAGTTTTTCTCGAGCTTACCGATATGCAGGGCGGGGCAGTCAAAGATGCCGGCGGCCGGAGAGGCCATGTCACCGGGACGTTCTTTCATGCCATCGCGCAGGTATGATCTACAGCTTGCCGGAGACGCCGGCTTCGGCGAACGTCGCCATTCCGGCATGACACGCAAGCGCGGCGCGAAGAATGAGCGAACCGACGGCGGCCCCGGAGGCTTCCCCAAGCCGCATGCCGAGGTCGAGCAGCGGCTTGAGGCCAAGCTCGTCAAGGAGGGCCCGATGGGCTGCTTCCGCCGAGACGTGGGCCGCCATCACATGCGCCAGCCCATCGGCGCGCAGCATCATGAGCGGAGCGACAGCGGCGGTGCACACGAAGCCGTCGATAAGGACCGGAACACGGCGTCTGCGCGCTGCGAGCGCAGCTCCCAGGATCGCTGCAAGCTCACGCCCCCCCAACGCGGCGGCGATGCGGAGCGGATCGCCGAGGAGCCCAGCATGGCGTTTCACCGCCCTGTCAATCACAGCGCGCTTGCGGGCGAGGCCATTGTCATCGACGCCCGTGCCACGGCCCGCCCAGCGCATCCCGCCGCCGCCGAACAGCGCCGCCGCTATGGCGGCGGCCGCCGTGGTGTTGCCGATACCCATCTCGCCAAGGCAGACGAGATCCGCATCAGGCGGCACCGTGTCGTAGCCGGTGGCGACCGCACGCAGAAATGCGTCTTCCTCCATCGCAGGTTCCTTGGTGAAGTCTGCGGTTGCTTGATCGAGGTTAAGCGGCACGACCTGCAGCCGCGCGCCCGCCGCGGCGGCAAGCTGGTTGATGGCGGCGCCGCCGGCGGCGAAATTGGCCACCATCTGCGCCGTCACCTCGGCCGGATAGGCCGATACGCCCTGCGCCACGACGCCATGATTGCCGGCGAATACCAGCACCTCGATGCGGTCGAGCCGCGGCGGATCTCTCCCTTGCCATTGGGCAAGCCAGATGGCGAGGTCCTCCAGGCGCCCGAGACTGCCCGGCGGCTTGGTGAGCTTGGCGTTGCGATCCGCGGCCGATGCTGCCGCGGCGTCATTGGCGGGCGGAAGATCAAGGCAGGCGGTGCGCAGTGCGGCGAAGGATGGAAAGCGCGTCATGGCGGCTGGCAGATGTTGCGGCCTCGGAAAATCTGCTTTTCATCGCCACCTGTCCACTGGTTTTGCTCAGGTGGAGCCCGTTCCGGCGGGCGAATCGCGTTTCCGTCGTCATGGCCGTCCTGCGGATCAAGCCGGGGACGGCCATGACTCCGGACAAGCCGCGACTCTGGAGAAATGATCGACCGGGAGCCCGCGATGAGGACGCGCGAAAGCTGGGCGAATGATCTGGCCCGGGATTTCAACATCAGCATTTCGATCTGTACGCGCCTGCCGCTTGGTTTCTCCGCTCCGATCGAGACCTGCGATATTGCGCGCGCGAGCTGGGCATTCCCGCTGGCCGGCTTCATCGTGGGCGGCGCCGGCGCGCTGGCATACGCGGCGGCGTTGGGACTCAAACTTCCTTCGACGCTTGCGGCTGCGCTTGCGCTGTCCGCCACTCTCCTTGTCACCGGTTGCCTGCATGAAGACGGCCTTGCCGATACGGCGGACGGCCTCGGCGGCGGGCGGGACCGCGCGCGCAAACTGGAGATCATGCGCGACAGCCGTCTCGGCACCTACGGGGCTTGCGCCCTCGCGATCTCGCTCCTGTTGCGCTGGGCGGCGCTCGCTGCGTTAGCGAGCCCGGTCCCGGTCGCGCCGGCGCTGATTGCGGCGCACGTGTCGGCCCGCGCGGCGCTGCCGGTGTTCATGCATTTCGTTCCCCCAGCCCGTCTCGATGGCTTGTCCGCGCAGGCGGGGCAGCCTGGTCCGCGAGCGGCGGCTGTAGCGGCTGCGTTGGGCGTTGTGACGCTTCTGACTGCGCTCGGACTCATCGCGGCAATGATCGGCCTGATCGTCGCCGCCTGCGCCGGCCTTTTAATGGCGCGGCTCACCATGCGGCAGATCGGCGGACAAACCGGAGACGTGCTGGGGGCGGTGGAACAGATCATCGAAATCGCCATTTTGTTCACTGCGGTCGCAATGTCGGGAAGGTGGTCATGAACGAGCTTCCGCCATTCGACGAGGCCTTCCGCATGCGCCTGCGCGATCTGTTGCTCTGGCGGCGCGATGTGAGGCGTTTTCGCGCCGATCCGCTGCCGGCCGGGACGCTGGAGCGGCTGTTTCAAGTCGCCTGTCTGGCGCCGTCCGTCGGGCTGTGTCAGCCGTGGCGGTTCGTCGTGGTCGATGATCCTCGACGGCGCCAGGTCGTCCGCGATGTGTTCAAGGCCTGTAACGCGGACGCCTTGGCATCTTATACGGGCGAACAGGCCGCGAGATATGCGAAACTCAAGCTGGCCGGTCTTGAGGAAGCGCCTTGCCAGTTTGCCGCGTTTACAGATCGGGCCACGTCGGTCGGGCACGGCCTGGGGCGCCGGACGATGCCGGAGACAGCGGAGTATTCGGCCGTGACGGCGATCTCGATGATGTGGCTTGCGGCGCGCGCCGAAGATATCGGCATGGGGTGGATTTCGATCCTGGATCCGGCGCGCATGAATGATGTTCTCGATGTTCCCAAATCGTGGCGCTTCATCGGGTATTTTTGCCTGGGCTATCCGCAATTCGAGAGCGATCGGCCGGAACTCGAGCGCGCCGGATGGGAGAGGCGCCAAAGCTGGGAGGCCTGCGTATTGTGGCGCTGACAGCCAAAAAATCGGCCCCATTCCTGGGCCCGCGCGTTATACTTCAAGACCGATGAGAGCTTAGGGATCTCTTCATGGATCAAGATCATCGTAAAGCCCATGCGCATCCGGCTCAACACCGCGATCCTCGCTCGGATATCTCGCATGCCCGCGCTGATCCTCACGCGGTCGTTGACTGGAAGGCTCACGGCGTCAAGGTCATTCCGGGTCACGCGCTTGATCCCAACACGGCGCAAACGCCCGGCATGTTACGCGCGACGGCGATTAACCGCGCGCGGGCAGGAGCTGAGAAGCTCTGGGCCGGCACCGTGACGATCCATGCCAACGCGAAAACCGGCGCCCATCACCATGGCGACCTCGAAAGCATCATCTTCGTTGTCAGGGGTCGGGCGCGGATGCGATGGGGGGAGAAGCTGGAATTCACCGCCGAAGCGGGGCCGGGCGATTTTATCTATGTGCCGCCTTATGTGCCGCACCAGGAAATCAATGCCAGCCGAGACGAAGCGCTTGAATGCGTCCTGGTGCGATCCGGTCAGGAGCCCATTGTCGTTAATCTCGATATCGAGCCGGTCGAGCCGCCAGAGCAGGTGCTGTGGAAGGACCCGATCCATCGCTAAAGCATATTGCGCTCGGGCTAGAGCGCTGGCAGTTCCACCGGCTCGTGGCGGGGCTTGTCCCGGCCACGTCGGTTATTTGTGCTCGGCGCCAAAACAACTTGGGGGCGGCGGAACAAGCCCGCGACGACGTTATCGTGGTTCGGCGCGATCGAGATCCGGTCTAAATGGCAGCACTCGACACTGTCAGCCTCACCATCATGTTCGCCGCGCTCCTCCTGCTGGCGGGCATCTTGTCGAGTCTGGTTGCGCTGCGGTTCGGCGCTCCCCTGCTGCTCGTCTTTCTCCTGGTCGGCATCCTGGCAGGCGAATCCGGCCCAGGCGGGATCAAGTTCGATGACGTCCGCACGACCTATCTGGTCGGCGCGGTGGCGCTCGCTCTGATCCTGTTCGACGGAGGGCTGCGCACGCGGCTGGCGACCTTTCGCAGCGCATTCGCGCCTGCGGCGGTGCTGGCAACCATCGGGGTTCTGCTCACGGCGGCGCTGACGGCGCTGGTTGTGCGGTTCCTGCTGGGATTCGATTGGATCGAGTCGCTTTTGGTGGGCGCAATGGTGGCGTCGACCGATGCCGCAGCGGTGTTCCTGCTCATTCATGCGCGCGGCCTGCGGCTGCGTCCGCGCGTCGGCGCCACCCTCGAAATCGAATCCGCCACCAACGATCCGTTCGCGATCTTTCTCACCGTCGCGCTGGTCGAAATGGCGATGGCGGTCAACGAGCCCTGGTACACGGCTCTAGAGGAACTCGCCGTGCAGGCAGTCGGCGGCGCTGTGATCGGCTTCGTCGGAGGACGGGTGATCGTGGCGGCGCTTAATCGGCTGGAGCTGCCGCAGGGGCTTCACGCGCCGCTGGTCACGACCGCCGCACTTGTGGTGTTCGGCGCCGCCCAGGTTCTGCATGCGTCCGGGTTTTTGGCTGTCTATCTTGCCGGGCTGATCGTCGGGAACCGGCCGACGCGCGCGCACAGTGGCGTGATCGCCTTTCTCGACGCCACCACATGGCTCGCCCAGATCGTCATGTTCGTGCTGCTTGGACTTCTCGCATGGCCGACGCGGCTCGCTGAACATAGCCTGCCGGCGCTTGAAGTAGCCGCGGCGCTGATGTTCTTCGCCCGCCCGCTTGTGGTGTTTCTGTGCCTTGCGCCGTTTCGGTTTTCCTGGCGCGAGAAGGTCTTTGTGTCCTGGGTGGGTCTGCGCGGTGCGGTTGGCATTTTCCTCGCATCGATCCCATTGCTGGTCGGCATGCGCGACGCCCTCGTCTTCTTCGATATCGGTTTCGTCGTGGTGCTCGTTTCGCTTCTCGTTCAGGGCTGGACCGTTGCGCTTGCGGCACGCCGTCTCCATATCGCCCTGCCGCGCAGTCTCCCGGCGCCGCGGCGCATTGAACTCGATCTGCCTGGGCAGCTCGAGCATGAACTGGTCGGTTATGCGATCGGTCCGAAAAATCCCTATCTTCGGCGCCGGCTGATCCCAACATGGGCGAAGCTGACTTTGGTGGTCCGCGACGGGCGCGTGCTCGCCGCGGCCGAGGCGGACGAAATCCGCGAAGGCGACTACGCGTATTTCCTGGCCCCGCCGGAGAAGGCTCGGGCGCTCGACCGATTTTTCGTGGACATGCCGCCGCCCGCGGCCCCGGATGTCCGTCTGCTGGGCGACTTCTTCGTATCGGCCGACGTCACGCTGGGCACGCTTGGCGAAATCTACGGCCTCGCCATCGCGCCCGAGGAAAGGGCCGTAACGCTTGCGGACTTCTTCGCCGCCCATCTCGATCATAAGGCGAAGGTCGGCGATCGTCTCCCGCTTGGGACCATCGAGCTTGTGGTCGACGGCGTCGCCAAGGGGCGGGTCACAACCGTGGGGCTCTACCTTGCGGAGGCTGCCGAGCCGACTGCGCCCGAATCGCTGCTGGCGCAGGTCAGGCTGTTCGCCGCCCGGGCGTTCGCCCGATTGCGCGGCGGCGGGCCGGAGCGGCGCGCGAAGTGAGCCTTGCGGTCGGCTTTTCGATTGCCAGGACCGAGGATAGTGCGGCCTGGAGCGGATTTCGATATGGTTGAATCGAAAACGTTGCCGTGCCGCTCTTTGCCTCTCCCCGACGGTGAGAGGTGAAGAGCCTCTCGCTCAGCCCTATCGTAAAATGCCTGGTTTGCGCTCAAGCAGAGATTATGAACCATTCCGAATCCATTGACGGCGAATACGACTACATCATCGTTGGCGCCGGATCGGCTGGCTGCGTCCTGGCCAACCGTCTTTCGGCGGATCCGCGCAACCGGGTGCTGCTGCTGGAAGCCGGCGGGCGTGACGATTGGATCTGGTATCACATCCCGGCAGGCTACCTGTTTGCCATCGGCAATCCGCGCTCGGACTGGATGTTCAAGACCGAGCCGGAGGAGGGCCTCAATGGCCGCAGCCTCCATTATCCGCGCGGCAAAGTGATCGGCGGCTCCTCCTCCATCAACGCCATGATCTACATGCGGGGCCAGGCAGCGGACTATGATCATTGGCGCCAGCTCGGGCTGACGGGCTGGGGCTGGGATGACGTGCTGCCTTATTTCAAACGGCACGAAGACCATTTCCTTGGGCCCTCGGCCAGTCACGCGGTCGGCGGCGAATTGCGCATCGAACGGCAGCGGGTGCGCTGGGAACTGCTTGAGGCGTTTCGCGATGCCGCAGCCCAGGAAGGCATCAGGCCGATTGCGGATTTCAACGCGGGCGACAACGAAGGCTCATGCTATTTCCACGTCAACCAAAGGCGTGGGCGGCGGTGGTCGGCGGCGCGCGGTTTTCTCAAACCCGCGCTGAGGTCGCCCAATCTGCGACTCGAAACCGGCTGCCATGCACAGTGCATCGAGTTCGACGGCCGCCGCGCCGTCGGGGTGAGATGGCGGCAGCAGGGAGCGCTGCGGCGCGCCCGCGCAGGCAACGTCATTCTCGCCGCAGGCAGCATCGGGTCGCCTCACCTGCTTATGCTGTCCGGCGTCGGCCCGGCGGCGCAGTTGCGCCAGCATGGCGTTCCGATCGTGCTTGATCGGCCGGGCGTCGGCAAAAACCTGCACGATCACCTGCAGCTCCGCGCCATTTTCAAGGTGTCTGGCGTGAAAACGCTGAACACGATCTATCACTCGTTGCTTGGACGCGTCGCCATAGGACTGGAATATGCATTTCTGCGCCGCGGGCCGTTGACCATGGCGCCGTCGCAGCTCGGGCTGTTCACCCGCTCCGATCCGTCGCGCGAGCGCGCCAATATCCAGTTCCATGTCCAGCCATTGTCGCTTGATCGCTTCGGCGAGCCGCTGCACGCCTTTCCGGCTTTCACCGCAAGCGTCTGCAACGTGCAGCCGACGAGCCGCGGCGAATTGCGGCTGCGTTCGCCCGATCCAGACGCAGCGCCGGTCATCGCCCCGAATTATCTGGCGACCGATGAGGATCGCCGCGTCGCCGCGGATTCATTGCGAATGGTGCGGCGCATCGTATCGCGACCGGCGCTGCGGCGCTTTGAGCCCCAGGAATATCTGCCGGGCCCGTCCGTCGGCGACGACGATGCGAGCCTCGTTAAAGCCGCCGGCGATATCGGCGCCACCATCTTTCATCCGGTGGGCACGGCCAAGATGGGACGCGACAGCGATCCCTTCGCGGTGGTCGATGAGAGGCTGCGGGTGTTGGGCCTGGAGGGGCTGCGCGTTGTCGACGCCTCGGTGATGCCGACGATCACCTCGGGCAACACCAACGCGCCCACCATGATGATCGCCGAGAAAGGCGCGGCGCTGATTCTCGACGACGCGCGCGGACGATGAGAGCCGTCTCGTTGGCGCGCCCACCGCATTGAGGTCCCCATGAACGACGCTGCCGATGGATTGACGCTGGATTTGCGGGGTCTCAAGTGTCCTTTGCCGGCGCTGCGGACCCGCAAGGCGCTGTCGCGCCTGCAGCCGGGCGCCACCCTGGTGGTGGAATGCACCGATCCGCTGGCGGAAATCGACATCCCCAATCTTATCCGCGAGACGGGAGACGTTCTTGAAGACAAAGCGCGCCGCGACGACGTCTTGGTTTTCCGGGTCCGTAAGCGGAACGCCTGAAGTTCAGCCGTGAGCGAGCGCCTTGCGGGCAATCGGGCTTGAGCGCAGTCCCTCCTCCAGCTTGACCTTTTCAAGCAGGAGATCCGTCACCAGACGCCGCAGGCGGGAGTTCTCAAGCTGAAGCTCCCGGATTTGATTCATCTGCTCGCGCTCGGGCGGGATGTTTATCGCCTCAGTCGCCTGCCGTGCAGCGGTACGCGCCGGCGCTCCTCGGGCTTTTCGCCAGCGATGGTATGTCATCACGCTTATGCCCAAGGACTTAGCAATATCGCCCTGAAGCCGGCCCTGGGCCGTCATCTCGTCAGCCATCGCGAGCTTTTTCGCGATTTCTGATGCTGTGTGTCTATGTTTTGTCACTATCCTTGCCCCGTCCGTGTTCGCTCTGATGGTTGACCGTTGGGTCGCATCACTTTTTGTTAAATAGTGTATCACATGCGTTAATACAGCGCATGCGACATCAAAGCCGGCGAAAGATGAGCACGGGGCGGAAGGCTGCTCCTCAGCTCTCGGGGTGATCTGACATAACAACTCTTTAAAAAAGTAATGATAAGAGCGATCGGAGACGGGAGGGTAGGCGCATTCCCCAGCAGCTCACGGGCGCGTGAACGCGGCGCTTCACTCGGAGTACGGACCACAACCGAAAATTGGAGCGGGCGAAGGGAATCGAACCCTCGTATGCAGCTTGGGAAGCTGCCGTTCTACCATTGAACTACGCCCGCAAGCGCCCGCCAGCCTACACCAATTTGGCGTGCGGTCCAGATGCCCGATGACGGCCATCGGAGCGACATGGCATCACGGCGACGACCACGCCGATGAAAGCAATTTGAGTTTTCCGCATTGCCCCCTCCTTGCGTCTTTTCACTTTAAGTTGTTTTAAGATGGAAATACACCAGCGCTTTTCGCTCTGTGGAAAAAGCGGTCCCCGCCGGTGCGGAAAGCAATGCGCAAGGAAGGGGGATTTGTCTACCCGCGAAAGTGCTTCGACAGCTTCAGGCTCTGCGCCTGGTAATTCGAACCGATGCTGCGGCCGTAGAGAGCATCGGGCCGCGCCAGCATGCGTTCGTAGACCAGACGACCGACGATCTGGCCATGTTCGATGATGAATGGCACCTCGTGGGAACGCACTTCCAGCACTGCACGGGAGCCCCGCCCGCCGGCGCCCGCATAGCCAAAGCCCGGATCGAAAAAACCCGCATAATGGACGCGGAATTCTCCCACCAGTGGATCGAACGGCACCATCTCGGCGGCGTAGTCGGGCGGCACCTGCACGGCTTCCTTGGAGGCCAGGATGTAGAACTCGTCAGGATCGAGGATAAGACTGCGGTCGCCTCGCGCGCGGATCGGCTCCCAGAATTCCGCGACGTCGTAGCTCGCACGGCGATCCATATCGATGACGCCGGTATGCCGTTTGGCGCGGTAGCCGATAAATTTATCCGGGCCGAAGCCGACGAGATCGACGCCGACCGGAACGCCGTCGGAAAAGTCGGGCGCATCGCTATCGACAAGGCGCTCCCGTTGATGCAGCGCCGCAAGCGCCTCGTCCGTCAGCGCCGCATGGCCGCGGCGAAACCGCAGTTGCGACAGACGCGACCCTTCGCGCACCAGCACCGGGAAAGTCCGCGGGCTGATCTCGGCGTAAAGCGGACCGTGGTATCCGGCATGAATGCGATCGAACCCTCGGGTCTGATCGGCGATCACTCGTGTGAAGACGTCGAGCCGGCCGGTCGAGCTTTTCGGATTGGCGGAAGCTGCGATGTCCCGCGGCAAGGACAGGCTTTCCATCAGGGGCACGATGTAGACGCAGCCGGTCTCCAGCACGGCGCCGTCGCCGAGCGGAATCTCGTGCAGCTTCAATTCATCAATCCGCTCCGCCACCGTGGAATCTGGCCCCGGCAGGAAACTGGCGCGGACCCGATAGGCAATCTCGCCGAGGCGCAGGTCGACGCTCGCCGGCTGAATCTGATCGTCATCGAGCGCATTGGCCGGGATGAGGACGCCGGTCTTGACCAGCACCGCAATCAGGCGATCGGGCAAGATGCCTTTTTCGTCAGCACGCAAATTCAGCGACACGGCGCTGTCCTGCTTTGAAGGCTGCGGCGACCGTAGCCCGGATAGGAGCTGCAGCGAAATCCGGGAACAGGGGTCCTCGCATTGCGTTGCGCTCCACGCGGCTGCGGAAGGCTGCGAACGCCTCCGCTCTATCCGATGGCCGCCTTGACGGGAAGCCTCGGGAAGCCTATGAGCGTTGTTATCCCGTGGTCATTTGAGCCGGCCGGCTTGCAGCCACGTTAAACAAATCGCTAAAAGGCCGGGGATGCGCACCCGGTCTTTGGGAATGTTCCCTCGGCCGGGTTTTTTGTTGGACATAAGGAGGCTCCGATGTCCGTGTCCCGCGACCTCAAGCCCGAAACGCGGCTCGTTCACGCCGGCACCCTGCGCTCGCAGTTCGGCGAAACCTCGGAAGCGCTGTTTCTCACCCAGGGTTTTGTCTACGGCAGCGCCGAGCAGTGCGAGGCCCGTTTCACGGGCGCCGACCCCGGCTACCAGTATTCGCGGTTTTCGAACCCGACGGTGCACATGCTGGAGACGCGGATGGCTGCCTTCGAGGGGGCTGAGGCGGCCCGCGCTACCGCAACCGGCATGGCGGCGGTTCACAATGCCATCATCGGCCAGGTAAAGGCCGGCGATCACGTGATCGCCGCCAAGGCATTGTTTGGGTCGTGTCGCTGGGTGGTAGAGGATTTCCTGCCGCGGTTCGGCGTCGCCTCGACCCTCGTGAATGGGCTCGATCTCGATGAGTGGCGCAGCGCGGTGAGGCCGAATACGAAAGTATTCTTCCTCGAGAGTCCCACCAATCCGACGCTCGACGTCCTCGATATTTCTGCCATTGCGGCGATCGCCCATGAGGCCGGGGCCCGTCTCGTGGTGGACAATGTTTTCGCGACGGCAATTTACCAGTCGCCGCTGGCGCTGGGCGCCGACTGCGTCGTCTATTCGGCGACCAAGCATATCGACGGCCAGGGCCGTTGCCTTGGCGGCGTTATCCTGGGGTCGGAAAAATTCATCCAGGACAATATCCATAACCTGCTACGCCAGACCGGACCGGCAATGTCGCCGTTCAATGCGTGGGTGCTGCTCAAAGGCCTGGAAACCCTGCCGCTGCGGGTAGCCCGCCAGACGCAGAATGCCGCCGCCATTGCGGACCTGCTCGCCAGCCATCCCAGGATCACCCGGCTCATCTATCCAGGCCGGCCCGACCACCCGCAGGCGGCGACAATCAAAAAACAGATGCGGGGCGGGTCCAACCTGATCGCTTTCGAAGTGGCGGGCGGCAAGCCGGCGGCGTTCCGCTTTCTCAACGCACTCAAGCTCGTGCACATCACCAACAATCTGGGCGATGCGAAGAGCCTGATCACCCATCCGGCGACCACGACCCACCAGCGGCTGACCCCGGCGGCACGCGCCGAACTCGGCATCACCGACGGCCTGGTCAGGCTTTCGGTCGGGCTCGAGCATCCCGACGATATTGCGGCGGATCTGACCGTTGCGCTGGAGAAGGCGTGACTATTTCGATGTAATCGCTCCGGCGGACACAACCGGCCGCGTCACCGCCTCCGCGATGGCAGCGCCCAGAAGCTTCGCAAAACACGCGTAGCCCCAGTCGTTCATGTGCAGCAGGTCCGGCGAAAGGAACGCTTCGAATGGAATCGCCGCGTCGTGCCATTCCCTCATGACGGCAAAGCGCGGAAAAAGGTCGACGCCGCGTCTGGCGGATGTCGCCGCAATGTCGCTCACCATGCTTTCCGCGTCGGGCTTGGCAAGAACCCTCGGGGCAAATTGCGGATCGATCAGCACCACGTCGGCGCCAAGGGCCTTCATGCGCGTCAGCCCTTCAACGATGAGCCGGTCGACCGGGCCGATCGGATCGTCGCGCAGCACCGCGTTGGTGCCGACCTGCCACAACACGACGTCAGGCTTGTCCTCTGCGGCGGCCTGGTCAAACCTCGCCAGCATGTCGGCGGCCTCTTCGCCGTTGACCCCGCGGTTTAGCACCGTGATGGCGACCCCCGGGAAGCGGCTGCGCAATTCGGCCTCAAGGCGCGCCGGATACGACGCCGTCGGGCCGCTGGCGCCCGCTCCCGCGGTCGACGACGAGCCAAGGGCCATTATGGCGACCGGTCGCCCGGCGGCGATAAGCCGCCGCATCCGCGCCAATGGCGCGGAAAGCCGCGCCAAATGAGCATTATCGCTGCACGCATATGCGGGCTCAGCCGCCGCCCCCTCCCTGCTCTCCCCGGCTTGCGTCGGAGCGTAGGGAGGGGGCAGGCAGAGCACCGTCGCCGCCAGACTCGCGGCGACGAAATGCGCGAAAGAGCCAAGTGGGCGGATCACGGCTTAGTCCGTGCCTTTGCCGGCGGCGGGCGCCAATCTGGCGCCGGCGACCACGACATCAGCCAGGAGCCGCCCCAGGCAGTCATGGACCCGCTCGGCCACATTGGTTGTTCGCGTCGCTCCGTAGAGGTCAAATACGCCGCTTTCGTTCCAGCGCCTCATAATGGTAAAGCGGTCGAACAGCACCGCCTCCCGCTTCAAGGCAACAAACCGCATCGCATCCGCATACGCAGTGACGGCCAGCATCGCTTCTGTGCGCGGGCTGTACTGCATATTCATGAAGACCACATCGGCATCGGCAGCGCGCAGTTGGTCGACGCCGTCGTCGAGAGCGACGCGAAATTCTTCAGGGTCGACCCCCCGGATGGCGTCCGCCGTGCCGGTCTGCCAGATCACCAGAGCCGGGGCCGCTTCGGAGATGATGCGGGGAAGCTTGGCTTCCATTTCGGACGCCGTCTCCCTCGCCCGCGCGTAGGTGGTGACCTTAACCGCGACGCCTGGCAGGAGGCTGCGCAACGCCTCCTGCATCGAGGTCGGATAAGCGATGTTCGTTCCGGCCGGGCCCGTGAGTTCCGAGGATGCGCTGCCAATGACCGCAACGTCGAGCTTTTTCTTCTCAATCGCGCGGGCTACGTGAGGCAGACCGAAGTCTGGCGCAACCGTGCCGGCGGCGACGATGCATTCATTCCCTTCCCTGGCGCCGGCCCCGCCGGCGCCCAACGCTAAGGCGCAAAGCAGGGCAACGATGATCGGTCTCATACCCCTCCTCCCACGAGGGTAGCGCCTGGTGGACCAGGTCGTGATCGAGGACTTCGTCCTTCTATGGCTTTGTACCACGAAATGAGGGCGGCTGTCGCAACCATTATGACAATGCCCAGCAGGCTCATGGCAATCTGCATCAGGATACCTTGGTGGATCTCCACCATGGCAAAATGCGCCGCAAAGGACAGGAACACCCCCAGACAGAAAATCTCGAGGGAATGCTGGCCGCACACAATGGCCGGGCGCAGCCACCAGGACCGCAGGAAACGCCAATCACCTGGCACCAACCGGACCGTGAGCACCGCCAAGCTGAGGAAATGGAGAAAGCGCAGCACGTCAAGGTTGGTCTTGTCGATCGGATACATCCAATCTGCCAGCCACTGCGGCACCAGTTCTTCGAGGCTTGGTATGTACCAGGTCAGCACGATGCAGAATGAGAAGGCGAGATACGCGATTGCAGCCGCGGCCGTGATCGGAGAACGAATCACGGCTGAAAATTGCTTGGCGCCGCCGACAGCGCACCAAGCGCCAAAGACGAAAAGCAGTTGCCATGCGAACGGATTGAAAAACCAGGTTCCATTCGGATAGGCCGGAATGTTCCAATCGAAATGCAGCGTCAGCGCGTAGAGCAATACCGAGGCGCCCAGCGCAACCGCGGGCGAGCGCAGCAGAAGCCACAACAAAGGAGGGAATCCGGCGAGAAGCGCTATGTAAAGGGGGAGGACATCCATGTTCGCCGGCCTGAATTTCAGGAGCATCGCCTGGGCCAGCGTGATGTCAGGTTGCTGAAGAAAATCGAAAATGCCCATTTCCTCCTGGTAGAGAGGATTTTCGAAACTGTGAGCGACGTAGGCAATCTCGGCGGTGTAGATCGCGAACAGGAAGATATGAGCGACGTAAACCTGCCAGGCCCGTTTGAGAATGCGGGCGCTGGCCACCAAGGCGCCTTGCTCGCGCATCGCGCGGCCATACACGAACGCCGCCGTGTAACCGGAAATGAAAACGAAAATTTCAGCGGCGTCGGAAAAGCCGTAATTGCGGATGGTCACCCAGTTGACGACGTTGTCCGGGATGTGGTCAAGGAAAATAAGCCACAACGCCAGTCCGCGGAACAAATCCAGCCGCAGGTCGCGGTCGCCGGGTTTGGGTAACGACATGACGCTTCCTTGAACTGGCGGCACTGAGAAGGTTTGTGGTTGAGCGAGGTGCTTCACAAATGAGACCGTCGCCTCAATAGCGCAAGGGAGTCAGCCGGCTCGTCACAACGCGACCATAGCATGAAGCCGCTCCGGCCGCTTTAGGCCAAGGAACTTTGTTGACTGTCGGCAACCGATGCCGGACCATTTCGACGTTTTGTGGACAAGGGTTCCCATGTATCGGGCCGTAACACGCAACATTGCCGTAACCGTGTCGCCGCGCTTCATGCCCGAGCGCTCGTCAAGCGAAGAGGGCCGCTACTTCTGGGCCTATACGATCGAGATTAGAAACCATGGGGATATAACGGTCCAGCTCAAGACGCGCCACTGGATCATCACGGACGCCATCGGACACCGGCAAGAAGTCCGCGGTGCAGGCGTTGTTGGCGAGGAACCCGTGCTCAGGCCTGGAGCCGCATTCAAGTATACCAGCGGCGTTCCTCTGCCCACCCCATCGGGGTTCATGGTCGGCACCTACGGAATGGTCACTCTTGATGGCGAGCGCTTTGAAATCGATATACCAGCGTTTTCGCTCGACAGCCCGGACGCGGAGCGCACGATTAATTAATTAGCGTGCTCCGGTCAAATCGAAAGGTTGCAGGGTGGGCACTCTTCGACAAGCTCGCAGCGAAGCGCGCCCACCCAAACCGGCAGTTTGGTGAGAGAGCCGGCGCGGCCGGCCCCAACTGCTGATCGATCGGCGCTCACCCTTCCTCTGCGAGGTCGACCTCGGCGGGTGCAAAGACGTATCGGGTGCTGCAGAACTCGCAGGTGACGGCGATGACGCCGTCCTGGATCATGTGACTGCGATCGTCCTTGGAGAAGCTTTTCAGCATGCAGGCGACGCCCTCGCGCGAGCACGAACATTTCGCCTCTACTCCCGAGGCCTTGAAGACGCGGACCCCATGCTCATGGAAAAGCCGATACAGCAAGCGCTCGCTCGATAGGTCCGGATCGATCAACTCGATGTCTTCGACGGTGGCGATCAGGCTCTGGCCTTCGATCCAGGCGTCATCCGCCGGTGCGGCGTGCGCCGCGGCGCCTTCGGGTGCGTCTCCGGGCTCGAGATCAGGCCCGCGCATCCGCTCGGCCTTTTTCGGCAAGAACTGCAGCAGCATCCCGCCGGCGCGCCAGCGGTGATCTGGGCCGTCTGCGCTCGCCCGCAGTTCTTCGGCTACGGCAAGCCGCACCCTGGTGGGGATCTGCTCGGACCGCCGGAAGTATTCATGAGCAGCCTCCTCCAGGCTACCCCCCGTGAGGGCGACGAGGCCTTGGTAGCGGCTCATCTCCGCCCCCTGATCGATCGTCATGGCAAGATGGCCGCGCCCTAAGAGATCGCCCGCGGATACGGCTGTTGCTCGTTCGTGCACGCCGCCAAAATTTGCGTCATTGAACTGTGCGCAGGCCCGCACCACGCCGGGGCGATAGTCGACGACAATCATGCGCACCGGGCCATCGGTCTTGGTCTGCAAGATGAAACGACCATCGAACTTAAGGGAAGAACCCAGCAGCACGGTTAAAACGATCGCTTCGCCGAGCAGCTTGGATATCGGCACCGGGTAGCCGTGGCGGCTGAGGATGTCGTCGAGGGCGGGCCCGAGCCGAACCACCCGGCCACGCAGATCAAGAGCGGCGACTTCAAACGGCAAAACTGCGTCCTCGACGACGCGGCAGGCGGGAGCGCGTGAAGTGACCTCTGAGGGCGTCATCGCCGACCCGAGTTGAGGCACCAAACCAGGATGCCCTTCTGGGCATGAAGGCGATTTTCGGCCTCGTCAAAAACCACCGATTGCGGCCCGTCGATGACATCCTCGGTGACTTCTTCGCCCCGATGGGCCGGCAGGCAATGCATGAATATTGCCTCCGGCTTTGCCTTCCTCATCAGCCGCGCGTTCACCTGGTAAGGCTTAAGCAGATTGTGCCGGCGCTCGCCGTCGCGGTCTCCCATTGATACCCAGGTGTCGGTCACCACGCAATCAGCACCTTCGACGGCGCGTTCAGCGTCCTCAGAGATGCGGATGTCGGCGCCGGAGGATTTGATCCAATCCAGCAGCGGCTTTTTGGGAGCGAGTTCTGCGGGAGTGGCAATCGCAAGCTCGAACTCAAATTGACGCGCCGCATGCATCCAGGACAGGAGTACGTTGTTTGCGTCTCCGGTCCACGCCACCTTGCGGCCCCTGATCGCGCCTCGGTGTTCCTCGAAGGTCATCACGTCCGCCATGATCTGGCACGGGTGGGAGCGCCGTGTCAGCCCGTTGATCACCGGGACAGTTGCGTGGCGCGCAAGCTCCATCAGCATCTCGTGATCAAGCGTGCGGATCACGATGGCATCGACATAACGTGACAGCACGCGCGCGGTATCGGCGACGGTCTCTCCGCGGCCGAGCTGCATTTCCTGGCCGGTCAGCACCGTGGTCTGACCGCCGAGCTGGCGCATCGCCACGTCGAAAGAGACCCGCGTACGGGTTGACGGCTTGTCAAAGATCATGGCCAGCATTTTGCCGGCGGTCGCCTGGTCGGCCTCCCCGCGCCCGCGCCGTTTCATGGCCCGGCTGTCCTCGATGATGGCGCGAAGATCGCTGGGCGCAATATCGATCAAGTCGAGAAAATGGCGAGGCTTGGCGCTCACGAATCCACCTTGGCGGCCTTCCCCCACCCTACCCTCCTCCGACCCGCTCTTTGCACTCCCCCGCTTGCGGGAGAGGCAGGGAGGAAGCAAGGGCAGGGTTGGGTGGGCGCTTTTGAAGCTGCGCGCGCTCGATTCGGCCGGCGGCGCGGTCGATCCGGTCTATTGCATCGGCAATATCCGGCTCTTCAATGATAAGCGGAGGCAGCAACCGCACGACATTATCGCCAGCCGCGACCGCGAGCAGCTTTTCGGCGCGCATGGCTTCGACCAGTTCGCCGTTCGGGCACGAGGCCACGAGTCCCAGCAATAAGCCTTCACCGCGCACCTCCGCGACGACGCCGGGGTGACGATCCTTGATCTCGGCGAGCCGTTGCCGGAACAGGATCGCGCTTCGCCGAACCTTGTCGAGAAACCCAGGCGCTAGAACGATGTCGAGCACCGCATTGCCGGCCGCCATTGCCAGCGGGTTGCCCCCGAAGGTGGAGCCATGGGCGCCGGCCGTCATCCCTTTGCCCGCTTCCCCGGTGGCAACGCACGCCCCGAGCGGGAACCCGCCGCCGATCGCTTTCGCGATGGCCATCACGTCCGGCGCCACGCCGCAGCGCTGATAAGCAAAGAAGCTGCCGGTTCGGCCAACACCTGTCTGGACTTCGTCGAAGACCAGTAACAGGCCGTGCTCGTCGCACAACTCGCGCAGCCCGCGCAAAAATGGCGTCGGCGCCACGCGTACGCCGCCTTCGCCCTGGATGGGTTCGATGAGGATCGCCGCAGTCTGCGGTCCGATCGCCTTCTTGACAGCGCCGAGATCGGCGAATGGTACCTGATCGAAGCCTTCGACGACCGGACCGAAGCCTTCCAGATATTTCTTCTGACCGCCGGCCGCGAGTGTCGCCAGCGTGCGCCCGTGGAAGGCGCCCTCGAATGTGATGATGCGATACCGTTCCGGCCGCCCGCACGCGTGCTGGTATCGGCGCGCCAGCTTGATACAGCACTCCGTGGCCTCAGCGCCGGAATTGCAGAAGAAAACGAGGTCACCGAAGGTCGCGGCGCAGAGCCGGGCGGCCAGGCGTTCGGCTTCGGGAATCCGAAACAGATTCGACACATGCCAGACCTTTTGCGCCTGGGCGTTAAGCGCAGCAACGAGGTGCGGATGGGCATGGCCCAGCCCATTGACCGCCACACCCGCAGTAAAATCAAGGTAACGCTCGCCGTCGGTCCCGAACAGCCACGGCCCCTCGCCGCCCTCGAAGGCCAGGTCGACCCGCGCATAAGTTGGTAACAGGTGGGAATTCACGACAGGGGCTCGTTCGTCGGCGGTGGTCGGCTATGGAGCAGGAATGGTGCTAGAGCACCTTCCGATGGGATCGAGTTACCGCTTCACCGTCACGCCCAGGCAGAGCCGACGCGGCCGCGTCAGCGGCGCGAAGTCGTCTCGGTTGGCACCCGCATCTTTCCACTTCCCGTCCCGCAGCGCGGGATGGTCGGGAAGGGCAGCCCACCAAGGCGCGGATGGCCACGGGCCATGACTCCGGAGAAATGGTTCGACACGACCGGAGCGCACTCTAAACGAAATGCGCCGCCTCTCGGGGCGGCGCAAGTACCTTCTATCGGGATTGGGCTGTCTGTCAACGACCTCCTGCCTGCCTCACAAATCGCCGTGGAGGCGACATGAAAGCCGCCTGCGGAACGCGGGAGATGGCCATGACAGGAGCGCACGGCGCCGCGCAACACCGGCCCTCCGCGGCGACGTCGATATCTGTTGTGGATGACTGGCCGGTTTGGGGCCCGATAAGGGTTGAACATGTGGGCAAAGCCAAGTGGCGACTCTTGCCCGCGAGTCACCCGATATAGTAGCGTGACCGCACGCTGACACGACATCTCGCGGCGGGCGAATTTTCTGTTTTTGCGTCGACGCGTCGCCGACGGCGGCTTTGGGCCGTCCGGCGGACGGGTTGGGATTCTGCCAAGCCAGCCGGTCACAAGGACGGTCAAGCCATGAACTGGACAGACGATCGCGTAGAACTCCTCAAGAAGCTATGGGGCGATGGATTGTCGGCGAGTCAGATCGCGGCGGAACTCGGCGGCATTTCCCGCAATTCGGTCATCGGAAAGGTGCATCGGCTCGGTCTGTCCGGGCGCACCAAGAGCCCCTCAGCCGCCGCGCCGCGCCAGCGCAAGCCACGGTCGCACGGAGCGCTGATGCGCATTGGACGTATGAGTATTCGCGGCAACACCGCTCTTGCTCCGTTGCATTCTTATGAGCCGGAACTGGAGCCGGAGCCGGAGCCTGAAGCCACGGAGAACATCATCCCGATCGTGCAGCGTTGCACGATCCTTGAGTTGACCGAAAGCAAGTGCCATTGGCCCATCGGCGATCCAAGCTCGTCGGACTTCTTTTTCTGCGGCGGCAAGGCCATCGAAGGTTTGCCCTATTGCGGATACCATTCGCGGATCGCTTACCAGCCTGCCGCGGACCGTCGCCGGGACCGGCGACTGGTGCGCGGATGAGCGGCGCAGCGGGTTAGAGCGTTGGTTTCGATGGAGTTAATGGGCTCGGGGCGAAAGGGGAGCACATCTTCCGAAATCAATCATCGACATAGAAAAGTGCAATCTCCGATCCGCCCTGAGGCAGCATGTTGGGCCAGGACATAAACAAGCTGTCCTGCGTGCGCGTCTTGAGATAGAAGCTCGTGCTTCCGGCCCCGGGCCCGACCCGTACGCGCGCAACGACTGTGTAATGGTCCGGGTCAACCTGCTGGAACACGTCGACGGCGCCGGCGCCCGGCGCATAAATCCGCTTTCGCGCCGGATCGAACCAGATATCGTCAACGCCGACAATGCTCGGAAGAATGGCAACGACTCGGCCGAATTCCGTATCGACCACGGTGAATCGCCCAGGCTGGAGCGACGCCGCAAACAAGCGATGGGTTGCTTCATCCAATGCGAGTGCGTGGGCGTTGGTGTGGCCCGGAATCTTCCATTTCGACACAGCTCCGGTCTTCTGGTCGATCACACCGATGGATTCCTGGTCCGGCAAGTTCACAAAAATCCTCGGGCCGCCCCGCTCCAACTGAAACGATTCCGGGTGGCTTCCGAGCTTGAACTCTTCCAGCCGTTCCATGGCGACTGGATCCACGATCGCCAGCGCCCCCCGTGCGCCGTCGCCGTAGCCTACATAAATGCGCCGCGATGCCGGATCGTAGCGGATGTTGTCGGTATTGGCGTTGGCGCCAAAATCCAATGTTTTGACGAGCGCGTAGGATTCCGCATCAAAGAAGCGCAGCTTGCCCGACTGGCTCGATGCCACAATCCGGTCTATGCCCGGCACGTAAACGGCGGCCTGCGGGTGTTCGAGGCCCGTGATCGTGCGCACGCGCTTCCACGAGTTCACGATTTCGACAGTGTCATTGCCGAGCGCCGACACGATCAGGTTGGCGCGCTTGCCGTCCCATCCATAATGGTCCATGCGTCCATAAACGCCTGGCAAAGGAATGCGGGTCCGCAGCACTAACGGCGGAGCTTTGTCGAAGTCTCTCGCTTGAGGCACAGTCTCCTGGGCGTCGGCCTGTCCGTGGACGACCGCCGCAAGCGCGGCAGCGATGATCATGCGTCTCATTCCGAGGCCCCCGGTTCTGCCGAAGGCTTGATTACCGCACTCAGGCTCGCAAGTCAGCGGGACTCATGGGCGAGCTTCCTAAGGATTCGGTGAGGAATAACTGCGCCACCTGTGGTTCCCTCCCCCTCCGGCGGGGAGGGAAGTTCGCTCGGCGCTCCGCTTGCGTACAATGTTGAAGCGCTTATTCCGCGGCAGAGCCTAAGCGCCGTCAGCGAATGTCGGAGTCCTCGATGTCGATGGCTTCCCCGTCGCAAGCGCGCACCGCCTGGGTGATAAGATGCAGCGGTTCGAGGGTTTCGGCCGACGCTTCGTCGACCAGCCGCAACGGTTCGGTGTTGCGCAGGGCCGCTCTTTTCAAAGTACGCAGGTTGTCGCAAATCGCCGCGATTTGCGCTGCCGGCGATTTGATCCACACAGCATACTCACCGTAGATGACGAATGCGGCAATCGCCGCGATTGCGACGTTGCGCAAACTAACATGCCGCGGCATCGTCTCGCTCCCCTGAAAGCCGCGAAACGGAACCGCCCCGCCAGCTAGCTCTTGGTTGCATATGGGAGAAGCACGTACCCTATATAAACGATGGAGCAGAGTGTAGCGATCCAGGTGAGGCTCCGCCATGGCACTCGGTCCATCACCTTCTCCGGGACGAGCGCCGCCAGCGCCGTAACCACGCTGGCCCCCAAGCCCGCCGTAATGACGAAACCGTACCAGTACATGGCGGGCGAACCGCCGCCGAGCGGCGGTGCCCGGCCGAACTGCCAAATCCCTTGAATCGGATGATAGGTCGCCATGGTCCAATTGTAGTCCATGGTCGGCGCGTAGATGACGGCAAACGCGACGGCAAATATCGCGGCCAGACGTTCAGTTTTGGTCATGACCCGAATCCCCGGATGTTGTTGATGATGTGACCAGTCAGGAAACCCCACCACACGGCAGCCGCGAGGATGGTCGTTACGGCAGTCCGCGCGACACGGTTGGCAGATGATGCGCTGCGCCACAAGAACCAGTAAGCCGGCAGCAGGGCGAGGCTCAGTGCCAGCAAATGCTCCTTCATTTCGAACATCCCTTCGGGCTTGAAGAACCGATATTCCTGCAGCACCGTCCGCACATTGATCCGATAGGTTGGATAGATGATGCAGCCGAGTATGAATGTCGCCAGGAACAGAACGACTATGGCGTTGGTGTAGCTCATTCCGTTGACGCCGCGCACCGCGCTGAAGAAGCCGCTTCCGCGCTTTGCAACCGGCCACGCCACGCCGACCGCCTGGTGCGTGACAGCCCCCACCAGGAAAACCGCCAGTATCCCGTGAATGATAAGAAGGATCGACCACCCGACCTGCATCAGCAACCTCCCGACAAATCCAATCTAGCCGTCGACAACCTGCGCGCCAGCGCGTCGTCTCAAATCCGCCGCAAGCCTTTGTCGCGAATGTTGCTCTCCTGTTGAGATGGCTGGTAATGCTATTTGCCTATACCGCTAAATATCTAAAGAATAACGCCTTCAGGATCCGCAATCCGCGAAGATCGCCCAGCCGCCGAGCGCAAATCAGTGAATCTCCGTCGCTATTCCAAGCGGTTATAACATTATCCGAAAATAGTATTTCCGCCCTATAACCGAGATCGATCAACATGGGAGCTGCTTGGGGCGGGCTTCGTTGGCCGCAACGATTGGGGAAACCGTGGCATTGATCGGAATTGCCGCGCCAGCTTCCATTGCTGCGCGTGCTTGCGGCAGCCGAGTGGCGTGTCGTTCAAATGTACTTTTGGCGCTGCGGCTGGCGAGCGGCGTCGGAGCGAGGCTTGGAGTTTTGGCAGCACTATCCCTGCTCGGACACACCGAAGCGATCTACGCTGCGGATACGGACGTACCAGCGAAGGCCTTGGCGGCAGCCAAGGCATCCCCTCAACCGGCGCCCGCCGTATGCGCCGGCTTTCAGGACTTCTTTTTCACCAACTGTCAGCTCGCTTGGTACGGCGTCAGATTCTACGGCACGATCGATGTCGGATATGGCTACCAAACCCACGGCGCGCCGTTTGATCCGAACTTCGTCACCGGCGCTTCCTACTTTCTTCAGAAGATGAACAGAACCCTGATGTGGGGCATAGCCCCCAACGGGTTGGGTCAGTCAAATGTCGGGGTCCAAATAAGGGAGCCTCTTGGTCCCGGCTGGTCTTTTGTTGCCCAGCTTGAGGCCGGGTTCGATCCCTACTCCCTGCGCCTTGCCAACTCAACAGCCTCGGTATTTGCGAATGCCGGCGTGCCGGTCAGCCAGCAAACCACTAACGGCGATGCGAGCCGGGCAGGCCAGTTCTACAATTCAGTAGGGTTCCTTGGCGCGAGTTCGGACGTCTTCGGCACCCTGACGGTCTTTCGGCAAAATGCGCTTACGACCGACGGCGTTCTCGCCTACGATCCGATGGGAGGCGCATACGCTTTCTCGCCGATCGGCTTCTCAGGAACGGTCGCCGGCGGCGGCGACACCGAAAATTCAAGGTACAGTACCGCGGTAAAATATCGCGTCGCGGTCGGCGCCCTTCGGGCGGCGGCACTCTGGCAATTCGGCGGCTACAATCTGAATAACGGTTCAAACGGCGCCTGGGGCGCGCAAATCGGCGGCGACTTCCGGCTGGGCGCGGGCACGCTCTCCCTCGACGCCATCGCAGGCTATAACAAAGACGCAGTAAATCTTACTCTCAACGGAGCCGCCACGAACACGGCAGGGCAGCCGATTGGGGCGATGCTGCCCCAGACGGTGACCGCCACGCTCTCCAACAATAGCGATCTGATGGCGCTCGCCAAATACGCGGTCGAAAGGTTGCGGCTATACGTTGGATACGAGTGGATGCAATTCGCCCCACCCAGCGACCCGTTCACCGCCGCCGGTACCGGTTTTACGACGATCGTAGGAGACTTTGTCTGCGTCGGCTGCGGTACGGCTACCGGCGGCACAAATATCAACAGTACGGCCTTTAGCGAGAGCGCCGGCTTTAGAGACAGAGTACTTCAGGTCATCTGGGCGGGCGCAAGATACGACATTACTGACACGGTGTCTGTTGCTGGCGCCTATTATCATTACCATCAGAACAACTTCGCAGCCAGCGCCGCCAACCTTGCCGCCTGCAATGTCGCCGCCACGAATAAAAGTTTTTGTGCGGGCGCGATGGACGCCGTGTCTGGCTTGATCGACTGGAAGTTCGCGCCCAAGTGGGACACCTACATTGGCACCTTCTATTCCTCGTTCAATGGCGGCCTAGCCAACGGCTACCTTGCGCGCAACAATGTCGCGACCACGGCCGGAATCCGCTTCCGCTTCTGACCGAGACTTTGGCCGCATAAATGATGCAGATACGATTGGCGGCCTCACGGGGCGGCGTCCGCAGCTATTTTCTTTTCGCCCCGTTTTCTTTATCGCTATAGCCTGCCAGCATAGAGGATCAAGCGAATGCGGGCAGAGGCTGTCGGCAACCGTCTCAAATTGCAGCACCTGAAAATCGTGATGGCGGTGGCGGAGTGGGGCAGCATGCAGAAGGCCGCCAAGCACCTCGCAATCTCTCAGCCAGTCGTGTCGAAAATGATTGCCGATCTTGAAGACATCCTTGGGGTGCGCCTGTTTGACCGCAGCCCGCGGGGCGTCGAGCTGACTGCGTACGGGCGTACGCTCCTCAAACGCAGCCTTGCGATTTTCGACGATCTCAGAACCGGGGTAGACGAGATCAAATTCATGGCCGACCCTGCGGCCGGGCAACTGCGCTTCGGCAGCACGGAGCCGCTGACTGCGGGTTTCGGCGCTGCGGTCATGGAGCGAGTGTGGCGGCAGTACCCGCGCGTCGACTTTCGCGTCGTGCAGGCCGACAGCGCAACTCTGATCGAACACGAACTGCCCGAACGCAGGATCGAGCTTGCGGTCGTGCCTTTGCTTAATGTTCCGGACGACGACGAACTCGAGACAACAATTCTCTTTCAAGACCGGTTGCGCGTGGTGGCGGGCGCGACCAATCGCCTGGCCAAACGGAGACGGGTCACGCTGGCCGAATTGATCGAGGAGCCTTGGTGTTTGGCGCCGTCTCCCCTTGGATCGCTGGTAAACGAAGGGTTCCGCACGGCTGGCCTGAAGGCGCCGCGGATTGCGGTAACAACGACGACTTCGCATCTGCTATTTCGTCTGCTCGAAAGCGGCCGGTTCGTCGGCCATTTCGGCGATAAGCTGCTGAGCTTTAATGTGAACCGGTTCGCACTGAAGAAATTGCCGATCGAGCTCCCGATTCAGCCCTTTGTTGTCGCTGTCATCACTCTTAAGAACCGCACCATCAGTCCGGTGGCGCAAGTCTTCATCAACCACGCCATTGATGTAGCCAGGCCGTTGGCAGATCGCGATGCAGATGCATCGAAGGAGCAATCACGATTGGCCGCAGGCCGACGGCGTGCGTGAGACGTCATCCCGTGGATCAATTTTGCCCGGCGCCGGAGAATCGCACCACCTGTGCCCACTTGTCGGTCTCGGCTTGCACGAAGGCGCCGAACTCAGCCGGCGTGAAGAGCAATGGCGTCGTGCCAAGCTCCGCAAGCCGCGCTTTAATCTGGGGATCGACGAGACTGGCGTTGATTTGAGCGTTGAGCCTCTCGATGATATCAACCGGAGTATTTTTTGGCGCGCCCAGGCCCCACCAGCTGCCGGCTTCAAAGCCGGGAACGAAATCGCTCATCGGCGGAACGTTCGGAAGAACCTCGGAACGCGTTTTTGTGGTTACGGCCAACGCGCGCAGTTTGCCCATCCTGATGTATTCGATCGATTGGGGTATAGTGTCGAACATAACCTGGACCTGTCCGCCAAGCAGATCAATCAGCGCGGGCGCCCCTCCGCGATATGGCACATGAACCATGTTGATCCCGGACATCATTTTGAACAATTCGCCGAGCACGTGAAGCGAGCTGCCATTGCCGCCCGACGCGAAACTGAGCTTGCCAGGATTGGCCTTGGCATAGGCGATGAACTCCGGCACCGTTGTGGCGGGAACCGCCGGATTCACCTCCATGACGTTGGCGACCCGAACCATGCCGGCGACCGGCGCAATGTCGCGGATGAAATTGAAACTTAAGTTCTTGTACAGCGTCGCATTGATGGCGTTGGACGCGAGGACCACGAGAAGGGTGTAGCCGTCCGCAGGCGCGCGCGCGACCGCCTCGGTCGCGAGGTTTCCCGCCGCGCCGGGCCGGTTCTCGATGATGAATTGTTCTTCCAGCCGTTCCGATAACCATTGCGCAATCAAGCGCGCGACGATATCGACCGATCCGCCGGGAGCCAGCCCAAGCACGATGCGCACGGGGCGCGTCGGATAGGCCTGCGCCTTTGCGGGCCGCGAAAAGGCGAAAGTGGTTGCAGCGGCCCCGGCAAACTGCAGGAATCGTCGACGCGGAAGCTTCACGGTGCCCTCCCTTCGCGATACGAAAGCCTATCGCAACTCCTGCTCCTCAAAAAGTTGCGAAAATCGTGCGTGCCCTGTGTTCAGGGCGCCGCGGATCGCGACTTTTCGGCGGCGCTTGTGGGCCATGCCACTGGGCCGATCCCAACGCCAAAGCGTTGGCGGCGAGTAGATCAGATCCGCCGTCACCGATCGATGGTTAGCCTATCGCAATCCCGATGGCATCCAGCCGTCCAAATGGCGTCTTGCGGAGTGCTTTCGGCACTCCCCGCCTGCGGAAAGGGCAGGGACGGGGCAGAACAAGGGGGGTGTACAAGCCCCCTCACGACCAGGGAGGGGCCAAGTGCTTCAAGCTGACCAGAATCAGCGCTAAGGGCTCTTCACAAAGCGATCGTTGAGGGCATAGCCGGCGCCGCGGACGGTGCGGATCGGATCGACAGCGCGCCCGCGGTTAAGGGCTTTGCGCAAACGTCCAACGTGGACATCAACGGTGCGCTCGTCGATATACACGTCGCGGCCCCACACACGATCCAGGAGCTGTTCGCGTGAGAAAACGCGCCCCGGATTCTCCATCAGAAATTCGAGCAGGCGAAATTCTGTCGGCCCCAATGAAACATCGCGACCGGCTCGGGCGACCCGTTTCTTCTCGCGGTCGAGCTCGATGTCACCGGCCTCCAGCACGCCGGCGACGCGCTCCGGTTTTGTGCGGCGCAGAAGGGCGCGTATGCGCGCCAGCAGTTCCGGCACCGAAAACGGCTTGACAATGTAGTCGTCGGCGCCGGTCGCGAGCCCGCGCACGCGTTCAGTCTCCTCGCCGCGCGCCGTAAGCATGATGATAGGCAAGGCCTGGGTTTCCGGGCGGGCCCGCAGACGCCTGATCAGCTCTATTCCTGACAGGCCTGGCAGCATCCAGTCAATCAAAGCGAGATCTGGCGCATTCTCCTTGAGCTTGAGGTCCGCTTCATCGCCACGGACCGCGGAATCGACGGCATAGCCTTCCGCTTCCAGGTTGTAGCGAAGCAGCAGCGTCAGCGGTTCCTCGTCCTCGATAATCAAGATGCGGGCCGTCATGGTGTTTTCTCGCACGGCTGGCGGGTCATCGTTCATCCCGGTAGGGAATGTTGGTTGTGCTGGTGGTATCGCCCTTGGGACGCTCATCGGTAAGAGCGTGGCCCTCGACCATGTAGTAGATCGTTTCCGCGATGTTGGTCGCGTGGTCTCCCATCCGCTCGATGTTTTTGGCACAGAACAGCAAATGGATGCAAACGCTTATGTTGCGCGGGTCCTCCATCATATAGGTGAGGAGCTCGCGGAACAGGGAGTTGTTCACCGCGTCGACCTCTTCATCGCCGCGCCACACTTGCACTGCTTTGCCGACGTCGCGCCTGGCAAAGGCGTCGAGCACATCCTTGATCTGGGTCAGCACAAGCTCGGTCATGTGCTCGACGCCGCGCATCACTTTCTGCAGCTTGAGCTCATTTTCGACGACCTCGACCCGCTTGGCGATATTCTTGGCAAGATCGCCGATGCGCTCGAGATCGTTGGAGACCCGGAGCGCGCTGACGATATCGCGCAGGTCAACCGCCATGGGCTGCCGCCGGGCAATGGTCAGAATTGCCTTTTCTTCGATCTCGCGCTGCAACGCGTCGATCCTCGCGTCGGCCGCAACGATGCCGCGCGCAAGTACGGCGTCGTGCCGATTGAGCGCGTCCAGCGCATCGCCGATCTGGCGCTCCGCAAGCCCGCCCATCTCGGCGATCATCCGCGCCAGGTCCTGAAGGTCAGCGTCGAATGCCTTGATTGTATGCTCCATCATCATCGCCATTTCCTGTGCGCTCCTTCAGGGGCAGCCCCTTTCCTGCCTTCCCGCAAGCCGGGAAGGCAGGAAGGAGGCGGTCGAACGGTGCACGGGTCACCCAAAGCGGCCCGTGATGTAGTCCTGAGTGCGGCGGTCGCCAGGCGACGTGAACATCTTGCTGGTGGTATCGAACTCGACCAGCTCGCCGAGATACATGAATGCCGTGTAGTCGGACACTCGGGCGGCTTGCTGCATATTGTGGGTGACGATCGCAATCGTGTAGTCGTCCTTCAGCTCGTCGATCAGTTCCTCGATCTTGGCGGTGGAAATCGGATCGAGCGCCGAACAGGGCTCATCGAGCAGGATGACCTCAGGCCTCAGCGCCACCGTGCGGGCGATGCACAGCCGCTGCTGCTGGCCGCCTGACAGGCTGAGCCCGTTCGCCTGCAGCTTGTCCTTCACCTCATCCCAGATCGCCGCGCGCCGCAACGCCGACTGCACGCGCTCATCGATTTCCGCCCGCGACAGCTTCTCGAACAGCCGCACGCCGAATGCGATATTTTCGTAAATCGACATCGGAAACGGGGTCGGCTTCTGGAACACCATGCCGATGCGGGCTCGCAGGAGGTTGAGATCCTGCCCCGGGTCAAGGATGTTCGCGCCGTCAAGCAGCACGTCGCCTTCCGCCCGCTGATGGGGGTAGAGGCTGTAGATGCGGTTGAGGATGCGCAACAGGGTCGATTTTCCGCAGCCGGAAGGACCGATGAAGGCCGTAACCTTGCGCTCGTAGAGGGGCACATTGATCGATTTCAGCGCTTTATTGTCCCCGTAGTAGAAATTCAGATTCCGAATCAGAATCTTCGCGGCTGGTTTGCCGGCGTCATCGATAGATCGATCCGCGATTGTCGGCGCCGGTGATTGGACCCCATGACTGATGCCGGCAAGCGAATTCATGGCGATTTCCTTGACGCTGAGAGCGCCCGAGCCGTGATGCTCAAGGCGAGCACCGCGAAGGTGATGATCAACGCGCCGATCCAGGCGAGCTTTTGCCAGTCCTCATATGGGCTCAGCGCGAATTGGAAGATCACGACCGGAAGACTGGAGATCGGCGCATTGAGATTTGTGCTGAAGAACTGGTTATTGAGCGCGGTGAACAGCAGCGGCGCCGTTTCGCCGCTGATCCGGGCAACCGCCAGCAGCACGCCCGTGATGATGCCAGCGAGGGCTGCGCGGTAGGAGACATAGCGGATGACGTGGGCGAGCGGCAGACCAAGCGCGGTCGCCGATTCGCGCAACTCCTTCGGAACGAGAGACAGCATGTCCTCGGTGGTTCGCACAACGACCGGTATCACGATCAGCGCGAGCGCTACCGCGCCGGCCCATCCGGAAAAATGTCCCATAGGGGCAACCAGGATCTCGTAGACGAACAGGCCGACGACGATCGAAGGGGCGCTCAGGAGGATATCGTTGATGAAGCGGACGACCACGGTGAGCTTGGCGAATTTCCCGTATTCCGCCATATAGGTTCCGGCCAGCATGCCGATCGGAGTCCCGATCAGGATCGCCAGAACCGTCAGTATCAAACTGCCGATGATGGGGTTTAGCAGGCCGCCGTCGGCGCCGGGCGGCGGGGTCATTTGGGTGAATACGGCGAGCGACAGGCCGCTCAGTCCTTCGTAGACCAGCGATCCCAGGATCAATATGAGCCACCCCAGTCCCAGGGCTGTGGCGCCGATCGACAGTGTGATGACGATCGAGTTGCGCAGGCGGCGCCAGGCGTAGCGGTCCATGCTCACCCCACCCGCTTTTCGAGCCGCAACAGCAGGAGACGTGCGGCGGCCAGTACGATGAATGTGATCACGAACAGGATCAGCCCCAGCGCAATCAGCGACGACGTGTAGAGGTCGCCTACGGCCTCGGTGAATTCGTTGGCGATCGTTGCGGAGATCGTGGTGCCGGGCGCCAGTATCGACGCCGAGACTTTGTGAGCATTGCCGATGACGAAAGTCACCGCCATGGTCTCGCCGAGCGCGCGGCCGAGACTCAGCATGACGCCGCCGACAACGCCAACCCGCGCATAGGGAAGCACCACATGGCGCAGCACTTCCCAGGTCGTGCAGCCGACCCCATAGGCGGCTTCCTTCAAAACGGGCGGCACCGCCTCGAACACGTCGCGCGAAATCGAAGTCACGAACGGCAGCACCATGATGGCGAGAATGAGACTGGCGGTGAGAATGCCGATCCCGTACGGCGGCCCTTCGAACAAGCTCGAAAGAATTGGCACGTTCTCGAACCAGTCGATCAAAACCGGTTGCAGCGTGCGCTGCAAAAACGGCGCGAACACGAACAGGCCCCAGATGCCGTAGATGATGCTGGGGATGCCGGCAAGCAGCTCGATCGCAATGCCGATCGGCCGGCGCAGCCACATCGGGCACAATTCGGTGAGGAACAGCGCGATCAGCAAACCGAGCGGAACTGCAATCAGCATCGCGATGAACGATGTCACCAGCGTGCCGTAAATGGGAGCAAGGGCGCCGAACTTTTCGGTAACCGGGTTCCATCGCTCTTCAAGGAGGAAATCGAATCCGAAGGCTTGCAGCGCCGGCAACGAGCCCTCGATCAGGGCGATGATAACCCCGCTCAGAATTATCAGCACCAGGATGGCCGCGGCGCGGGTTAAGTGCCGGAACACGAGGTCGCGCGCTCGCAGCCGGCCAAGAACCTTAGTGCGAGACATTGCCGCCGCGGACGCTTCAGCGTTTGCGGACAGCGCCATGTCGACCAATTTTTTTCTCCCCGTCGCAGACAACTTTCAGCTCATCCCTCAGTTCGGCTGTCTTCGGGAGAGCCATTCAGCCGATCCAAACGCCTTTGCACAGCGCCACGTCGCGGCCGCGGCTTTATCTATACTGCCCCCCATCCTCCCCTCCCCCGTGTGGAGCTATGGGGCGGAAAGGCGCCGCCGGACGCCTTTCCGCACTGGTCAGAAGAAATCTTAGTGAGCGGCCGTGAAGACCGGCTTGCCGCTTGCGTCTTTGATCTCCCTGGTCCAGACGCCCTCAACGGCGGTCACAACTGACGCCGGCATCGGCACGAAATCGAGTTCTTCCGCCATCTTGCCGCCCTTTGTATAGGCCCAGGCAAAGAACTTCAGTGCTTCCGCGGCAGCCGCTGGATCCTGGGGCTGCTTGTGGATCAGGATGAATGTCGCCGCGGTCATCGGCCAGGACTGCGCGCCAGGCTGATTGCTGAGGATGACCCCATAGCCCGGAGCAGAATTCCAATCGGCGTTCGCCGCAGCAGCCTGGAACGTGTCGGAGACCGGCGAGACGGTCTTGCCGTCCTTGTTGATCATCTTGGTAAAGTTGAGCTTGTTCTGCTTGGCATAGGCATATTCGACGTAGCCGATTGAGCCTTTGGTCTGCGCCACATTATTGGCCACGCCTTCATTGCCTTTGGCGCCGATGCCGACCGGCCATTCGACGGCGGTCGCCGAGCCCACTTTCGACCTCCAATCCGGACTGACCTTGGCGAGATAATCCGTGAAGTTGAATGTCGTTCCGGAGCCATCGGAACGGTGCACCACCGCAATGGCCTGGCGCCGCAGGGCGACACCTGGGTTAAGAGCCTTGATGGCCGGATCATCCCACGATTTCACCTGACCGAGGAATATCTTGGCCAGCGTCGGGCCATCGAGAACAAGGCTCCCTTGGCTGACGCCGTCGAGATTGATCACCGGGACGATGCCTCCCATGACCATCGGGAATTGCACGAGGCCGTTCTTGGTCAACTCGTCGCCCGAGAGCGGCGCGTCCGTCGCACCAAATACGACCGTCTTGGCCTCGATTTGTTTGATGCCGCCGCCCGAACCGATCGACTGGTAATTGAGCCCGACGCCGGTCTCTTTTTTATAGGCGTCCGCCCATTTGGCGTAGATCGGATACGGAAAAGTCGCGCCGGCGCCAGAAATGTCGAGGGCCGATGCCGCGGAGGTCGAAGCGGCCGCGAAGGCGCCGGCCATGACCGCCGGCAAAATGAAGGCTCGAAGACGTTTCACGTGCTTTCTCCATCAATTGGGCCGAGGCAGACGCAGCGCGGGTACCGGGCCGACACTTGGCTGCGACGGCTGGGCTCGACGTCGTTCCGGCGTGGGAACGCTCCCTGAATTTGCAGCACAATTCTGCGTGCGTGATTCTTGGCCGGGATTTCTTAACTGGCCTGATCTTAAATTCGGTACTTTTGGCTGGAGCGAAGCCGCCGCCACCTTTAGCCGCCTGACGTCATTGTTGTATGTCAGCCAGGTGACAGTATGGTGACATGCCAAGTCATTGACTCATTTGGCGTAGAGCGCCTTTTCCAGGCGAGACAGCGGCAGCCGGACCGAGAAGTTGGCGCCCGATCCGGGCGCGCTCTCGATCATCAGCCGGCCGCGGTGACGGTTGAGGATGTGCTTGACAAGCGCCAGGCCCAGACCGGTGCCGCCCTGGGCGCGGCTTTCGCCAACGTCGACACGATAAAATCGTTCAGTCAGGCGCGGCAGATGTTCCGGGGCGATGCCGGGCCCGTAGTCCCTCACCGATACGATGGCGTCTCGCGCCTCGCCGGCGGCGGGTTCGCGCGCCAGCGTGATGTCGACCCGCTTGCCCGACGCCGCATATTTCAGGGCATTCTCGATGAGGTTCTCGAACACCCGGATAAGCTCGTCGCGGTCGCCCGAGACGACGAGCGAGCTCGCTTTATCGGCGATCTTGATTTCGACGTCCCGCTCGCGGGCGAGCGGCGACAAACCATCCGCAACCTCATGCACGATCTCTACGAGATCGGTCGTATTGTCGGGATGAATGTGGGCTTTCTGCTCTATGCGCGAGAGCGAGAGCAGATCGTCGATCAGGCGCGCCATGCGGGTCGCCTGCTCCTTCATGATGGCGAGGAAGCGATCGCGCGCCGTCGCATCGTTGCGCGCCGGGCCTTGCAGCGTTTCGATAAAGCCTGACAGCGAGGCCAGCGGAGTGCGCAGCTCATGGCTCGCGTTGGCGACGAAATCCGCCCGCATCTCTTCCACCCGGCGCAGCGGCGTCAGGTCGCGCAAGGCGAGCAGCACGAGGTGGCGGTCGGGGCTCGCTCCGCCGGGCAAGACCAGCGGCGCGATGGTCGCTTCCCACCACCGGTCAGTCGGCACCCGCTGAAAGAATTCGGTGCGGCGCATCTGCCGGCTGGCCGCGACAGTCCGAATGGCTTCGAGCACGTTGGGCACGCGCAGCGCGAACGAAATCGGTTCGCCTCGCAGGATCCCCGGAGTGAGTTCCTGCACGCGGTCGTTGAAGGCCACCACGATGCTCTCAAGGGTCAAGACAATCGTGGGATCCGGGAGATCGGACACGACGGCCTCGACGGCACGGTCCACGAGCGCCGGCATCAAGCGACCAGCGTCTGGCGGCGCTTCGCTGCTGCTTCCCAAGCTCAACTCCCGCATCAGCGCCGCAAGAGCCACAGCGGCAAAACCGACCAGCGCTGGTCCGACGCCAAGGCCCGCGACTTGAACCAAGCCGACAAACACAAGAGCCGCAGTCAGCAACGCGGGGCCGGCTCGGCGGAACCGGCGCAAGGCGGCGGCCGCTGTTCCGTCACGTCGATATTCTTCGACTGCCATCAGATCATTATTTCGTCGTTAAACTCTTGCAGCGCGATGGGGCCAAGCGCCAAAATCCAAAGCTGGCCGCCCAGCCGACGACAACACCATGACGGGCGGATGACAATCAATGCGGCCCGCCCGCCTCGCTCCCCTCTCTGCTGTCCCCCGGCCCACTCCCTGACCCTCGTCCGCCTCCGGAGGAGGAGAGGGTGTGGGAAGGAGGAGGGGGAGGGGGAGGGTAGGGAGGGGGCTGATCGCGGTATCCTCCGGGCCGCGCTGCCCGTACGCTCAGCCAGACCTCGCGGCCGCCCAGGATGGCGAGCGAGATGCCGAACGGAACCAGGTAATAGAGAAGACGAAACAGCAGCAGACCGGCTACCAGGTCCTCGGTGTCGAATTGCCACAGCGCCACCAGCATGGCCGCGTCGAACACTCCGAGACCGCCAGGCGAATGGCTGGCGAATCCGAGCAGCGTCGAGGATACGAAGATCACCGCGAGGGTCACGAAGCCAATGTAGGGTTCGTCTGGCACCAGCATGTACATCGCGGCCGCACAGCAGCCGAGATCGATGATGCCGACGCCGATCTGCAGCAATGTCAACGGTCCGTTGGGCAAGGTGACGAGCCAGTTGTGCCGTCCGACCGCACGCGGCGTTCGCCAGACCCACGCTACGTAGGTGGCGAGAACCCCGAGAATGCCGAAAGCCAGAATCCGATTGACCAGCGGCGGCAACTGGTCGATCGCCGAGGCTGCCTGAGGCGCGATGGCGATGCCGAGCCCCAGTACGGTGGCGTTGCCGAGCCAGAATGTCAGTCCCGCTACAAAACAGATTTTGGCGACATCGATCGCCGACAGGCCATGGGCCGAATAGATGCGGTAGCGCACCGCGCCGGCGGTGAAGGCGCTGGCGCCAACGTTGTGTCCGACCGCGTAGCTGGTGAAGCCTGCGAGCGCCGCAACGCGATATGGCACGTCGGCGCGTCCGATACTGTGCAGTGCGAACAGGTCGTAGAACGTGAGCGTGAAATAGCCGGCGGCAACGAACAAAGCAGCCCGGGCGACATCATGCTTTTCGACGGCCGCTATGGCGTCGAGGACTTCCTCGAAGTCGATGTCTCGCAATGCGTGATAAAGCACCGCCGCGGCGACCGCGATGACGGTGACGCTCAGTACAACCCCTACCCGACTCCAACCGATTTTTGCGTCGAAGGACTTCGCGAAAGAATACAGATCACCATACATACGTGCTCCGGGCATGTTTTATAAAATTCTAGCAAGGCCCGCCGTCGGCGCGGAAGCGGCTTTGCGCCGAAGGACATTTCGTCGCGTCTGCAGCGCAATCCGGCATCCGCGAAGCCAGCGGCCAATTGCCGAGACCGAGCGATCCGCCGCGGAACGGCGCTGCCCCTCCATCTCACGATCTGCTAAAATTGCGCCGTGAAATTCCGCCGCCGCGACGTGCGGCCGGCCTAACCGGGAGGAACCGATGACTTCTGACGCTTCCATCGCACGCCGCGACATGATCCTGGCGGCTGGCGCCGGCCTGGCGACCGGGTTTCTGGCGGGCGCCGCTGCCCAGGCCCCTGCCGCAGCGCAGACGCCGGCCGGGGCAGCGCCGGCCGGCGGCGAATTCTGGACTGCCGAATACACAGCCAAGAAGGGTGAAGTGTCGCTGCAGCTCTATCGCAAGCGTGTCGGCGCCCCGGCCGCCGGCGAGCCCGCCAAGCCGGTGCTGTTCCTGGTCCACGGCTCATCCAACGCGGCGTTGTCGAGCTATGACCTCACCGTGCCCGGCAAGGGCGACTACTCGATGATGAATTACTATGCCCGGCTTGGCTACGACGTCTGGACCATGGACCACGAGGGCTACGGCAAGTCATCGCGCACGTCCGGCAACTCCGACATTGCAAGCGGCGTCGAGGATCTCAAGGCCGCGGCGCCGCTGGTGACGCGGGAAACCGGACGCAGCAAGTTCCACTTCTACGGCACATCATCGGGCGCCATCCGCGCCGCCGCCTACGCACAGGCGCAGCCCGACCGCGTCGATCGTCTGGTGCTCGCGGCCTTTACATACAAGGGCGAGAACGCCCCGACCCTCCAGCAGCGAGCGAAGCAGCTCGAATACTATAAGACGCACAATACGCGCCTGCGTGACCGCGCCATGATCCGCTCGATCTTCACCCGCGACGGGCTGCCGTCCGCCTATGATCCGGCCGTGGCGGAGGCGCTCGCCGACGTCGAGCTCAAATTCGGCGACCAGGTGCCGACGGGCACTTATCTCGACATGACCTCGAAGCTGCCGCTCGTCGACCCTGCCAAAGTGCTGTGTCCGGTGCTGATGCTGCGCGGCGATCATGACGGCATTTCCACCAACGAAGACCTGCTCGACTTCTTCCGGCAGCTTCCCAACGGCGACCGCCAGTTCGTGATTTTGCCCAACGTCGCTCACAGCATCGGGTACTCCAACAACCGGCACATGGCGAATCATGTGATGCAGGCGTTCCTGTCCATGCCGCCGCAGGTCGCGTCCTAGAGGCCGCGTCGAATGTGCGCGCTCGCGCGGATATTCGGGGTGCAGGGGTTGCGGCGCGTATTGCGGGGCCGTTTACCCCTCACCCGATCGCGTGAGCGCCCTCCCCGGCGCGGCCCCTGCGGGGAGACGCGAGGGACGCCGCGGCAACGCCCCTGATTCAACCGTATCGAAATCCTCTCCAGGGTGGGTTGAGCCGCTTCGGCCTTTGGCCGGCCCGATGGCAAACTTCGCGAAGCTGCTGGCGGCCACGCCGTCGAAATGCCCTGAGGGGCCCTGCTGTCGCCGTCGCTCAACCCGTCCCAGGCCATGCATGGAGCTCATTATTCGACCACCATTCCGCACCAGGAAGCGTGGGCCGCGTTGCGCCGGGTGAAGCGGGGCCACGACGCAATGCCAGCGTTAACCGGTGCAAAAAAACGCTCGAACCTCTCCCCGGCGAACCAGAAACGGATTATCTACAGGCCGCGCCGTTCCTCCCCCCAGGGGGCAGAGCGATGCGCATGCCGCACTGCATGCAACGCACGGCAAGGTTGCCATTGTGCTCGCCCGCCGCATCTGCTTGAAGAGTGCCGTCGCGATTCTGGGTTTACAAGATGGCTGAAGCCAAGGTCTCCGCCGAGCGGCCGCTGTCGCCGCATCTGACGATCTATCGACCGATGCTCTCGATGATGATGTCGATTGTGCATCGGATCACCGGCGCCGCGCTCTACATAGGGACGTTATTGTTGGTCTGGTGGCTGCTCGCAGCGGCGTCCGGTCCCGGGGCCTACGCGACGTTTCAGTCGGCGGCCGCGAGCTTCATCGGCCGCGTCGTTCTGTTCGGCTACACCTGGGCCCTGCTCCATCACATGCTTGGCGGGGTGCGCCACCTGATATGGGATACCGGCCGGGGCTTCGGCGCCGCCGAGCGGGAGTGGCTGGTGCGCGCCAATCTGGTGGGATCGATCCTGCTGACAATCATTTTATGGGTGATCGGCGGATACCTGATGGGGGGGCTGCGGTGAGGAGATCAACGCCATGAGCGCGCGTCCTGCAAACATGCGCACGCCGCTCGGCCGGGTGCGCGGCTATGGTTCGGCGAAGTCGGGCACCGATGATTTCATCCGCCAGCGTCTCACGGCGATCGCCAACATTCCGCTGACCATCGCAGCGGTCCTGATTGTTATTTCCTTGATCGGGCGCAATCACGCCGCCGTTGCCCAGATATTGGGCTCGACGCCGGTTGCGATCGTCATGGTGCTGTTCATCATTTCGGTGTTCTTTCACATGAGAATCGGCATGCAGGTGATCATCGAGGATTACGTGCATGACGAGCGCGCCAAATACGCGCTCCTGATCCTCAACGCCTTCTTTGCCATCGCGGCGGGACTCGCGGCGATCTACGCGATCCTCAGGCTGTCGTTTGGAGTTTGAGCCGATGTCCACCAACGGAGCAGGCAACGGCGCCGCCCCTGCGATCAATGGGCGGGCCTATCCGATCGAGGATCATACCTACGATGTTGTCGTGGTCGGCGCTGGCGGTTCGGGCCTGCGCGCCGTCGTGGGATGCAGCCAGGCGGGTCTGCGGACTGCCTGCATCAGCAAGGTGTTCCCGACCCGCTCCCACACGGTCGCGGCGCAGGGCGGCATTTCGGCGGCGCTCGGCAACATGGGCGAGGATGACTGGCGGTGGCACATGTACGACACCGTCAAGGGCTCGGACTGGCTCGGCGATCAGGATGCGATCGAGTATCTGTGCCGCAACGCCCCCGCGGCGGTCTACGAACTTGAACACTGGGGCGTGCCATTCTCGCGCACCGAAGAGGGCAAGATTTACCAGCGGCCGTTCGGCGGCATGACGACCCATTATGGCAAAGGCACCGCCCAGCGGACTTGCGCGGCCGCCGACCGCACCGGCCATGCCATGTTGCACACGCTCTATGGCGCCGCGCTCAGGCACGCAGCCGAGTTTTTCATCGAATATTTCGTAATTGATCTCATCATGGATGAGGGCCGTTGCCGCGGCGTGGTGGCGCTCAAGCTTGACGACGGCACCATCCACCGGTTCCGCGCCCACATGACGATACTCGCCACCGGCGGATATGGGCGCACCTATTTCTCCTGCACGTCTGCGCACACCTGCACGGGCGACGGCAACGCCATGGTGCTGCGCGCCGGCCTGCCGCTTCAGGATATGGAATTCGTGCAGTTTCACCCGACCGGGATCTACGGCGCCGGCTGCCTGATCACCGAGGGCGTGCGCGGCGAAGGCGGATATCTCACCAATTCCGAGGGCGAGCGCTTCATGGAGCGCTATGCGCCCTCGGCCAAGGACCTGGCCTCGCGCGACGTTGTGTCCCGGGCGATGACGATCGAAATCCGCGAGGGCCGGGGCGTCGGCAGGAACAAGGATCACATTTTCCTGCACCTCGATCACCTTGACCCCGAGGTGATTCACGAGCGGCTGCCCGGCATTTCGGAGAGCGCACGCATATTTGCCGGCGTCGATGTCACGCGTGAGCCGATACCGGTGCTGCCTACGGTGCATTACAACATGGGCGGTATCGCCGCCAATTATCACGGTGAGGTCGTTACCAAGAAGAACGGGGATCCTGAGTCCGTGGTGCCCGGCCTGATGGCGCTTGGCGAAGCCGCCTGTGTTTCGGTTCATGGCGCTAACCGGCTCGGCTCGAATTCCTTGATCGATCTCGTCGTGTTCGGCCGCGCCGCGGCGCTGCGCTGTGCCGAGTTGATCGAGCCGGGCGAAAAGCATGCCGAGCTGCCGAAGGACTCCGCTGATCTGCCGCTGGCGCGCCTCGACAAATTCCGCAACGCGGACGGCTCGACCCCGACCGCCGAAATCCGCGCCACGATGCAGAAAGTGATGCAGGCAAATTGCGCCGTGTTCCGGACAGGCGAAGTCCTGGAGGAGGGCTCAAAGCTCATTCATCAGGTGCTGGCCGGCGTGGCCGATATCAAGGTGTTCGACCGCTCCCTGATCTGGAACTCCGATCTCATTGAAACGCTGGAGCTCGACAACCTGATCGCGCAGGCGGTCGTCACCATGGACTCCGCCGCCAACCGTACCGAAAGCCGCGGCGCCCACGCACGCGAAGATTTCCCGGACCGCGACGATAAGAACTGGATGAAGCACACGCTCACATGGCTTGATTTTGCCAACGGCAGCGTGCGGATCGACTACCGGCCGGTGCACACCTACACGATGACCAATGACGTGCAGTATGTCGAGCCGAAGGCGCGGGTGTATTGAGGCAGGCACATGGTCCAGTTCACGCTTCCAAAAAACTCCAAGATCACCCAGGGCAAGGCTTGGCCGGCGCCGCTGGAGGCGCGCGAGCTTCGCGAATACCAGGTCTACCGCTGGAACCCTGAAGACGGCAGAAATCCGCGCCTCGACGCCTACCAGGTCGATCTTGAGGACTGCGGCCCGATGGTTCTCGACGGGCTGATCTGGATCAAGAATAAGATCGATCCGACCTTGACTTTCCGGCGCTCCTGCCGGGAAGGCGTGTGCGGGTCCTGCGCCATGAACATCGACGGCGCCAACACGCTCGCCTGCACCAAGGACATGCGAGACATCAAGGGCGCGGTGAAGATTTATCCGCTGCCGCACATGCCGGTGGTCAAAGACCTGGTGCCGGACCTCACCGAGTTCTACGCGCAGTACGCGTCGATCAAGCCATGGCTGCAGACCGAATCAGTTACGCCCGAAAAGGAGTGGAAGCAGAGTCATGCGGACCGCGCAAAGCTCGACGGGCTTTATGAGTGCATCCTGTGCGCCTGCTGCTCGACCTCATGCCCGAGCTATTGGTGGAATAGCGACCGCTACCTCGGTCCTGCGGCGCTGTTACAGTCGTATCGCTGGATCATCGACAGCCGTGACGAAGCGACGGGCGAAAGACTCGACGATGTGGAAGATCCGTTCCGGCTCTATCGCTGCCATACCATTATGAATTGCGCCAAAGCCTGCCCAAAAGGGCTCAATCCGGCTCAGGCGATCGCGGAAATCAAGAAGCTGCTTGTCGAACGAAGGGCCTGAAGCGCCCGCCTGGGACAAATCGTCCGCAAACCTTACTAAAGTACCAATATCGGCGATTCTCGCCGCAGTTTTGGCGTGTTGTGATCGTTTGCAGTCTGACGGCTGGCGCAGCACGTCGCGCGGGGGGCGCGGACTCATCAACCTCCACCGACCGGCGCGGTTCGATATCGAAACCGCACAAGGTTGCGATCAACGGGTTGCGATCACCCACCACGGCGAGGAACCAATGACACGTAGTTCCCTTCTGCTTTGCACTGCAATGCTTCTTGCCTCCGCTAGCCCGCAAGCGACGCTCTCCGAGCCCATAAAAGATGGGATTCGCGTCGCACAAGCCGCTCCGCCCCCGGGCGACGAGAGAGAAAGGCGGCCGCCCGGCCAGCGGCCCGGTCAGGGCGCGCCGACGGCTCCTGGAGCGCCGGCCCAGCAACGTCCGCCGGCCGCCAATGCACCTCCCGGCCGACAGGGGCCCGCCACCGTGCAGCCAGCCCCGCAACAGCATCCCGGCGGACCGCCCGCCACCGCGCAAACGCCGCCCGGACAGCCGCCTCACGCTGCGCCGCCCGCGCAGGCGCAGACCCCTCCGGGCGCGCCGCCTCACGTGGCGCCGCCGGCAACCGCCCAAACGCCGTCGAGCCCCCAGCGGCCTGGAACTCCGAGCACGGCTCAGACCCCACCCGGACAGCCGCCGCGTCCCGGAGCACCGGGCGCTCCGCAGGGCGCGCCGCCGCCGGCGACCGCCCAGACGCCTCCGGGCCAGCCCCTGCGTCCCGGAGCGCCGGGCGCTCCGCAGGGCGCGCCGCCGCCGGCGACCGCTCAGACGCCTCCGGGCCAGCCCCTGCGTCCCGGAGCGCCGGGCGCTCCGCAGAGCGCGCCGCCTCCGGCCACGGCACAGACTCCGTCCGGACAACCACCGCGGCCCGGCGCAGCGCCAGGTCAACAGAACGCGGCGCCGCCTGCATTGGCCAACCCCAATTTGCCATCGCGCCAGCCACCGGCGCCTGGCGCACAACAGCCTGGGACACCGGGCGCGGTTGCGGCCCCCGGAGCCCCGATCCTGCAGCAGCGCCCCGCAGCACCGGCGCCGGTGGCCGCGAATGCCCCGGTCGATCCCCGGACCTTGCCGCAGCGTCTCGATCAGTTGCGCAATGAGCGCCAGCAGGTGCAGGTGGGCAACCAGACCGTCATCCGCGAAGCGAACCGGGTGATCATTCGGGAGGGCGGACACGACATAATCCGCCACGATGAGGCCGATCGCTTCCGCTTCAACGCGCGCGAAGTCAACGTCGAACGACACGGCAACAACACCGTCACGGTGGTGCTGCGGCCAGACGGCGGGCGGATCATTACCGAGGTCGACGAAGACGGCCGGTTGCTTCGCCGTGTTCGCCGCGACGCCGCGGGGCGCGAGGTGGTTCTCATCGATAACGGCTTTGAGCCGCGCCGTGCGGGCTTTGCGGGATTTTTCGTCGAGCTGCCCCCGCCGGTCATTCGCGTTCCGCGCGAGCTTTACATCCGCGAAGCCGCACGCGCCACCGCAGAGGACATCTATCTCACCCTGATGGCGCCGCCGGTCGACCGCATCGAACGCCGCTACGCGCTTGATGAGATTCTCTACAGCGAACCGCTGCGCGCGCGAATGCCGCGCGTCGATATCGACACGGTAAATTTCGAGACGGGTTCGTGGGAAATCACTCCGGACCAGGCCGATCGTCTGGCCTTCGTGGCCCAGGGCATATTGCGCGCCATCCAGCGCAATCCGCGCGAAATGTTCCTGGTCGAGGGCTATACGGACGCCGTCGGCAACGACGTCGATAACCTTTCCTTGTCTGACCGTCGCGCCGAATCCGTCGCCGTCATGCTAACCAATCAATTCGGCGTGCCGGCTGAAAACCTCACGACGCAAGGCTACGGCAAGCAGTTCCTGAAAATTCCGACCGAGGGGCCAGAGCGGGCCAACCGCCGCGTTGCGGTGCGTCGCATCACGCCGCTGCTGGCCGGCGGGCAGAGCTGACGGCGGCGACGCCTTGGACCCAGGTGCAGGGCGGGAAAAGGCGCGGTCCTGAGCCTGTCGAAGGATGCCTGCCCCCTGCCCCTCCCTGCCGTCCGCCCGCAAGCGAGGACGGCAGGGAGGGGCAGGGCGCGCGTTACTTTTTTGCCCGGCCTATGGCTGCAACAGGCATCCAATCATCGCTGTCGCGGCTCCGCCTGGAACGGCATGGCTGCAATGTCGGCCGGGGCGGATCATCCCAAAGGCCAGCAAAGTCCGCCCAAAGGTTGCGAACTGCCTTGACCGATTCGGATTCCGCGTTCATGACCACTCCGCCGGCTGGCGGCTCCGGCCTGGAGGGCTCAATGGCGGTTCCGACGTTGCCGGCTGCGCTGCCTGGTGCATTGGGAGATGAATTATGGAGAAGTTCACGGTTCTGGAGGGAGTCGCGGCCCCCTTAAGGGCGATCAATGTCGATACCGACGCCATCATCCCCAAGCAGTACCTCAAGACAATCAAGCGAACCGGCCTCGGCAAGGGTCTGTTCGCAGACAAGCGCTACCTCGACGACGGCAGCGAGAACCCGGACTTCGTCCTCAACCAGCCGGCCTATCGCAACGCCAAGATTCTTGTCGCCGGCGACAACTTCGGTTGCGGCTCGTCCCGCGAGCATGCCCCGTGGGCGCTCAAGGATTTCGGCATCGCCTGCGTGATCTCCACATCCTTCGGCGACATCTTCTACAACAATTGCTTCAAAAACGGCCTTCTGCCCATCAAGGTCAGCGCGGACGACCTGGAAAAGCTGTTCGACGATGCCGAGCGCGGCGCCAATGCCCGCCTCACCATCGACCTCGAAAAGCAGGAGATTCGCGGCCCGGACGGCGGCGTGATCAGGTTCGACATCGATCCTCACCGCAAGCACTGCCTGCTGAATGGTCTCGATGACATCGGGCTCACTCTGGCGAAGAAAGACAAGATCGCGAGCTTCGAGGAAAAGGCTCAGGCGGCGCGCCCTTGGCTGTAGCGCGGCAGAATTACCCCCTGCGTCCGTCTATGGTCGCCTTCGACTTCACCATTTCGTCGATTTCGTCGCCGCCGTATCCAATCTCGCGCAGGATCGCGACGCTGTCTCCGCCGAGCAGCGGGGGCGGACGGTAATCGTCGCGGTTGCCGGCGGAAAACCGGTTTGGAAATTGCATGTCGACGATCTTGCCTTCGACCGGATGGTCGACCGCGCGGAAAAATTCCGTGTCGGCGAGGTGCTCGTCGGCGACCAGGCTTTCCAGCGTGTGCATGCGGCCGGCCGGGATGTCGGCCTTGGCCAGAATCTCAAGCCATTCCGCCGTGGTCCGGGTGCGGAAGCTCATCGCACGCACATCGAAATAGGCGCGCACGTTAGCGAGGCGCGCCTGGACGGACGAAAAGCGCGGATCATTTTTCAATTCCGGCCGCCCGATGATGTCGAACAGCGCGAAGGCCTGGGCGTCGGTGTTGGCGGAGACGCAGATATAGCCGTCCAGCGTGGGGACGGGCTTCCCCATGGGATCGAGCAGCCGCAGATCGCCGCTCGGGCCGCGCGACGGCAGAAAGGTCAGGCCGCCCATATGTTCGGCGAGCACGAAGGCCGCCATGTTCTCGAACATCGGCACTTCGATCGCCTGGCCCTCGCCCGTGCGCTCGCGCTGAAACAGCGCCGCCGTGATGCATTGCGCGGCGATCAGCCCGACCACATGGTCGGCAAACACCATCGGCACGTAGCGCGGTTCGCCGGCAGCGCGGCGGTTGCAGTCGGCGACGCCCGAGAGCCCCTGGATGATAGTGTCGTAGGCGGGCCGATCGCGATAACGCCCACCCCGGCCGAAGCCCATCAGATTGCAGACGACGAGACGCTTGTAGCGTCCCCGGAGCGCTTCGGCGCCGAGCTCCAGCCGCTCCAGCGCGGCCGGTCTTATATTGGCAACGAAAACATCGGCGGTCGCGATCAGCCGATGGAGGGCCGCGCGCCCGCGCTCCTGCTTGAGGTCGAGCACAAGCGACCGCTTGTTGCGGTTGAAATGCATGAACTTGCTGGAAAGTTCGCCGCTCTTCGATGGGCCGCCGAGCGTGCGCATGAGGTCGCCGCCCGGCGCTTCCACCTTGATGACATCGGCCCCGCAATCCGCGAGGTACAGGGTCGTGGTCGGCCCGACCACCACCGAGGTGAGGTCGATGACGCGGATGCCGGCGAGCGCTCCGCCGCTCATGGGGCGGCGCCATTAAGCGTGACGTCAACCCGATAGGCGAGGCCGCCATCAGGTCCTGACGCCCACAGGGCCGCTCCGTCGCCCGCGAGCCGCCCATTGAAGGCGACCCGCTGGCCGACAAACAGCGGGCTCATGGCGCGGGCCGCGTAGGCGGCGATTGCACGCGGCAGATGGGGACGAGCGGTCTCAATGAGCAACAGGGCCGTGAGACCGCCGTTCATCACCAGCGCCGGATAGCCCTCGACATCGCGCGCATAGGGCAGGTCGTAGTGGATGCGATGGGCGTTGAAAGTGAGCGCCGAGTAGCGGAACAGCAGCACCGGATCAAGTTCGATCTGCGTTGACCAGGACGGCTTGTCGGTCGCCGGCGCGGCTTCCCTCTGGGCTGCGGCCGTTCCGGCCTCGACCGCGGCGCGATAGACGATGTCCTGCTCCTCTGTGAGCGCGAGGCCGGATGGCCCGCTGATTTCATGCCGGACGGTTACAAGCGTAAAGGATCCGGTGCGCCCGGCTTTCGGTTCAGCGCGCGTCACCGTTGAGACGCGCGACACCATATCGCCGATCCTCAGGGGCTTGATGAAGTTAGCTCGCCTCCCGGCGAACATCCGTCGCGTGCCGTGCAACGGCGGCAGGAAATCCCCGGTCAGGAGGTGGCCGTCCGGCTGCAGCGTGCTTTCGCGGGCGGCCGGCGCAAACAGTATCGCGTACCAGCTTTCCGGCATTACGGCGCCGCGGCGAAAGGCGGCCGGGTCCTGATCCAGCGTTGCGGCCAGCCGCTGGACAGCGCCCAGCGTGATTTCATCCTCATCGCGACGGGTGCGGCCGAGCCAATCCTTAAGTGAGACCGCGTCGTTCAAAGAACATCTCCTTCGGCTACGCTGGAGCGGCCATGCATATCACATGCCTCGAAGACGTCGATCGTAAGGCGTGGAGGGACCTACCACGGGGCAGCTTGCGGGCCTATCGTGCGCTAATTTGATCCAATCTTGGGGAGTCGCCATTGCGCATCCGGTCGCTGCTCTATGTTCCGGCAAGTTCCGAGCGATTTCTCGCCAAGGCCCATGAGCGCGGCGCCGACGCCATCATTCTCGACCTCGAAGATGCGGTCGCGCCGGACCGCAAGGACGCCGCCCGCTCGCGGCTTGGCGAGGCCGTCCCAATGGCGCGGCGGGGCGGCGCTGCGATATTCGTGCGGATCAATTCAGAACCCGGCCGCGTAAGGCTGGACGCCGAAGCGGCCTGCCGGGCCGGCGCGGACGGATTGCTGGTGCCGAAAGCGCGCGACCCCTGTGCCCTCGCGGCATTGGCAGATTTCCTCGGCGGCGTCGAACAGGACATCGGCCGCGCCGCAATGTCGCTCGTGCCGATGATCGAGGATCCCGGCGCTGTGCTCGATGCCCGGACGATCGCGAAGGCAAGCCCGCGGGTGTTGGCGCTGATGACCGGCGGCGAGGACCTCGCGACGGCGCTCGGCGCGGAGCCGACGCCGGAGGTCCTGCGCTTGCCCAAGCTGATGGTGCATCTTGCCGCCAGGGCGGCCGGCGTCCGCTCGTTTGGCCTCTTGCGGACCGTTGCGGACTACAAGGATCTGGCGGGAATCGAGCGGTCCGCCCATGAGGCGCGCCGCTTCGGCTTTGACGGCGCGAGCTGCGTGCATCCGAGTGTGGTGCCGATCCTCAATCGCGCTTTCTCGCCATCCCCGGGAGAGCTTGAGCACGCACGGGCGCTGGTCGCGGCGTTCGACGCCGCACAAGCCGCCGGCCGCGGAGCGTTCGAGTTCGAGGGCCGCATGGTGGATGAACCCGTCGTGCGGCGCGCGCGGGCGCTGATCGAGAGGGCATAGAATCCACGCGAATCAAGTCGCCTGTAGCCCGGGTTGAGCGAAAACCCGGGAGCGGGATTGCCGCGTGGAAAAGCTGGCCTCGGATTTCGCTTCGCTCAATCCGGGCTACAGTCCCCAAAGCCGGGAGGCGACGCAACGGGCCGATCAATGAAAAAACGGCGGCCGGAACCAGGTGAGCATCCGGCCGCAAATAAGCACCCCAACCCACATCGCAAGCGAGACGCCGGCGATGACCTTGATGCGCGTCGGAGCATCCGCGCCAGCGGCGAGCTTCTTCATCTCCGGGAAGACCGTGGTGCCGTAAAAAGCCAGGATGTTGATCCCGGCGACCGCCATGAACAGCGCCTTCAGGCGGCCGGCGTTGTTATAGAAATACTGGTCCGGGTGGCCGGAAAAGAACAGGATGCCGGTAAGCACGTTCAACACATAGCCGCCGACGCCCCAGGGGACGAGCCGGTGAATGGCGCGCGGGGGGATGCCCTTGGCGAGGCCGAGCACCCGCAGATCGAACAGGCCGACGGTGCCGAGGAGGAGAGACAATCCCAAATAATGGATTATCTCGCAGGTCGGCCACAGCCAGGGTTCGTTGAGATACACGAAGTGGTGCAAGGCTGTGTTGCGGATGAACTGTTCCCACGGGGCTATTTCATCCATGACGCAATTCCGCAAGTTCAGGTGATAGCCGGGATTCCAAGCAGCTCCCATCGGTGCGTGTATTCCAGGAGCCGGCCGGCGACGATGAGGCTCACCCAGCCGGCCAGCGAGGCCGCGGCCAGCCGCTTGGCCCTCGCCGTCACGGCTTTCTGGCCGGATTCCGCTGCGCCCAAGACCTCCTGACCTATGCGATAGACGAGCCAGACGCCGAGCGCGACCAGGGACAGCTTGATGTAGAACAAGGGATTGGTGAGCTGCTTGGTCGGATAGCCGATCACCATCAGCACGCCGGTCACGGCGTTAATGGCGAACGCCAGCCACATCAGCGGATAGAATGGCCGCAGCGAATCGAGCGGAATGCCGGGCGCCACGCCGAGGATGCGCAGATCGATCGCGGAGCTGGCGCCGGCGAGGAATCCCATGCAGATCGTATGCAGGGTGATAATGGTCGGAAACGCGAGCATGGAGTCGCCGCGAATCCAGTTGCTGAGATCGCTGCCTTCGACAAACGCGAGGAACGCATCCATGGGGACCTCACGCCAGTGCAGGAGCCCGGTAAAGCGCCTCTTCCATTTTCGAGACGACGCCTTCACGCCGTAACGTCTCCTCGTATTCCTTGCGCAGAAAGGGGTCCTCCAGCCAGTATGGAATGGCGGTGCCGCCTTCGGTGACATCGATGGCGCCTTCATCGGTGTCCTTCTCGCCCGGAACGCCGGCCTTGTCCTTGCGATGATTGTTGGGCCCATACCAGCCGATGAGCCGCAGCGGTTCGCGGCCGATGCCGAAATGCGCATGGAACCAGTCGCCCCCGTAGGGCGCCGCGGTGACGAGGCCGACCGGCTCGTAGTCCTGCCGGAAGACTTCCTTCTCCTTGCCGTCGCGCCACGGCGTCATGCCGATCGAGCGCGGCCATGTGTAGGTGTATCCCTTGCCTTTGATGCAGACCAGAACGGCCGCGGAGGCGTGGGCATGGGCCTTGGAATAGCGTCCCGTAACATGCTCGCCGACGAACCCATAGAACACGTTTCCGGCGAGGTCGGGTTCGACCCGCCTATAGCCGGGCGAACGGCGGTTATCGAGATAGAGCTCGGCATTGAAGATGTCCGGGATGAGGTTGGTCCGGCGCGACGCCAGCCCGCGCAGCCGGTCCGGAACGATGTCATCCTTTGGCTTGAAGAAATCCGCGCTGCCGTCGAACCGCGTCGGGAAGGTGACGGGGCAGTTGAAAATCCAGTCGCGGTCGCGGAAAAGATTCATCACGTTGGGCGCGGTTGACGCCACCAGGATGAGCGCCGGGCTTGAGGCGGCGTTGATGATCCGGTGCCAGCAGTTGAGCGGGATCGAGAACATCGAGCCGCGTCCCCATTCGAAACTGTGCGGCTTCTTCTGGTCGTCGGTCCACACCTCGGTGGCGCCGCGGCCCTCCACCACCACCATGATCTCCTCGTACATGTGGCGTTCGGGATTGAGCGCGCCGGCGCCCGGCACTTCGATGACGTAGCAGCCCCATTTGCCCTCGGTGCCGTAGAGCTGGATGAACGTGCCGTTGCCGCCCATGCGGCTCCACGGCTTCAGCGGCAAGTCCTGCACGCGCCGCACTCCGATGCCGCGGACAATCGGAATGCCCTGCTCCTCCATGTAGTCGTCGTAGGACGTGTTGGGCCGTTTCCAGGCGCCATAGCCGGCGTTCTTCGTGCCCTCCGGTTCATGCCAGTGATCGGATGTGACGTCGTGCATTGGGGCTCCCCTCGGCCGCTGAAGCTCTCGTTCTGATCAAACGCCAGCAATCTGTGTCCCCGCAAAAGCCGGGACCGCGTGGGCCGGAGCGCGGCTGTGTTTTACTGGACGCCTCTCTATGAGACGATGGCAACCAGGCCCATTGTCGGCACTCCAGCCGGAATGCACAAGCGCAAAGGCGCGAAAACAGGGGGGCGCACATCGACGGCGTTCCGAGCTACCGCGGTGCACCAATCGCCCACAGCACGGCGTTATGCAGCAGCGTCCGGAACCGCATATCCCGCCACACGCCCTCTTCATGGCCGAGAGCCGTGTAGAACACGCGACCGTTGCCGTAGGCGCGGGTCCAGGCCAGCGGCCAGCCATAAGGATGCCGGTGGACATTGTCGCGGTTGAGATCGACCGAAGCCGGGTCGAGGCGCAGCAGCACATGGGAGCCGCCGACGTCGAAATCGCGGATCTGGTAGATCTCGTCCGAGAGCGAGATCGACGCGCCCATGAACCCGACCAGCGGGTCGGATCGATCCGCAACGTCGATGCGCACGGTCTCGCGCCACGGATGCTGATCGAAGTAGCCGCCGATGAGCTTGCCGTATTCCGGCCATTGATAGAAGGTGTCGGTGGCCGAGTGAACGCCCAGGAAGCCGCCGCCGCGGCGGACGAAATCAAGCAGAGCCTGCTTCTGAGCGGCGTTCATCGGCAACTCGCCGGTGGTAAAGAACATCACGGCGCCGAAGCGGCGCAAGTTCTCTGGCGAGAAGACCGAGACATCCTCGGTGGCCGCCACCTCGAACCGGGGCGATTGTTCGCCGATCCGTTTCAAGATTTCCCGGGACACCGGGATGACTTCATGCCGGTAGCCGGCCGAGTGCGTCAGATAGAGAATGCGGGAAGGGCGATCTTCGGCGCGGGCCGTCGCGTGCACAAGGGCGACCGCAGCGATGAACGTGAGGGCCGCAGCCGCACGCACCAGCTTCCATAGCGGCGGGGATCGCATCATCCAGCCTCCCGTTCCGTGTGCAAGGTGGGCGCTCTTCGACAGGCTCGGAGCGAAGCATGCCCGCCAAACGCGCGGTCTGGCGGGCGCGGCGCGCATCCTTTGACAAGCTCAGGAGCGCGCCTTTGCCCACCCGACGGCTTCGCGGTCCGCCCTCACTGCGCCGCGAAGCAATAGAACAGTCCGTTGCCGCCAGTGGCGATCAGGTCGGGCTGGCTGCAGCTGCGCGACATGTGCGTCGCGTTCCACGACTGAGAAAACTCGGTCGTCTTGGGGTTCCGGTCGATGTGGCCCAGCATCGCCGAGCCGAACGTGCTGCTGGACCAGTTGTTGCAGGTCAGGTTCAGGTTTGCCGGCCACGCACGGCCATCGGCCTGCGACCCCGTCAACGCATCGTGCCAGTTCGGCGTCATGCCGACGCCGGCGATCATGGTGCCGCGTTCCGTGAGCGCGGTCTGCTGATTGAGGTTGTTATTGGGGCTGTGCAGATCGTCCACGTCTTTCGCAATCACGACGCCTTTGGCGTTCTGCCACGGTCCCTTGCCGATGCGGTCGCGGGCATTGACCGGTCCGCCGGGATTTGCCGCGTTGGTGCTTAGATAAGCGCGCCACGTCTTGCCGCCTGCTCCCACTGTTGCTGCCAATTGCTGGCAATGGGCGTCTGCGCCGGCGAGGCCGCCGAGATCGCCCCCCTTGCCGAGCCCGACGCTGGTCACAAAAAACGTCATGTTGGGGGCTTGCGGCGCCTGTTGGGCGTTCGCAGCCGCGCCCAGCGCAACGAACGCGCTGGCGGCCAGAATGGATACGTGCAATTTGGTTTTCATAGGGGTTCCCCTCCCGTTTTCACGCTGGGCAGTTTGACGTTGCAGATTTCGACGGGTTCGTTCCTGCCGTCCTGACCACAATACCGCGTCGCGGATTACTTTGGCTATAGGTTCACTGACCCGGCGCTTTCAGGCGCGTCCGCTTCGCGGGCTTGCCGTGACATCCGCGCTGACACCATATAGGAGCGGAGCATGAGGGAGCCCCGAATTAAGGAGCCGCGGATGACCGCCGCCGAGCCAAAAATCGCCAAGGCCGCTTCCCGCGAGGCGCGCGCCCCGTTTCGCTGGGACGACCCTTTGCGATTCGACGATCAACTGACCGAGGACGAGCGGCTGATCCGCGATACCGCCCGCGCCTATGCGCAGGACAAACTGCTCCCCCGCGTCATCGATGCCTACATGGAGGAGAAGACCGATCGCGCGATCTTCGCCGAGATGGGCGCGCTGGGGCTTCTGGGCGTCACCATCCCGCAGGCCTATGGAGGCGCGGAGGCCGGCTATGTTTCCTACGGCCTGGTGGCGCGGGAAATCGAGCGGGTCGACTCCGGTTTCCGCTCGATGATGAGCGTGCAGTCTTCGCTCACGATGTATCCGATCTACGCCTACGGCGACGAGGCCCAGCGCAAGAAATATCTCCCCAAGCTCGCGGCCGGCGAATGGGTCGGCTGCTTCGGATTGACCGAGCCTGATGCCGGCTCCGATCCGGCAAGCATGAAGACGCGGGCGGAGAAAGTGTCCGACGGCTACCGGCTGGTTGGCGCGAAGACGTGGATTACCAACGCGCCGCTCGCCGACGTGTTCGTGATCTGGGCGAAATCGGCCGCCCATGGCGACGAGATCCGCGGCTTTGTTCTGGAAAAGGGAATGAAGGGCCTGTCAGCCCCGAAGATCGGCGGCAAGCTGTCGCTGCGCACCTCGACCACCGGCGAGGTCGTGATGGACGGCGTAGTGGTTCCAGAGGACAACCTCTTGCCCAATGTGTCGGGCCTCAGGGGCCCGTTCGGCTGCCTCACGCGGGCGCGCTACGGCATCGCCATGGGGGTGATGGGCGCGGCGGAAGACTGCTGGCACCGGGCGCGGCAGTATGCGCTCGACCGCAAGCAGTTCGGCCGGCCGCTCGCCGCAACCCAGCTCGTGCAGAAGAAGCTTGCCGACATGCAGACGGAAATCGCCCTCGGCCTGCAGGCGGCGCTGCAGGTGGGGCGCTTGTTCGATCAGGGCGCGGCGACGCCCGAGATGGTGTCGCTCGTCAAGCGCAACAATGCCGGCAAGGCGCTCGACATCGCCCGCATGGCGCGCGACATCCACGGCGGCAACGGCATCCAGATCGAGTATCACGTGATGCGGCACCTGACGAACCTGGAGACCGTGAACACCTATGAGGGGACGCACGATATTCACGCTCTTATCCTGGGGCGCGCGCAGACGGGCCTGCAGGCGTTTGCGTGAATTGCTTATCTTTAGTTGATCGACGCACTCCCTATGAATATTTTGGGAGTGACAAACATCAGGGGCCGACGATGGCCAGCATCACGATCGCCGATATCGACGACAATCTGAAACAACGCCTGATGGAGCGTGCGGTTAAGCACGGGCACTCCATGGAGGTCGAGGCGCGTGAAATCCTTGAAGATGCGCTCGTTGGCAAGCAGCCGGCGGCTGTCCCTGACAACCTCTATGATGCGATCCGCGCGATCGTCGAGCCACTGGGCGGCATCGAACTGGAACCGTTTCCGCGCCAGCCTCTGCATGAACCCCCCACGTTCGATTAGGCGGTAATGATCGTCCTCGACACCAATGTGCTGTCGGAGGCAATGAAGCCGTCGCCGGACCCAGCCTTGGCTCGCTGGATGGTGCGTGAGCACAGCCGTGGACTATTCACGACCGCGGTGTCCGAAGCTGAAATCATTTACGGCATCGCGATGCTACCCGAGGGCCGACGCAAGCGCGCTCTTGAGGCTGCCGCGCTGGGCGTTCTTGCGCTATTTGCCGGGCGCATCCTCCCGTTCGACAGCCTTGCCGCTCGCGAGTTCGCCGCTATTGTCGTCGACAGGCGCCGCCTCGGTCGCCCGATTAATGACTTTGATGCGCAGATCGCGGCGATCACGCGTGCACGCAGCATGTCGCTGGCTACGCGCGATACTCGGGATTTCACGGAGACCGGTGTGCAAATCATCGATCCATGGCAGCCCTGAACCGAAGGTCCCTGAAGAGAACCGCTATGCGCTGCACGGTCGTTTTGGAACAGGAGGAAGATGGGGCTACGTCGCCAGCGTCCCCGCGTTGCCGGGATGTATCAGCCAGGGAGACAACCGCGCTGAAGCGCTGAAGAACATAAGTGAAGCCGTCAAGCTTTATATCGAAGACTGCCATGATGCTGGTGATCCGGTTCCCGCCGGGACCGGCAAGGAATTCGTAGAAATCGAAGCCGCGTAACAGAAGGCTGCGCCTCCGCGCATGAATCAGCCGCGTGGCCAAGCTCCCGACCGATCTGTCGGGCCTTGAAGTCCGCCCTTGAGCGCGCCGGGTTCGTCTTCCGCCGCCAGGCCGGCAGCCACATGGTCCTCCGCCGCGACCGGCCTTACCCCAGAGTCGTCGTTCCCGACCACAAGCAGATCCGCTTGGGCACGCTCCGCCGGATCGTCGCCGACGCCGGACTCACCGTCGAACAATTTATGAAACTTCGCGGACGGTGAGAACGCCGTCGGGCTTTCGACCGCATACGTCGACGTCGGCATCACGTGATGCGGCGCCCGACGAACCTGGAGACCATGAACACTTACGAGGGGACGCACGATATTCACGCCCTGATCCCGGGGCGGGCGCAGAGGGGCCTGCAGGCGTTTGGGTGATTGCTTATCTTTAACTTGGCCAGCTCTGCCGACTTTCGCAGACGCACAAAGTTGCTGGCTACCCCGGGGCGCCGCGGACGCGTTGCTTGAGCGAATCCGAGACCCCGGCGCAGTGGCCGGGCGGATCGTTTTGCTCGGGCGCCCCGGCCGTGTCAGCCTTCCCCGAAAGGGTCAGCCGCTTCGCCTGCGCCCACGCGAGTGAGTCCTCGCGTGGGGCAAAGCTGAGAGTTGATAGCGTTACTTCGCGATCGTCGGATTCACCCAGCCACCCTGCAGCACGTTCTGCGATGGCCGGAAGCTCAAATAGTCCACGTGATCGGGGATGTCGGCCCACCCGTGCACCACGCCCGGCGGGATGATCACCACGTCGCCGACCTTCACGGTAACTTTCTTCACGTCATACGCCATCCCGCCGCAAGTCGGCCCGTTTGGTCCTCCCTGAGGGTTCTGGTCGTTGTGCCGTCCGTTGACGATGTAGCCGTCAGTGAACATCGTTCCGCCGCCGGAGATAATGAGATAGCCTTCGGTCTGGAAGTCGTGAGTGATGCCTCCCGGCGTTCCGCCGGGAGGCAGAGTGGCCATCGTGCGCCCGCACGGCTGGGCCTGCGCCGCCGCGCCAGCGCCACCGCCGGCCGGCGCTGGGGTTCTCGTCGAGCTTCGATGAATAATCCCGACCGCGAAGTTCTCGTAGCCGAGATCAATAACCTTCGCGTTCTCATCCCGGGTTCTCTGGGATTGTTCGGTTGCGCTGATTTTATCGATGTCTTCTTTCATGATGTACGTAGCGGTCGTCGGTACCGTTTTCCCGGCTTGGGCGAATGCCGGCGCCGGAGTCAGAACCGACGCAACAATCAGCACTTTCACCGCAGTGTTTTTCATAGCGTCCTCCCCGAACATACTGCCGTTGCTGGCGCGTTGTTGGCCGTCTCCACGTCGCCTGTGTCGTGACCGACATTTTGCACCAGCGGAACAAAGAGGCTATTGCATCGCCGCCGCCTGATCCAGAGGTGGCGGGACTGGCCCAACTCTGCGCGGCCATATCAAAGCGCCAGGACGATGCGCCAGCATCGCCGGGCACGCTCGCCTTGCCCCTTTCAGGGCGCTAAGATCGCCCGATCCACGGGAGGGAAACATGCCGAAGCCCACGCACTTCATCCGCACCGCTCTGCTCGCCGCCACCATGCTGGCATCGCCCGCGCTCGCCGCCGACGTCACGCCGGAGCGGCTTCTCAATCCCGACAGGGAGCCGCAGAACTGGCTGATGAATCACCGCACCTATGACGGCCAGCGCTTCTCGCCGCTCGCCCGCATCAACCGGGACAACGTCAAGAACCTCAAATTCGCCTACGCGGTGCCGCTCGCCGGCGCGACCGGCCGCGAATTCATCGAGGCGACCCCGCTTGCGGAAGACGGCTTCCTCTACATCACGGATTCCTGGGGCGTGCTCTACAAGATCGACGCGACGGCCGGCGATGTCGGCCGCATCGTGTGGCGCATGGACCCCAAGCAGGACCGGCAGGTCGCCAATCGCGGCGCGGCGCTGTGGGGCAGCTTCGTCATTTCGCCCGCAAGCGGGCCGGCCCGCATCATCGCTACCGACAAGAGCACCGGCAAAGTCGTGTGGGAAACAAATGTGTCCGATGCGGAGCGGATCACCATCACGGGCGCGCCGCTTGCCATTCGGGACAAGATCATCATCGGGGCGTCGGGGGGCGATGCCGGGGCCCGCGACTGGGTGGCGGCGCTGGACGCTGCCACCGGCACGCTCCTCTGGCGCAAATACACCATCCCGGCGCCCGGCGAGCCGGGCAGCGAAACCTGGAAGGACAAGAACAACGCCTGGCGTACCGGCGGCGGCGCCGTGTGGGTGACCGGCACCTACGATCCGGACACCAACCAGACCTTGTGGGGCGTCGGCAACCCGGTGCCGATGATGGATGCGAGACTGCGGCCTGGCGACAACCTGTTCACCAACAGCGTGGTGTCGTGGGATCCCGATACCGGAAAGATGAACTGGTACTTCCAATACACCCCGGGCGACATGTGGGATTACGATGAGGTCGGCACCCACATCTTGATCGACCGCGTCGTGGACGGGCAGCCGCGCAAGCTCGTGACCCATTCGGCGCGCAACGGTTTCGTCTACACGATGGAGCGCATCAACGGCGCCATGGTCGGCGCCAGGCCCTACATGGAGGTCAACTGGACCAAGGGCATCGACCAGAAAACCGGCAAGCCGCTTGACTATGACCCCAACAAGGACGTCCAGACCTATTCGGGCATTGCAGATCCGACTTCGGAGCAGCCGGTCAAGAAGGTCTGCCCCAACCGCACCGGCGGCAACAATTACTTCCCGTCGTCTTACAGTCCGAAGACGCAGCTCCTTTACATACCGGCCACCACCGCCTGCGAGTTCGTGACCAACGATACCGCCCTGGTAAAGCGGGAGCCGGGCTGGTTCGGACGCACCGGCGGCGGCTACAAGGTCGACGGGCGCTATGAGAGCAACCTGACCGCGGTCGACCCGGTCACTCTCGAGATCAAGAAGAACGTGCACCTGCCTTACCCGAATTACTCCGGCGCCCTCGCGACCGCCGGCGGGCTCGTGTTCCTGGCCCTGATGGACGGCACCGTCGCGGCTTTCGACGACACCACCCTCGACCAGTTGTGGAAGATCAATGTCGGCGCCGGATTCGGAGCGCCGCCAATGACCTTTGAGGTTAACGGTAAACAATACGTTGCAATCGCATCAGGGCCGAGCGCGACTTCGCGGACGAAGCTCCTGCTCACGCCGGAGCTTAATGACCAGCGCAGCGCCACCGTTCTGTATGTGTTCGGCCTGTGAGAGCCGCAGGTCGGTCAGGCAGCCCGCACCGCGACGTCTCGGCGGCCCGCCGGGTCCGGCCTTTCGCGGGCCCGGCGGCAAGCTTTGCCCACGCGGCCTGCCGGCGCGGCCGCTGACCAAGGCAAGCCCGGTCGGCGTGGGCGCTCTTCGGCAAGCTCACAAACGTGCGACGCCGGTGCCCCATCCACCGGCCGTACCCGGCGCCTTTGCCCGCGCCCTTCGGCGCCGGGGGATGCGCGCCGCTGGCGAGGGCTCGGACAGCGTAAGCATTCACACGCTTTTCCCCACAATCCCGTGTACAACGGCAGCAAGCCAAGGTCTTTGACGCCATAGTTATGCCGTATTGCGCTCTCTACCGTAGTAATTGTAGTAGATTCGATTCGTTTAATATGCGCTGGGTACGCTGATCGGCTGGGATTATTGAATCACGATAGCGGATGCGCTTGTGTAGGACTGCCCTCGATCGGGATGCTGTCCGATGCATGTCGGCAGTCAAAACGACGGAGTGACAGAAATGAGTAATGTCGATTGGCAGAATGGAGCGTCTGACCGCGGCCGGGCCTTACTGCCGGATTCCTATAAGCCCAAGGCTTTGCGCCTCGCGCCTGCCGACGACGCGGCCCCCCCGGAAGTGGATCGGCCGATCGTCGATTTGCGCAAGCTTGAGGAAGAGCTCGGCCGCCGGCGCCTCGACGAAATCGCGGACGTCGTGCGCGCCCTCACCTACGGGGAAATGATGGAGTTGGCCGCTTCCATGTGGAGCGTCAGGCCGGATGGCGCCAACCTTACGGAACACAACTTGCCGGCCGTGCTGTATCGCTGGTCGACTTCACGTCAATCCTAAAAAAAAAATAATGCGCGGCGTTTGCAGTGTCGGTGCGGCGGTGCGACTGGAGGGCGGCCGGAGAACGAGTCGTCGGACGGAGGGTGGATGCGCCTGCGGTCGCATCAACCTAAATCCATGAGTTGGAAAGCATTCACCCCCGTAGAAAGCGCTGATAAATCGACGAATCTTTGAAAATCAGTCAGCTGCGGAGCAGTTACAATTCGGCGCCTCCAAGCGTTCTCTTTCTTGCTTATGGGCCAAGGACATCGCGAAATCAGCGACGCCAACTCACGGAGTTAAAATCAATTCAGCCCCGCGGGATGCCGTCGCAGCGAGCGCATGAGAACATTATCCATCGCGCCGGGAAAATGGCGGATAATCCGATCGACAAATCCATGCTCCAGGCCGCCGGCGCGCCGATCGTTTTCGCGCAATTTGATTGCGATGAACATCAGGACGCACTCAACAAAGACATGCTGCCCGGTGCTCCAGACATGCCAGATGGCCTCGTCGGCATAGCGCTGTCCCCGCCGGTAGTCGGCTTCGCGCCGGCCGCACGGCTCGACGGCCCAGAAATCGATCCAGGTCACAACGGAGGGATCGTCCGCCTGGCGAGTAAGGGCGCAAAACGTTGGAAGGTCGTCAAGACAATCGATGATGAGCGTGCCGGCAGTTTCATTGGTCATTGGTGACGAGCTCTCTGCGCAATGCTCTCGCGTACCGCGCATCGTGACAAAGAATAAGAGGACGCAGGCAACGGCCCCCAACATGACGGAGATGATCGCGTGGGCCAGTGCAGTGCGTCCGAGGGCATATGCTACGATCTGATCGTTACGAATTCGTTGTGGGCGCCTGCAATCGGTGCTGCGAATGCGCTCCTTTCCCCTCTCATATCAGGAGTGGTGACTGGGCTTGAGCGGAGCGCCTTTTGCTTATCGAGCTTTTGCTTATCAAGCCGCTATCTCGATCGCGCCTTTGATCGCCTCTTCGCGGACGATGCCGGTGACATGGTCGCGCAGCGCGATAAACCGTTCCTCGCTGCGCATCTCGTAGCGGCGAGGCCGCGGCAGGTGGACCGCGATGATCTCCCGCACGCGACCCGGATGGGCGGTCATGACGACGGTGCGATCGGCGAGGTAGATCGCTTCATCGATGTCGTGAGTGACGAGCAGGACGGTCTTGCGCTCCTCCTCCCAAACCTCCAGCAGGAAATCCTGCATGATCGACCGGGTCAGCGCATCGAGCGCGCCGAACGGCTCGTCCATCAGCAAGGTCGACGGGTTGATGGCGAGCACGCTGGCGATCGCCGCGCGCTGGCGCATGCCGCCGGACAGCTCGGCAGGCCGGCGCGACCTGAAAGCCGCAAGGCCGGTGCGCGCAAGCAAGCGCTCCACGATCTTCTCGGACGATCCCTTGCGCCGGTTGGCGCGCAGCTTGAGGCCGAAGGCGATATTTTCCTCGACGGACAGCCAGGGGAACAGCGCCGTTTGCTGGAAGACGACGCCGCGGTCCGGCCCCGGGCCATTGACCGGTGCGCCGTCGACGGTGAGTTGGCCGCTGGTCGGTGTGTCGAAACCCGCCAAAAGATTGAGCAGGGTTGACTTGCCGCATCCGCTGGCGCCGACAATGGTGATGAATTCCTGGTCGGCGATTTCCAGATTGATGTCGGCGAGCGCAGTCACGTTGCCGTGACGGCTCGCAAACGTCTTTCCGAGGTGGCTCAGGCTAATTCTGGCCACTGAACGTTTCCAAGCGGTTCCACTCGAGCAGATAATCGCGGACGAGAACGACGATGCGGTCTGAGATGAAGCCCAGAATTCCAATGCTGAGCATTGCCGCAATCACCACGTCGTTGCGATAGAACAGGTATGCGTCGTTAAGCAGATAACCGAGCCCGCTGCGGACCGCAAGGATCTCGGCAACCACCACCAGCACCCAGGCGATGCCCATCGACAGCCGCACGCCTGTCATGACCGACGGCAGCGCGCCCGGCAGGATCACGCGAAAGAGCAGCTCGCGTTCGTCGGCGCCCATCATGCGGGCGGCCTTGGTGAGCGTCACATTGATCTGCCGCACGCCGTGCGTCGTGTTGACCGCCGCAGGAAAAAATGCGCCTAGTCCGATGAGAAACACGGCCGGCGCATTGCCTATCCCGAAGAACACCAGGGACAGCGGCACCCAGGCGGTGACCGGAATGTTGCGCAGCACCTGGATGGTCGGATCGAGCACGCGCTCCATGATGCGCGAGAGGCCAATCAGGAGCCCGGCGAAGATGCCCAGCGCGACCCCCCAGCCGAATCCCGCGAATACCCGCCAGATGCTGGCCGCCGCATGATCAAGCCAGGTCCCGGAATAGCGGGCGGCCGCATCGGTCGCGCCGGTGATGAGGTCGAACCAGACGAGGGCCACATCGGTCGGCGCAGGCAGCACGCTGCGCCGGACCAAGCCGATTTGCGCGCAGGCCTGCCACCCGGCGATGAGCGCGACCGGAAACACCGCGTATTGTGCCAATAAAAGCGGCAAGCGGGGAGAGGTAAGGACGGCGCCCGCGGACGATTGCTCTGCCCGTTCGTCGGCAAGGGCAGGACCGGCCTTGCTGGAGGCCTGCACTCCCTGATCCGCCGCCATGCTATCTGTCATTACACGCGCACTACCATGTCGCCAGCTCCGCCGGCGACTGGCCGGTCGCTTTGGCGAGAAACGCAAAGTCGATGTAGCGGTCGACGCGGTCGGAGTAGTCCTGCTTCATCCAGCCGAGATCGCGCAACTCCTTCGCCATCGCCTTGAGGTCGGCAACATTGGTCCGGTAATTGTACGTGAGGAATTGCCGCTCCTGCATGGCAATCACCGCGTCCGGCAGGCGGGAATACTTTCGCTCCAGCTCGATCCGCAAGTCCGGATTGCCCATGAACCTATCCATCGCCTCCACATGCGAGGAGACGATGCGCTGCACCAGCTCCGGCTTGTCGCGCGTGAGCTTGCGGTTGACGATGAAGCCGATTTCCTGCTTGCCTGACTCTTTGCCAAACAGGTGGCGCACAAGCCTGGCGTCGCCCTTGTCAATCGCGATTGCGCCGAACGTGCAGAGCGTCATCGCCATGTCGACCTCGGCGGCCTCCAGCGCGCGGGGATGGTTCGGGAAGGGGATATTGACGATTTCTGTGTCGCGTTCGCCGTTGATGCCGAGCGATTTGAGGTAGAACAGAAGCTTGGCGTGCTGCATCGAACCGGTCGGTACGCCGATCTTGATCGGTTTGCGCTCCCGTTTGCGCCTGAGGACTACGGCTTGCAGCGCCTTGTCGGCTGTCGGCAAGTCGAGACCTTTGCGGGCGACCAGGAGGTTGTATCCGCCGCCCCATCCGCAAATCCACACCACGTCCATGCCTTCGCTGATCGCACGCACCAGGTGCTGGCTTGTCGTGTTAGCCACGTCGAGCTCGCCCTGGTCGAGCGCAAGCAGCGCCGACGTGCTGTCGCGAAAGTCTTTGACGTCGTATTTCAGGCCATATTTCGTCTCGATGCTCGGCAACAGGGTCCGCAGCGCGCCCAGCGCACCGATCTGGATGCCGTGACGGACAGCGTCGTCCGCGCGCGCATATGTCGATGCCAATGAGCCGGCGCCGATTGTCGCGAGCGCAAGCGACGAAAGCGAGAAGGTGCGACGGGTGATCCGAGGTAACGTCATCCAGCCTCCCTCATGCTGATCTACGTTCATCGTCATGCGTGCCGAGTGACGGCTCCGTCGTCAAAGACCGCGGGACGGCGCAAAAACCCGCATTCCAGGCGAGAAACACATGGGTTTTTTTCGGCTGTATCTGTGGCGCGACGAACAGTAGTGCATCATGGTCGCATTCGCAAGGCGGTCAGCGATTTAAGTTCATCCTTTCGGATAGTTGTCGTAAAAACTGATTCAGGCTGGGCCGCACTTCGGCTTTATCTTTGGCTGGTAATAGAATTTCGAAGCAGTGCTTCGACTTTCCAGGCAGATAACTAAACTGATTTCACTAATTGCTTGCAGACGACCTTCGCCCCAGAGATTGTTTCCCAATCGCGAAATACTGTGCTAGCTCCAGAGCGGGCTCGATCGTCTCGAAGATATCCTAAACCGGATTGGCTTATGAGGGGCGAACCATGCGTGGTTTCATCGTAACAGGAGCGTTGGGACTAGCTTTTGGCTTGTGGGTCAGCATTGCGCAGGTGGACGGCCAGACCATTCCGAAGACTCTCCAGGAGGGCGGCCCGGAGGACGTCATCAAGCTGCGCCAGAACAACTGGACGGTCGGCGTCGCCGGCGGCAACATGGACGGTACCTATTTGCGCTTCGCCGACGAGCTCGGAAAAGTCCTTGACGACGGCGACGAGTTGCGGGTGCTTCCCATCATCTCGCGCGGCGCCGCGGCGAACCTGCAGGATTTGCTCTATCTCCGCGGCATCGATATCGCATTCACCCAATCGGATGTCTTTGAATACTTCCGGACGCAGCGCAAGACGCCTCATCTGGAGGACCGCATCCGCTACATCATCCGCCTTCCGATCGCCGAGTTGCACCTTACCGTCGCTCGACCGGAGTTCAAAACCATTGAGGACCTGCGCGGCCAGAAGGTCGTGCTCGGACCGCCCGGAAGCTCGCCGACGCTGACTGGCCCGATCGTCTTCCCTCGTCTCGGAATTCCGATCGAGCCGGTATTTGTCGACTTCTCGACCGGCCTGAAGATGCTCAGGTCGGGCGAGGTGGCCGGTCTGCTCGGGGTGGTGTCGAAGCCGGTCGATTACTGGTCGAAAATGCCTGCGAATGCCGGCCTCCGCCTCTTGCCGGTGCCGTATACCAAGGCTCTCGCCGACCTCTATGTCATAGGCGAGTTGACCAGCGCCGATTATCCAAACCTGATACCGCCGGGTCAGCGGATCGATACCGTCGCGGTGCCGTCCGTGCTCGCCGTTTATAACTGGCCAAAGAACAGCGACAGATATCGTCGGGTCGAACGGTTCACTCAATATCTGTTTAACCGCTGGGACAAGCTCACCCAGCCGCCCTTCCATCCAAGATGGCGCGACGTCAACCTGGCCGCCACCGTTCCCGGCTGGACGCGGTTCAGCGTCGCCGAAGAAATGCTCCAGCGCTACGGGGAGGATGCCAGCGATCAGGCGATGGCGCGCGATTTTCAGACGTATGTGACGCGGGAGGTTCGCTCCGCTCCGCGCACCGATGCCGAGCGGGATGCTCTGTTTCGCCAATTCATGCTATGGCGCGAGCACCAGCGTCGGCAGTGACCGCTCCCTGCCCTCCTGAAACCGCGGGCGTGGGCAAGCGCGCCTTTGCCCGGCCTACAAGTGATTACGCGGCCGAGCAAGAACTGCCCCGCCGGCGTCAGTCGGAGGTGCAGTTCTCGGGCCGCACGCGCGCTTACCACGTCGCCAGCTCCGCCCGCGGCCGCCCCGTCGCCTTGGCGAGAAATGCGAAATCGATGTATTTCTCGATGCGGTCTGAGTAATCTTCTTTCATCCAGCCGAGATCGCGCAACTCCTTCGCCATCGCCTTGAGGTCGGCGACGTTGGTCCGATAATCGTACCTGAGGAATTGCCGCTCCTGCATGGCAATCACCGGGGCCGGCAGGCGGGAATATTTCCGCTCCAGCTCGATCCGTAAATCCGTATTGCCAATGAAGCTGTCCATCGCCTCAACAACCGAGGAAACGATGCGCTGCACCAGTTCTGGCTTGTCGCGCGCGAGTTTGCGGTTGACGATGAGCCCGATCTCCTGCTTGCCTGTCTCATCGCCGAACAGATGACGCACGAGCGTGGCGTCGCCCTTGTCGATCGCGATCGCGCCGAACGTGCAGAGCGTCATCGCCATATCGACTTCGCCGGCCTCGAGCGCGCGCGGGTGGTTCGGGAACGGGATGTTGACGATCTCCGTATCGCGCTCGCCGTCGATGCCGTGCGATTTCAGATAGAACAACAGCTTCGCGTGCTGCATTGAGCCGGTCGGCACGCCGATCTTGGCTGGCCTGCCCTGCTGCTTGCGCGCCAGGATAGCTGCCGTCAAAGCGGCGTCGTCGGCTGTCGGCACGCCGAAGCCCTTGCGTGCAACGAGGACGTTGTATCCCCCGCCCCAACCCGCAATCCAGACCACGTCCATACCCTCGCTGATCGCGCGGACCAGATGCTGGGTCGTCGTATACGCCGCGTCGAGCTCGCCCTGATCGAGCGCCAGCAACGTGGCCGTGGCGTCGCGAAAGTCTTTAATGTCGTATTTCAGCCCGTATTTCTTTTCGATACTTGGCAAGACGATCCGCAGTGCGCCGATCGTGCCGATGACCGTGCCATACCGGACCGTATCGTCCCTGCGCGCGGTCGTCGCCGCAAATCCGCCTGCGCCGGTCGCGACCAGCGCAAGCGACGAAAGCCAGACAGTGCGCCGTGTAATCCGAGGTGGCGTCATCCGGTTTCCCCAGGTTAATTCCCAAGCGTTGTTACTTGTCCATGATTTGACTCATGATTAATTGCGGGAACGAAAGCCCCTGTCCCGAACAAAGGCTCCTGCAATAGCGCCGCGGGGCGCCGCAAACATACACGTCCATGAAAGCAACACGCGCTTCCATGAAAGCAAAAATGTGCAAGATTTCTTGCTGCGTCCGCATCCAAATGCTAAGCGATCACGATCATGTCTGCAAGGCAGTTTCGCTCTTGAGCTGATTCTTTTGAAACTTGAGTGGGTGCAGAAGCCTTAAGGGCGCGCGGCCTTGGAGAGGGCCTTGATCGCTGGGATGCAGTCTTGCGGGCGGCGGCAGCCGGTCAAGGGCGAGTTGCGCGCGTTTAATCGCGCGCCAATCGCCGCTTAAGCGGTCGAGACCCTTGACCGGCTGCCGCCGCCCGCCACAAGAAGCATCCAAGCGATCAAGGCCGCGAGTGATCGCGGGTTGGCTGCTTTTCACGTCCTGTCCCACTCGAAATTCAAAAGAACCTCTTGCATCGCTGTTATAAAACCTGCCTCCAGCTCCTCACGACGCTTCTGCCTTCTCCGCCGTCAAAAAGTCAAAAACATAATACCTCCGTTGCGCTTCACCTTCTGCGCAAATAACAAACTGATTTCACAGATTTAATTGCAGGTAACTTTTACTCCGAAGATTCTTTTTCAATCGGGTGGCGTCAAGTCGGCCCCAAAGCAGACGCAATCGTCTGAAAAATGACTGGGCTGGCTTACGAGGGGGGGCGGCCATGCGCGGTTTCGTCATAACGGGCGCTTTGGGACTGGCCTTTGGCTTGTGGATCAGCATTGCCGAGGTGGGCAGCCAGACCATCCCGAAATCACTTCAGGAGAGCGGGCCCGAGGACGTCATCAAGCAGCGCGAGAACAACTGGACGGTCGGCCTTGCCGGCGGCGCTTTTGACGGAACCTATCTGCGCTTCGCCGACGAGCTTGGAAAGGTGCTCGACGACGGCGACCAGTTGCGCGTGCTTCCCATCATCTCGCGCGGCGCCGCTGGCAACCTGGAGGATCTGCTCTACCTTCGCGGCATCGACATCGCGTTTACCCAATCGGACGTGTTCGAATACTTCCGCACCGAGCGCAAGACGCCTCACCTGGAGGACCGTATCCGTTACATCATCCGCCTTCCCGTCGCCGAATTCCACATTCTGGTCCGGCCGGAAATCAAGACCCTGGAAGACCTGCGCGGCGAAAAGATCATATTCGGTCCGCCCGGCGTTTCGGCAACGTTGACTGGCCCGATCGTATTCCAGCGACTCAACCTTCCGGTCGAGCCGGTCTTCATCGACTTTACCACCGGGTACAAAATGCTTTTGGCGGGTGACGCCAAAGGACTGCTCGGCTCGGTGTCCAAGCCCGTCGACTTCTGGCTCAAAATACCGCAGAGCACCGGCCTTCACCTCTTGCCGGTGCCGTACACCAGGGCTTTCGCTGACCTCTATGCCGTCGGCGAGTTCACTAGTGCGGATTATCCAAACCTGATAGCGCCCGGCGAGAGGATCGACACCGTCGCGGTTCCTTCCGTGCTCGCCGTCTATAACTGGCCAAAAAACAGCGACAGATATCGTCGGGTCGAACGGTTTGTGCAGTATCTGTTCAATCGCTGGAACAAACTCACACAGCAGCCTTTTCATCCCAGATGGCGCGACGTCAACCTCGCCGCCACCGTTCCCGGCTGGACTCGTTTCAGCGTGGCGGAAGACATGCTCCAGCATCTTGCCCAGGGTGACTCAGGCGATCAGGGGATGGCGCGCGATTTTCAGACCTACATGACGCGGCAGGTGCGCACCGCGCCACGGAATGAAGCCGAGCGCGACGCCCTGTTTCGCCAATTCATGCTATGGCGCGAGCAACAGCACAGGCAATGACCCTCGATATGAGCCAACAGGAAGCGGGATTAGTGCGAGATCGGTACGTGCTCGGACATTCGTCCGAGGAATATCAACGGCTTCAGCGTCAAGGCCAGACGTTTGAAGCGGTCACCAGGCGACTGTTTCACGCGATAGGCCTGCGGCCTGGCTGGACGTGTCTCGATGTCGGCTGCGGGCCGGGCGAAACCATGCGTCTGATGGGCGAGATGGTTGGACCTTCAGGCGAGGTGACCGGGCTCGATCGCGATTCTAATGCCGGGCGCGAAGCAATCGCACGGCTGCAGGCAACCGGAACAAGTTGCTACCGATTCATCGAAGCGAATATGGAGAGCGCCGACGACATCGGCGGCGAGCTGTTCGACTTCACCTTCGCGCGGCTTGCGCTCCTGTTCACCCGCGATCCCGTTGCCGTGCTTCGCAGAATGTACCGCTGGACGAAGCCGGGTGGGACCGTCGCGGTTCAAGACTTATATGTCCGCACGATCAATCTCTACCCAAGGCTCGAAGCCTGCTCGGAGCTTTTGCGCGTCATCCTTGAAACGTGCGCGCGGTCTGGTCAGGACATGGAGTTCGCTTTCAAGCTTCCGGTCTATTTTGTCGACGCCGGCATTGGCGCGCCGGACGGCACTGACATCGATCTTCCAATGACGTCGCTTGAGCCTTTCGTCGCGCATCACCAGGCCTTGTGCCGCAGTCTTCTGCCCAGAGCGGTTGAGCTGGGCGTCACAACGCAGGAGCGAATGCAAGGCGTCTTTCGAGACCTTGAGCAGGCACGAGCCGACGAACGACAGTACTCGGCGCTCTGGCCTGCGATGATCGGGGTGTGGAAGCGCAAACCGATGCGGTAAATCGCGTCGCCATCCGGCTCGCCGCTCCAGGCAACGCATCTCGCGCCTTCAGCTTCTCCCTCTTGCGGGAGAGGCGGGGGGGGCGGCGCCAGACGCACCTGCATGCTCGTCACCGGGGAAGCTGCGCCAATCTCGAAATACGGTCTCGCGCTGCGAGCGAGCCCAGGTCCCTCGCCCTTTCATACCAGGCGCGAGCCAGGGTGAGGTCGGGCGTGATTCCTCCTCGTAACCGCAATCTCCCCAGCACCACCGGGTCGTAGGTCTCCGCAAGCGCAAATGCGCCTGCCGCATCGCCCGCTTCGGCTGCACGCTGAAACATCGTGCGCGCTGCAGCGATATCGCCATATGCCATCAGCTCCGCGCCAATCTTCATTTTCGCGGCGATTTCGGAGGCGTCCGCTGTCAACGCGGGCGGCCGGAGAGAAGCGGGAGGCGAAACGCTTTGCGGCGGCGCTGGCGACGGCACTGGCCGTTGTTGACAGGCATTCGACCCGGGATCGTTTGCGCTCGGGATTAGAGAAAATCGCGTCTGCCGCCTCTGGCAGGATTTACCTCATTTTTCCGGAGCGGCATTTTTCTGGAACGGCGCACCCTAAAGGTGTAATCATCGCGAAATACATTGCGCGATTATTTGTCCGGATTGTGGTCGTTCTCGCAGACGACGCTTTGACTCGCGCCAGGACATTGGACGGCATTCCGATATTGCCGGCGCGGAACGCGAAATTCGGCAAAGAGTTCAAAAATGTTCATCCGTAGCGCCCACAACCGGACGATCTTGACGTGCTCAGGGGGGGCGTCTAAGAGCAATTTATATCGATCTCTTGCGTCACATTCCCCATTCGTCTTGTTGGGATCAGGGCTGGTGTGAACCGGCGGATGTGCGCAGGCGCCCCCGGGCCAGCGAGGTCCTTCTCGTAACTCCTTTCCCGGCAAGCGAGAGGGGCACGGAGGGGCAAAAAATGACGGCAGCCCGAGCTAAACGAGCGTGACATGGATGCATCGGTCGTCCTCATCGACAACTATGACAGCTTCACCTTCAACCTCGTTCATTACCTTGGCGAGTTGGGCGCCGATGTTATCGTGTACCGCAATGACAAGATCGCCGCAGCGGACGTGATCGCGGCCGCGCCCGATGCGATCGTGCTTTCTCCCGGGCCTTGCACCCCGAACGAAGCGGGTATCTGCCTGGAGCTGATCGCCGCGGCTGCTTCCACCATCCCGGTGTTCGGCGTCTGCCTCGGCCATCAGGCGATTGGACAGGTGTTCGGCGGCAGCGTGGTGCGAGCGCCGGCGCCGGCGCATGGCAAGGTCTCCGAGATCCGTCACCGCGGCGACGGCGTATTCCGCGGCATCAACGGACCATTCCTGGCGACGCGCTATCACTCTCTGGTGGTTGACCACGACACCATGCCGGACGAGCTCGCGGTAACGGCGGAGACCGGCGGACGCCTCGTCATGGGCCTCGCCCACCGCAAGCTGCCGGTGCACGGCGTGCAATTCCATCCCGAAAGCATCGCATCCGAGCATGGACATCTCATCCTGAAGAACTTCCTCGACATCGCGGCGGACTGGAATGCGGCCTCGGGCCGGCGCCGGACGCAGTAGCGGCGCCGTGGCGATCTATCCCGATCCCGTATCCGCCGACCGCCGGATCTTCCAAGTCAACTGTGAAACGGAACACTGGCGTCTGATGCCGAAAAGTTGCAGAGTTTTCGAATCGCTATCGGGCGGAAAATCAAGCAGACTGGCGCATCATGGTAGAGATCAAGGCGCTGATCGGTCACGTGGCCTCCGGGGCGACCCTGTCGCGCGAAATGGCGCGTGAGGCGTTCGACAGCATGATGTCGGGCGAGGTGACGCCGGCGCAGATCGGCGCTTTGCTGATGGGTTTGCGGGTGCGCGGCGAGACCGTCGACGAGATCACCGGGGCCGTCACCGCCATGCGCGCCAAAATGCTCGCCGTCGCCGCTCCCGATAGTGCAATCGACGTGGTCGGCACCGGCGGCGACGCCTCAGGGTCGTTCAACATCTCGACCTGCGCGGCTTTCATCGTGGCGGGGGCCGGCGTGCCGGTCGCCAAGCACGGCAATCGGGCCTTGTCGTCGCGATCGGGCGCGGCGGACGTGTTGACGGCGCTCGGCGTCAAGATCGATCTCGCGCCGGAAACGATCAGTGCCTGCATCAAGGTCGCCGGGATCGGTTTCATGTTCGCGCCGGCGCATCATCCCGCCATGAAGCATGTCGGCCCGACACGCGTCGAGCTCGGCACGCGCACCATCTTCAACCTGTTGGGGCCGCTGTCGAATCCAGCTGGGGTGAAACGCCAGATGGTCGGGGTGTTCTCGCGCCAATGGGTTGAGCCGCTCGCCCATGTGTTGAAAAATCTCGGGTCCGAGCGCGCCTATGTGGTGCATGGCTCCGACGGTCTCGACGAGATCACCACCGCCGGACCGACCGCAGTAGCGGCGCTGGAGCACGGCAGCGTGAGGACGTTTGAGATCGAGCCGGAAAGTCTCGGCATTGCGCGCGTCAAACCGGAAGCGCTGCGCGGCGGCGACGCCACGGCTAACGCGGCGGCGCTCAAGGCGGTGCTCGAAGGCCGTACCGGCCCCTATCGGGACGTCGCCCTGCTCAACGCTGCGGCCGCTCTGGTGGTCGCAGCAAAGGTGAAGACACTCCCCGATGGCCTGAAGCTTGCGGAGCACGCGATCGATTCCGGCGCGGCTGAGGGCTGCCTCGACCGGCTGATCGCAGTCTCGAACGGGTAGCCCGGGCATGAAAGCAAAGAGCGACACCGCGCCGCGCCTTCGACTGCCCCTTGAAAACATGATGTCACCTAAATTGGCCTACAATTCGCCTGATTTGTATTTGCTGTCGCGGGAAGAAGCTAAGCCCGTCTAGGCTGATGGGCCGCGGGACCTTTGGTCAGGATCGGCAGCCGTGGGGAAGCTCGTCAAGGTTCAGTCTGCGCCCGGCGTGCTGCTGAGGGCGGCGGTTGGCAAGTTCGCCTGCTTGCCGACGGCATGGCACGCCGTGAACTGGACGATCACCTCCAGACTGATCGCAATCGTTATCGCTCTCGCTTTGCCGCTGAACCTCGTGATCGTTGCCGTGATCTGGAATCTCGACCGGGCGGCCGATGAGGCTCAGCGCACAAACCTCTTGTACGCGGCGCGCTCGCTCGCCGCCGCGGTCGACGCCGAACTCGACAAATGCATCACGCTCGCGCAGGCTCTGTCCCGCTCGCCGGCCCTCCTCGATGACAATCTCGACGCCTTCGATGCAGAGGCGCGCCGCACCTTCGCATCGATGAAGGACGCCTCGTTCCTGGTGGCCGCTCGGGATGGCCAGCAGCTTATCAACGGCGCTGCCCTGCAGGATCGCCCCCTTCCCCGCTTGCAGCCGGCTGCAATGCGCGCCCACAACCTCGCTTTTGAGAGCCGCTCGGTTGTTGTCTCAGGCGTCCTGATCGGCAATGTTTCGAAGGAGTGGGTCGCGGATATCTATGTGCCCGTCTTCAAGAACAACCAGCCATTTCGCACGCTTGCGGTCGCCATGAGAGCGCGCGGCTTTTTGAAGCTGCTCGACGCGCACGAATTACCGCCAAATTGGCAAGCAGGCATCATCGACGGACAAGGCCGATTCATCGCCCGCCTGCCCGATCATGCCGCCTTTGTGGGCGAACTCGCCTCTCAGGAATGGCGCGACGTCAAGGACCAGGACGGCATTTTCGAATTTCTTCACGCTGGCGACGGCGACGTCGTTCTCAATGCGAGCGCGCATCCCGCTTTGTCCAGTTGGACGGTGGGCGTGGCCGTGAAGAAAAGCGAATTGCAGGCGGCGGTGCTTAACGCCGTCGGCTGGGCAATCGTGCTCGGTATCGCCATCTCGCTCATGTCGCTGGGGCTTGCCGTTGCCGTCGCTCGGCGGATCACCCGCCCGATCGAGGAAATGCGCGGCAAAGCCGCGATGGTGCTCAGCGGTCGCCAAATCTCGTTCGAACCGCGCCTGCCGGAGCTCGCCGCGCTTTGGTCGGCGCTCCAGCAGGCCGTGGCCGACCGCAGCCGCAGCGATGCCGCGCAGCGCGAGAGCGAAGGGCGGCTCGCCGCGGTCGTCACCTCATCACAGGCCGCCATCGTGACCACGACGCTCGACGGCGCCATCACGAGCTGGAACGCAGCGGCTGAGCGGCTCTTTGGATACACCGCGAAGGAGATGGTCGGCCAGTCGATCCGGCGCCTGCTCCCGGCCAAGCGGCAGAGCGACGAAGCTGCCATGCTCGCCCGCGTCGCGGCCGGCGAGACCACCGCGCAGTTCGAAGCGACGCGGCTGCACAAGAACGGCTCGACGGTGCAAGTGTCGGTTACCATCTCGCCGATCCATGATCGAGACGGAAAGGTCGTCGGCCTTTCCGGAATTGCGCGCGACATCGGCGCCCGCAAGCAAGCCGAAGAGTCGCTGCGCGACCGCCTGTCTGAAATTGAAGCCATCTACGACAACATGCCGATTGGCCTCGCGCTGCTGGACCGCGATCTGCGTTATGTCCGCATCAACGCGGCGCTGGCCGAAATGAACGGCGTGCCGGCCGCGGACCATATCGGCCGTCTGGTGTGGGATATCGTGCCTGCGATGCGGGAGACGTGCGAGCCGCTGATGCGCCGCGTTCTTGAGACGGGCGAGATCGCCAGGATCGAGGTTTCAGGGGAGAGCTCGAAGCTTCCGGGGATCAGTCGGCACTGGGATAAGAGCATCTACCCTCTCAGACGTCCTGACGGCAGCATTCTGGCGATTGGCGTCACTGTCGAGGAGATCACCGAACGCAAACGTGCCGAGGAGCTCCAATCCCTGCTGATGCGCGAAATCAACCACCGCACCAAAAACATGCTCAGCGTCGTGCAATCGATCGCACGGCAGACTGCCGCCTCCGACACGGCCGAATTCATCAGGCGCTTTTCCGCCCGCATTCAGGCGCTGTCCGCCAATCAGGACCTCCTCATCAAGAGCGATTGGCGGGGTGTCGAGCTGGAAGACCTCGTCCGTGCTCAGCTTGGGCCTTTCGCCGACCTGGTCGGCATGCGAATCACCGTCCACGGCCCCAAGGTGCGGCTCGCCGCTGCCGCAGCCCAAAGCATCGGCATGGCGCTGCACGAGCTTGCCACCAATGCCGGCAAATACGGCGCATTATCGGCTGAGCGCGGATGCGTCGATATCGACTGGCGGCTTGACGGGAACGAGTTCTCGATCGGCTGGGCCGAATGCGACGGGCCCGCCGTGGTCCCGCCGAAACGACACGGGTTCGGCAGCACGGTCATTTCGACGGTCATTAAAGCGAGCGTCGATGGTGAGGTCGAGCTCAACTATGCTCAGACCGGCCTCACCTGGCGCCTGAAATGCTCCCCTGACAAGATCCTGGAGCGGCGGAGTGCGTGAGAGCACATCGCTGCTATGGCGTCCGCGTCAGGGCAAATCATTCATCGGAACTATTATGCCCTGCGGGCATCGGGGGCTGCTGTCGCCCGTCTGGCATGAACGCCTCGTCGAGATATTCGTCAAGTTTCGTGAATCACGCCTTTTGCGTGGAATGGTCCATCGCTGGGCTCCGAGAGCACGGTTGGCTGGCTTCGCCGCCCATGCACTTCGGCTCCGGACAGGCAAATTCCTTCCGCGGACGCACCGCTGACTCGCATCTATTCTGGAAGATTTTTGCTGTTGGCCGAGCGATGCGATCGGCAGCGATTCGTAAATCGTGCACGCGAGCTGTTCTGCAAGCATCGGTAGGGTCGCCCCAACACCAGGGCCGCCCTATTCCAACCCCTCCCCGGCCCATTGACGGGCAGCATAGAGGCGTCTGGACTTAGGCCCGCTGCGTCGCTATCCAAACCCTATGGCCGACATTCTCGCCCGCATCGAAGCCTACAAACGCCGGGAGATCGCCGCGGCGAAGCGCGCGCGATCGCGCAGCGCGCTCGAGGCCGCCGTCAAAGCCGCCCCGCCGCCCCGCGGCTTTTTGGCGGCGATCGAGCGGCGGATCGCGGCGGGTCAATACGCCCTCATCGCCGAGATCAAGAAGGCAAGCCCGTCCAAGGGCCTCATCCGGGCCGACTTCGATCCGGCGGCGCTGGCGCGGGCCTATGAAACTGGCGGCGCCGCCTGCCTCTCGGTCCTGACCGACGCGCCCTCGTTTCAAGGCGCACCGGAACATCTGGCGGCCGCGCGCGACGCCACGCGGCTGCCAGTCCTGCGCAAGGATTTCATGTACGACCCCTATCAGGTGGCCGAGGCGCGCGCGCTCGGCGCCGACTGCATCCTCCTCATCATGGCGGCGCTCGACGACGGCGCCGCCCGGGAGATCGAGGCCGAAGCCTTCGCGCTTGGCATGGACGTGCTGCTTGAAGTCCACGACGAGGCCGAGATGGCGCGCGCCTTGCGCCTGACGTCGCGGCTCATCGGCATCAACAACCGCGATCTGAAGACATTCGTCACATCGCTTGCCGTCGCCGAGCGTCTCGCCCCGATGGCCCCGCGAGACCGCGTGGTGGTGGGCGAAAGCGGCGTCTTTACACCCGCGGACATTGCGCGACTGGCGGCAGCCGGCATCTCGACCTTCCTGGTCGGCGAGAGCCTGATGCGGCAGGCCGATGTTGCAGCGGCGACGCGGGCGTTGCTCGCCCGCGACCGTCCTCCCTACCCTCCCCCTCCCTCCTCTGCAAGCGGGGGAGGGGCGGCGGCGCGTTGAACCCATGGCGAAAGCGCTCACCCATATCGACCGCGGCGGCAGCGCCCGCATGGTTGACGTATCGTCAAAGCCCGCGACCGAACGGGTCGCGGTTGCCGCCGGCTTCGTGCGCATGAGCGCCGCCACGCTCGATCTCGTCCTCTCCGGCAACGCCAAGAAAGGCGACGTGCTCGGCGCCGCCCGCATCGCCGGCATCATGGCGGCAAAAAAGACCCACGAACTGATTCCGCTCTGCCATCCGCTCCCCATCACCAACGTCGCGGTCGATATCGCGCCGGAACGCGACGGGCTTCTCGTGCGCGGGACCGTCAAGGTCACGGGGCAGACCGGCGTCGAGATGGAAGCCCTGACCGCCGTGTCGATCGCGTGCCTCACGATCTACGACATGGTCAAGGCGGTTGAGCGCGGCGTCGCCATCGAGATGATCCGGCTGATCGAGAAAAGCGGCGGGAAATCCGGCCATTATCGGGCCGAGGGAAACTAGCCGTGGCTTTGCTGCCGGTCGCCGACGCTCTGGCGCTCGTGCTGGCGGATGTGGCGCCGCTGCCGGCGGAGGCCGCCGTTCTCATCGACGCGTGTGGCCGCGTGCTTGCCGGCGATCTCGTCGCGCTGCGCACTCAGCCTCCGGCCGACGTCTCCGCCATGGACGGCTATGCGGTGCGCGCCGCCGACGTGGCGACGGCCCCGGCGCATCTGACCGTCATCGGCGAAGTGGCTGCAGGGCGCCCGTTCGATCGCGAGGTCGGGCCCGGCGAGGCGGCGCGGATCTTCACCGGCGGCGTAATGCCGCGCGGCGCCGATACGGTGGTGATCCAGGAGGTCACGGCGCGGGAAGGCGACGTCGTTGTCATCAAGCAGCCGGCAAGCAAGAGGCGCTACATTCGTCCGCAGGGGTTCGATTTCAAGGCCGGCGCGGCGCTGCTCACCGCGGGGCGCCGCCTCACCGAACGCGACATCGCGCTCGCTGGCGCCATGAACCATGCGACCGCGCCGGTCCATCGCCGCCCTCGCATGGCCGTGCTCGCGACCGGAGACGAACTGGTGGCGCCTGGCACGCCGCCTGCCCCGGGCCAGATCGTTTCCTCCAACAGCTTTGCCCTGATTGCCATCGGCAACCGCGAAGGCGCCGAAACCCTCGATCTGGGGATTGTGCCAGACGGTCTCGACGCGACGGCCGCGGCGGTGCGGCGCGCCCGCGCTGCCGGCGTCGACGTGCTGGTCACGACCGGCGGAGCCTCCGTCGGCGATTACGATTTCGTCCGGCAGGCGTTTATGTCGGAGGGGGTGGCGCTTTCGTTCTGGAACGTCGCAATGCGTCCCGGCAAACCCCTTATGCACGGACGACTGGGGGGAATGAGCGTGCTGGGGCTGCCCGGCAATCCGGTATCGTCCTTCATCTGCGCAGTGCTGTTCGTGGCGCCGCTGCTGCGCAAGCTCGCCGGGCGCAAGGATATCTTGATGCCTACGGCGCGCGCCGTGCTCGGGTGCGCGCTGCCCGCCAATGACGGACGCGCCGGATACCTGCGGGCCGTGCGCACAACCGCGCCGGATGGAACGACGATCGCCAACCCATTCCGCAGGCAGGACAGCTCCCTGCAGGTCACGCTGTCGCAGGCTGATTGCCTCCTCCTCCGCGAGCCTTTTGCCCCTGCCGCGGAACCGGGCGCTCCTTGTGACATCATCAACCTTGAATTTTGATCTTCAATTTTGACATGCGGCCGGGTCGTTCACTCCAAATTAAATGGTTGCAGAACACATATGGAACGGATAGTGTATGTTCATGATTTGTTTTGGCCGCCTGTGCCGATCGGGAAAACCGGGGGAGGGCTTAAGACATGCTGACGCGCAAACAATACGAACTGCTGCGCTTCATCCACGAGCGTTTGAAGGAAGCAGGCGTCCCGCCCTCGTTCGACGAAATGAAGGAGGCGCTTGATCTGCGCTCAAAATCGGGCATCCACCGCCTGATCACCGCGCTGGAGGAACGCGGCTTCATCCGCCGCCTGCCGAACCGTGCGCGCGCCATCGAGGTGATCAAACTGCCCGAATCGGTTAGCCACGGCGTCACCAACGGGCGGTCGCGCGGCTTTGTGCCCAATGTCATCGAAGGCAATCTCGGACGGGTGCGCACGCCAGCCGCGGACGAGGATAACACCCGTCCGGTCGCGGTCCCGGTGATGGGACGCATCGCTGCCGGCACGCCGATCGAAGCGATCCAGAATAAGAGCAATGTGATCAATATGCCGGCAGATCTGCTGTCGGCAGGCGAACATTTCGCTCTGGAGGTGCGCGGCGACTCGATGATCGACGCCGGCATCCTGGATGGCGACATTGCAGTGATCAGGAAAAGCGAGGCGGCGGACACCGGCGACATCGTGGTCGCGCTGATCGACGAGGAGGAGGCAACCCTCAAGCGCTTCCGCCGCCGCGGCGCCTCGATCGCACTGGAACCTGCCAATACATCATACGAAGTGCGCATCCTGCCGCCGAACCGGGTGCGAATCCAGGGCAAGCTGGTGGGGCTGTTCAGGCGATATTGAGTGCTGCTGCGAGCGCGGGGCGTCTGTCACTCCTCCGCATCGATGTCCGGCTGCGACAGCGGCGCCTCACGCGAGGGCGGCGGGGCGGCGGACGGCGCCACGCTCTGCACCGTATTGCGGACGACCTCGCGGCGGCGCGCCCAGGGGCGATCGAGACCCTCGGGGCGCGCGGAAACCGCTTCGAAATGGCCGTTGCGGTAGGTGAGCGCCGTCGCGCCGTTGCCTCGCAGGGTCGTGCGATCGAGCACCATGGCGGCGCAATCCGCCGGCGCGGGGCGCAGGGTCACGATCAGGACCGCACGGGTGCAGTCGTCGGCGAACGCCGCCGCGGTGCGGCTCACGGCCACCGCGGCGCCGTCGTGGAGCCGCGCGACGCAGCCGTCCGGATCGCAGGCAAATCCCGACGCCACTGCGCGGTCGTTCGGCAGCCGCGCATCGCCGTCGGCAGCAAGCCACTCGCGCAACGACAGGGTGTCGCTGCCGAACTTGACGGCGGAGAGCCGGCCGTCGGCGCCACGCACCGCAACTGCGTCCCCAGCGGCAGAAACCATCACGTCGGGCTGCGCCGCCATCACGGCGGCTGCACAGCCCGCCACGACGAAAGCGGCGCCGGCAAAGCGCAGCGGGCTCTTGAGCAGGCAGATGACGATCAATCCGGCGGTGGCGAGCAGCACCGCCCCCGCCCCGAAGGCCGGAACGTGGCCGACGGCGCCCGGCAGGTTTGCGACCCACAAGGCGACCGCCACCATCCAATCGATGCCGACACCCATCAACCGCCATAGCGGGGCATCGAAGCCTAACGGCATCGCCAGCAGGGCCAGCAGACCGGCCGGCATCGACAGCGCCGAAATCACCGGCATAGCAAGCAGGTTGGCGATGACGCCGTAAGGCGCCATGCGATGAAAATGATAGGCCGCGTAAGGCGTGGTGGCGAATCCTGCGACCAGCGAGGCAATCACGAGCACTGCGACCTCCCGCGCCCCCCACAGCGCGATCCGCGCGCGGAGCGGCGTCTCCGGCCCGCTCGCTGCCCATGGCATGCCGCGCTCATAGGTCGCGATCAGCGCCAAGGTTGCCGCAAACGACATCTGGAAACTCGGATGAATGACAGCTTCTGGCGCGATCAGCATCACAGCGAGCGCCGCCACCGCGATTGTGCGCATGGTGAGGGTGGGGCGGTCCGCGATGACGCCGATCAGCACCACGGCCGTCATCACGTAGGAGCGCTGCGTCGCCACCTCGGCGCCGGAGAGGACCAAATATATGGTCGCAGCCGCAAGGGCCGTCGCCGCCGCCCATTTCTTGATGGCATGGCGCAGCGCCAGCGCCGGAACGAGTGCGAGCACAGCGCGTACGACGAAGAATACCACGCCTGCGACGAGCGCCATGTGGTAACCGGAGATCGACAGCACATGCCCGACGCCCGAAACGTACATGGCGTCAAATACCGGAGTCGACAGCGGGTCGCGCTTGCCCGTGATCAGGGCCGATGCGATCGACCCGGAATCGCCTTTCACCGCGGCGCGGATGCGGCTGTCGATGCTATCGCGGATCGCCTCGACAGCCGTCGCGAAAGCCAGCCACAGCCCGGGCGCGGCGGACGCCGGCAGCACGGCGATCTTTCCCAGCGCGAGGCCTGTGGCGCCGACCTTCTGGAAATAGAGATCGCGGGAAAGATCATAACCGCCCGGACGAAAGGGCGAGGCTGGCGGATCAAGGCGCGCTTTGAGCGAAATGAACGCTCCCACCGGAGGCGCCGCGCCCTTGCGCACGGTGAGGCGGATGCGCTCGGGCCGGCCGGCGAGACGCACAGCCTCCATCGCGGCGACGCGCACGATGATGCGGTCTGAGCGCTCGCGCTCCTCGCGCGCCTCCACGAAACCCGAGACGCTGACGCTGTAAGCAGGGGCCGTGAGTATTGCGTGATCCACGAGGCGGCTCTTGAGCGCGGCGGTCGCAAACCCCGCTGCTATAGCAGCGCACCCGAGCGCAGCGGGAAAACCTGCCGGACTTGCCCGCAGCCGATAGGCTGCCGTCACCGCTGCGGCGGCCAGCGCCGCCGCAACCCACCAGACCGGCTCCCGATCCGCTGCGAAATAGACCACGATGCCGAGCCCGAACCCGACCGGCAGCCACGGAACCAGGCGGCCGGGTGCGACCTCTGCGGCCGCCCATTCGCGCAACTTCGCCGCCATCGGCCCGGCAACGCCGGGAAACGGCCGCAGCCACGGCCCCGCGGTCCCGGCCATTCCGGGCCACGTGCCAACTCTGCTCCGCGCCTTGCGCTGCCCCGCCATCACCCTGCCCGCCGGCGGCAGGCTTAGCAGAATTCAACGAAAAATTGAAATAGCCGCGCTTCTCCTCTTTTCCCCACGGCTTCGGGGCTGTGGATTTCACCAAGGGCCTTACGAAAGCCGGCTTCAACGGCAAATCAATTCTGCGGAAATCGATTCGAGCTTAGGACTAGGAGCAACAATAATATAACTGCTTCAGTTCACCCGCCAACCAGAAAACAACCGAAAGTAGACAAAACCAGAGATGCCGCTATAATAGATGTAGGTCCCATTCTTCAGGGAGATGATATCACGGCACGCAATAGCGGCAGGATTTTTCAAAATTCCCAAATTCCCTGTTATTTTCCCTGTTCTCAGGGAAAGTAGTATTTCAGTAGGGAGCTGCCGATCTTTGAATGATTGGCGGTCAGGGTGCCGTTATGCCGCGATGCCATATGCACGAGACATGACCGTGCCGTGGCGACAACGACGATCGCCGGTTTGCGGTACCGGAAACGATTCAGCAATGTTGCCGCCTTCCTTAATCCACAGGGAGATGAAAGAGGTGAACTCATGGTAAAGGCGATCATTCTTTCTTTCGCTTGCGCCGTCGTAGGATCTTTCTTCTCGGTGAGCGCCTGGGCCTTCCCGGTCTCCTCGCTCGACCGAGGAGCATTTTCCGACGTGACGCCCGTGGCCCAGGGATGTGGGCCCGGATTCCACCGCGGACCGTACGGTCGTTGCAGGCCCGATGTGGTCGTCGTCCCACCCCGCCGCGTTTGCCCGTTCGGAATGCATTACTCGCCCTTCAGAGGTCGCTGCGTGCCGAATTAATCGAAGCTCTTGGGTGCCTTTAGGTGGGATGGAGCCACTGGCCCTGTCCCTCGCCCGCGATGTCCCGCTCGTCGAGCTGGCCGACGCCTTCTCGGCGACTTCGAGGCAACGTTCACCCACGCGGCGGCGAGCGCCTCTTTGACGGCTGCTCTGTCTTACTCGAACTCCAGAATAACAGCGTCGACCGCGAGGCTGTCGCCCTTGTTGGCGAAGATCGCCTTGACCACGCCGTCGCGTTCGGCGCGCAGCACGTTCTCCATTTTCATCGCCTCGACGACCGCCAGCGTCTCGCCCGCCTTGACCTCCTGGCCCACCGCAACGGCGATCGAGACCACGAGGCCCGGCATCGGGCACAGGAGCTTCTTGCTGGCGTCGGCCGCGACCTTGGAGGGCATCAGCCGGGCGGCTGCCGACTCGCTCTCGGTATAGACGAAGGCCTTGGCCTCGACGCCGCGATGAAACAGGCGGAAGCCGTTGAGGATGGGACGCACCTGCACGGCGACAGGCGCGCCATCGATGGTGCCGTGCCACACCGGCTCGCCCGGCTTCCACGACGACGACAGCACGATCAGCGGCCCCGACCCCGGCCCCTCGTCGGTCTCGCCGAGGAGGCGCACGCCGATGCCGCCATGTTCGCGCGCGACCTCGAGGCGGATCTCGGCGCGGTCGAGCCACACCGAGCGCAGCCGCTCGCGCACCACCGGCCGCCCGGCCATTTGGCCTGAAATGCGCCGCCGGCGCTCGCCGATCACGTGGTCGACCGCGGCTGCGACCGCCGCGATGGCTTGTGCGGTTGCCCCTGCCGGAGCGGGCGGCGAAAAGCCGTCGGGAAACTCCTCCGCGATGAATCCGGTCGAAAGCTTTGCGGCCTGCCAGCGCGGATGCTGCATGAGCGCCGCAAGAAACGGAATGTTGTGGCGGATGCCGTCGATATAAAACGCGTCGAGCGCCCGCGCCTGCGCGGAGATCGCCGCTTCGCGTGTTGGCGCATGAGTGACGAGCTTGGCGATCATCGGATCGTAGTAGAGCGAGATTTCGCCGCCCTCAAAGACGCCGGTATCGATACGGACCGTAACCCCGTCGGCAATCCCCTCCGCTGGAGGACGATATTTGACGAGGCGTCCGGTCGAGGGCAGGAAATTGCGATACGGGTCTTCCGCATAGATGCGCGATTCGATCGCCGAACCGGCAAGCTTCACGTCGCTTTGTGCGACTGAGAGCCGTTCCCCTGCCGCAACGCGGATCATCTGCTCGACGAGATCGATGCCGGTGACAAGCTCGGTGACCGGATGTTCGACCTGGAGGCGGGTGTTCATCTCCAGGAAATAGAAGCTCTTATCCTGTCCGGCCACGAACTCCACCGTGCCCGCGGAGTCGTAACCGACCGCCTTGGCGAGCGCGACCGCCTGGGCGCCCATCTGCTCGCGGGTCGCGGCGTCAAGGAGCGGGCTCGGCGACTCCTCGATCACCTTCTGATTGCGGCGCTGGATCGAGCACTCACGCTCGCCGAGGTGAATCACATTGCCGTGCTTGTCGCCGAGCACCTGGATTTCGATATGGCGGGGATCGACGATGAACTTCTCGATGAACACGCGCTCGTCGCCGAACGACGATTTCGCCTCGGAGCGCGCCCGCGCAAACCCTTCTGTGACTTCGGGCGCCGAACGGGCGATGCGCATGCCCTTGCCGCCGCCGCCTGCCGAAGCCTTGATCATCACGGGGTAGCCGATCTCATCAGCAATGCGCACCGCCTCCCGCTCATCCTCGATCACGCCGAGATGGCCGGGCACCGTCGAGACCTTAGCCGCGGCCGCCGCTTTCTTGCTTTCGATCTTGTCGCCCATAGCGGCAATGGCTTGCGGGTTCGGACCGATGAAGACGATGCCGGCCTTGGCGAGTGCGAGCGCAAACGCTTCGCGCTCGGACAAAAACCCGTAGCCCGGATGCACCGCCTCGGCGCCGCTCGCGCGGCAGGCGGCCACGATCCTGTCGATGTCAAGGTAGCTCTCGGCGGCCGGCGGCGGGCCGATCGGCACGGCCGTATCGGCCATTTCGACGTGAAGCGCGTCCTTGTCTGCGTCGGAGTAGACTGCGACGGTCTCAATCCCCAGCCGGCGCGCGGTCTTGATGATGCGACAGGCGATCTCGCCGCGGTTAGCGATCAGAATCCGCTTGAACATAACCTCTCCGCAACCCGGCGAATAAGGCTTTGCGGGGAAGGAAGGGAAATGTCAATTCCACATTGGCCCCAACTGCCCTCGTCGAGAGCCCTTCTCATCCTTCTCCCGTCGCTCGCCTCATCCCCTCTCTGTAGCCCGGATTGAGCGCAGCGAAATCCGGGACCGGGTCGCCCCGCGGCAATGCCGTTCCCGCGTATCGCGGGCGCTCAGCCCGGGCTTAGGCGCCGTTCAAGAATAACTGCGCCACTTGCTGTCGCCTCCCCGCAAGCGGCGAGGGGAAGCTCACTGCGCCGCCGCGCAATAATTGAAGCGATTAATTCGCGGAAAAGCCTTACCTGGAGTGAGGCAAGGAGACGGCTCAGATCATGAGATCGGCCGTCGCCGTGAGTGGAGGGGCCACCGAAAGGGTCGCCCCGATCGCGGTCAGGAAAGCCGAAAGACCCATCACGGTTGACTTCAGGCGCCTCTTATTGCGCAGCTGGGAGGCAATCCAGGCCAGGCTCTCGCCACCGATATCGGTCGGGCGGTTGGCCCACGAGGACAAGGCCGTCGCCGGATCGAGTGCGACCTGCCGCGGCGGCACCACATGTCCGGCCTCGGCCAGCGTCAGATGAGCAACCGATTTGACCAGGAGGTCATCGAAACGGCCGTTGTCGGTGCGCTCCGCGGCCGCGGCGTCGATGTCGAACAGGACGTTCGCCTCAAGCCGCGAGACCGGCGCGCCGGCGTCGCCGCCGGCCGCTTTCAGGATGCGGGCGCAGAGCGACGCATCTTGCGGGTCGAGCGCACGCGAGAAATGCACGCGGCCAGCGGTCGTCGGGCCTTCGCCCGTAATGACGCCTTTGAGCACGCCGCGAAGCGCGGCGGCCGCAAGTTCCGGCGCCTCAATTTTTGAGCGCTCGATGGCGGCTATGAGATTCTGAAAACTCCCCCCCCTCTCTATTCTCCCCAGATGCGTGGGAGCGTAGGGAGAGGGTGGCGACCACGACGGATCTGAGGTTTCGACCGAAGCTGGCTCCATGATGATGGCTCCATGATGCTTATCCCGCGCCTTTAATGCGATGCTTTCAATGCCGCGCATGAACCGGCGATTTAACGCCTGACCTGCCGATTGGTCGCACCTCGCCGAGTGCGGGTTCGATCGCCCGCCCGCGCGTTCCTGCTGCGACAACGACGCACGATGCTTCCCGCCGAGATTTCAATTTTTTTGTGCGGCCGGCGCTTGCAGCAGGTTTATTCCGCATGCCGGGTCCGGCGCAAAACGGCATTCTTACCCGGCAACAAGTTGTTTAACTGTCTTTCCTTAGGGCCTATATGAGGTCGCTGCGGGTCGCCGCCAAGGTGACCAGACCGTCAAATAAAAGTGCGGAGGTTTGCAATGACCCTTCAAATTGGCGATACCGCCCCGGATTTCGAAGCCGACACGACCGAAGGCCACATCCGCTTTCATGACTGGATCGGCGATTCGTGGGCCATCCTGTTCTCCCATCCCAAGGACTTCACGCCGGTCTGCACTACCGAACTCGGCAGAAGTCCTTG
>Ga0209060_10000319_pt1 | contig 101359 bp, 85 predicted proteins | sample Coa_R1_8_FD_187155 | JGI IMG/M metagenome (GOLD analysis project Ga0209060, IMG submission 187155) | Surface soil microbial communities from Centralia Pennsylvania, which are recovering from an underground coalmine fire - Coalmine... | ecosystem: Environmental > Terrestrial > Soil >... | reverse complement strand
TTCGGAGATGCGGTTGTTCAGAACGCCCTTGCCTTCGATCACCTGATGCTTCTTCGCATTGAAAGCAGTGGCGTCGTCCTTGAAGTGTTGAATCAGCGTTCCCGGCTCTGGTCCTTCATAAAGAACCTTCGCCTTGCCTTCATAGATACGGCGACGTCGGCTCATTGGAGTGTACCGTGGCTTGAGGAAATCCATGGCGTGCCGTGGCTCCGTTTCCTGTTCGAGGTTCCGCGGCGGCGGATGATCGGTGCAGCGCTACTCAATCAACCGTGCGCTCAACTCTCCGCACCTTAAAAGCTAGCGCACTCACGTGGACAGTACAATTGACATAGCCTTGCCATGGCATTCCCGCAACGGCGATCTTTTAATTTCCAGCAGGTTATCTTGACGGAGGCTTGTCGTTATGCAAGGCGACGAGCAGTGCGGATTTCAAAATTGCCAACACCATGGGGCAACATATGAGCACCTTCGACAAGCGCGAGGAAGGGTTCGAGAACAAATTTGCGCACGACGAGGAACTTCGGTTCAAAGCTCATGCGCGGCGCAACAAGCTGGTCGGCCTGTGGGCCGCAGAGAAGCTCGGGCTGGCCGGCGCGGCGGCCGAAACCTACGCTGCGAATATCGTCACCGCCGATCTCGACAACCCGAACAGCGATAGCGTGTTCAGCACGATACGCAGGGACTTCGATGAGAAAGGCGTGGCGCAATCCGACCATCAGATTCGCCGGACCATGGATGAGGCGATGGAGAAGGCGATCGCGGAAATCCAGACCGGACGATAGAAGCGAAACGGCAGGCGCGAGATCCGGACTTGAGACGCGATCTGCGCGGCGCGGCTGTAAGGTGCTCGCGCGCGACATTTGCCCGCGGGGCACCGTCACATCTGCGGCAACTCATGTCGCCGCAAAGCTTGTCGTCGCGCTGGCCCAACGGTCTGGCGCCTCTGGCTGCCCCGGATGGCAGGCTCCGCTGGACCAGCAGGGCGCGTTGCGGAGATCGCGCTGTTCGCTTCTCTGTCTTTGCTCTGTCTTTGAGCTGATCGCAGTGCGCAGCCGCTCACGTCGCAACCTGCGGCTCGCGCAAATGAAATCAACGCTTCCGCTTTCGCGCAACGATCAGGAACGATTTCCGCGGTCAGGAATTGTACCGGCAACCGGCCGCCATCCCCCTCCCCCGCGCGTGGCCGGCCCAGCCGAGGCGCAACTGGCTGCAACGCCAGCTGCGCCTCCTTTTTGTCGGACACAAGGTAAACATTGCCAGTCAGGCGATTTCGAGCAGCCGCTCACGGCATCACGCCGGCGAAGGCGCTCGAAGCCGTCTGCGACCGTCAGCCTAACGCGCGCTTTTTGCGCTGGACCGCGTTGCGTTCGAAAAACAGCGCCTGACTGACGAGTGCGGAGACGGTCGACTGCTGGTACGGCTTGGACACGAGAAACGCAGGCTCCGGCCGCTCGCCGGTGAGGAAGCGCTCCGGATAGGCGGTGATAAAGATCACCGGAACCTCGAATGTGGCAAGGAGGTCGTTGACGGCTTCCAATCCGGAGCTCCCGTCCGCGAGTTGAATATCTGCGAGGATAAGGCCGGGACGTTTCTTCTTGGAGAGAGCAACCGCTTCTGCGCGCGTTCGCGCAATGCCAATGGTGCGGTGGCCGAGACCTTCGACGATGTTTTCGAGATCGAGCGCAATCAGGGCCTCGTCCTCGATGATGAGTATGTCGGTGGCAATCTGGGCGGCGAGCTCGCGCCCCGATTCCTCCACCAGCTCCCTGAATTGCTGTCGATCGACATTGAGGATCGCCGCCGCTTGATCCTCAGAGAAGGATTCGAGCGAAACCAGCAAAAATGCCTGCCGCGGCATCGCAGCAATCTGACTGAGACGACGGTCCGCCGGCGTTAACTCGACGACCTGCTCCGTCGCGCCGCTTAATCTGGTTGAATTCCAAATTGCGGAGAATGCCCTGAACAGCTCAACCTTTGATTGAGAAGCCTCGGTAAGGCAATGCGGCTCCCGGACCAACGCCTCGAGGGCGGCCGTGACATAGGAATCCCCCAGCGCCTGGCTTCCGGTCAGGGCGCGAGCATACCGGCGCAAATATGGCACGTGCTGAGCGATGGCCTGAGATTTGGATACTGTTTCAGACACTGTTTGCTTCTCCCCGTTCAGTAGCGCAGCGCTATCCTCCTAAGCGTCGACTTCGAAAAAAGTTCCGGCCGGGGGAACCGATTTATGCGACGCACGTTGGTTAGTGTTTTCCACGAGCACGGATGGAGGGAAAAATATGACGTCGCGCCGGCGAGGAAGCCGATGAGCAAGGACAACCTATCTCCACGATTGAAAACAATGTACGCGCAGAAATCCGAAAAAAATCCTGTAGTTAAACTGGGCCCCGATATCAAAGCAAAGATCGGGATGCAGTTGCGACAGATATATGGCGAGATCGTCGATCAGGGAGTGCCCGAGCGTTTCGTTGAATTGCTTAAGCGGCTTGATGACGCGAATTGCGAGGGCAAGTGATGGGTCTGCGGAAGAATGTGCGGGAAGCGATGCTGGAGGCAGTCCCCAGCTTGCGTGCGTTTGCAATCTCGTTGTGCGGAAATGTCGATCGCGCCGACGACTTGGTGCAGGAAGCGCTGTTGCGGGCGTGGGCCAATATGGAGTCCTTTCAACCCGGCACAAACATGTCCGCGTGGTTGTTCACCATCCTGCGCAACCTGTTCCGCTCGGAATATCGCAAACGCCGGCGCGAGGTCGAGGACGTCGATGGCTCCTACGCGGAGACGCTCACATCGCTTCCGGAGCAGAACAGCCGGCTTGAGATCGTTGAATTTCGCAAGGCGCTCAAAATGCTTCCGTCGGAGCAGCGCGAATCGCTGATTTTGGTCGGCGCGTCCGGATTCTCCTACGAAGAGGCCGCTCAAATCTGCGGCTGCGCCGTCGGCACCATCAAGAGCCGGGTTAACCGCGCAAGAAGCAGGCTCGCCGAGATTCTCTCGATTGACAGCGCCAGCGACTTTGGTCCCGATCAGGAAACGCGCGCAGTGGCGAATTCCGATATCGTCCGCACCGATCGGTCTTGACCGCCAGGACCAATTTCGCACTGGCGGAATGAAATAAGCCGGCCAATCGCTCACCGCGAATCTGTCAAAAATCATAAAGTTCGCTCCGGGCCATACATAATCACAAGGTCGGCCGGGCGAGCAATCGGAGCTTATGCAGCTCCTCGCCTCCAATTGCGCCAGCAGTCGAACGCGCCCGCAGCCCACCAACGACAGGACGGCGGAAGCGCCGCTGCTGGGAAAATCGGCGCACTGACCGGGCAGATCTGCGGATTTGCCTTGCCGGCGAGGGGGTCACGACATGTCGAGATCAGCCCGCATAGGCGACGCGCTGCTGGGCTTGTGCTTCGGCGGGGGTCCTGGGACGCGCGGGGAGTTGAAGCACTGTCGCCTTCTGGCCAACCGCGATGGTTGTGAGAAGCATTACGCGGCCGTCTGGAAACTCGAGCGCATCGTGGTGAACATTCAGTATGTCCTTGTTGATTTGCCGGAAAATTGCGGCGTAGTAGCGAACCGGCTTTCGCCTCCAGCCCAGCAAGCCGCGACGCGCCACCGGAAGTCCCTCGGGAAAGGCGATTTCCGTCCCCGGCAACACGCAGACCGCGACGCTCGGACATTCGATGTCCGCAAAACCGCGAGTGCCGGTGCGGAAATCGCGGGTCACGAGTTGATCGCCCACCGTGGCGGGTCGCGAGCTTACGTTCTGCAGGCTGTAGTCACACATATTCGAGATCCCTTTCGGAAAGGTGAACCTCCTCGAAACGCGTTCAAGCGAGCGATTGTTCCGATGGGCTGAAGGGCGCCGACGTTGATCGCGTGTTGAAGCAACGGCGGGATTGAAGACGATCTGCGTTGGTCCGCCGAATGATCAAGATCCGGGACTGCACGTTGCTCCGCACGCGCCGGCGCGCAAAACGCCTATGGCTCCTCGAGGTCCGGGAACCGGACCTGAGGAGCCACCAGCAGCGTCCCCGATGTTGCTTTTCGGGGCTGGCGATTTAGGGCAGCGACACGAGTTCTTCGCTCTGCGACGGCTGCCGGACAGGCTCAGCATCCGGTTTCTGCTCCGACGCCGGCGCCGCCACAGGAAGTTGCAACACGGTGGCGCGCTGGCCCGCCACAAGTCTCGTCAGGAGAACGATGCGCCCCGAGGGAAACTCCAATGCATCGTGATGTTCGTGGGGGCGGTCCTGGTTGATGCGCCTGAAACGTGCCGTATTTTCTCCCATCTTCTTGGTCGGGAAGAATCCAAGGGCATGGTCGCATTCAACGTCGCGGTCGAATACTAGCTCCGTGCCGGGCGCTAGGCACACCGCCACCTGCGGGTTCCCAACCTCTGCAAATCCGCGTGTGATGGAATTGCTGAATACGGTCGACACGAGCTGGTCGCCAACCTTGGCAGGACGGCTCTCCACGTGCTCTAGGCTGTAGTCGCACATCATATGGCTCCTATTACGCACTCGCTGATCGGGAAATTCGCTTGGTAGAGTTTCGTTCCGTGAAAGCAGCCATGTTTTGTCACTAAGGCGGACCGGAATTTGCGCGGTCTCGCCGCATTGCGACAAAAAAGGCGGCGACGCGAGGTTCAGCCTGGGATCCGATGATGATCCGCGTCAACCATGCGGGCGTGGAAACGAAAAATGCTCGACGGGCCGCCGATAGCAAGGCTGGAACCTCCAAGTCTCGCTTGAGTTGATCGCATGTGGGGCTGGGCGGGTGCCGCGCCAGCATGCTGGCGATTTTGCAGCGCAAGCAGGCGATCTTCGCGCGCAAGAAAGGAGGATAACATGAAGCCCTCGCAATTCGGCACCGCCACAGAGGAGAACATACCGATGGATCCGGTCGAGCAGGCGGCGCGGGCCTCCGAAAAGGGCGCCAGCGAGTTCGCTGAAACCGCAACCCGCATGAAGGATGTAGCTGCAAGAGCAAGCGACCAGGCGATGCGCGCAGGTGTGGAGATAATGCAGCGCAACGCTGAAGCGGTCCAACACACCCTTGCGTGCAGCGCGAGACTGGCGGCGAGGATGACCCAACGCACGGCCGATCAGTTTGGCCGCGCGATCGGCTTTTCGGGAGAAGGCGCGCAGACGGCTGCGCAAAAGTCGTCGCGCAACCTGGAGGCGGTTGTCCAGTCCGGCACCGTATTGACAGAAATTACTCAGCGTCTGTGCGAGGAATGGGTAGAAATAGCGCGGGCCCGTATGGACCGCGGCTTTGATCGCATGGACGCATTCCTGCAGTGCCGCACGCCCCAGGATTTCGCCCTGCTGCAAAGCGAACTCCTGCGCGACAACATGGAAACCATTCTGGGCTACGCACGCAAGGCGGGAGAGCATTCGGCGCGCCTTTGCGACGAGGCGAGGCGGCGGTTTGGAAACCTGCCCGAGGGCCGCAAGGCCGCGTGACGGCGAGCCCGGATTTTGATCGAATGGGCGGGTGTGTGTTTTGTACTGCCCGCCCGCGAGCGTTCGATCCGGGGCAAATCGCGGACGGCCGCAAAACGCCAAAAGTTGAAAAGCTTCATTTCTCCGCGACCGTCCGTGCGGGAAACTGTTTGCCAAGACTGGCCGGGGGATCGCCAATCTGCCGGAACCTTACGGCCTTACAATCCCGGTCCGGGAAGGAAACAACGTATATTCTGAAGCGGATCGAGCCACACCATCGGACGGCCGACCTTGTTGGGCGCCTTGATCACCGCATCTTCCGGCACCTCTGTCCACACCCCATTGACCGGAACCCAATAGTGGGAGTCGCGGATGTCGTATTCGGTTTCCCTGCCGTCAGCCTCGGAACAACAGAAGCCTCTGCCGCTCTTGAGAGAATCAAACCACTGTTTGAGCGGGCTGTTGGCGTAGCGTCCGTCATCGCGCGCCGGCGCCGCAGTGGTCAACAGAAGCAAGACGAAAAGCGCGAAGCGCATGGGCGACTTCTCCTTGAACCGCCCCGCGCATCGCGACAACTCGCCTCCCAGCCTGCAGGTCCCGCCGCTATAATCTTATTTCGTCAATCGGATGGCAGGACCTGATCCACAAAAGCTCCGATGTTTGCAATTGCTTGCTTTGCTTCTGGCAATACAGGCGCGAAGAGATGCCAGACATGCGGCATGCGCCGCCACACCTCGATCTCGACGCGGCAGCCGGCCTCTCGCAGAGCTGCGGCCATGCGTACTGCGTCATCGCGCAGGATTTCGTCGCTGCCGACATGAATGAGCGTCGGCGGCAGCCCGGCCGGGTTGCCGTAGAGCGGGGAGGCATATGGATGGCGCGGGTCGGCGCCCGCCAGATAGCACTCGGCGAACAGGCGCGCGTCGGCGGCGTTCAGCATCGGATCCGATCTCGCGTTAAGCGAAAGCGAGGCGCCGGCAAGGGCGAGGTCGGTCCAGGGCGACAGCGCGATAGCAGCCGCAGGAAGGTCAAGCCCATCATCGCGTAACCTCGACAACAGCGCCAAGGCAAGGCCGCCCCCGGCGGAATCGCCCATCACGGCGGTGCGCCGCGGATCGCCCATGCCGCCAACAAGCCACAAATAGGCGGCCACTGAGTCATCAAGCGCGGCCGGGAAGGGGTGCTCCGGCGCGAGCCGGTAGTCGAGCGCCAGAACACGGGCGCGCGCCGCCGTTGCGATGCGCCACGTGAAATGGCGGTAGAGCGCGGGTGAGCCCGTCACATATCCGCCGCCGTGGAGAAAGAGGACATGACGATCAGGCCGCGACGCAGGTGTCGTGATGACCTCGCCCGGAACCCCGCCGGCATCGATCCGGCGCACCTCAGTCCCTGCGCGAGGACGCGGAATCCACCTTGCGGCCGCGAGCAGGCTTTGTCGCGCGGCAGCGACCGTCGCGTAACGGCGACGCTTGATGAACCAGCGCAAGCCGAGGCGCGCCAACTCCGAACGCAAGCTCACCTGAGGCGTTCTGTCGTGAAACGGATCTGTTGGTTTGGACCTCCCTTCCTGGCCTCCGCCTGCCCCCTTGCCAGCCTCCGCCCGCTGGCGGGCGAGGGAAGGGCGGCGGCAGGCGAGGGCAAAGAGGGGGACGGCGCCGACCGTCGGACCGGGCCCAAGACGCCGATCGCATTCAAACCCCGCCGCATCGCGGCGACCGAGCCCCAGCTCAGCGCGAGCGTTCCGGCAAAAACGATTGCCGCCTTGACGACGGCGACAACCGCGAATCCGAGGAGAATGAATTGCAGCCAGATAGAGAAGAGATAGTGGACAAGGTACATGCCATAGGCTTCGTCGCTCAAGGCGTCGAGCATTTTTATAGGCCGGTTTGCGAAGCGAATAAATGTCGCCAGCATGAACAGGCAGCCGGCGGCGCAGCAAAGCACGAAGCTTGATGCTTCCAGCACCTCTGCCGGCAATATTGGGAGCCCATCGCCGCTCATCGCCAGTCCCGTAGATCCAAGCCAAAGCACAAACGTCGCGATTGCAGCCCCTCCGGCATTCTTCCAACGCCGGGCCAGCCATCCGCCCGGGGCGAGCAGCCCGCGCTCGATCCCATGAGCCCCAACGCCAACGCCGGTCAGGAAGTAGACGGCATAGAGCAGCGGCCGGCAGAGCTGGAACGAAAACGGTCCCGCATGAAACCATGTCCATGGGGTGAACAGGAGCGCCAGCGGCACATAGGCGAGGGCGGAGCTGATCACCAAAATGGTCACGAAAGCCATCGGCCGCGCGCTCAGCTTGCCGATGACGTGGCCTAGCGCGGCGCCCGAACGGCGCGCGAAGGCATAGAGTGCAGCGACGCCGAGATCGAACAGCAGCAGCACCCAGAGAAACCACGGCGGCCCGCTTGGCCAAAACGGCAATGCAAGCCAGTGCTGCCAGTAGGCCGCCACGCCCGGATCAACGGCGGTGACGCGATAAACCGGATAATGCGCGACCGGCATCAGCACGCCGACTGCAAGCGCGAAGGGCAGCCCTAGGCGGACGACCCGGTCACGCAGAAAATTGCGCGCGCCTTTGCGAGTGAGGCTCGGCCACACGAACAGCCCGGAAAGAAAGAACAGAAGCGCGATGAGATATGTGTCCTGATGCGCGCAGAAAATATCGAAGCCGAACCAGCGGTCGCTGTCGATGATCGGGATGGTGCGCCATCGATAGGGCGGGTCGTCAAAGCGGAACGAGGAAGCAGGCGAGGAACCGAGATAGGCCAGGAATGCGTGGACCGCGAGCACGATGACGATCGTGAAGGTCCGCAGATTATTCAGCGCAAGGCTCGGCGTAGACATCGGTTGAGGTTCTCCACCTGCGATTAGCGCTTGCCTGCGCGTGGAGGGCCCATCAGAGCCGGTTGAAACAGCACGGCGGCCGCCATCGTGCAGGCGAGCGCCAGGGCCATCAGCTTGCCCATGCTGGAGGTGCCCGGATCGCTCGACAGCCACAGGCTGCCAAACGCCGTCGCGGTGGTCATGCCGCTGAACACCACCGCCCTCGTGAAGCTCGACTGAAGCAGCGACTTGAGGCCGGCCCGCCATGCCAGGACGTAATAGATCTTGAACGCCACCCCGATGCCGAGCAACAGCGGAAGCGCCATGACGTTAGCGAAATTGAGCGAAATGTCGAGAACGGCGCACAGCTCCAAGGTCACCACCCCTGCGATCACGAGCGGCGCCAGCGTCAGCAGAACGTCGCCGCTGCGCCGCAATGCGATCAGCAGCAGGATGGCAATTACGCCTAACGCGAAGACGGCTGCTTCAATGAAGGCCTGCACCACGGTATTGCCGGCTTCGAACAGTTCAACCGCGGGTCCGCTCGCGTCGGGTTCCACCGCCAATACGGCTTTCACGAAGTTGCGAACTGTTTCGCTGTCATCGGGATCGCCCTTCGGCAGCACCTCAACCCGCGCACGGCCGTCCGCGGCAATCCAATCTCGGACAATTCCGGCCGGAATGGTTTCGCGCGAAATGCGTTCTGGGTTGAGCGCGGCGCGCGCTTGACGCCGATAAAAGCCATAGACATGGCGGCGAGAATTCCTCGCAAGCTGGCGTCCTCTGCCAAGGCGGCGATAAGAGCATCAGCTTGGCGCGCTCCGTTCGTGAAGCGGGCGACTTCATCGGTTGGCAGAAACAGCAAGCCGTTCTGTTGGAAAAATTTGCCGCTGCCAGGCTGGCTGACGGCGCGAAATCGCTCCGGATGCGTCAGCAGAGCCCGGGTCAGATCGGTCGAGGCCTGCTCAGCAAGCTCAGACGTCGGGGCGTCAATAACAATGATAATGCCAAACTGGGGAAACTCTCTCATATACTCCAGCGCGCGCTTTGCCCACGGCAGGTCCGGCGATATGAGTGCGTTTATGTCGGTCTTGACGGCGAAGTGCTCGCCCGCGTAGATGCCGTATGCCGCTGCGAGGAGAATTGCCGATCCCAGGATCCGCAATGGGCGCCTGATGCAGAAATCAACCACGGTTGAAATCGGTGAGGTCAGGATGTGCGGCGTCGGAAGGCCACAGCGCAGGCTTATGACCGGCCGCAAACGCGCGCGCCATCGCTTCATCAGAGTTTTGATTCTCACGATCGAGCGTTTCACAAGTTTGGGAAGAGACCGGCCAACGGGAACGGCACCGTACACCTTAAGAGCGACGCAGAGTGCACTTACAACATCGGTACGGATTGAAAGGTTCCCAGCGGCATTGCACCTTCCGAGGCTGACGAGTTACATGCCCGAGCGCCGCGAAAATCGCGATGTGCATTCGCGCCTGACCCACATTTGGAATGTGCGTTTAATGTGCGTTTAAAGCGTATTTCTGGCGAACACGGAACCTTTTTCATTGCCAAATTTTTATCAACTTCTTGATGTTTCATGCTCTGCAAATGCGGGACCCAGAACTCCCCAGCATCGTCCGCAGAATCGCTTGAGGAGAGGAGGTCCTGGCCGCCTTTGATCCCGTCAGAACGGAAATGAGCTCCGGTCGTGCGAATGTGCTATCGCCGGTGCGAACGGCTTATCCAGAGTTCTCTTCTTGCCCAAGAGAAGAGTGTCCCAAGAAAAGCGCCCGAAGATAAAGTGTTCAAGAAAAATGGCCCCGCTTACGCGGCGGGGCCAAGTCGGGGAGGAAGTCGACGTTCGTCGATGATTGTTAACGGACGAAGCCTGGTAATGTTCCATCGCCGTTCGACTGAGTGGCGGAAATTGGACATTCGGCCGGCTCCGATGCGCAAACGGCTCTGAGCCGGTCCCCCGTGGCCCGTCGCTTCATCGGGCGAGGCAGGCGCGGGTTTAGCCGGATCGTACACATCTGAGTTGTAGGATACTCAGATGCGTACTTAAATTGCAGCGGCCGACGCTTTTCTGTCGCGGGATCAATCGCGTCCACCTCGAATTGTTGCACTGCCCGGGAGCTGACAAACAGTGGAGCTTGCGAAAATGCACATTGCCCAGATTGCGCCGTTGACGGAAGCCGTGCCGCCCAGGTTCTATGGCGGCACCGAACGCGTCATCCATTGGCTCACCGAAGAGCTGGTCGCGCTCGGACACGACGTCACACTCTACGCCAGCGGCGACTCGGTAACGTCTGGCAGACTGGAGGCGGTATGGCCACGGGCGCTTCGCATCGATGGTTCGGTCAGGGACCCGAACGCGCTACATATGGCGATGCTGGAGCGGGTCCGGCAGCAAGCGAACGATTACGACTTTCTTCATTTCCATTTGGACTACTATCCATTCTCTCTATTTTCTCGCCAATCGGTTCCCTTTGTCACGACACTGCATGGCCGGCTTGACCTGCCGGAGCACCAGCCGGTCTTCAAGACGTTTTCTTCGCTGCCGGTGATTTCCATCTCCGACTCGCAGCGCAGGCCTATCCCGCAGGCGAACTGGGTGCGGACGATCTATCATGGCTTGCCGCAGCAACTGTTGGTGCCGGTTGCGGTGAGGCCCAGCTACCTCGCCTTTCTCGGACGCATTGCGCCCGAGAAGGGCGTCGATCGAGCGATTTCGATCGCTCGCCGATGCGGTGTGCCGCTTCGTATCGCAGCAAAAGTCGACAAAGTGGACCGTGAGTATTTCAATGCGAAGGTCCGCCCGCTGCTGGATGGTTCGAGCGCTGAGTATATTGGCGAAATCGGCGATACTGAGAAATCGGAATTCCTCAGCGGCGCTCTCGCGTTGCTTGATCCGATCGACTGGCCGGAACCGTTCGGTCTCGTCATGATCGAAGCGATGGCCTGCGGGACGCCGGTTATTGCATTTAATCGCGGGTCGGTCCGCGAAATTGTCGACGACGGACTGACCGGCTTTATTGTCGAGGATGAGGAGGGAGCGATCGGAGCGTTCGATCGGCTTTCGCAGCTGTCGCGAGAGAAAATCCGCAAGCATTTCGAGCAGCGCTTCACGGCGCGCCGCATGGCGCTCGAATACCTCGCTGCCTATCGCAGCCTGATGGAGCGCGACGCGCATCGCCTCAAATTGGTCGTCGACGGAGTGGGAGCGCTCTGAGCCAACTTGCGGCTGGAATCGTCTGGCAGGCGGCAAAACCGCGTCTATCGAAACCGGCTGTTGTCGTTTTCGACAGATTTTGACGCCTTAAGAAAAAAAGAGGAGATAAGTGCCGCGGAGAGCTCAGGAAAGACAGGAAAGAAAAGTCGATAAGGCCGCAACGCAGTCCGTGGGTGACGGCGCCGCCGCATGACGACTGATATGAGGAGGGTCGGGAAGGTGAAATCGGGACAGAGCCGCGAACTCGAACGACGCCTTCGCACCGGAACATAAATCGCGAACGGGCATTAGCTTAAATATGCGGTAACCGGGTTCCGCCGCTCGCAAGTTGAGGAGCAGGCTCGTGACCGCCCGCCCTTTCGAACAGCAAATCGCCATGCAGTCGCGGGCGAAGCACGGCGTTTCGTCGCGAGCGCTCAGTATCCTGCTTGCTGTGCTCGCCGACGCGGGGCTGGCGTGGCTCCTCTTCCGGCAGCATATTATTTCGTCGCCGCAGGAGATCGAGCCTTTCTGGGTTAAGCAATTCATCGCATTTGCAGTATACAGCGCTCTTCAATTGTGGACCTTGGCCTACCAGACGGGCCGCGGAGATGAGTTCGCTGCGACAATCGACAAGGTGTTTGCAGCAAGTCCGGCAGTTGTGACCGCGCTTATTCAGATGTACTGGATTGGACATGACTCTGCTGCCACATTGTCGTGGAGGCAACATGTGGTTTCGGCGATTTGGGCGGCTTTCTCAATTGCGGATTTTTTTTCGACAGACATCACCAATCAGCGCCTGCGGATGAGACAATTGAACTTGTCGCCGCCAGCGGACTAAAAGCTGCCGGCTCAAAAGCGCTCTCATTCGTGTCGCCATTTGTGACGGCAGCCTGCGCCGACGAGCGTTGAAAATCGAAGAAGCGGCTGGAAAACCGAAAAGTTATAGGGCACGGTACGTGCTGCATCGATTGCGATGAACGCAAATCCACGGGAACGCGACGATCGGACAGTCATGTCAATGGAAAGACTGCGTGAGGAGGAGATCAAGGTTGAAGCCGAGGCCGGCTTCTCCTTCTATATTGCAGCGACCGGGCCAGAATATCGGCTCCGACGCACGCTCAAGCACGGCGAGACCTTTCTCGTGATCGATGCCCACGGCGACATCGGCGCCACCGCGGGCACGAGCGACGGTCTCTTTCACCGCGATACGCGGTTCCTGTCGCGCCTCGAGTTGCGGGTGAACGGGTTGCAGCCGCTGCTCCTTGGCAGCAATATGCGCGAAGACAACGCAATATTCAGCGCTGATCTTACCAATCCCGATATGTTCTCTCGCGAGCGCGTCGTCGTGCTTGAGAAGGACACGCTGCACATCAATCGGTCGGTCTTCGTATGGCGCGACACGCTCTTCCAGCGCCTCTCATTGCGCAACCACGGCGCCAAACGCGTTGAGCTGTTGATCTCAATCGCCTTCTCCGCCGACTTTGCCGACGTATTCGAGGTGCGCGGAGCGCGGCGCGCCCGCCGGGGGACGTTCAGCATCCGGTTGAATGGACCGCACGAAGCGTTGCTGAGCTATCTCGGGCTCGACGATTTCGTCCGCGTCACGTCGGTTCACTTCGACCCCGTGCCTACCCTTCTTTCGGAGCGAGAGGCGAGGTATCGGGTGACGCTGACCTCGCACGAAACGATGTCGTTCTGCATTGCCGTCCGGTGCAATCCAACCGCGCCGCAGCCCGCGCCATTTGTCAGAAGTCTGCTTTATGCGCATCGTGAGCTGCGGCAGGCCGCTCAGGGCGCTGCGGTGGTTCAGACATCCAATCCGTTGTTCGACAATATCCTGCGCCGTTCGATGGCCGACCTGGCGATGCTCAAGACCGAGACGCCGCAAGGCCCTTACCCCTACGCGGGCACGCCCTGGTACTCAACCACGTTCGGACGCGACGGGCTCATCACCGCCATGCAGATGCTGTGGGTCGACCCGCGGCTGGCGCGCGGGGTGCTGTTCCGCCTGGCGGCGCTGCGAGCAACGACCACGGATTCCTCGTCAGACGCCGAGCCAGGCAAGATTTTGCATGAAGTGCGCTTCGGCGAGATGGCCGCACTCGGAGAAGTGCCGTTCGGTCTCTACTACGGAAGTGTAGATTCCACCCCGCTGTTCGTGTTGTTGGCCGGCCTCTACTTCGAGCGCACCGGCGATGTCAAAGCCCTGACAGAACTGTGGCCGGCGATTGAGGCTGCGCTGGCGTGGATCGATGGAGCGGCGGACCGGGATGGCGACGGCTTCATCGAATACGCCGGGAGCGAGCGCGGCCTGGTTAATCAGGGATGGAAAGATTCGGCGGATGCTGTTTTCCACGCAGATGGGCGGCTTGCGACAGGTCCCATCGCGCTTGCGGAGGTCCAGGCCTATGTGTTCGCCGCGAAGCGGCTGATCGCACGCTGCGCGCGCCGCCTCGGCTATACCGAGCGGGCCAATGTCCTGGAAGAGGAAGCGCGCCGGCTCGCCGAGCGCTTCGAAGCCGCGTTTTGGCGTGACGACTTGCAGATGTATGCGCTTGCGCTCGATGGCGCCAAGGAGCCCTGCTGCGTGCGCACCTCCAATGCCGGCCAAGTGCTTTTTACCGGCATCGCGCGACCCGACCATGCCGCAACAGTGGCCTCCACGCTGCTCGCGCCCGATCTGTTCTCGGGTTGGGGCATCCGCACGGTCTCGCGTCGCGAAGTCCGTTACAATCCCATGTCCTACCATAACGGCTCGGTGTGGCCGCACGACAACGCGCTCGTTGCTGCGGGGCTTGCGCAAATCGGCGCCAAGAGCGCGGTCAACCGCATTTTCAAAGGTCTTTTCGATGCGGCCACCTACATGGATCTGCTTCGCTTGCCGGAATTGTTCTGTGGGTTCCAGCGGGCCCGGAACCGAGGGCCGACCCGTTACCCGGTGGCTTGCGCGCCGCAAGCCTGGGCGAGCGCGGCTCCGTTCTGCCTCCTCCAGGCGGCTCTCGGACTTGAGATCGATCCCACGGCCGAACAGTTGCGGCTGCGCAATCCGCAACTGCCGAAATTTCTCGACGAGGTGACGCTGCGGAATCTGCAGGTGGGGGACTCAAAGGTCGACATCGCGATCAAGCGCGACGGCGAAAGTGTCTCGGTGAGTGTCCTGCGGGCGATCGGCGCAATTGAAGTCTCAGTCCTTGCTTCGTGACGAAGCAGGGCGGGCAAAGGCGGGTGTGAGGGTCTTTGTTGGGCCGCTTCACGCGCCTTTGCCGCCCTGCGGTGCTGTTACCGCGCGGAATTCCACCGGGTTGCTGACGGCGCCGAATAGGCGATTTCCGGCTTCTCGCGCTGCGGGGCCGTCACGTCTCCCCGAACCGAAAAAGTGCCCATCACTTCGTCATCGCCCTTCAACGCAGCGAGGAATTCGCGTTGCCATCGGTCGACGTCGTGGTCGAGGACCGCGGCCAGCAGCGCCTGATGGCGCGCGCGCCGCTCCTCGATCGGCATCGCTAAAGCTTGCGCGATCGCGCCCGCAACCTGTTCTGGGTCATAGGGATTGACCAGAAGGGCGCGGCGAAATTCGATCGCGGCGCCGGCGAAGCGAGACAGGATGAGGACTCCCGGGTCCTCCGGATTCTGCGCCGCGACGTACTCCTTGGCGACCAGGTTCATGCCGTCCCGCAAAGGCGTGACCAAGCCGACGCGCGCCGTGCGATAGAGCCCCGCGAGCGCGGCGCGGCCATAGACCCGATTCACGTAGCGGATCGGCGTCCACGACACGTCGCCGTATTTGCCGTTGATCCGCCCGGCGGCCGATCCCAAGGCTTCCTCCAGCTCGGCATATTCCGGAATCTCAGAGCGGTTTTTCGGCGTGATCTGGAGATAGATCACCTTGCCGATCCACTCGGGGTGGTTGGCAAGGAAGTGGTCGAACGCATCAAACCGCTGGATCAGGCCCTTGGAATAGTCCAGGCGATCGACACCGATCACCAGGAGGCGGCCGCCCAGGCTCGCCACCATCTCCCTCACCAGGGGGGACCGCATGTTGCGGCGCGCCAGCCGCTGGAAGACGCGCGGCTCGATGCCGACCGGAAAACTGCCAATCCGCGTCTGTTGACCGCGCACACTCACAGTCGTGAGGCCGCCGATCTCGAATATCCGCATCTCCCGCGCTTGATCGCACTCGGAGATCAGGTAGCGGACGAAATTATCCGCATCGCGCGCGGTCTGAAACCCCACAACGTCATATTGCATGAGCAGGGGGATGAGCTGCTCATGGTTCGGCAGCGAGGTTATCACCTCGGGAGGCGGGAACGGAACGTGCAGGAAAAACCCGATCCGGTTGGAATGGCTGCGCCGCCGCAAGGCGTCTGCAATCGGGATCAGGTGATAGTCGTGAACCCAGATCAGATCGTCGTCGCTGATGACTTTCTCGAGTTCGGTCGCAAAATGATTGTTGACGCGGAAATAGCCGCTGAGATCTCGGCGCGCGAACTCGGCGAGGTCCAGCCGATAATGCAGAATCGGCCACAGCACCCGATTGGCGAAACCGTTATAGTATTCCTGAAACTCGTGTTTGGTGAGGTCGGTAACAACGTATTCGACGTTGTTATGTTTGATGGACCGGGTTCGCAGCTTGTCCTGCGCGCCTACCTTTCCGCTCCAGCCGACCCAGATGCCGCCGTTGTGATGCAGCGCCGGCCGCAACGCCACCTCGAGCCCGCCGGCGCGCTTGACGCCGTCGCCCAGGGGCACCGAAACACGATTGGAAACGACTGCTAAGCGCGGCAAAATCGCCCTCCGACCACGCAGCAAGGGCGACGCAAACGTCAGGGAACGCGCCATTCAAGCGCCGCCAGGTCGCTCATTGCGTATGTCGCTCACATGACTTTAATGTATTTGACGCGCAATTGTTCCATTCGCCCCGGGTGCTCCCGCGTGCAGACGCCACAACCAGTACACGAGATGACGCAAATTCCTCCTTGATCATTTCCCGAATGCTCTCCATCAAGGATGGCGCTCCATCCCAAACAGCTCGTGATCGTTCGAATGGAATTGAGATGACGAGCGGCCCCGCGCCCTCATCGGATCTGCCAGCCGAGCCGCTGGTGCGCTTTGAAAGCGTATCCAAGCGCTTTGGCAACGTCGCTGCTGTCGACCGGCTGAGCCTCGACATCTATTCGAACGAGTTCTTCGCCCTGCTTGGGCCTTCGGGCTGCGGCAAGACGACACTGCTGCGCCTGCTGGCGGGTTTCGAGCGGCCCGACGAGGGCCGGATCATGCTTGGCGGCCGCGACATCGCCGCGACGCCGCCGCATCGGCGGCCAGTCAACATGATGTTTCAGAACTACGCGCTGTTCCCGCATCTCACGGTTGCCGGCAACGTCGCCTTCGGATTGCGTCAGGACGGCCTCGCCAAAGCTGCGATTGCCGCACGGGTCGAGGAAATGCTGGCCCTGGTGAAGCTGGAAGGGCTGGGCCACCGCAGGCCGGATCAACTTTCTGGCGGCCAGCGCCAGCGCGTGGCGCTCGCCCGGTCCCTGGCGAAGCGGCCGCAGGTTCTGCTTCTCGACGAACCGATGGCTGCGCTCGACAGAAAGCTGCGCGAACAGACGCAGTTTGAATTGATGGAACTGCAGGCGCGGCTGGGCCTGACCTTCGTGATCGTCACCCATGATCAGAGCGAGGCCATGACGGTCGCCCACCGCATCGCCGTCATGGACCGGGGCCGCGTGGTCCAGGCGGCGACGCCGGCTGAAATCTACGAGCGCCCCCAGTCGCGCTGGGTTGCAGAGTTCGTCGGGGACGTCAATTTGATCGAAGGCATCGTCCTTAAGACCGATGCCGGCGAAGCCGTGATCGGAGATAAGCGCGGGCGGCGGTATCGGGTCGCAGCGGATGTCGCGGCGGGAGCGCAGATCTCGATTGCGCTGCGGCCCGAAAAGATTCGCATTCACGCCGGGCCCGCGCCGCCTGATGCACCGAATACGATGCGCGGCAAAGTCTGCGATGTGGGCTACCTGGGCAGCGTTTCGACCTACAAAGTCCAGCTCGATGACGGCGTGGTGGTGAAGGCCACGGTTGCCAATGTGGCGCGGACTTCGGGAGAGATATTGCGCACGAACGATAACGTGTGGCTGTCATGGCCGCCGGACGCGGCCATCGTTCTGACCGCCTGAGGCGTCATGACCAAACGATCATCGCAAATGGATTCAGGGAGCGGAGTTTCTCTGGGCGCCAGGCTTATTGTAGCGGCGCCGTATCTGTGGCTGCTCGGTTTTTTCCTCGTGCCGTTCTTGATCGTCCTCAAGATCAGCCTCTCGGAGAGTGCGATTGCGCAGCCGCCCTACCTGCCGGTGCTGGACCTCACGGCCGGTCTCCGCGGCCTTCGTGACTTCGTCTCCGGGCTGTCGTTCACGAACTACTTCACGATTGCGGGCGACGACCTTTACCTATTCTCGTATCTCAAAAGCCTGGAAGTGGCGGCCGTGTCGACCACGATCCTTCTCGTCTGCGGAGTGCCGCTTGCCTATGCGATGGCAAGGGCGCCGCGTGCGGCGCAACCGCTTCTCGTCACGCTCGTCATGTTGCCGTTCTGGACGTCGTTCCTGATCAGGGTCTATGCGTGGATCAACATTCTCCAGCGCGACGGCCTGCTCAATCAGGCGCTGATCCGGCTCGGCCTCGTCGAGGAGCCCACGACATGGCTCGCGACCGACACCGCCGTCTATATCGGGCTTGTTTACTCCTATCTGCCGTTTATGGTCCTGCCGGCCTACGCGAGCTTCGAGAAGTTCGATGAGAGTTTGCTTGAAGCAGCCGCCGACCTGGGCTGTCCACGCTGGAGGACATTCTTCGTCATCACGCTGCCGCTTGCATGGCGGGGCCTCGCCGCCGGGGCGCTCTTGTGCTTCGTTCCGATCGTCGGCGAATTCGTGGTTCCGGATTTGCTCGGCGGTTCCGAGGCCACCATGATCGGGCAGACCCTGTGGACGGAATTCTTTGCCAACCGGGACTGGCCCGCGGCATCGGCCGTCGCGGTGGCGCTGCTCGTGCTGCTGCTCGCGCCCATCGCGATCTATCAGCATTTGCAGACGCGCGAAATCAAGGTTCGCCAATGAGGCGCATGTCGGTTACGAACCTCGTCGCGCTCGCATTGGGGCTTGCTTTCCTCTATGTCCCGATCGCGATCCTCGTGGTCTATTCGTTCAACGCCTCCCGGCTCGTGACGGTGTGGGGCGGCTGGTCGACGCGCTGGTACGCGGCTCTCCTCGAAGATCGCGCGATGATCGACGCGGCGCTTGCCTCCCTCCTCATCGCTACGGTCTCAGCCGCACTCGCGACCGTGCTCGGCGCTTTTGCAGCGCTGGCCCTGACGAGGTTTCGCTTCCGCGGCCGCCTGCCGTTTGCGGCGATGATCTATGCGCCGCTGGTGATGCCGGAGGTGATCACCGGCCTGTCGCTGCTGCTTCTGTTCGTCGCCATCGATCTGGATCGCGGTTTATTCACCATCATCATCGCCCACACGACGCTTACGATGTGCTTCGTCGCCATCGTCGTCCAGTCGCGGCTTGCGACTTTCGACCGCAGCCTCGAGGAGGCCGCGATGGACCTGGGCTGCCCGCCCGGCCGCACTTTCTTTGCAGTGGTTTTGCCCGTGATCATGCCGGCGGTGATTGCCGGATTTCTCCTGGCGTTCTCGCTGTCTCTTGACGATCTCGTGATTGCGAGCTTCACGACCGGTCCGGGCGCCACGACGCTGCCAATTCGCATTTATTCTGAAATACGGCTCGGCGTGAAGCCGGAGATCAATGCGGTATGCACGATCTTTATCGCTGTCGTGGCGGCGACGGTCGTTGCGGCGTCTCTGATTGAAAAAAGCCGAGGCCGAGAGGCGCGTGCCTTGTTGGCCTAGCGTGGGCAAAGGCGCTTCTTCGACAAGCTCAGGAGCGCCGTGCCCACCAGCGCGCGACGTTCCGACGGCGGGTGGGCACGCTTCGCTTTGCCCACCCTACGGACCTCAACGGGACGCGCCGAGCGGCGATTTGGTCAGGCGATTCATAATGTCCTTAATTTCGTCGCGCGTCTTCTTGTCCTGTGCGTCAAGCAAGGACCGCACGGTCGGCGATCTTTCAAGCAGAGTGCGCGTGTCCGGGACGATCGACGGATTTTCCCACTGGCCGCGCACGGCGAACGGCAGCTCGAGCAACGGGTTCGCGTCCGAAGCAGCGGCGCCGATCAGGTTGGCGGTGCCGGAAAGGTTGAATTCGCGATCCGGTATCGAGGTCGTCCCGCTCACAGCGAGCCGCACGCTCGGGCCCTCAAGCGCGACATCTTCGATTGTGGCCAGGCCCTGCACGATGCGCAATCCGATGTTGAGCTTCTCGAACGGAGTGCGGCCGTTGCGTAGATCGCCGCCGGCAGACAATGGGCTGCGCTGCAGCCGCCGCATCATCTCTTCGACGTTCCAGCCGTTCAGCGCGCCTTGCCGGGCGGAGACCTGGACGGCGCCGTTCAGGTTGGCGGCGAGCTCCTGCACGTTGCGTCCAGTGCTGTCGATGGAAAACGCCATGTTGCCGGAGCCCTCAAGCCGGCCCACGCCAAAAAGCTGGCCGAGGCACTTTTCCAGGTCCACATTCGAAAACTGCATCCGTGAGCCGAATTCAGCGCCGGCTTCCGATTTCGCGACCGCGATCGTTCCGGTGACCACGCCGTCGAACGCCTGCGACTCGCCGACCGTGACGAGGAGCCGCCCGGAACGCAGGCTGGCCGCAGCGGCGGTCCGTCCGAGCTCTGCTTGCGCCAACTGAACGCGTGCGGCGGAGAGGCGAACATCGGCATCCCAGCCGTCGAACCAATCAAGCTTGAGCGATCGGCGGTCCCAGTCGCGCGCGTTGTCTGCGATCAGGCGAAACGCCGAAACATAAGGGCGGAGGTCGAGCCTTTCGACCGCGAGCGTGCCCTGAAAGATCTGCCGGCCCGCGGGGGCATAGCTCAGCGCGCCCTCGGCCACGTTCCCGTCAAGCTCGACATTAAGATCGGACAGCGAGATCGCTCTGCCATTGACGCCTGCGCGGGCCTTCAGGGCGAATTGGCCGAGGCCGCCCGACGGCAGGGCGCGGCCGCCGCTCCACTGCAGGGCCTCGCGCAATGATGCGCTGTCCGCCGCAAGCGTGCCGTCGATTTTCAGCGAGGGCCGGTAGCTCATCGCGCCGTCGAATGCGGCTTTTAGCGGGCCTGCATTCATTCGAAATTTCAATCCGGAGTCATCGCCCGCCAATGCGCCTGAGAAATTCGCGATGGCGAGATTGGCGTCGACGATCTCGTTATGCCATGTGAAATGGCCGGTGGCGGCGAAGCTCTTCGCAATCGACGGCCACGCCAGCGACAGCTCGACGCCCGTGAGCGTCTCGTGGACGTCCCGGTCCGGGACGCTCAGGGCGACGACGCCGTCCTTGATGCCGATTTCCGAAAACGACAGCAGGCGCTCGTTGCGCGCGGCGTTGGGCTTAAGCGCCCGCGCCAAAATGTCGATCAGCGGCGACCAATTGGTATGGCCGTCGGAATCGACTGTCACCGCGATATGCGGCTTGACCAGCGAAATATTGGCGATTTCGATACGGCCGGTCAGCAACGGCATCAGCCGGAGATCGACCGTGAGCCGTTTGGCCGCGAGCGCGGCTTCCCCGGCGACGGTTCCGCCGAGCGCCACATCAGAAAACTCCACGCTTGGGACTGGAAACGTCGACACCGAAACCGGTCCGCGCATCGCGAGATCGAGACCGGTCACTCTTCTGATCTCGCTTTCAACAGCGTCGCGAACCGTATCGACCGGGGTGCCGCGCGTTGCTGCGGCAATGACCGTGGTGCCTGCCGCAATTACAGCCGCTGCGAGAATGGCGATTCGTTTCAAGCCAGTTGCCGTTGCTTTAGGGGTTTCGGTTCCGATTATGACGGCGGGAGCGCCGCTGCAAGCGTGAATCCGACACGTGATTAACTGACGTGGGGACAACCGGTGCTGTGCGGATGGCTGTGTTGCGAATTCGCGTTAGTGTATGGATCATGTCTTTGCTTCGACCGGTCGTCCCGAATTGCGTCCTCTTGGCCTGATGCCGGATCGATTTTTCAGCCCCGTGCTGCTCCCTGTAGCCCGGATTGAGCGCAGCGAAATCCGGGACCGCCTATCGGCGCGGAAACGCCGCCCCGGGTTTCGCTATGCGCTCAAACCCGGGCTACAAGGGAGGGTAGGGGGAATGTGGGTCAGGTCTGTGACCCTTTCGTGGCCTCAACTTCGGCAAATTAGCCAAGATTGGGGGCAACCGCGAAATCAGCTTCGGTTTTTGCGCGGATGTCCGCCACGGTTACCCCTGGGGCAAGCTCGATAAGCTTCATGCCGCTCGGGTTTTTTTTCTCGATGGTAAATACGCCGAGGTCGGTGATCACCATGTCGACGACGCCGGCCCCGGTCAGCGGCAGCGTGCACTTGCGCAGGAGCTTGGGTTCGTCTCTGGCCGTGTGTTCCATCACGACGACCACCTTCTTGACGCCGGCGACGAGGTCCATGGCGCCGCCCATGCCCTTGACGATCTTGCCGGGAATCATCCAGTTGGCGAGGTCGCCGTTCTGAGCGACCTGCATGGCGCCGAGCACCGAAAGATCGATGTGTCCGCCGCGCACCATGCCGAAGCTGTCAGCGCTCGAAAAATAGCTGGTGGTCGGCAATTCGGTCACGGTCTGCTTGCCGGCATTGATGAGGTCGGGGTCCTCCTCGCCTTCAAACGGGAACGGGCCGGTGCCGAGCATGCCGTTTTCGCTCTGCAACTGCACGCTGATGCCGGGGGGAATGTAGTTCGCCACCAGCGTCGGAATGCCGATGCCGAGATTGACATAGAAGCCGTCCCGCAACTCCTTGGCGGCGCGTTCCGCCATCTGCTCTCTGGTCCAGGGCATATCGTCCTCTTCAGGTGCGCTTGCGCACCGTGCGCTGCTCGATGTGCTTCACGGCGTTGGGAACATGGATGATGCGCTTGACGAAGATGCCGGGCGTTATGATGTGGTCGGGATCGATCTCGCCGGGCTCCACGAGATGCTCGACCTCCGCCACCGTTAATCGCGCAGCCGTCGCCATCACGGGATTGAAGTTTCGCGCCGTCTTTCGATAGACGAGGTTGCCTTCGGTATCGCCCTTGAACGCGTGGACGATCGCGAGATCGGCCACGAGACCGGTCTCCATGATGTAGGTTTCGCCGTTGAACACCCGTTCTTCCTTGCCGCGGGCGATGTCAGTCCCGGCGCCGGTGCGGGTGAAGAAGGCCGGGATGCCCGCCCCGCCGGCGCGGATCCGCTCCGCCAGCGTGCCTTGCGGATTGAATTCGATCTCCAGCTCGCCGGCGAGATATTGCTGGGCAAACAGCTTGTTCTCGCCCACATAGGAAGAGATCATCTTGCGGACCTGCTTGGTTTCGAGAAGTATTCCGAGCCCGACGCCGTCGATTCCGGCATTGTTCGACACCACGGTCAGGTTCCGCACGCCCGAGTCGCGGATCGCCATGATCAGCGTTTCCGGGATGCCGCACAGCCCGAAACCGCCGGCCATGATCATCATGCCGTCTCTGAGCGCCCCCGCGAGCGCCGACGGCGCGTCGGCGTAAACTTTGTTCATGGACCCGTCTCTCCCGGTAAGCCGGCCGTCCGCGAGCCAAGCCGTATCATCGCTGCTCACAAGCTCGCTAGAGCTAGCATGGTCCGTGCCACGGTGGAAAGGAAAGCGTCGCCGGACCGTAGCCAGCCCTTCGCGGCATGCGAGGGAGGGAAGAACAGGCGGGCCGGCAACGCGACGGCGAAGGCTCTGCCGCAAATTTATCGCTTCGATTCTTGCGACCGGCCGAGCATCAGGCTCTCCCTGCCCCGCTTGCGGGGGAGGGGAAAGCAATGGGCGCACCTATCCCTCCTCGACTCGTAAGCCAAGAACAGCAGCAACGTTTGAGTGAATCTCTTCGGCCCTTTGAATTTCGAGCGGGTCCACGACCCGCAGAGTGGCCCCTCCGTGATCGCCTGCGGCCTTGATCGCTTGGATGCTCTTTGTCGCGGGCGGCGGCAGCCGGTCAAGGGTCTCGACCGCTTAAGCGGCGATTGGCGCGCGATTGAACGCGCGCCAATCGCCCTTGACCGGCTGCCGCCGCCCGCAAGACTGCATCCAAGCGATCAAGGCCCTTCCCAAGGCCGCGCGCCCTTAAGGCTTCTGCGCCCACTCAAGATTCAAAAGAGGCGAATTTTGAAATTCTGAGGCTATTCCGGTGCTTCTTGCTTAATCCCCTGACAACCATGATCACCGAGCTGTTCATTATATGCCCCAGGTGGTCAACTTCAGGTTGTCTTATTGCGCAAGATGAACCAAAAGTGAGGCAGTCATTGTTGTGGCGATGCTAAGCCCAAGGGCCCGTCCGGCAACAACTGAATCACGGCGTCATGCGCTGCGAAAGCAGGTCATCCGGCAACCGCGGCGCGATGCGCTGCGCCCGGGGCCGGGCTCACGGGGTTACTCGATCCCCCGCTTTCGCGGGCGATGACACGCCTTTGAAGCATTTATTCTTGGACGGGACCTGAACTAGACCTGAACTTGGGCAATCGCCTAATGGGCGGGCGGCGGCGTCGAGGCGGACGTCGATGTCGCCGGCCCTTCGCCCGCCATCAGCAGCCAGACCTCTTCATTCTTGGCGCCGTCGTAGTGGACTTCCTTGGCGAAATGCGTCACGTAGCTGCCGGCCGGAAGCGGGACCGTGGAGTCAGGATCAAACTTGTCGCCGGTGCCGACCCACCAGGTGCCCTTGAACACGGTGATCATCCGGTCGTTGGGGTGCCAATGCGGCCGGCTCATGTGGCCGGGGAGCCATTTGAACATCAGCACATAGGGGCCGGGCTTGTCGGGGTCGCCGTAAAGAACCGCCGTCTCGTTGCCCGCAGCTTCATTGCGCCTCCATTGGAACTGGTCCGGCAGCTTGATCGAGATCGCCTTGGGATTGAGCTGCTGCTGTTCGGCGGCGCTGGCGGCGCTCAATCCGGCGGCGAGCGACAGGACGATTGCGGTTGTGATGAGCCTCTGGTGCCTCATGGTTTCCTCCTGGGTGATCGCTGGATGTGGTGCAAGCGGGAAACGCAATATCGTCGCCGAATGTCGGCCACGTGGCAAGATGAATGCCCCCGTCGCAGCAGGTTGACAGAAATGGCTGTTTTGAGTTTCGCGCGGGTGAGAACGGGGCTGCGCCGCGATCAAGGCCCCTCCCACACCGCACACCGGCCTCATGCTCCCTCACTCGCTCAAGATTCAGAAGAGGCGAAAAAAAGCCGCGCCTCAATGCCGCCTGTGGACGGAGCACTGCGCCGTTTCCCGAATCACCTGATCGGACTAAGCAGCGTATGGATGGCGCCTGCTGACGCAGCTGCGCCCTGACGGATCTGGAGCGTCCCATGGCATTCGCGCTGCGCAGAGACAATGCCCTCGCGACCGAGATCGACTCGTCGAGCCCTCGCGACCGGGTGCTTGCCCGATACCGCCGGCTGCGGGAAATCAGTCTGCAACTTCACCACAAGATCCTCGACCGCGTATCGGGCGACGCGTTCGTGAGTCAGGCCCGTCGCCTGGGTCTGGCGCTGGGAAAGACGCTCATCCTCGACGACATCGACGAGTTGAACTACGTCAACGATCTCGTCATCTACACGGCCCCCGCGGGACGCTCGCGCGCCGTCGACCGCTACGCCAGGTCGGCCGGCCTTGCGGCGGGCTCCGATGAAGCGCTTGTCCTCGAGGCGATGCGCGCCGCGCGCTTCGCGGTTCTCGTCATGGAGCGGCGTCATGAAGCAGCGGGACTGATTGCCATCGATCTCATCCGCGGCAATCAGGTCTGGCTTGTCGACATGGGCCTCGAAGCGTCCATGCCCGAGGGTGCAATGTTGGCCACGAGACTCATTACGCCCGATCGATTTTCGATGACCGCCGGCGTTCTGGCGCCGTTCGATTTTGAACTCATCGTGGACCTGTCCGCAGAGCTGCCGCGCCGCCTGCTCGACGTCGAGCTAACGGTGCTGATCGACGATCGCCGCTTCGCAGAAACGATCTACCGGACTGCTCTTGCCGATGGAGTCATGGACCGCGTCGCATATCAGGAGCTGCCGCAGGACTGGTGATCGAGTTGCCGCGCGCAAGCATGCGGCAGGGCATACGGCCGCACCGGATTTACGCGGGGGAGCTTGAGACAGGCTCAGGCCGCTTCGAGGCGCACCAGTTCCGCCTCGAATTCGCGGCATAGCTGCGCGGCTTCCTCAGGCGGGAGCCAGTTCGTCATCTGCGGGAAAATGGTGCGGTAGAGCAACAAATCCTTGGCATCCCAAGGCATCGTCTGCGCCGCCCGCGCCTCGGCCAGCATCTTGTGGAGTTCCCGCCGGACCTTGTCCGGATCGGCGCGAAACACGGGCGTGGGCCTGTCCTCGTCGAACAGGTCAGCCTGCTCGTCGCCTAGAAACAGATCGGGTTGACGCCAAGACATGATTTTCTCGCAAGTTTCACATCCCGAATCACAAAAACCATGCCCGAAATTGCGCAGCCATGCATCCCCCGGCGCGAGTTTTCCCAGCTTCCCACGCAAGCCGGCTATTTCTTGCTTTTTTCCTTGCGCTTTGAGGTGTCTGTTGCTTCGCCAGCAGCCCGCGCCCTGGCCCCTTAACTGCTTGAACAGCTCCAATCGGTAAGCTACCTCTGCGCCGACAGTGATCTTCTGTTTGCGTAGAATTCATGCGTCCTACCATGCCAAATCCGCAGCGACTTTGCGTCTTCTGTGGCGGTACGCCTGTGACGAAAGAGGACGTCTGGCCTATTTGGAGCAGACGATATCTGCCATCGACACAACCTGATTATTCGATCATGCGAAGTATTCTAGAAAGGGACCGTCGTCTCCACGGCAGCGTCAGGAAGCTTTCCGGTGATCCCAAGAGCAGACGTGTGAAAATCGTCTGTGCCACTTGTAATAATGGTTGGATGAGTGTCCTTCAAAATGAGGCAAAGCCGCTTGTCTTGCCTCTCATGAACGGGGAACGAACAACACTCAACGAATCAAAACAGAAACTTATTGCGGCGTGGGCGGCAATGACCGTCATCTGCGCTGAGTACTTCACAGCTGGGAATGCCACCTCATTAGTTGTCGACAGGCGGCATTTATTCCTCCGTAAGGAAGCACCCAAACGACTCCGCATTTGGATCGGCAATTTTCGCCGTAGAAAATGGCCCGCCTATTGGGTTCACAATTCGCTACTCATCTCCGAACATGAGACGCCTTATCCCTGGACCATCGGTCCAGGAGGTCTTCCCCGGCCAAATACGCAGATAACGACGCTTACCTTTGGTAACCTCTATCTACATACCTTTAGCTGCCCATTCCCGGAAATCCTCGGTAGTTTCGAGCCCAGGGGAACCCACGTCGTTCAAATCTGGCCTATCAGAGAAAAGTTTATTGTCTGGCCGCCTAGAGCGACGATCGACGACCGAGCAGCCGATGGAATCGCTGGCGCGATTTTTAATCGCCTTGATGCCATTGGAGTCGCAATGAGATCTTGAATCGTCGAACTTGTTAGCTTGTGGCCTACTACTGCGAGCGGGCTTATCAATTTATTCGGAGTCATGGCCGGGCTTGTCCCGGCCATTTACGTCTTTCTAGCTGAGTGTGGGTAAGAAAGACGTGGATGCCCGCGACAAGCGCGGGCATGACGCTGAGAGGTGGTTCGATTTCATCGAACGCCTGCAATTTCCCGCCCCCCTCACCTCGCCAGCGGATCGGGCCGCATCTGGAAGTGCACCACCTTGGGCGAGTTCTCCTTGCCGCCCTCGATGTGGAAGGGGGTGCGGTTGCCGGTGTTCGACCACACGCCGCGGCCCTTCCAGCCGGCGTTGGGGTCGTCGATGCGGCCATCGAGGCCCTTGGCCCAGAAGCCCATCGGATAGGGCACGACCATGTTGACCATCTTGCCGTCGACGAGCGCGATCAGCGAGTCGTTCTGGTTACCGGTGGCGATGGGCACATCCTTGCCGAGGCCAAGCGTGTTGTGCTGGTCGACCCAGGCATAGTAGGGCGTCTCGCCGCTGCCGTTTTCGGCGACGCCGCCAAGCTGCGGGCCGGGGAGCGGATAGAGCGTCCAGCCCTCGGGGCAGTGCTTGCCGGTCGCATTCGGACCGTTGAGCGGGCCTTTGCATTTGCGGCGGTCGAAGGAGCCGAGATGTCCGCTGGCGAGCGCGGCCCACATCACGCCCTGACTGTCGATGTCGCCGCCGCGCGGCGAGAAGCCCGGCAGCGGCACTTCGTAGATTTCCGCGAGCGCGGTCTCGGACGGGTTCGGGCCGGGATCGACCCGCACGACGGAGCCGGGATAGCCGGTCACGGTGCCCCAGATCGTGCCGTCGGCCGGCGACGGCGCAACCGCATAGAAGCCGACGCGGATGCGCTTGTCCTTGGCCGGATCGACGGGCTGGTTCGGCTGCACATAATCATCGCGCTTGCCGTTGCCGTTGGTGTCGAGGACGAACGGCGTCCAGCCCTGCGACTTCACCTCGTCGCCGGTCTCGTCCAGCATCTTGGTATTGACCCAGCCGAGAACCTCGGCGCCGATGCCGCCGGAGCTCGCCCACAGCGTGCGGTTGGCGTCAAAGCCGAACTGCACATGATGGGTTGGGAAGCAGGTGCTGACCGTTTTGAAGTCTTTGGTCGCCGGGTCGAGCATGACGACGTGGCGGTTCGATGCGTTGATCGGGAACGCCTTTGCGGAAGGATGGTCCGACCCGGCCTTGCAGAAATCGGGGTTGGCCGCCGGGCGGATCCTCGCCGCGTACCAGACGCGCGCCTTCTCATCCAGCATCAGGCTGTGCGGGATGGTCTGCGCCTGCCAGATCTTTTCTTCGCCCCAGTAAATCGAGGGCGCCATGATCGGGTTTGCAGCCGCCGACGGGGTCTTCGGATCGCGGACCGGCATTTTCACCGTCGTAGCCGCGTTCTTGACGGGATCGAAGATCGGCACGAAATCGGTGCTGTTCTCGGTCGCCCCGTAGAGCGCGCCGTAGGCGTTGACGGTGGGATTGCGCTTATCGGTGGCGACCTCGTCGTGGAGGTAGGCCTTGGGGTTCGCCCACTCCCACACCGTGATGACGACATTGCGCTCCAGGCCCTGCGGGCGCGGCGGCTTGGCGGCCGGCAGTTCTCCGGCGGCGATCCGGTCGGTCCAATCGCCGAGGATCTTCACGCCGCGGAACGTGCCGAACCGTTCGATGGTCTCGACCATGTCCTTGCTGGCCGGCCCGGATTGAATTCGCCGCAGCCACGCATCCTCGCTGGACTTGAAGTCGCCCAACAGGGGCGACAGGGTGCGGGTCGCCTTGGTGCCGATGGCGTGACAGTGGAAGCAGCCGTCGGTCTTGAACTCGCGCAGGAACTGGGCCTGGGACTTGATGTTGGGGTTGATGCCGTTGCCGTCATGCCCGGTGCCGGGAAACTCGCTCTTGTCCGGCATTTTCGCCATCGAAAGCCAGTAGACCGGCGGATAATATTCGGCCGCCGCAGCTTCGTTCGGCGCCGGAACCGCAGTGAGGTTGACGATTTTGCCGGGCGCGGTCGTAATCTTGGGCGAGTCGATCAAGCCGTAGCCGCGCACCCATACGGTGTAGTTCGCCTTCGGAAGATCCGGCATCACGTAGCGGCCCTGATCGTCGGTGACGACGATCTTGACCATCTTGGTCGGCAGGTCGTTGGTCTCGGCAATCACCCAGACGCCGGCTTCCGGACCGTTCGGGGAGCGCACGACGCCGCCGAGGTCGCTGTCGCCGATGCTGGCGGCGCTCAGTTCCTGAGCCGCGAGCGGCGCGGGCAGCGCAGCAAAGGCTCCCATCGCGGCAATTGCCGCCGCGCTCAGATACAAACTCTTTTTGCTCATGTCCTCTTCCCTCCAATGATTTCGTGGATTCTTGGGTATGCGGTGACTTTGGACCCGGCGGAGAGCGGGCGTCCCGCCCGCTCTTTGTTTGTTCGATGCTTAGAACTGCAGGGCGGGCAGAGGCGCGACACGCCAGAGAAACCTGGGCAGGCCTTCGCAGGCGCCGTTGCCCACCCTGCCTGATCGGATCGATTTCATGGACTTCGGTCTGTCCGCTTGTCAGAGAGCGCGCAAGGCGCCCGCGCTCCCTAGCGCAATTCGGCGTGCTTCGTCTCCTGGACGGATGCGATTTCGGCGATCAGCTTGTTGAGAATCGCCTGGCCGAACGAGTTGAAATTTTCCGCCACCATCACGAAGGCGCCCGGGCCGCCGATCACGTTGTTGCGGTAATAGCTGTCGAGGCCGCCGGGCGGATTGGTGTGGTCGGCGTTCCACGACATCGGGCGCTCGCTCAGGATGACGAGACCATTGATGGTGACGCCCTTCGCGACGGCCTCATCGCGCGCATCGGCAACGTCGCGGCCCGAATTGTTGGTGCCGTCGCCGGACACATCGATGGTGCGGCGGCTCGACTGGAACGGCGCTCGCGCGAGCTGCGCCATGGCAAAATCGATGCCGCCGCTGATGGAGGTTCGGTCCGCGAAGGCGCGCGGCGCCTCGATGATCTGCGCGGAAAAGTCCTTCGCGGTGGCCTCGTCACGAATGATGGTCCAGTCGATGACGATCCTTTGCGCTCCGACGCCCGACCATTCCACGAAACTGACGCCAATTTTGCCCAGCGATCCGGAGCGGATCGCCTGGATGACGCGGGGATTGACGATGGCGGATGCATAGCCGTCGCGTTGAAGCTTGAACTTCGGCGCATCGACGCTGCGCGACACATCGGAGGAGAGGACGAGGAGGAGGTCGACCTCCTCGGCGGCGCGCGCCGGCGAGCCGAACAGAACTCCGATCGCGGCAATAATACCAAACAGGCGGGTAGCTGCTCCCATGTCGGCCTCCGCATGCGCCCGCTATCCCCAAGCGCGCAGAATACGCAGCTTATCTCATTTTTTCCGGCTTGTAACGAGTTCCGCGCTCATCCGGCGATGACGGGTAGCCGGATATGGCGGCGCACCAGAGCATTCGATCGATCGAGCAGTGGCGCGTCTTGAACCGAGGGGCAGCACGTCTGCGGAGCGTTCTGCCGTCGCTCGCAGGCGACGGCATGGCGGATGGCTCAACCACCCTGCGCGTTGTCTTTGCATCTTAAACGCGGCTTCCCCTTGCCAAAGACGTGCGTTCCTCCTAGGTTCGCCTCGCCATCCTGCAGCTGTAGCTCAGTTGGTTAGAGCGCCTGACTGTGGATCAGGAGGTCGGTGGTTCGAGTCCACCCAGCTGTACCAATGACGTAGCTCCCCGTGTTGGGAACACTTAGCTCCCCGTGTTGGGAACTTTGTTGGAAATCACTTTTTCATGCTTTGTTCTGCCTCTGCCGGTGTGCGGCGCGCGCCCGCGCTGCCCGTCGTGACGTGTCGATCGATGGTGCGATGTAGTGCTGGTCGTGTTGAGATCGCGATGTTGGGCGTGCTTGCCGATGTCGACCAGGTCGGCTCCCGACTCATGAGCTTCGGTCGCCCCTCCATGCCGGGCAAACATGTTCCAAACTGCCCGTGGCGCCCGGGCAATGTGAAGTGGCCCCCGGATTTGGGACCGGTTGACTAATTGGATTTCGAGCCGACGGCCGCGCGGCGCATGCCGGCGTCGCCGCGTGGTTTGCGTTCGGAGCTGGCCCGGCGGATTGCGCTGCGCAATCTGCCCTCCGGCGCCAGGACGGCGACCGCTCACCTTCCCTCTCGCCCCCACGTCAACGCCAGGCTCCCCACCAGCAGCAGCAGCCCCAAGAGGCCGGCGAACACCGGCAGCACGCCGATGCCGCGCACGACGCTGGCTTCGCGGACCTTAAGGCCGATCCAGTCGTCGCCCTTGAGGGTATCGCTCGATCGCACCCCGAGAATGCGCGGCATGGTGAGACCGGATCCGTCGGAGAGGCGGCGTGCGTCGCCGCCGGTAGCGTTGGCGAGCGGCGCCATCACCTCGGTGGTCGACGTGACGTCGCTGAATTCCTTGGGATTGGCGGGGCCGACATTGACGAGCGTCGTCAGCTTGCCATCGGTGGCGCGCCACAGGCCAAGCTCGGAGGCGTCCACCGTCTTGCGCCACACGCCAGGCTCTGCCGCATCGAGGGTCACGTTGCGCTGTATGCCTGATGGCGAGGTGAGGGTCACCGGCGCGACGCTTTCCGCCATGGTCTGACGCTGCACAGTGAGCTCCTTGCCGTGAACGAGCAGGCGAAGCGCTTCTTCCTCAAGGTCCGGCTGCTGCATCAGCCAATGCGAGACCCGCCGCAGGAGGTCGATGTGGGGGCCGCCTCCTTCATAGCCGCGCGCCCACAGCCAGATGTGGTCAGACAGGATGACGCCCACCCGGCCTTTGTCCTCGCGTGCGAGCACCAGCAGCGGCTCGTCGCCGGCGCCGTTCATCAAAGGCATGCCGTCCACGGTCCTGGTGTCGACCACGCGGAAGAATCTGCTCCAATGGGGCGGATCTTCGTTCGCGCCTTCGAGGTCGCGGGTCACCGGATGGCGTCGCCCCAGCTCGGTCAGGCGAGCGTGGAAGGGGGCCTCGGTGACGTGCCCGGTCGGCTCCGACGGCAGGATGGCGTCAAGCGGCGTGCGCCAGATGCTGATGGGGCCCGCATAGTCCGGGCCGGCCGCAACCAGCACGGCGCCACCGTTCCTGACGTATTTGGTGATGTTGTCGAAATAGACGATCGGAAGCACGCCCTGCCGCGCATAGCGGTCGAAGATGATGAGCTGGAACTCGTTGATCTTCTGCTGGAACAGCTCCCGCGTCGGGAATGCGATCAGGGACAATTCGTTGATCGGCGTCCCATCCTGCTTTTCCGGCGGCCGCAGGATGGTGAAGTGGACAAGGTCGACATTCGCGTCGGACTTGAGAAGGTTGCGCCAGGTGCGCTCGCCCGCATGCGGCTCTCCGGAGACCAGGAGCACGCGCAGCTTGTCGCGCACGCCATCGATCGACACCACGGCGCGATTGTTGACCGGCGTCAGCTCGCCCTCGAGCGGCGCTGCCTCGATTTCGACGATGTTCTGGCCCGCGTGCGGGATCTGGACCTGAACATCGACCTGCCGCCCCGGAGTGACGATGCGGCGGTCGAGAAGTTCGCCGTCGCGACTGATCCTCACCTCCGTGGGCGAAGCGCGCACGCCTTCGTCCTCTACGCGGAAGGAAATGGTCTGGTTCTGGCCGACAATGCCGAACCGGGGCGCCGCCACCAGCACGACGCGGCGATCTTTCTCGTTGGGCGTGCCGGTGACGAGGGCATGGACCGGCGCCGAGAAGCCGAGCGCGCCCGCATCGGACGGCACGTCATGGACGCGGCCGTCGGTGATGAAGACGGCGCCGGCAACGCGGTCGGGCGGCACGTCGGCCAGCGTCGCGTTCAGGGCGGCAAACAGCCGGGTGCCGTCAGTCTCGCCATCCGCCTGGCCGGCCTCGACCACGCGCGTCTCGATGCCGGGAATGCGTGACAACCGGTCGGTGACGGCCGCACGGGCCGCCTCGGTTTGGGCCGCGCGGTCGCCGAAGTTTTGGCTCGGGCTCTTGTCGACAACGACGACTGCGACCGAGGTCAGGGGATCGCGATCCTCGCGGGTGAGCGATGGATTGGCGAGCGCGAGCACCATCAGCGCCAGCGCCCCGGCGCGGATCAGGGCGCCGCGGCTGCGCGTGAGCGCCAGCAACGCCGCCACCACGGCCGCGACCGCAGCCGCGGCCCAGACGAATTCGATCGAAACGAGAGGCGAGAAGCTGATGCCAAATGACACGATGGGGTTCCTGTTGTTCTACTGACCCTTGCCGCAGGGTGGGCGCTCTTCGACAAGCTCAAAACAAAGCGTGCCCACCGCCCATGTTTGGTGGCTACGGGCGCTACGCCGTTGCCCAGCCTACTGCCCGAGCCGTTCGAGAAGCGCCGGAACGTGGACCTGATCGGCCTTGTAGTTACCGGTCAGGACATACATCACGATATTGACGCCAGCGCGGAACGCAAACTCCCGCTGCCGCGGCTCGCCCGGCACCAGCGGCAGCATCGCCTGGCCGTCAGGGCGCGTGGCCCAGGCGCCGGCGAGATCGTTCGACGTGATGATGATCGACGATACGCCGTCGCCGCCGCGCGCCGGGCGCTTGGCCTCTTCGCTTTCCTCCTCCTCCTTGGCGCTTTGCAGCGCTTCGACCCAGAGCTGGCCCGAGGTGAAGCGGCCCGGGAAATCGCGGAGCAGGAAAAACGTCTTGGTCAGCACGTGGTCGCGCGGCACCGGCTCCAGTTCGGGAATGTCGAGCGACGACAGAATCGTGCGCAGCTCGAGCATGCCGGGGCTGCGGGCTTCGCCGCCGGGCCCGGGAGGCGCCAGCACAGCGTCGCGGGTGTCGAACAGCACGGTGCCGCCCTGTTTCATATAGGCGTCGACGCGCGCCAGGGCCTGGGGCGTCGGCTTCTTGGCGCCGGGCACGATCGGCCAATAGATGATCGGGAAGAATGCAAGTTCGTCCCGCTCGATATCGACGCCGATCGGATCGCCGGCTTCAAGCGCGGTGCGCTGGGCCAGAAAGGCAGTAAGCCCGGTGAGGCCCGCTTTGCTCACCGAGTCCGCCTCGCTGTCGCCGGTCACCACGTAGGCGAGATGGGTTTCGAGGGTCGCTCGCGACGCGAACTGATCGTCCGCAGCATCGGCGGCGCGCGCCGCGCTTGGGGCGCCGACGAACGCAAGGGAGATGGCGCCGGCAATCAGCAGGCCGGTCGCGATGCCCCGGCGCGGCAGCAGTCGATAGATGCCGCCCGCAAGCCAGAACACCACCAGCGCATCAATCAATAGCAGAACCAGCGCGGCCATGAAGACCGGTCCGCGCAGGTCCTGCGGCTCGGCAGTGCGGAAATATTCAAGGCGCGGATTGAGCGGCGCGTAGTCTATCGGCTCCAGGCGGTCAGCCGGGGCGAGCGTGTTGACGGCGACGAGTCCCTCGGGCGGGCCATAAAACCCGGGCGGATTTTCTGCCGTGGCGCGCCCCAGATAGCCCGCCTGAACCGGCCGAGCCGTCGGCGGCGGCGGCTCGAAGCTTCCGAAACCGTCAAGCGTGCGGGTTGGCGGCACCGCATCGCGCGCGCTGCTTTGTGTGCCGGTGGCCGCATTGGCCTCGGTCGACGCGGTCGCGCCAGAAATGCCAACGATGCGCCTGAGCATGTCGACGAAAGCGCCCGACAATGCCAGGTCGGACCACTTCGTGTCCGCCGTCACATGGAACAGCACGATCATTCCCTTGCCTTTCCGCCCCGCCGTGACGAGCGGCGTGCCGTCGGCGAGCGTCGCCCAGGTATGCTCTGACAATCCGGCGTCGGGCTCTGCCAGGACCTGCCGGGTTACCGTCACATCGTCCGGCACCGTCATGCCGTTGAACGGGCCCTCGTGGGAAAAGCCGGCGAGCTGCTGCGGCTGATCCCAGCTAAGGCTGCCGCCCAGAATGCGGCCGCCGCGGCGCAGCCTCACGGGAACGAGATCATCGTCCGCCGCGGCCGCCAGGCGCGGGCCGGCAAACCGCACCAGCACGCCGCCGTCGTCGATCCACCGGGTCAGGCGCTCGTGCGCATCGCCCGCGATGGTGCCGACGTCAGCAAGGATGATCATCGGCAGGCGCTGCTCGATGAACTGGTTCACCATCTCCGCCGGCGAGCCGCGCTCGGCAAGCCGCACATCCGCGAACGGACTGAGCGCGCGGGAGAGATAGAAGGTTGAGGCGAGGAGCGGCTGCGCCGTATCGGCCGTCGAGCCGGTGACCACGCCGACCGTTCGCCGGCGCCATCGCTTGTCGAGGAGCTGCACGGCGCCCGCCGACCGCTCGCCTTCGATCTCGATCCGCGCGATATCGTTGCGAATCTCGACCGGAAGATCGAGTTGTGCGTCGGTTTCGCGCTCGCCCGCTTTGAAGCTGAAGCTGGCCTCGCCCAAAGGCAGCCCCTTGAGATCAAGGGCGCGGACTGCGCCTTCATCGTCGCTGCCGGTCGCGGCGCGGAGCACTTTCACGCTCAGCACGCCAGCGGCATTGTCGGCTGCGGCAAGCGCGCGAGCCGCTCTGAGGCCGCCCTCGACCACGGTGACGGGCCGCTTGTTCGCGAGCCGCGCAAGCGTGAGGACGAAGTCGGCGGCGTGACCGGCATCGACGCCGTCGGACAGCCAGACAATCTCGACGTCTGGCGTGCCCATCAGGAAGCGTTCCAATGCTGGAACGGCTTCGGTGCGTTCGACTGCATGGGGCTGCGGTTTGACAAGGCGCAATCGCGCCTTCGCCGCGGCCGGAGCCTCCAGCGAGATGTCGCGCCCCGTCACCGACAGCGGCACCACCGCAACCCCCCGGCCGTCGGCATCGGCGCGGGCAATCAGGTCCTCGGCGGTGCGCATGCGCTCATCCCAGGTGTTGGCGGCGGCGAAGCTATCGTCGATGAGCAAGAGCAACGGCGCACTTGCGGTCGTGGTCGCGACCGGCGGGTTCCACAGCGGTCCTGCCGCCGCGATGATGACCAGCGCGGCCAATACGAGTCGGAGCAGCGTGAGCCACCAGGGCGTACGCGCAGGCGTATCCTCCTTGGGGACGATGTCGAACAGCATCCGGGTCGGAGGAAAATCGATGCGGCGAGGCCGCGGCGGCACCAGGCGCAACAACCACCACAGGATCGGCAGGCTCAACAGCCCGAGCAGAACCAGCGGTTCGGCGAAGGCGAGGGGGAAGCCGGCGATCATAGTTGTCGCTCCATCACGGCGGGGGTGCGATGTCCGACGCCGCCGCGCTCGCTGCCTAATCGCTCATGCAGCTTGAGCAGGAGTTCAGTCGCGGGCCGGTCGGTTCGGTGAACGATGAAGCTCCACCCAAGGCGTTCGGTCTCGGCGCGGATTTCGGCGCGATGCCGCGCAACCCTCGCCTGATAATCCGCCCGCCAGTTCTCGGCGCGGCCGGCCGTGATCGCGCCAGCCCCTTCCGGCTCGACGAATTCGATGCGCCCCGCGTAAGGGAAGGTCTCCTCGGCCGGGTCGACGATCTGCACCACGTGACCCAGCGATCCCTTTGCCGACAGCCGCGCGATGGTCGCCTTGATCTCCGCGAATGGGCTCCACAAATCCGAAAGCATGATGAACTCGGCGAGCGGAGCCGGCGCAAAAGCAACCGGCAGGCTTGTCCGCTTGCCGGGGTCGTGAATCATGGTCTGGGAGATCGTCTCGACCGCGTTGCGGGCGCCCGTCGCCCGCGTCAGGCCAGGCACGCCGACCCGCTCCCCGCCGTGGACGAGGATGTCGGCCAGCGCAAACGCGATCACCAGGGCGCGGTGCAGCTTGCTGTCCTCGGCGAGCGGCGAGCGGAACGCCATGGACGGCGAGCGGTCGGGCCAGATCCATACGGTGTGGGCAGCTTCCCATTCCTGCTCCCGGACGTAGAGGAAATCGTCGCGCGCCGAGCGGCGCCAGTCGACGCGGGCCGCTGGTTCGCCCATGACGAAGCGGCGGTACTGCCAGAAATTTTCGCCGGAGCCGGCGCGACGGCGGCCGTGCAGTCCATGGATGATCGTGGCGGCAACGCGCCTCGCCTCCAGGATCAGCCGCGGCATGCTTGCCGCGAGGGTCTGGCTTTCACCGACTGCGTGGGGGACTTCCCTGACGTCGGGAGGTGCGGACGAGAATATGGCCATCAGCCGATCCGCGACTTCAGGCGCCCCACCACTCCAGGTATGGTTTCACCGTCGGCTCGTGCGGCGAAAGTCAGCGCCATGCGGTGCTTGAGTACTGGTTCGGCGAGGGCGATGACGTCGTCGGCCGAGGGCGCCAAACGCCCGTCGAGGAGCGCGCGTGCACGCACGGTGAGCATCAGGGCCTGGCTCGCGCGTGGACTCGGGCCCCAGGCGATGAGTTTCCCGGCCTCACCTGCTTCCGGGCCCGGGCGGGCCGAACGCACAAGCGTCAGAATGGCATCGACGACCGATTCTCCGACCGGCAGCCGGCGCACCAGCCGCTGGGCTGCAATCAGGTCTTCGGCTGTCATGACCGGCTTCGCCTTGGTTTCCTCGGTGCCGGTGGTGTCGAACACGATGCGGCGCTCAGCCTCGACGCTTGGATAGTCGACATCGATCTCCATCAGGAAGCGGTCGAGCTGGGCTTCGGGAAGCGGGTAGGTGCCTTCCTGCTCGATCGGATTCTGGGTCGCGAGGACGTGGAAGGGCCGCGGCACGTCGTGCCGTGTTCCCGCAACGGTGACATGCTGTTCCTGCATGGCCTGCAGCAAGGCCGACTGAGTTCGCGGGCTCGCGCGGTTGATCTCGTCGGCCAGCAGGAGCTGCGCAAAGATCGGGCCGGGAATGAAACGGAAGTTGCGCTTGCCGGCAGTCGTCTCCTCCAGCACCTCGGTGCCGAGAATATCGGAGGGCATCAGGTCGGGGGTGAACTGGATGCGCCGTGCGTCAAGGCCCAGCACGGTGCCCATGGTGTCGACGAGCTTGGTCTTGGCTAGGCCGGGGAGGCCAATCAGCAGCGCGTGGCCGCCGCACAGCACGGTGATGAGCGCCTGTTCGATGACTTTGTCCTGCCCAAAAATGACCGCGCCAATCGCCTCTTTGGCGGCGCGCAAATGCCCGGCCGTAGTCTCGGCAGCGCGAACGATCATGTCTTCCAATTTTTCCAGGCTCTCGCCCGACGGTGTCGCCATAAAGCCTACTCCTCAAAGTTCCTGGCACCGCACATATAACCGCTCTGGCATTGCACACATGCCTGCAAAAACCAGGCCGTGACCCCTTCTTCCCCTCGCCTCATGCGTCGGGCGGGAGAGGGGCCGCCGTCTGTCTCTGCTCCCAAGTGTACGCTATTTTGCGGCGATAGCGATTGTTTTGGCGCGAGTGCGGCTCCGAGCCGGATCATCATTTTTTCGCGAGCGGGGCCGCAAAGGGCCGATCTCCCCCAGAGCCGAGCATGGCGAAGGAACGACAGAACGGCAAGAGCGGGCTCGAGGTTCTGGCGGATGGGGTAAAAACCGGGTCCGGCGGGGGGCCAACTCCGGTTCACCTCTGGAATCCGGCCTGTTGCGGCGAAATTGATATGCGGATCACGGCCGACGGTACCTGGTTCTACCAGGGAACTCCGATCGGCCGGCCGGCCCTGGTTAAATTGTTCGCCTCGATACTAAAGCGCGAAGGCGAAAGATATTTCCTCGTCACTCCCGTGGAAAAATGCGGCATCATCGTAGATGATGCGCCGTTCATGGCCGTTGAGTTGCAGGTCCAGGATGGCGGGGCGGGGAGGCAGCTTCATTTCCGCACCAATGTGGACGATTGGGTTGCATGCGGACCTGGCCACGCGCTGCGGTTCGAACCGGAGGCCGCGACCGGCGGACTCAAGCCCTATGTCCATGTCCGCCGGAACTTATGGGCCAAAGTGACCCGCGCGGTGTTCTACGAACTCGTGGACCTTGGCGAGGAGCGCGAGATTGCCGGTGCGCTGATGTTCGGCGTCGCATCGGCCGGTCAATTTTATGCTATGGCCCCGGCGAGCACCCTTGAGGACATCGCCCGATGACAGACGCCGCGCCGTCTCCAGGCAACACACATGGAGCTGGATTCTTTGGGCCGGAATTCTTCGACCGCGTGCGCCAACGCCTCTCGCTCGACGTGCCTGCGGCGCTGCGCGATCCCACTGCTCCCGCTGTCCGGGGCGATCTCGATCTCGATCCGGAGTCCTGGACCAAGGCGGGCGTGATTGCCGCAAAGCCTGCGGCTGTGCTTATTCCGGTAGTCGATAAGCAGGCCCCGACGGTGATTTTGACCGAGCGCACCGCCGATCTGCCGAGCCACGCCGGCCAGATCGCTTTTCCGGGCGGCAAGATCGACGGCGACGAGACGCCCGCCGGGGCCGCGTTGCGTGAGGCCGAGGAGGAGATCGGCCTCAGGCCGGCGCTGGTCGAGCCGCTCGGCTATCTCGACCTGTACCTGACTTTCAGCGGTTTCCGCATTCTGCCGACGGTGGCGCGCGTCAAGGAGGATTTCGCGTTGACTCCCAACCGTTCCGAGGTCGCCGACGTTTTCGAGGTGCCGCTGGAATATCTGATGATGCCGGAGAATTACGCGCGCAAGAGTCGCAACTGGAACGGCGTTATCCGCCACTATTATGAAATTCCTTACCGGAACCGTTACATCTGGGGTGTCACGGCGGGGATCCTGCGCAACCTCTATGAGCGCATTTGCCGGGAGTAAGCTTCGCCGCGAACCATTCCTCAACGTCGTGAGGTCAGAATGAAGCTCATTGCGCCTTGCCCCGGGTGGCGCTGCGGACGGCAATGATCCGCCAGGGCGTCATTGAACTTGCGCTGTTCGTCGCGCCGTTCGCCGCTTATGCACTGTTTCTATGGGCGGCCCGGGCGGGGGTGGTCAACGTTTCTGCATGGTCGCCTCCGCGGATTATGTGGCTCACCGTTGGCGCGCTGATGCTGGTGATCGCGGGCTTCGCCGTTCTGGCGCAGTTCGGCGGGGCGCCGCCGGGCTCGACCTATGTCCCGGCGCATATGGAAAACGGGCGGTTTGTGCCCGGCGTCCAAAAATGAATGCAACCGTGCAGTTGGCAGATTCAGCCTGGCTCCGTGGCTCCGCGCTCGCGCGCGCGCTTTCGCTCCTCAACAGCGGCGGCGAGGAGGCGCGGGTTGTCGGCGGGGCCGCACGCAATGCGCTGATGGGGCTGCCGCTCAGCGACATCGACATCGCTACGACGGCGCCGCCGGACGAGGTGGTGCGCCGCGCGACGGCGGACGGACTAAAGGCGGTGCCGACCGGGATCGAGCACGGCACCGTCACGCTTGTGGTCGACGGCACGCCGTTTGAAGTGACCACATTGCGCCAGGACGTCGAGACTTTCGGCCGTAAGGCAAGAGTGGCGTTTGGGCGGGACTGGAAAGCCGACGCCGAGCGTCGCGACTTCACAATGAACGCGCTGTCGATCTCGGCGGACGGCGTCGTGCACGACTATGTCGGTGGCCTCGCCGATCTTGAGGCGGGCCGCGTCCGTTTCATCGGCGACCCGGCCCGGCGGATTGCCGAAGATTATCTTCGCATCCTGCGTTTCTTCCGCTTTCAGGCCTCCTACGCGCAGGGCCCCCCCGATGCCGAGGGGCTGCATGCCTGCATTATGGCGCGAGAGGGCCTGCGCAGCCTGTCACGCGAGCGGGTTCGCGCCGAGCTGATGAAACTCCTCGTCGCGCCGTTTGCGGTTCCAACTCTCCAGGTGATGACGGAAACGGGCTTCGCTGAGCGGCTGCTTGGCGGCGTGGCCCTGCTCGCGAGCTTCGCCAGCATGGTCGAGGTCGAGGAAGCCGTGGGGGTAGCGCCCGACGCGGTGCGCCGGCTCGGCGCGCTTGGCGTTTTGATCGCAGAGGATGCCGAACGGCTGCGCGAAAAGTTGCGCTTGTTCAACTCCGAATACGAACGCCTCGCTTCCATTGCGGACGGCTGGTGGCGCGTGTCGCCAGGCCTTGGCGAAGCCGGCGCGCGCGTGCTTCTCTACCGGCTCGGGCCGGGCCGTTACGTCGATCGGGTGCTGGTCGCCTGGACGCGGGCGCCGCAAGGCGCCGCCGATCCGGCATGGCGGGCTCTCGCCGCATTGCCGGCGCGTTGGACCGCGCCGCGCTTTCCGCTCAAATCCGCCGAGCTCATCGCACGCGGCATCCCCAAAGGGCGCGCGCTCGGCGCGGCTCTGCGCGACGCCGAGGAAGCCTGGATCGCAGCCGGGTTTCCGCAGGATGAGGGCGCGCTCGACCGCCTTGCGAATGATGCGGCGCGCCGGGCGAGGGTGGGGTAGGAGTTTTCATCTCCGTTCGGAGTCGCGCTGGCTCGTCTTTCGAGGGCCTTGTTCGATCAGCATACGAAGGATTGTGCGGTGGCGCGCCGCCTTCATTTACGGCCTTTCGGGTTTTGCACGCTTTTCGTTCACGTCGACCATATTGCGTCTTTTGAATCTTGAGCGGGTGCAGAAGCCTTAAGGGCGCGCGGCCCTGGCGAGGGCCTTGATCGCTTGGATGCAGTCTTGCGGGCGGCGGCAGCCGGTCAAGGGCGATTGGCGCGCGTTTAATCGCGCGCCAATCGCCGCTTAAGCGGTCGAGACCCTTGACCGGCTGCCGCCGCCCGCGACAAAGAGCATCCAAGCGATCAAGGCCGCGAGTGATCGCGGGTTGGCCGCTTTTCACGTCCTGCCCCACTCGAAATTCAAAAGAGTTTTCCACCGGGCCTGGCCCGACCTGCAGCGCATGAAACTTCTGCTACCCGTGGCGCGGTCCTACCGGGCAAGTTTCTTCCTAAGCGAAAAGATTCGCTTAATGTTGCTGCTGTCCTTAGGGCGACCAAACACATAGATCGCGGCAGGGTGGGCAAAGCGAAGCGTGCCCACCCGCCCTCAGCGGCCCTCTCTCCGCTCCTGGACCTGGGTCAGTTGCGTGGGCATGGCGCACCGAAGTCGGGTCTACCCGGCTTCGGCGCCAAGATGTGTCGAAATCGGCGACTGCGGATTTCGATAAGCCCCCCCTTTGCCCACCGTGCACGCCGCGGCGGTGACCTTTGTGTCGCCGCATGCCCTTGACCACATCATCTTAGACTTCTTCGGTTTCTCATCTTCTGCCGGCAGCTGGCGACCACAAGGGTCGCGCCCATCGGCACTGACTTAAAGCGCTTTCGGTCTGGGCTGACCTATCTCGCAGACCCGCATACCTTAAAGTCAGGGCTAATGAGGCTCGCCCTGCACTTCCTCGCTTCGGCGATGATCGATTGCGATTTTTGGACAGGCGGACAGCATCTGCTGGCGGTGATATAACAGCGCAACGTCAGAGCTTAAGCATCAGAAGATATCAGAGGACCCGCCATGCACGACGTTCCCGGTTCCCACTGGCACGAGCCCACCGCCGGCAAGCGCGCCGGCTTCGGAAAATTCGGCCGGCCGAAGACTCCCTACGATCTCTTCATGGAGTCCGAGGGGATTCCGGTGTTTCGCGATATCGGGGTCAGCAAGGTGCAGAACCTGCCGCTGGCGCCGTGGCGGCGCCTGGGCGGCCGCGGCACCTACATTCAGCTTCACGGCACCGAGGGCAAATGGGGCTGCTACGTGGTCGAGGTGCCGGGCGCGGGCGCGCTCAATGCCGAGAAGCACCTCTACGAGGAGATCTATTTTGTCGTCGAGGGGCGCGGCACGACAGAAGTGTGGCTCGAAACCGACTCCAAGCGCCACGTGTTCGAATGGCAAAAAGGCTCGCTGTTCTCGATTCCGGTGAATGCATGGCACCGCATCGTCAACGCAAGCTCAAGCCCGGCGCTGCTGCTCGGCGGCACCACGGCGCCGAACCTGATGAATCTCCTCAACAGCGTGGACGCGATCTTCAACTGCCCTTACGTGTTCCGCGACCGTTTCAGCGGCGCCGATGATTTCTACAAATACAAGGACGACATCGAGCCGGATCCGGTGCGCGGGCTCGCCATGCGGCGCACCAACTTCATACCGGATATCATCAACTGCGATCTGCCGCTGGACAACCGCCGCTCGCCGGGTTGGCGCCGGGTCGAGCCTTTCATGACCGGCAATACGTTCTATCTCTGGATCGGCCAGCACGAGAACGGCCGCTACTCCAAGGCCCATGCCCATACCTCCGCGGCCGTGCTGATCTGCATAAGGGGCAAGGGCTACACCTATACATGGCCCGAACATGCTGGCGTCACGCCGTGGCGCGACGGCAAGGCGCACCTCGTCAAGCGCGTCGACTACGAGCCGGTGGGTATGGTGTCTGCGGCGCCGGGCGGCGCGCGCTGGTACCACCAGCATTTCGGCGCGTCCCGCGATCCGCTGCGCCTCACCGCCTGGTTCGGCCCGCACAATCCGGGCCGCGAGCCCGGTCCGCCGGGCGAAATCCATACCGACTATACCGCCATGGACATCCCAGAAGGCGGCACCGCCATCCCGTACTGGATGGAAGACCCGTTCATTGCCAAGGAATACGGGGAGATCCTGACGAGAGAGGCTGTGCTCAACCGCATGGAGCCGGAGTTCTATGACAAGAACTTCAAGGGCGAATTGCCGAAGGGAGTGTGAGGGGCGACTTCCCCCTTTAGCCCGGGTTGAGCGAAAGCGAAACCCGGGGCAGCAGTTGCCCTGTTGACAGGCCGCTCCCGGATTTCGCGGCGCTCAATCCGGCCACAAGAACCGGCTGCGCTCAACCCTTCCGATGGACATTTTCGAAGCAGCGCGATGGAGTTTTGATGAAGATCGAGACCGATGAGCAGGGCGGCCGGATTTTCTTTTCGACCACCGGGCGCAGCCTCGAGGGCGAGGATGAAATCTGTCTCCTGAGCGTCGGCGTCGACATCGGCTCTTCGACCTCACACCTCGTGTTTTCCCGCATCGTTCTGGAGCGGCTCGACAGCCGCTACGTCGTGGCCGAGCGCGAGACCTTTTATCAATCCGATATCCTGCTTACGCCCTACACGTCCGAAGACGACATTGATGCCGAGGCGCTGGGTGCGTTTTTCGAAAAGCAATACGAAAACGCCATGGTAGATCCGGACGAGATCGACGCCGGCGCCCTGATCCTCACCGGGGTTGCGGTGCGGCGCACCAACGCGCGCCGCATCGGGGAACTGTTCGCTGGCCAGGCCGGCAAACTCGTGGCGGTCAGCGCCGGCGACAGCCTCGAGACCATTATGGCAGCCTATGGCTCCGGCGCCGTCGCCCGCTCGATCCGCGATGGCGCCGTCGTCATGAATGTCGACATCGGCGGCGGCACCTCCAAGATCGCGGTATGCCAGGACGGCGTCGTTGCTGCCATCACGGCGATCGACGTCGGGGCCCGCCTTGTCTGCGCCGATGCAACGGGACGCATCACCCGCCTGGAGGAAGCCGGACGCCGCTTCGGCGAGGACCTTGGCCTCAAGCTTCACATCGGGCAACAACTCGCGCCCGACGACGCCGCACGGCTCGCCGCCCGCATGGCGGACAGCCTGTTCGACGCGATGCGAGGCGGCGCCCCGCGGCTCGGCACGACGGGCCTCTTGCGCCTCGATCCCCTCGCCTTTAGCGGCCCCATCGATATGGTGACCTTTTCGGGCGGCGTCTCCGAATATGTCTATGGCTGGGAGACCGGCAATTTCGGCGACCTCGGCAGCCTGCTCGCGGCTGAGATCCGCAACCGCGTCATTGCGGCCGGGATTGAGATCAAGCCGCCGGCGCAGGGCATCCGCGCCACCGTGATCGGCGCATCGCAATACACGACGCAGGTGAGCGGCAGCACCATCTTCGTGTCGCCGCTCAGCGCTCTGCCGCTGCGCAACCTGCCCGTCATCGCGCCGGATTTCGCACTCGACGGCGATGCGATCGCGAGCGCAGCGGTCGCGGCCGCGATCCGGAAGGCCCTGCTGCATCTCGACCTCGCGGAATCCGAATCCCCGGTTGCGGTTTTTGTGCCCTGGGCAGGGTCGGCCACGTTCCACCGGCTCGATGCATTTTGCCGCGGCGTGGTGGAGGGGCTGGAAAGCCTGTTGACGCGCGGTCTCCCGGTGGTGCTGGCCGGCGATGGCGACGTCGGAGGATTGTTGGGGATTCACTTCCGTGAGGAGATGAAGCTTGAAAATCCCGTCATCTCCATCGACGGGCTTGAGCTTAAGCAATTCGATTTCATCGACATCGGCGAGATGCTGGAAAGTTCCGGCGCCGTGCCTGTGGTGATCAAGTCGCTGATCTTCCCAGCGAGCGCGGCGCTTGGCCAGGAGTGGAAAGCCACAAAGGCGGCGACCCCGATTTCGAAATAGCTCTCCGTCCTGCTCGAAACTCGGCATTCCTGCATGCCGCACATTCCTGCATGCCGCATCTGAAGCCGTCGCATGCGTCCTGGGGGACCGGCCGGAATGATACCGGAATGATATGGGGCGGAAATGGATTAATAGACCGCAATGCGGCCCAAATCGCCCGCTGCTGCGCAGCAAAATATCGATCCCGCAAATGCCGCCGGCTGAAGCAGCCGAAGCCCATATTAAATTGCTGTAAACGCGACATTTTCGAGCAAAATTTTGTGACCCGCTTGTGCCTTGTGCAGTGCGGTATGCGCATTACCTAGCGCCGCGGGGGCGACAAAAAAACCACATGTGAGGTCAAGCATGAGAGCGAACCTGAAAGTGATCCTGGCAGCAATCGGCGTCGCGGTTCTGGCGTCTCCTGTCGCAGCCCAGTCCGAGCCGCGTCACCATGCTGCGCACCCGGCGCCAGGCGTTTCGCGCACGTATGGATCCACTCTTCCGGCCCCCGCTTGGCGGCCGGCGCCTGGTGTGATCACCGGAGGAGGCCAGTTCCGCGTTCCCGATTGCGTGCACGTAACGTTCCCGCAGTGCGGCGGAAGCTGAGGCCCTCAGGCAAAAAGCCTTGAGGCCGAAGACAAAGAAAGGCGGGCTTAGCCCGCCTTTCTTTATTTTATTCTTTGTACCAGCCAGACGCGCCCGCGATCGACAGCGGCGCAACAGAAGCGATCGCATGCATTGTTCGAAACGCGATCGGGCCTGCGCGGCTGTGGTAGCATCGCCCTGCGGCATTCGAGGGTTGAACGCGGAGCGGAGCAGCAGGTGCCCTATCGAGACCTTCGTGAATTCATTGCCCGGGTCGACGCTTTCGGCGCGCTGCGGCGCGTCGCGGGCGCTGACCCATATCACGAGATCGGCGCGATCACCGAGGTCGCAGCCGGGATGGCGGATTGCCCGGCGCTCCTGTTCGATCATGCCAAGGGCTATCCAGCCGGGTTCCGCATCTTCTCGAACGCGGTGACGAGCCCGCAAAGGGCGGCGCTCGCGCTCGGCATCGACCCGATGTTACGGCCGCTCGACGCGCTCAAGGCATGGATGGCGAAACGGGCCGGCTTGGCCCGGCGCAAACCGGTGGAAGTCGCCAATCCGGCGTTCATGGAAAATTCGCACATCGGGAACGACGTCGACCTCGCCAGATTTCCCGCGCCGGTGTGGCACAGAGCGGACGGCGGCGCCTATATCGGGTCGGGCAGCCTTGTGGTCATGCGCGACCCCGACAGCGGCTGGATCAATGCCTCGATCTATCGCGTGCAGGTGCACGCACGGAACCGGGTGACCATCCAGTTCGACCACAGCGGCCGGCACGGCGCCATCATTGCGCGAAAATACTGGGAGAGCGGCAAAGCTTGTCCGGTCGCGGTAGTCAGCGGCGAAGACCCGGCGCTGTTCGTCGCGGGCTTCGAATATCTCCCGGCCGGCGCCTCCGAGTACGAGTTCGCCGGCGCTATCAAGGATGCGCCGATCGAGATCTGCCCTGGCGCCATTACCGGTTTGCCACTGCCGGCCCGCGCGGAAATCATTCTCGAAGGCCATTTGCTTCCATTCCCCGAAAACTCTCTGCCGGAAGGCCCGTTTGGCGAATTCACGGGCTATTTTGCAGCCGACCAGCGCCCCTGCCCGGTGATGGAGGTTGCCGCCGTCCACCACCGCGACGATCCGATCCTGCTCGGCTCGCCGCCCATGAAGCCGCCGCGCTTCCATTTCGGGCTGCCGCTGCGCGCCGCCGGCATCTGGAGCAATCTCGAAGCTGCCGGCGTCACCGATGTGGCCGGCGTCTGGCAGCACGTCTCACAACTCATGACGGTTGTGGCGCTGCGCCAGCGCTATGACGGCCATGCCAAACGCGCCGCGCTGATTGCCGCCGCCAACAGCTATATGGGCCGCCTCGTGGTGGTGGTGGACGACGACGTCGACCCCTCCGACCTCGCTGACGTCATGTGGGCGGTGACGACACGCTGCGAGCCCTCCGAGCAGACCGACATCCTCCGCAACGCGTGGAGCTCTGCGCTCGATCCGCGCATTCCACCCGAAGCGAAGGCGCGCGGCGTTACCTCGCATTCGAAGCTGATCATCGAGGCCGTCAAGCCGTTTGCGTGGATCGACCGCTTCCCGAAGCTCTCCGCCCTCTCCCATGACGATGCGCGCGTCGTCGAGAAAAAGTGGGGCAAAATCCTAAAAGGGGGTGCTTAGCCGGGATTGAGCAAGAATCCGGAACGCGGGTACGGCAAACGCCTCGGGCGGGCGTCACATGCAATTTCGATCCGCGAAGCCGTCGCCGTCTTGGTCACGCCTTTTTCAAAAGTGAACCACTCGCCCGCAGGATCGGCCGAGATAGGGTCGTCATGCCCGGGCAGTGCGCAAAGATCGGGGAAATGCGATTGCGCCGCCGCGGGCGATCAGCGCGACGGCTTCCATGGGCGGCATCCCCGGGGCGGCAGCACGAATGCCGTTTCGGAAAGATTGAATTCCGCCGCGATCGCCTGCGTCTGTTCCGACCTGAGGCCGCGTGCATCCGGTACGACGGCGAGCGGATTGCCGCTGAATTGCCGGTCGGCGAAGACGTCGACGGTGACGAAGTTAAGTTGCATCGCGCAGCTCGTGGACTGGCAGTTGAGAGAAGTAGGTGGGCGCTCTTCGACAAGCTCACAGCGAAGCGCGCCCCGTCTGGGGCCGTCAATCACTCGGCCGCAGGATGCGTTGAGCCGTAGCGAAACGCATCAGGGAGGCGGCTCAGGGCGAGCCTGGCGGCGGGTTTCGCTGCCGCTCAACCCACCCCTACGGTCCACATTCTGGCTGCAGCGGCGGCACGCCGGGCGGCATGCGCCGGGCCTTGGTCGCCTGCTCGAACGCATAGGCAAGCCGCAGCAGCGCCGGCTCGCTCCAGGCGCGGCCGGTGAAGGTCGCGCCAAACGGATATTCGGGCGTCGCAATCGCGCCGACGCCGGCGACCATGCCGGCCGGCACCTGAACGCTCGGATAGCCCGCCTTGGCGGCAACGGCGGCGCCGTATCGGCTCGGAAACAAGATGGCGTCGAGCTTGTGTTCGTCCATGTAGGCGTCGATGCCCAGCGTACGCGTCGCGCGAATGTCCATCTGACGCGCCGCAACATACTCGATCGCGTCCAGGCCGCCTTCCGTCGCCTGCGAGGCGAGAAAGATATCCTGGCCGAAACGCAGCGCACGATCGGCATGCGCGGCATTGAAGGCGATGATGTCCGCCATCGTGCGCATGCGGGTGCCCTTGGCCCAGTCGCGCAGGTAAGCGTTGAGGTCGTGCTTGAGCTCATAGAGATAGACGACGGGGCGCCGCACCGCTTCGTATCGGCTCGCGCTCTCCGGGTTGAGGTTAAGCACGGCGGCCTCAGTGCCGGGACCGCCCGCCCAGCTGATGGTCGACATATTGGCGCGCACCAGCGTAGCGCCGGCGGCCTCCAGGACCGACATCACATTGCGCATTACTGCGGCGGCCCGCGGCGGCAGCGCCCCGTAATACACGTCGTTTGCGGGATCTTGCGGATCGCTCGGAATGCCGATGCGCGCGCCGCGCAGGCCATCCTTGTCGAGGACGCTCGTATAGTCGGACGGCCGCTTAAGGTCGCGCGTCGCCTCGTCGAGCGGATCGGGCGCTGCGAGCACGTTGAGGAGGATCGCGGCGTCGCGCACAGTGCGCGTGAGCGGGCCGGCGGTGTCCTGGGTGTGGGTGATCGGGATGATGCCGGCCCGGCTGATGAGTCCGACCGTGGGTTTCACGGTGACGACGCCGTTCTGGGTGGCGGGCGAAAGCAGCGAGCCTGATGTCTCGGTGCCGATCGCGGCCGCGGCGAGCCCGGCGGCGACCGCGACCGCCGAGCCAGAGCTCGAACCGCCGGGCTGCACGATCGGAACGCCTCGCGCGTTGACTTCGAGCGCAAACGGATTCTTGACCTGGCCGCCGAGCGACGAATAGCCCGACGGCATGTCGATCGCGAGGATATTAGCGAACTCCGTGAGGTTGGCTTTCCCAAGGATCACGGCGCCGGCCTCGCGCAGGAGCCTGGTGACTGTTGCGTCGCGATTGGCGTAGGCATCGGCAAGCGCGAGCGAGCCTGCGGTGGTGTGCTCGTTGTCGCCGGTTGCGATATTGTCCTTGAGGAGCACCGGGATGCCTTCCAGCGGCCGGCGCGGGCCGGACTTGCGGGCGTCGATCGCTGCCGCAATCGCAAGCGCGTCCGGGTTCATCTCGCGCACCGCATTGAGGTGCGGTCCGGCGCGGTCGTAGGCTTCGATCCGCGCCGTGTAGGCGCGCACCAGATCGGTCGCCGTGGCGCGGCCGGCGGCCAACGCCCCCTGCAGATCGCCGATGGTCGCATTCTCGACGCACACAGCGCCCTCCGCCGCAAGCGTCGGCGCCGCGATGGCTGCGGCGATCAACGCAAGCAACACCATGAACGCACGCTGCATGACACCCCTCCCGGCGCTGGGTTGTTTTGGCTGAGCCCGGCTCGTAGTGATTGTGATCGAACGCAGGGGCGGCCGCAATGGGATTGATAGGGCAGACCTTCCAAGCAGTCGAATTTTTTGCGCGAAATCTCTTGCGTGTTACGTCAGCCTTATCCGGCTCGGTTTGCCCAGGGCCCTTTCCGCTTGAAGAGCTCCACCAGTTCAGGAACAACCGCCGCCCGGATCTCGATTGCAGCCGTGAAGGCGTCGAATCCCTCCGCGCTCAAGCGCACGAGCGTCCCCTCCGTGGCGACTTCCTCGGCTCTGGCGCCTGCGTCTCGCATTAAATCAGGCCCCTTCATAATCAACCAAAGCGCCCTCAAATCACATGATCCGGCGCGAGCCGGCAGGCGTGCTCGGTGTCGCCCGCCTCGACTTGTAGAGTCGCATGGGAAATCCTGAAGCGGTGATCCAGCTCATGGCAGATTTGGTGCAACAGGCGATCGTCGAGCCCCGCGCCGGGGCGGACCAGATGCACCGTCATGGCGGTTTCGGTCGTGCTCATCGCCCAGATGTGAAGATCGTGAACTTCGGTCACGCCAGGCAGCCCACGCAGATAACTCTCCACACTTGACCGGTCGATGCCCTGGGGCACCGCGTCGAGCGACATCATGATCGCTTCGCGCAGCAGACCCCAGGTGCCCCACACGATCAGCGCCGAAATGACGAGGCTGGCGAGCGGATCGAGCCGGTTCCATCCGGTCGCATAGATGATGGCGCCGGCAACAACGACGCCGAAGGAAATCGCCGCGTCGCCGAGAAGATGCAGGAACGCGCCGCGGATGTTCAAATCACCCTTCCGCCCCGCCATCAGCAGCCACGCCGATACGCCGTTCACCACGATGCCAATGGCGGCGACGATCATCACGGTGACGCCGCCGACCTCGGCCGTGCCGAACAGCCGGTGCAGCGCCTCCCAGGCGATTGCGCCCGTCGCCACCATCAGAACGATGCCGTTGAAGAGCGCCACCAGAATAGAGGCCGACCGGAAGCCGTACGTATAGCGCTGCGTCGGTCGCCACCGCGCCATGCCATGGGCGCCCCACGCCAGCAACAGCCCCAACACGTCGCCCAGATTGTGTCCAGCATCCGCAATGAGCGCGACCGAATTCGCGAGCACGCCGAACACGACCTGTGCGATCACAAGCGTGATGTTGAGCGACGCCGCGATCGCAAAAGCGCGGCCGAAATCCGTCGGCGCGTCGTCGTGTCCGCCGTGACTACGATATTCGTCGTGAGCGAGATCAGCTTGGGACATGACCGGTTCCAGCACCAGAGAGTCGACGCAGGCGGTTTATCTCATCCTTGACCCGATCGCAGCCGATAGGCAAGCGTCCCCCCCCAACAAGCGGGGACGTGGGGTAACGCCGCAGAGTACGGAGGGGCTCAAGGCGATTCAACGCCGCGCACTGCGTCACGGTGGCGTACGCCCGCAAGGAGCCTCAACAGCACGAAGATGTCGCTTCGCACGCGGCGCACAGCCAGATAAGCGCCGGTCGCGCTGCCGGCAAGACCGCCCAGCATCAGCGTGACCACTACAATATCCCAAAACGGCCGGGTGCGCAGCCACGCGGCAAAATCGAGACGGTGGAGCCCGGCGAACAGCCACCGATGCCAGCGGGATGAGGAATCGGCGCGCTGTAACAGCGCCCCCGACCGCGAGTCGAGATAATACCGCGTCTTCTCGGCATCGTTCAGGATGATGCGGTAGACGGGCAGCCCGACCTGGTCGTGATGACCAAAATAATACGCATCTTCCTCACGCAGCATGCGTTGCTCAGCAATGCCGTTCGACCCCGCGATGCGCTCGGCCGCCGCGGCGAGTTCCCCTGCCGATAACGGTGCGGCATTTCCCGAGGCATCAAGCCGTGTCACCGTTCCGTCAGCGGATGTGGCGAGCCAGAAAAGCTCCCCGCCAAGGGGCGCGGTCGTAAGGCTTACGGCATTTGCCGACCGCGCCTGCAGAGCTGTGAGAGAGGCGCGCACTTCGTCCCATCTGGGCGGCGGACCTTCAAGCCGGCCGGTCTCGCCGGCGCCGCCCCGGCCTTCGAGAAATCCCCACGGGTTCATCGACACCAGCCCGCTGAACACAAAAGTAAGCGTGACGATGCCGAACGCCAGCCCGCACAGATGGTGCCAATAGAACAAGCCGCGGTAAGGCGAGAGCTTGCCGTCTTTGCCGCGCTTGAGCTGCGCGATGCCCAGACAGAGTCCGAGGACGGTCAGAAACGTGCCGAGAATCGACGCCCAGATGACCGTCTCGCTCCACAGCGGCCCGTCGCTGCGCAGGGCCGTAAGGTAGAACCAGTGCGGGATCGCGCCCAGCCAGTTCCAAAACCGCTGGGTTGCCGTGGTGCGCAGCACGATCTGGCCGTTGGTGCTCGATACGTAGATGGTCGAGCGTTCCGGATCGTCGAACGTGAGGCGATGCAGAGGACGATCGCGGCGATAGCGGCCAATGGTCCACTGATCCTCGTCGATGGTCGCGGCGGCGGCGATGGTGGCGCGTCCGGCAATGCGCGCGATGGCGTCGAGCGCGACCGCCCGGGCATCCGCCATATCGAAGCGCCGCACGCCGACGCCCTCCGTAAGATCAATCACCGCATCCGGCCGGGGCGGACGGCGGAGCCGCAGCACCGGCACGCCGACAAGAGCCTCGATCTGGACGCGGTAAAACCGCTGGTCGTCCGGAATGAGGCCATCCGCGACCCGGCAGCACGCTTGCCACGGAATCGGCGCAAGGGCGCGCAGGCGCTCTTGCTCGGAGAGCTGCGGGAAACCCACGTACATCATAACGATGCCGGAGGCGAACCAGATCAGCATGAGCGGGCCCACCGCTATTCCGAGATAACGGTGCAATACCACCAAGGTGCGCCACAGAAGCTTTGCCATGGCGGTGAGTGTAGCAGGGGCTTGACCGGGGCTCCACACCGGCCAAAGCGCCCGGCCATTAAGCCGCTTTGACGGTATGCGCCTTGAGATCGACGACTTTCGTGGCATCGGTGGATCCGAGCGACGCTCGCAAACTGCTGCGTGACGTGACCGCCTCGGCTCAATCACTCACGTCTTTCCCGCTGCCCCGCCAGGAAGACGCGGATGCCGCGGCAGGCGCCGGCATGACGACGAAGTGTGATGCGATCTCATCGGAACGGGCGCCCGATCCGAATTCGCGGCCTTGTAATTTCGCTCACCTCCAATAGGCTTGGCTCAGGCTGGGGCCCGGCGAAGCGCACCAGGGGGAAAACGCATGCCATATGGAAGGATGACGGTTGCACTGTTGGCGTTCGCAGCGATGACCGGCGCGGCGGCGGCGCAGGAAGCGCGGAAGGCGGAGTTGCCCGACACCACGCCGTGCCCGGAGCCGATCGTGGACATCGCGACCTGCTACATCGCCAAGCACGAGACCGGCGCCTACATCACCGCTGCTGTGCCGAAGGCCTGGAATGGCAACCTCGTGGTGTTCGCCCATGGCGGCCCGTCGCTGCTGCCGCCGACCCCGATCGGGAGCAAGGCGGATCTCAACAAATATGCCTATGCGGTCCGGCGCGGTTTTGCCTGGGTCGCGTCAAGCTACCGGCGCGAGGGCTATGGGGTCGCAATGGCGGCGGCAGATTCAGACAATGCCCGCAAGTTTTTCATTTCCCATTTCGGCAAGCCGCAACGCACCATCCTGCACGGCGCCTCTTACGGCGGTCTCGTCGGCGCCAAGCTGATCGAGACCTATGCGAAGAATCCCAACGGCGGCGTGAACTTCGACGGCGCTTTCCTCAACAGCGGCGCGGTGATGGGGGCAACGCTCAATTATCAGCACCGCGTCGACCTGCGGGCCGTGTATCAGTACTACTGCAAGAACATGCCGCGTCCCGACGAGCCGCAGTATCCGCTGTGGAATGGCGTCGCCCCGGATTCGAAGATGACGCTGAAGGACCTCGGCGCGCTGGTCGACGAATGCACCGGCGTCGGTCATCCGGCCGCGGCGCGCAGCGAGCAGCAGAAGCAGAACCTCGCCAACATCATCGGCGTGATGGGCTATCCGGAAAATCTCCTGGTCCGCCACATGCAGGCCGGGACGCTGCTGTTCCGCGACATCGTGAAGAACACGACCGGCGGGCGCAATCCCTTCTCGAACATCGGCGTCCGCTATAAGGGCTCCTCCGACGATGTGGCGCTGAACCGCGACGTCGTCCGCTTCGAGGCCGATCCGGCCGCAGCGGCCTTGGTCAAGGCCGACGGCGATCCGACCGGCGTGCTGCCGGTGCCGGTGGTGTCGATTCATTCAATCAACGATCCGCAGGTCGTGGTCGAAGCGCAGTCCGCTTATCTCGATGTCGTGAAGAGGGCCGGCAGCGCCGACCGCTTGGTGCAGGCGTTCACCGATGAGCGCGCCCACACGGGACAGAGCGCACCGGAACTCGCAGCGGGGCTCGACGCCCTCATGCAATGGATCGAAAAGGGCGCCAAGCCGACGGCGCAGTCGATCGCGGCAGCGTGCGAGCAATTGCGGGCCAGCCTTGATGGGCCGTGCCGCTACCAGCCTGCGTTTGCGCCGAAACCCTACGCCACGCGCTACTACGCACGCGAGGCGGCGGTGCGATAACGGCGTCAGAGCGGATTTCGATATGGCTGAATCAAAGCCGTTGCCGCGTCGACCTTCGCCTCTCCCCGATCGGGAGAGGTGAAGACCCACCCGCTCAACGTTATCGAAAAATGCTCTGGTGGAGCGATTTCGAATTCGAACCATATGCGTGTCATTCCGGGGCGCGGGCTCTAGGCCGCGAGCCCGGAATCCATAACCGTCGGCCGGGGCCTTAGATTTAGGGTTCGCCGCCTTCGGTGGCGCCCCGGAATGACCAAACCATGCATATGATCGGTTTCATGGAATTGCTCTGCCAGTGCCGGGAAGGAGCGACACGTGCAGTTGATCTGGCCGTGGCAGGACCGGAGCCGCAGATTTTCCTGGCTGAAGGCTGGAACTCTCGCCGTCATGTTCGTGCCGGCGATCTGGCTCATCGAGCAGGTTGCCGCCGGCGAGTTTGGGCCGGTTCCGCTCGGCGGAATGACTTACTGGTCGGGCTTTTGGGCGACTGCGATCCTGCTCGCCGCGCTGGCGATTACGCCGGCGGCGACCATCTTTGGCTGGCGCCGGCTCATCGTCGTGCGACGCATGATCGGCGTGACTGCGCTCGCCTATGCGATCGCCCATATCATCATTTATTTTGCTTTGCGGTTTTGGAACTTTGCCTTTATCGCCAATGAAATCGCGACCAGGCTTTCGCTGATTGTGGCGACTGTCTCAACCATCGGCCTCGTCGCGCTGGGGGCGACCTCCGTCGATGCTGCCGTTCGCAGAATGGGCGCGAAAGGATGGCGGCGGCTGCATAGCGCAGTCTACCTGACCGCGGCCTTGGCGATCCTTCACTACCTCATGTCGCCCGGATTATTTCCCGACCAGTTCCTGCTGAGCGGCTTCTTCTTCTGGCTCACGGCGTGGCGAGTACTGGACCGGCGCGGACAAGGAACTCATGCCGCCACACTGGCGCTGCTGGCCCTGGCGGCATGCCTTTTCACCGCCGCTTTTGAAGTCGGCTGCATCTGGGCGTTCCGTGGCTACGCGCTGACGGAGATCTTCAGCATTTATTTCACGACGATTCTCGGCATCCCGCCGGCGTGGACGGTACTCGCGCTTGGACTTCTGATTGCGGCTGCGGCTTTCGCCCAGCAGAATCTTCGCCGCGCGCCAGGGGGGCTTGACGTTCCCAAGCTTGGATAGTTCGCTCTTGCGCTGAGCCGCCGTTAAATTGAGAGCAATCCGATATGGACAAAGCACAAGCGGGAGGAGAGGCGTGACCAGCATCCTGGCTTTTGCGCTGCCCGTCGTAGTGGTGATTGCGACCCTTGAGGGGCTGGTTCTCGCCTTCGTAATGCGGCGCAACTACAATTGGCGTGCGTATTTCGCTTCGCTTGCCGATGCGCTCGGGCGTCAGTACATCGTGTTGACGTTCTTTACCCTAAGCCTTGCAGCCCCGGCGTCCGCGTTCGCTCACAGTCACCGCCTCTTCACGATTCCGGTCGATACGACCGTCGCGACGGTTGCGCTCCTGATCAGCCAGGATTTCTGCTACTATTGGTTCCACCGCTGCAGCCACCGCGTTCGCTGGTTCTGGGCGACGCATGCGGTCCATCATTCTTCGAATGAACTGAACCTTGCTGCCTCCTACCGCTTCGGGTGGACCGGCCGGCTGACCGGGGCAGCCATCTTCTACGTGCCGCTCCTTTGGCTCGGCTTCGAGCCCCGCGCCGTGGCTATCGCCAGCGCGCTGAACCTGCTCTACCAGTTCTGGCTGCACACGGACTGGATTCCGCGGCTTGGCCCGCTCGAATATGTCCTGAACACGCCGTCGCATCATCGCGTGCACCACGCGGCCAACCCCGAATATCTCGACCACAACTATGGCGGTGTGCTTATCGTCTGGGATCGCATCTTTGGCACCTTCGTGGCCGAGCGCGACGATCTGCCGTGCCGCTATGGTCTGGTGCAGCCGCTGCGGTCCAATAATCCCATTATTATTGCCTTTCATGAATGGGCAGCGCTCGCTCGCGATCTCTGGCGCGCGCGATCGTGGCGGGATCGGTGGTCGTGCGTCGTGGGCCCGCCGGGCTGGCAGCCGGCTACGGCAGGCGCCTTTGCCCAACCTGGACTTGCCTGCTCGGAGCACGCCTAGACACTTCCCATCGCATACGTCCCACGCCACGCGCCTACGCGCGGAATGGGCACCCCCAGGTTCTCACGCAAAGTCTTGCCCGCATACTCCTTGCGGAACAGGCCCCGGCGCTGCAATTCAGGCACGACGAAGCGGACAAAATCCTCGTAGGCGCCCGGCACGTGCGTGGCGGAAACCACAAAGCCGTCGCAGGCGCGCTCCGCGAACCACTGTTCGAGCTTATCCGCCACTTCCTTCGGGCCGCCGACGATCGGGTCATGCACGCGGCCGCGCCCGCTGAAATGGATAAAGTCGCGCACCGTCGGATTCTTCTTGCCGCTCGCCTGCACGACGCGGTCGCGGATCGCCTGCAGGCCAGACATTTCCTTAAGCTCGGCGTCCGAAAAAGCCTCGTCCATGTCCTTTCTGGCAAAGTCGAAGTTGAGCGCTTCGGACAATAGAGACAAAGCATCGATCTCAAGCGGCAGCTTGTTGATCACCGCCCACTTATCCTCGGCCTCCGTCTTTGTGGCGGCGGACACGGTGTTGATGAGCTGTGCGACCTTGACGTGCCCGGGATCGCGACCAAGGCGCGCCACATCCTTCTTGAAGTCCGCGTAGTCGCGCCTGGCAATCTCGATATTCGGGTAGACGACGAAAATCACTTCGCCCCATTGCGCGCCGAAAGTTTTGCCGCGGCCGCTCTGGCCGGCCTGGATGATGACCGGGTGGCCCTGCGGCGAGCGTGGCACCGTAAATGGCCCGCGTGAACGGAAATACCGGCCGCGGTGGTCGAGGCGGTGAACCTTCTCAGGGCGGGCAAACAGGCCGTTCGCCTTGTCCTGGACGATGGCGTCGTCCTCCCAGGTGTCCCAATGACCGAATACGACCTCCATGAATTCGTCGGCGCGATCGTAGCGCAGGTCGTGCGCAATCGCTTCATCACGGCCCATATTCTGCGCCTCGCCGTCATTGAGCGAGGTGACGACGTTCCAGGCCGCGCGCCCGTCCGTCATCAGATCGAGCGTTGCAAACAAACGCGCCACATGGAACGGCTCGTAATAGCTCGTCGAATAGGTCGCGCCGAGGCCGAGCCGCTCGGTCGCCATGCCCATGACGGTGAGCACCGTCACGGCATCCAGTTTTACGCAGCGAATACCGTGCCGGACCGTATGCTCGTGATTGCGGCCATACATGTCCGGCATCGACAAACGGTCGTCGAAAAAGCCGAGATGGAATTTCCCCTCTTCGAGCACGCGGCCGATATGCCGGTAGTAATCCGCAGACCAGGTATCGGTGCGCGACTGCGGATGACGCCAGGAACTCGCGAAATTTGTGCAGTTCTGCGCCTGGAGGAAGGCGATCAAGGTCATCTGGCGCATTGATTCTTCGCCCCTTGCCTCGAAAAGATCTGACGCAAGACGTTTTTTATGCTGCAGCCTATATCACTGCCCCAGCACCTGGAAGGTCCTGCTGGCACGGCGCGCATCCTTCGACAAGCTCACCAGCGCACCTTTGCCCACCCTGCACCCGATCGAATCCGCTCATGCCTTCGATGCTGCACGCGAGAGCGTGCGCCTGCCGGTTTTGTCCGTGAGTTGCAATTGACTTTCGCGTACGATACGTGATGCGCCGTTCCCACGCGCGGCTGGTGTGTTTCGACCTTGCAAAGAAAGGAACCGTTGGGACCGCTCCGGGTTGCCGTTCGTAGAGATCTTTACGCTGATCTTCTGGTGGAGTCTTCCATGACCGCACGGATATGGCGCTTGCGCGCTCCCGCGTTTGTCGCTGTTCTTTGTCTCACCCTGTCGGGATGCGGCGGCTACAACATCATTCCCACCCAGGAGGAGCAGGCGAAGGCGAAGTGGGCGGATGTTCAAAACAATTACCAGCGCCGGGCCGATCTCATCCCTAACCTCGTCGCCACCGTGCAGGGCTATGCCAAGCAGGAGCGTGATGTCCTGACTGCGGTGACCGAGGCCCGCGCCAAAGCCACGCAGATCAAGGTCGATGCCTCGCAGCTCACCGATCCCGAAAAGCTGAAGCAGTTTCAGGACGCGCAGGCGCAGCTCACCGGCGCGCTCGGCCGGCTCCTCGCCGTCAGCGAAAACTATCCCGACCTCAAGTCGAACCAGAACTTCCTGGCGCTGCAGTCGCAGCTTGAGGGCACAGAGAACCGCATAGCCGTGGCGCGGCGCGACTACATCGAAGCGGTGCGGACATACAACACCACCCTCAGGACGTTCCCCGGCCTGCTGTGGGCTGCGACCCTGTTCCGCAACAACAAGCCGATGGCGGAGTTCTCGGCCACTGAGGGCGCACAGACGCCGCCGCAGGTGAAATTCTGACACGCCCCCCTTCCGTCCCGGTAAACCAGGCAATCGCATGTGGGCCGTCCGCGCTGCGCTCCCTCTCTCCGCTCGCGGGGAGAGGCGAGGGGGCGCCCATATGCGATTGCCGAGCCCCGCAAGCGGAGGAGAAAGGGTGGAGGCGGCCGAAATGACCGCGCGCCGGTTCTCCTTTTTGCTGGCGCGAAAATCGGCGCGCCCGCTTGTCGTTCTCGTCGCGCTTATGTGGGCGGGCCTTGCGATCTGCGCTGTCAGCTTTCCGCCGCTCACTGGCCGCGTCGTCGATCAGGCCAATGTCCTCTCTGCCGGCACGCGCGACGCCCTTTCATCGAAGCTCGCTGAACTCGAAGGCAAGTCCGGCATCCAGCTTGTCGTCGCCACTGTGAACTCGCTCCAGGGCGAGGAGATTGAACCCTATGCCAACGCGCTCTTTCGCACCTGGAAGCTCGGCGAGCAGGAGAAGAACAACGGCGTGCTGCTGCTCGTCGCCCCACAGGAGCACAGGGTGCGCATCGAGGTCGGCTACGGGCTTGAAGGCACGCTGACCGACGCGCTGTCGAAGATCATCATCGTGAACGCCATCGCGCCCCGCTTCAAAGCCGGCGATTTTGACGGCGGAGTCTCGCGCGGCGTCGATGACATCATTACGGTGCTGACGACTGATGCGGCCGAATGGCAGCAGCGTCCCTCGCTGCGCCTCGACCATCAGCCGGCCCCCGGCTGGTTGGACTGGCTGCTGGTGGCGGGTGTCCTCGCCCTGGTGACGCTGCTCATCGTATCGCCGGGGTTCCGCTGGTTCTTCCTCAATGTGGCGCTGAATCTGCTCCTCAATCCCGGCGGCCCGCGGAGCGGCAGATACCAGGGTGACGGAGGCTTCGACGGCGGCGGTTTTCGAGGCGGCGGCGGCTCGTCGGGCGGCGGCGGCGCTTCTGGGAGCTGGTGATGAGCATCTCGGGTGAGGATCGCCAGCGCATCTCGGCCGCAATCCACGCCGCCGAGGCAAAGACCTCGGGCGAAATCGTCTGCGTTCTGGCGCAGGCGTCCTCGGATGCGACCGCGCTGCCGATCCTGCTGGCCGCGTTGGTCGCGCTTGCGTTTCCTTGGGCAATGGTCGCGTTTACGGCGATGCCCGTTAGCCACATTCTGCTGTTGCAGCTTGCGGTATTTTTCGGGCTCGCCGCGCTGCTTTGCCTGCCGCGCGTGCGCATCGCGCTGGTGCCGCGTGCGGCGCGCCGCGCTGTCGCGCATCGCGTCGCCATGGAGCAGTTCATGATCCGCGGCGTCTCCCGCAAGAAGGACCGCACCGGCGTTCTGATCTTTGTCTCGCTGGCGGAGCGCTATGCGCGCATCATCGCCGACGAGGGCATAGCGACGCGCGTACCGCAATCGGAATGGCAGGCGGCCGTCGACGCGCTTATCTCGCACATGAGAGGCGGCCGCGTCGCCGACGGCTTCATCGCGGCGATCGGCGCGTGCGGAAAGGTGCTCGCGCAGCACTTTCCACGGTCCGAAACCACTCGTGACGAGCTGCCGGACCGGATCTATGTGATTTAAGGCTGGCGTCGTAGCCCGGATGGAGTGAAGCGACGTCCGGGGGGCAGAACTCGCCCGGCGGCAGGACCCCCCGGATTTCCCTGCGGTCAATCCGGGCTACAAGCTCGACCGGGCTGAAAGCAATGATAACTTGAGGCATGCGCAGACGCTCTGGCGGCAGACAGTTCGGCGACAAGCCATTTGGCGGCGACCATTCCGGCAAAGCCGGGCTCTTGCCTCGGCGCAGCGGGCCGCGCGACCGCGACGGCGCCGTGGTTCTTTATGGCTGGCACACCGTTAAGGCCGCCCTCGAAAACCCGCAGCGCCGTTTCCATCGCCTGCTTGCAACCGAGAACGCGTTGCGGCGGCTGAACGAAGACAAAGTCACATTTCCCATCGCCCCTACGGTGGTGTGTCCCGAAGACATTGCGGCGATAGCCGGGCCCAACGCTGTCCACCAGGGCCTTTGTGCCGAGGCCGATCCGCTGGCATCGCCGGAGCTTGAGGATGTCGCCACGGGCGGCATCATGCTGGCGCTCGATCAGATCACCGACCCGCACAATTTTGGTGCGATCCTGCGCGCGGCGGCGGCTTTTGCCGTGAGGGCCGTGGTGACGACAGAGCGGCACAGTCCGGAAGCGACCGGCGTGCTCGCCAAGGCGGCCTCCGGCGCGCTCGAATACGTGCCGATCGTGACGGTGGTCAATCTTGCCCGCGCGCTCGACGAGTTGCACGACCTCAATGCGCTTCTGGTCGGCCTCGACAGCGGCGGCGACGCCGACCTCGCGGCCATACCTCTTTCTGCGCCCCTCGCGCTCGTGATCGGCGCCGAGGGCAAAGGCCTGCGGCATCTCACCCGCGTCCGCTGCGACGCGATCGCACGGCTCGCGCTGCCGGGCCGGATCACAAGCCTGAATGTCTCCAACGCCACCGCGCTGGCCCTCTATATCGCGAGCGCCAAGCTCGCCGCGCCGCGGTGAGTCGTTCCCCGTCCCACCTCCCGCGCTTCCTCTGGCTCGCATTGGGCCGCCGGGTCTGGGACCGGTGGCGGCATCCGGGCTATAGGGAGAGTGGGCAAGGTGTTTTGCAACGCACAACGCCAAGCTGTCGCATCCCTCCGAAAGTCGTATTAGGTGGTATCAGGCAGCAATGTTAGTTTGCGCAGGGACCGCAATCCAACGCAGGTATGATTCGAACGTGGTCAACAACAAGGGAGCACGCCCGCAGACTTAGCTCCGACCTAACCATGCCGGCGTGCGGCAGGAGGAGGACGACATGATTCAACCCCCGAAGGACTTTCGGCGCGTGATCGTCGCCGCAGCGGTGGGAAACGTGATCGAATGGTACGACTTCTACATTTTCGGGAGCCTGGCTGCTGTTCTGTCGGTCAAGTTCTTCGAAAAGACGCATCCGGTCGCGGCGCTGCTGAGCACGATTGCGCTGTTCACCGCGGGATTCCTGATCCGTCCATTGGGAGCGTTCCTGTTCGGATGGCTCGGCGACCGCGTTGGCCGCAAGTACACATTCCTCATCACCCTGTCCGGAATGGGTCTGGGCACCGGCGTGATCGGGTTGCTCCCCACCTTCGAACAGGTCGGTCTGGCCGCTGCGTTCCTGCTGTTCGGCTTGCGCATGATCCAGGGGCTGTGCCTGGGCGGAGAATACGGCGGCGCCATTACCTATGTGGCCGAGCACGTATCTGACGAACGTCGCGGCTTCTATACGGGCTGGCTCCAGACCTCTCCAACCCTTGGCATCGTGGTGTCGGTGGCCGTGGTCGTGGGTACGCAATTATCGCTCGGCTCCGAAACGTTCAATGACTGGGGATGGCGCGTCCCCTTCCTGGTGTCCTTCCTGCTGGTGGCGATTGCGATCTACATACGACTGCAGTTGCAGGAGACTCCGATCTTCGAGCAGATCAAGGCCAGAACAGGGACGACCAAGAACCCCTGGAGAGAGGCCTTCCTCAGCGCCAACATGAAGTACGTCCTGATCGCCAGCATCGTGGTGATCGGCGAGGGCGTCGTCTGGTACAGCGGGCAATTCACGGCGCTGTACTTCCTCCAGCAGGTATCCAAGCTGAGCCTGTTGCAGTCGAGCACCATCATCGGAATTGCACTGCTCATCGCGTCTTCAACCTTGATCCTGTTCGGCTGGGTGTCGGACCTGATCGGCCGCAAGCCGGTGATCTTGGCGGGCTTCCTGCTTGCGGCAGTCACGTACTATCCCCTGTATGCATGGCTCGGCGAGGTTACTCACCCAGACAACGTCAACTATCCGGCCGCGATTCTCATCATCTGCATCCTCGTGGCCTATGTGGGAATGGTCTATGGGCCGATCGGGGCCTTCCTGGCGGAATATTTCCCCGGCCGGATCCGCTATACGTCGGTTTCCGTTCCGTATCATATCGGCAATGGCTGGGGTGGCGGGCTGGTGCCGTTCATCACCGCGGCCGGCTTTCAGTCGGGGAGCCTTGGCAACGCTCTGATCTATCCGATCGCAGTGCCCGCAGTGTGCTTCGTGCTGGCGCTGTTCCTGATGCCGGAAACCCGCGAGACAAAAATCTGGGAGCAAGCAGAGCCCGCGGGGGCGAAAGCCGCCTAGCACGCCCGGCAGGTCATTGTGTGGGGCGCGCCTGGCGCCCCACACAATTTCTCCACGTTCACGACCCCGCTCACTCCACGGCTTCCACCAAGGCCAGGCCCTCGCCGCGCCAATGGCCGACGCCGGTGACGACAGCCTGGGTCAGCGCGCCGCGCGCCGCTCGCTCGCCGGCGTCGCATGGCGGAAACAGGGCGCGCCGCTCGACCGCCATGGCGGCAAGCGCAATGTTCATCGCGAAATGCGGTTCGACCCCGTGACCGATGCGGGTGCCCGTCGCTCGCACTGCAAGTTCAGCATGAGTATCGAGGAAGGCACGCTCTTCCGCAGTTGCCGGGAAGGCGCCGCACGCGCCTGAGATCACCGCGCAGTCGGGGCGAACGGGCGGCAGCGTTGCCCACAGCTTGTGGAGCGTCGCCGTTACGGCGCCAGGCTCGCGGTTTGATCGCGCATTAACGACGGCGGCGAGTCGGGCAAGCGGCTTCGCACCGCGGGAACGTGCGTGCTCGCTCGCTTCCAGCACCAGGAATGCGCCCATCGAGCCGAGCGCGAATCCCGGGTGGGCGGCACGGTCCCATACCGGAGTGAACGCCCCCTTGAGGGCGAAACCGCCGAACTCGTAAAGCATCAACATTTCCTTGCGCTCGGAGTTCTGCGCACCGCCGACGAGGGTGATGTCGCTCTGGCCGGCCCTTATGCGGGCGAGCGCGATGCGCACCGCGTCGACGCCTGCGGATTCCTCGCCCATGAAAGTGCGCGAGGAGCCGGTAACGCCATGTACGATCGAGATATTGCCGGCGAGCAGGTTGGAGAGCTGGGCCAGAAACAGGGTTGGCCGCAGGTCGCTCATCAGCCGTTCGTTGAGGAAGCGGTCATGTTCGCCGACTTTGGCGCCCGCTTTCGGCAAGCCGGACAGAATCCTGCCGTCGACCGCAAGGTCGCGCTCGCCGCCGCCAGCCGCGACGATCATGTCCATGCGGCCGAGAATATCGGCGTTACCCTTGACGCCGGCGCTGTCAAGGGCGAGGCCGGCCGCATAGACGCCGATGCGCTGCCACGGCTCCATCTGACGCTGGTCGCCCTTTTTGGGGATCTGGGCGTCGAAGTTGACGGGCGGAAGCGGATGCACGATGTAGGGCGGGTAGCCGGCCGCATCGAAATTGATCTTGCCGCTGGCGAACGCCTGCCAATGGGCCTCCGGCCCCTCGCCGAGACACGACAGGATGCCGACGCCGGTGATCCAGGTTTCCCGGTTCATTGCGGGTCTGGAAAGTCGATGGCGGCCGCCACCAGCCTCATGCCGGCACGCAGGTTGGGATCCGGAAACGGGGTCAGCCGGAACGTTAATTCGCTCTCAGCGACTACTTTCCCACTCACCTCAATGGCCGCCTTGGTGATGGTGAAGCCCGAACCCTCGTGGACAATGCGGGCCGTGATCGTCAAGTCCTGCCCTGGCGACACGAAGGCGCGCAATTTCGCCTCTCTCACCGAGGCGAGGAAAGCCATCCGTTCGAATTTGGTCAGGCCGATAATCAGCCACCCGGATGTCTGCGCCATGGTCTCGATCAGGAGCACGCCAGGCATCAGCGGATGGCCGGGGAAATGTCCCTCGAAAATCGTGCTGGTCGGCGGGATTTTCGCCTGCGCCTTGACGGTCCGGGCATCGAGGTCGAGCGCAACGATCCGGTCGATCAATTGGAAATATTCGAGCCGCATGCCAATGAGGACGATTAAGCCCCCTTTGCGGCGACCAAGCCGTCGATCCGGGCGCACAGGTTGTCAAGCACGAAGTATTGCTCGGTGGTGGCTTTGCCGTCGTTGACTTCCTGCGTCCACTGCTCGAGCGGAAGCTTAATCCCGAAGGCCTTGTCGATCGCGAAAGCGATGTCGAGAAAGTCGAGGCTGTCGATGCCGAGATCGTTGATCGCGTGGCTTTCCGGCTTGATGGTTTCGCGCGGGATATCGCACGTCTCGGCGATGATATTGGCCACCGTATCGAACGTTGAGGACATCGCGTAAGTTCCTGGGAAATCGAGAATTTAGCGGATTGCGCGGGACTGATGCCGAGATGCCCCGCGAAAACAGCTCCGCCACCCCTTGAGGATTGACGTTCGTAATAGCGGAGCGCACCGCCCAGCGCAATGCCGATGGCGGTCGAATGCCACAGGCGGTCACATTGCCGTAATGATGCCACAATTACCCGCGAACACGCACCCTCCCCTTAGGTCATAGGGGATCACCCGACATCGCCAAGCCGACGTTAGGTCAAAGGTTAACCTTTGGCCTGCTTCGCTATTGGCGTTGCCGGACAGTGAAACAGTGAAGTGCAACAAACAGAGGAAGTACGTTTTGAGAAATCAAAACACGACGCATCGTCGTACCATCAAGGCTGTCACCCTCACCGCAGCGCTTGCCTGCGTGCTCGCGGCGGGAGTTCAAGTCACGCCGTCGCTCGCGCGGCCGCACCATCCTTCGCTCGCGGCCCAGCACAAGGCCAGGACGTTCACGCGTCTTCAGCATAGGTCGAGGACGTTCACGAGCGTCGAGCAGAAGGTCCGGATGTTCACGCGGGGCGCTAAAGCCGACCCCCGGTCCGGCTTGTCGGGAATCGCCTCGGTCTACCACGACCCGATTACCGCCAACGGCGAGCACATGAATCCCAACGCCATGACGGCGGCCCATAAGACGCTGCCGTTTGGCAGCAGGGTCACAGTCTACAACCGCCGCAACGGGCGCTCCGCAACGGTGCGAATCAACGACCGCGGGCCCTATGTGGCAGGGCGGGTGATCGATCTCAGCCCGGGCGCCGCGCGAGTCCTCGGTGTCGATGGTCTCGCGCCGGTGTCATTGAGCGTCGCCGGCCGTCGGGTCTGATCGCATCCCTTAGGTTAAATGTGTGTCGGCCCGGATGAGAGCCCGCGAGGCTTGGCATCCGGGGCCGGCCGAGCGGTTCAGGCTCAGGCCGCCGTGCGCCGACATCTCGGCGCACGGCGCGCCGTCTTTCCGGATGGAACGTCCACGCGAGCGGGGGTTCCACGTGAGGAGTTAACGAGGAATCGCGACTGTCGCTGTCCCCTCCCCCGCAAGAGGGTCCGCAAGCGGGGAGCAGAAGAAAGCCGCTCGCACGGCCACAAGGATCGATGCGATAATTTTGCCGCAAAGCCTTACCTGGAGACGCGGAGGCCGTCGCCGGCTTCGTTCATCTGCGCCACGGCGCTCGGCTTGCCTGTTGCGGCAGCAGTGGCGCCGGTGAGCTTATTCTCCAGCTTCAGCCGTGCTTCGCGCAACTGACGTGCGAGGTCATGAAACGAGTTTCGCGGCTGGATATGCGCCGGATCGGCGCTGGGCATGGGTCGGCGCAGGCCGAATTTTGCCCCGTGAGCGTCGATCCAATGCCACGCCGCACCGGGCTCGCCCTCAACGCTGGTGATGTCGACGGCGCGGCCATGGCCGTAGCCGCCGGTCGCGTTGCTGCCGCCGTGTTGGGAATTGCCGCCATGGGCCTTGAAACCTGCCGCGAGGCGTTGGCGGTAGTCATCGCGAAACGCGCTCAGGATCGACCATCGGATCCCGCTGGCATCCATGGCGCGGCCCGCGTGATAAAGCTGCTCGCGGAAATCGGGGTCCATGCCGCCTATGACGTAGGCTTTCAGCGACAGGCCCACCCGTTTTGCGGCGGCCGGGTCCTTCCAGGTGAAGTCTCCGGTTGAATCCAACTTGATGGGTTTGCGCTGATAAACCTCCCACAAATACTGGTCGACCGGGTCCGAGAGGCCGGAGTTGGGGCGCCCCAAACTGTCCTTTCCGCGCACGCGGGGGAGGGAAGGGTGGGGCGACTCGATGGCGTTTCCGGGCGGCGCCAACCGCGTCGCTTGTGGGGGGACCTCGATCGAGGGGACCTCATTCGCAGCCGGGGCCGCCATCGCTGCGGCTTGCGGAAAGTCGAGGATCCACCTTTCGGCAAAAGTGATGGGCTCCGGCTGGCTCCCCGGCTCGAAGGCCGCCGCCATCACCATCGGCGGATCGATCTGCGATCCTTCAGTCAGCGGCGGCAGAGGTGCGAGCCGGGAAAACGATGCTTCGCCATCCCCCTCCCCACTCTCCCTCTGTTCGCCGACCCTTCCCTCCCCCGTCAGTGGAGGAGGGCTGGGGAGAGGGAGAGGAGAGTAGCGCCGAGGATAGACGACCCACTCGCTCTGCCTGGGTGTCGGGAACGGGCTCGAAAGCGCCAGCGGCAGCGCCACCACGAAGACCAGGACGCCGCCCACCGCCCCGGCCAGGAGAACGGCCCAGCCGGAAATTCGATCGGCCGAATGGGCAGAGGCTTTCATCTCCAACCGCGTGCTGTCGTCGAAATGCCCAACGATGGTTCCCCGGGAGCTTGCATCGCAGCGGCCGGAACGCCGCAAACGTCGCCGTTAACGTCATAAGGGCTCGGGGTTAGAAGGAGGTTAATCGCTCAGATCACGCCGCCTCTCGCCGGAGAGTTGACGCTTGCAGGTAGGTTGTCGGCCGGCGCGCATCGCCCGGAGGACGTGATCTGTCTTGCCGCTGCCACAGGAAAAGGGCATTGTCCCCACCGGTCGATGGGTCCCAATTACACGCCCGCGCCGGTCGGGGCATCCGCAACGGATGACCGACTCACGACCACAAGGAGGAGAATCACGATGCACAAGACCACGATTGCCGCGCTCGCGGCGAGCACCCTGCTATGCGCCGGCGCCGCCATGGCTCAGCAGCAGGTCGATTGGGACAAAGTCCAGATCAAGACCACCGACCTCGGCAACAAGACCTATATGCTCGAGGGCCAAGGCGGCAACATCACCGTCGCGGTCGGCACGGACGGCATCATCATGGTGGACACCCAGTTCGCGCCGCTGTCAGAAAAGATCAAGGCCGCCATCAAGGCGATCTCGCCGCTGCCGATCAAATACATCATCAACACCCATTTCCACGGCGACCACACCGGCGGAAATGCCAACTTCCAGAAGGACGGCGCAACCGTCATTGCGCAGGATAACATCCGCATCCGCCTGCTCGCCGGCACCACCAACGGCACGACCGGCAACAAGACCCAGCCCGTTTCGGGCGATGCGATCCCGAAGGAGACCTACATCGGCGGCGTTAAGACCATCGAGGTCGGCGGCCGCAAAGCGGAGTTGCACCACGTTTACAACGCCCACACCGACGGCGACACCTGGGTTTATTTCCCGGACGCCAACGTGATCTGCACCGGCGACGTCATGAACAACCGCCACCGCTATCAGCAGGTCGACTTCGCCAATGGTGGCGACATCCGCGGCATGATCCGGGCGACCAACGACTGGCTGAAACTGGCCAACGACAACACCAAGGTCGTGGTCGGCCACGGTCCGCTCGCCAACAAGGCGAGCGTTGCTGAATACAATGCGATGGTGAAGACCGCGCGCGAGCGTGTCGAGAAGCTCGTCAACGAAGGCAAGAGCGAGGCCGAGGTGGTGGCTGCAAAGCCATTGGCCGACCTCGACAAGACCTGGGCCGACAACGATCAGGCTGCCGCCAACTTCGTGAAGCAGGTCTACAATTCGTTCAAGCGGTCGTGACCTTGGCGTATTGAGCGCATCGCGCTGACATAACGCGGATCGCCGGGATGGTCATCCCGGCGATCTCTTTTCGCGACATCGTTCACCGTGGCGCGGGGGGCACCTTGATCGGCGCACAGTTGGTTCGCCCCGTCAGCACGCAATCCTGGTCGGCGCGCAATTGCGCCATGGTATTGGCAAGCCAGATGCCGCAATAAACGATCACACTCAGCACTGCGAAGGCGAGCAGGTTGTTGATCATGCGCTGCCGGTAACTCTCCTCTTCGCGGCGCTGCTCATATTTGCTGAGATCGGCGACCGGCGAGCGGAAGGAGCCGGGCCGGCGCAGGTTGTCGTTGCGGGCGCGCGGAACCCGTGGCCGGAACAAAAGTACGCGGCCTTTCTCCTCGTCCCGCTGGGGCTCTTGCGATTTCATTTGAGTCTCACGGCGGCCCAACCGCGGCCGGTCCGGACAGGTAACACAATAAACATTACCATGTTTCCCAAATTATGGCTGATGCAATTACGTCCATTATGGCGTGGTCGGAACTTTTGTCGCATCGCCAGCCGGAGCCGAGGGCGAAAAAACCTGGCGCGAGGACAGCGAGCGTATCCATGCGGCGTCCGGCGGCGTTGATGGCGCCAATTTCCCGCCCACGTCATGGGTCTGGGCTCGGGACCGGGCCTAGCCTCGGGACAGGCTCCCGGCCAGACCCTCACCTGGGTTCGGCAAAAGACGGCGTTGCGCCCTCCGGCAGCGGCACGTTGAAAACGTTGAGAATCATCGAAACCCCCGTGTAATAGCCAAGAATTCCAGTGAGTTCGACGATGCCCCGGTCGCCCAGGAAGCCTTGAAGGCGCTTGTAGTTGCGTTCGCTGACCCGGCGTCTCTTGTGAAGCTCCTGGACGAAATCGAAGATCGCCCGTTCGTCCTTGGCGGCTTTTTTCGGCGTGCGGCCGGCCTTGATGTCGCGGATCGCCTCCGGCGTCACGCCGGCCTTCTCGGCAATCGGCGCATGGGCATGCCACTCGTACTGCGCACGCCATATCCGCGCGACGCAAAGGATCGCGAATTCCGACAGCCGCGGCTCAAGCGAGGTCTTGAAGCGCAGGAAGGCGCCAAGCTGCTGGACAAGTTCGCCGTATTGCGGCGCATGCATATAGACGCCGAACGGACCGCCAAGCTTGACGCGGTCGCCGCGCGGCCCCGCACGCAGCGATTGGAGCAGTGCGCGCTGTTCGTCGTCGAGCTTGTCTTCGGTCAATAACGGCAGGCGATAATTGAGCGTCTTGGCGGCCATCTGGTCCTCGTTGCGGCATCGGCGCGATGCACCAGGCGGAAACTAAAGCATGATTCGGCGGGGCGGAAAGGGGACTTGTGGCTTGTAGCCTTGTAGCCCGGATGGAGCGAAGCGACATCCGGGATCAGCCGGTCAACATGCGGCATCGCCGGAGAAGCGGCGCTGCGGCCCTCCGATGTCGCTTGGCGCCGTCGGCTACGAGCACGGCGATCCGACGTCTCCTGCGCTCTTCGAATGGCTTGGCTTTTCCCGGATGTCGCTTCGCTCCATCCGGGCTACGCACTATCGATGCAGCTTCTGGGGCTGTCGCCGCGAGTTGGCTGTCGATCACCTCGCCCCCGTTCGACAACGTGAGGCGCAGGTCGCCGCAGTCGGTTCTGATATACACCGGCATCAGGCGCTCCCACAAAGCAGGAGGGGATGCAGCCGGTATTCCGCTCGTAGGCCCGCAGGAGAGCCCGGAGCGCCGTGGATGCCGCGATGAGGTCGGCCCGGGCCTTCGCCGTGACTGCGAAGTTCATGAAGCACTCCCGAAGCGCAGGTGCGACGACGCGCCCGCGCAAGCGCGTCCGTCCTCGCTTGTGTCGGGTTCCCTTCCAGGGTCATATCGGCTCGGCATACGCTTTAATACGACAGTTTGGGGAAACATCCGATGGATCCGCAGCAGGAAGCGGTGCTCAAGAAGATCGCGTGGCGCGTGGTGCCGTTCCTGACGCTCGCCTATGTGATCAACTATCTCGACCGGACCAATATCAGCGTCGCCTCCCTCACCATGAACAAGGATCTGGGGCTGACAGCGACGCAGTACGGCTTCGGCGCCGGAATCCTCTTCCTCGGCTACACGGTATTCGAGATTCCCTCAAACCTCGCGCTGTACAGCGTCGGGGCGCGGCGATGGATTGCGCGAATCATGATCACCTGGGGAGCAGTGTCGGTCGCGACCGCGTGGGTCTCCGGCGCCCATTCCTATTACGCGGCGCGCTTTGCCCTCGGCGTGGCCGAAGCCGGATTCTTCCCGGGCGTCGCGTATTATTTCGCGGCCTGGTTTCCGACGCAATACCGCACGCGCATGCTCGCGTGGTTTCTCCTCGCAATCCCGCTGTCGTCCGTGGTCGGAGGTCCGATTTCGGGACTGCTGCTGGAAATGAATGGCGTGCTCGGCCTTGCGGGGTGGCAATGGCTTTTCATCGTCGAGGGATTGCCGGCGGTCATCCTCGGAATCATGACGCTGTACGTTCTCGCTGACCGCCCCGAGACCGCGCCGTGGCTCAACGACAAGGAGCGGCGGATACTGGCCGAAATGCTCGCTGCGGAGCGCCGCGAGCGGCCGAAGTCCAGCCTCTGGGCGGCGCTTTCTGATATTCGCGTCGTCATGCTCGCGGTGATTCAATTTGGCTTCACGCTCGGTTCCTACGGCATCGGCGTTTTCCTGCCGCAGATCATCAAGGGCTTCGGGCTCTCGAACTTCGCCTCGAGCGTCCTTTCGGCTGTTCCGTATGTCTTCGCTTCGGCCAGCATGCTGTGGTGGTCCTGGCACGTCGATCGCACCGGCAAGAAGATCGGCAATCTCACCATCGCCCTCGTGGTCGGAATGGCCGGCCTCGCCGCCTCGGTAGCAACGGGCAATCTGTTCCTTGGGCTCACGGCGATGACCGTCGGACTCATCGGCATCACCTCGGCGCGCTCAATCTTTTGGCCGATCCCGACCCGTTTCCTGAGCGGCGTCGGCGCCGCTGCCGGGCTGGCCTTCATCAACTCCATCGGCACCGCCGGGGGCTTCGCCGGGCCGTATCTGATGGGGTGGCTGAAGGACTATACCGGTTCGTTCGAGGCGGGCCTCCTCACCATGGCCGGCATCCTGCTGGCCGCCGCCCTGCTCGCGTCTTCGCTCAGGCTGGTGATAAAGGCGGAGTGAGGCAGACCACTAAGGACAGAGGCCAAAGGCCCGGCGAGGATTGACCCAAGGCGCTTACCCTCTCGACCGATCCTTCGGGCCGGCTCTAACGTGCGCGTTTCCGAGCCTGCGGAGGTTAGCTGGCGCCAAAAGGCGCTGAAACCGATTGATACGTGCACTGTTTTCTAATATCGCATATCCGATATTGTTAGGATGGAACACCGAGGGTGTGGTGAAATGTCGGAAAGAGCAACTATTGTTCGCGTTAAGATTGAACAAGGCAAGGCCGGATTGTTCTATGCAACTAGTCCGGACCTGAGAGGATTGCTTGTTGGAAGGCCAGACCTGGAGGCCTTATTCGAGGCCATTCCACAAGTCATTACTGACCTTTACGCGGCCAAAGGCCAAGAGGTAGTGGTGACTATCGCCAAAGACGATGACCCCGAGTTCTACCCTTGGGTAGCAATCCCAGCTGAGGTAGCCCGAAGCTTGGCAGCCCATTAGTGAGGTCTATCGACTCCGAGCCGCGCCGTTAACAATTCGATCGTCTCGGCTCTTTGTTCTGGGGTCATGTTGGTCGGGTCGTCCACGTAGTAGTGCTCGCGAGTGGGTAAATGAACGTAGACCGTCGGCACTTTGGATTTAACGAGGCCAAGCCGACGGACGGCGGCGTAATACTCTTCAAATGTCATCTGAATCTCCCCAGCCCCGCCCGCGGGCCGCGTCAATAGCAAAGGCGGGCCCGTTGTGAAGCCTCGCCTCAAGTCCGAATGAGCCTAACCTCAATCGCCGCGAGTGGCATTTCCTGCTCTAGCAACTTGCAACGAGCCGCGCCGCGGCAGACGACGGGGCGGTTGAATAACCTCCCGCTGTGTGAAATCAATATCTGACTTCTGTCGTCGGTCCTCTGTCATCCGTCATCCGATATGCAAGACCACAACCCCGAGCAAATCGTCGACGCGCGCCTCGCGTGGCCCGAGACCGATTTCCAGGTCCTCCACGAAATCGTTGCCAAGGCGCGGCAGAACCTCAGCCAGAACGATTGGGATTACATTGTCGGCGGGACCGAGACCGAAACCACGCTCCGGCGCAACCGCCTTGCGCTCGATTCCATCGCTTTCCGGCCGCGGGTGCTGCGCGACGTCTCCGAGGTGGATGCGACCGTTACAGTGCTCGGCCGGGAGCTGCGGCTGCCGGTGGTGCTGGCGCCGGTGGGCTCGCTGGAATGCTTCCACGACGGCGCTGCGGCTTCGGTAGTGAGAGCGGCGCACCGGTTCGGGGCGGCCCATATGCTCAGCTCGGTCTGCGAGCCGGGCCTCGAGAAGGTGGCCGAAGCGGCGCCGGAGGCGACGCGGATATTCCAGCTCTACGTGCGCGGCGACGAATCCTGGGTCGACGACCACGTGGCCCGCGCGATCGCCTGCGGGTACCGGGCCTTCTGCATCACAGTCGACACCGCGATCTACAGCCGGCGCGAGCGCGACCTTGCCAAGCGCCATGTGGTGGCGGGCCGCCGGCGCGCGAGCGGCCGCGAATTCCAGGCGGCGGTCGATTGGCGCACCGTGAAACGGATCAAGAGCAAGTTCAATATCCCGCTCGCCCTCAAAGGCATCGCCACCGCCGACGACGCCCGTATCGCGCTCGATCATGGCGTCGACTGGATCTATGTCTCCAATCACGGCGGCCGGCAGCTCGACCACGGCCGCGGCTCCATGGAGGTGTTGCCCGAGATTGTGGAGGCGGCGGCGGGGCGAGCCGGGATTATCGTGGACGGCGGCTTTGCCCGCGGCGCCGACATAGTCAAGGCCATCGCGGCGGGGGCCAATCTGGTGGGGCTCGGCCGCATGCAATGCTACGCTCTTGCGGCCGGCGGCGAGAAGGCGCTCGTGCGCATGCTCGAACTCCTTGAAGATGAAGTGCAGCGCTGTCTCGGCCTGCTCGGCGTGGCGAAATTTGCCGAACTCGACCGCTCATTCCTGCATGCGGCGCCGGCGGTGACAGCGCCCCATGTGCTGAGCGCCTTCCCGCTGCTCAAGATCGACGATTATCGGTATTAGATCGTCGTAATCGCACAGAGGCGTCCCAGACTGGGCGCGCTTCGACAAGCTCGGAGCGAAGCGTGCCCAGCCGCTCCCTCCCCGCAAGCGGGGACGGCAGGGAAGAGGGCACGGCGCGCCCCTTCGGCAGCGTCGGGGGCGCCTTTGCTCACGCGCTCGACAAATCCGTGCGGCATGCGCCGGCCCGGAAGCTTCGCCTCTCTGCATGGCAGTATTGCCGCCGGCCGGTGCAGAAGCCGTGCCGGCCGCCCTTCCATGATTGCCGGGGGCCATTATTTTATTGGCGCACGCGGGTAGAAGCCCGCCGCGGTACGCAAGGAGTTCCGCATGGTCCAAGTCCTTGATCAAGCCCGCAGTCAGGTCCTCGAACCGGAGACGGCACCGGATGCGATCGAGGCCACGCTTAACTACATCGTGGATGACGGCACGAAGATCTTCACCGAGACCGCGGCGCCTGGGGGAACCGACGTGCGCACCGGCGGCAAGCCCGATCCGCGCCGCGTGACGATCCGCAATGGCCGGCGTCACGCCCGCGAATTTACGCTCGATCGCAACGGCTTTCGTTTCATCCGCCACAACACGGCGGTCAGCGACTTCTTCGACGAGGCCGAAGTGCGCAGCACCTACTATGCCGAGATGGAAGCGCTGGTGAAGGCCGAGAGCGGCGCCTTGCGCGTGGTCGTGTTCGATCACACGCTGCGCACGGCCGACGACGCGATGCGCGCCGAGCGCAAGATTCGCGAGGTGGTGCCGCGGGTGCACAACGACTATACGGAATGGTCAGGCCCGCAGCGCGTGCGCGACCTTTTGCCGGAAGAGGCCGGCGAACTGCTGCAGCGCCGCTTCGCCATTGTCCAGGTGTGGCGGCCGATCCGCCATCCGGTCGAAACCTTTCCGCTGGCGATCTGCGATGCGCGCAGCTTGTCGCCCGAGAATTTGGTGGTGTCGGAGCGCCGCTATCCGCACCGGGTCGGCCAAACCTACGCCATCACCTACAACCCGGAGCACCGCTGGTACTGGTTCCCGCGGATGCGGCGCGACGAAGCGCTTGTGTTCAAGGTCTACGATTCGCTGACCGACGGCCGCGCCCGATGGACCGCCCATACTGCGTTCAACGATCCGACCTCGCCGCCTGACGGGCGACCGCGCGAGAGCATCGAAATTCGCACGCTTGCATTTTTCTAAGGCGGAGTTCGATCACCACAATCCGCTGCGCCCTTCAGGTGGGCAAAGGCGCAGCCGAAACCGGCTGTTGCCGATTTCGGCGCTATTGACTGCCGAAGTCGGGCAAGCCCGGTTTCCGTGCGCCGTGCCCACCAGCGCGCGATATTTCAAGGGCGGGTGGGCGCGCGGCGCCTGTCAGCGGGCCGGCCGGAGGCCTGACCGGTCGGCTTTGCCCGCCCTACGAACCTGCCGTTCGTTCAACATGGTCGAACTGCGAAATCGCTCCGCTGCTTCTACTGACCATGCTCTGCGAGGATGCGACGCAGGTATTGGCCGTAGCCGTTCTTGGCCAAGGGTTCTGCCAGCCGCTCGAGTTGCGCCGAGTCGATGAAGCCCATCCGAAACGCGATCTCTTCGGGACAGCAAATCTTCATGCCTTGACGCTGCTCGATGGTTTCCACAAACATCGAGGCCTGCAGAAGCGCATCATGCGTGCCGGTATCGAGCCAGGCGAAGCCGCGCCCGAGAATCTCGACCGCGAGCTTGCCGCGCTCAAGATAGGCTCTGTTGAGGTCGGTGATCTCAAGCTCGCCGCGGGCGGAAGGCTTGAGCCGCGCCGCCAGCCCCGCCGCATCGGGATCATAGAAGTACAAGCCGGTCACCGCATAGTTGGACTTTGCCTTCGCGGGCTTCTCTTCAAGCGATGTGGCCTGCCCATTCGCCGCAAACGTCACCACGCCATAACGCTCGGGGTCGCGAACGTGATAGGCGAAGACGGTTGCGCCCTCGCGGCGTGCGCAAGCCTTTTGAACACGCGACACAAGGTCGTGACCGTAAAAGATGTTATCGCCCAGGATCAGCGCCGAATGGCTCCCGGCCAGGAAATCAGCTCCGATGATGAACGCCTGCGCCAGCCCCTCGGGTTTCGGCTGCACCGCGTACTTCAGGTCCAATCCCCACTGGGCGCCGTCGCCAAGAAGCTGCGCGAAGCGCGGCGTGTCCGAAGGCGTCGATATGACCAGAATCTCTCGTATTCCCGCGAGCATCAGCGTGCAGAGCGGGTAGTAGATCATTGGCTTGTCGTAGACGGGCAGCAGTTGTTTCGAAACCGCGTGGGTGACCGGATAAAGCCGCGTGCCGGTCCCGCCAGCAAGTATGATGCCCTTGCGCGAAACTGGCGCGCTCACCTTGACGGCTCGATCAGCGCTCCGCCGGGAGCGCCGGCGCGGTTGCAAAGTTGTCCGGCAACGGTCCGGTCAGGCTGCCGAGAAACGCCACGATGTCCTGCACCTCCCTGTCGCTCGGCGCGGCGCCAAGCTGGACGCGCGCCATGGCGCGCACTGCCGCCTCAAGCGTGATCACCGAACCGTCATGGAAATAGGGGCCCGTCATGGCGACGTTGCGCAATATCGGCACCTTGAAGAAAAACTTGTCCTCGGGGTTCTTGGTGTCGAGCGCGCGGCCTTCGTCGGTCTCCTGGCTGCCGGTCGCCTTCCAATAGTCCTCGACAACCCCGAACTTCTTGAACTCGCCGCCTCCGACGCCGACGCCGTTATGACATGTGACGCAGCCGGTGTCGATGAAGGCCCGCAAGCCAGCTCGTTCGCTTGCCGAGAGCGCATCTCGTTTGCCCTCAAGGAATTCGTCGAATCGAGAACGGCTCACCAGGGTGCGCTCGTAGGCGCCGATCGCCCGGCCCCAGTTCTCCGGCGTGATCGGATTCGAGGCATCCGGAAATGCCGCCCGGAACAGCGGCTGATAGCCGGCAATCGCCTTCAGTCGCGCCATCGGGACATCGTAGCTCGGATTGCCGTAGCTGGCGGCGCCGAGCAGCGCCTTCGTAGCCTGGTCTTCGACATCCTCACGATTGCCTGTCCAATGCTGTTTGAACTGCAGCGCGGTGTTGAGCACGGTCGGAGCGTTGCGAGCATTGAGTCGGTCATGATTGCCGTGCGATTTCGCCAATGCGTCGCCGCCATAGAGCGCCGGCTGATGGCAGCGCGCGCAGCTCACGGTTCCATCGACCGACATGCGCGGATCGAAGAACAGCGCGCGACCAAGCTCGACAAGCGCCGGAGTTATGGGGCGCTCCGCAGTCGCCATGTCCTTCGGCAGTGGCGCGAACAGGCGGCGCGCATCGCGGAGAAGCGCATCATCCTCAGCGGCGCGGGTTGCACATGCAAGACCCAGGCCTACGCTCAACCCAAGCACGATGGCGCCGCAACCGGACAACGGTCTCATGACATCTCCCGCTTATCTCCAAGGGTGCTGTCGCTTCCGGGCCGTCAATCTACTCGCTCCCGGTTGTTGAGATCAACGACATCCACAATATGGGCCTCGGCAGAGATGTAATTCATGGCGCGGAATTGCGGCGCAGCTTGCAGTCAATCCTGCAGGCCTCGGCGAAGTGACCGGTGGAAGGCGCGATGCGCGATGTTCGCTCCTGCGACGCTCGTCTAAAGCCGAGAAAGATACCGAGCAGAAGCTGCGCAATCCGCGCATAACCCTCCCCATTTGCGCATTTTTAATGGAGCGCGGCCAAGAACCAATGATCCGCGCCTGCAAGGCGTGTCGCCAGCCGCCGCAACGTCGTGTACAATGGCAGCACCGCCTGGGCGGCGCGATATCCGCCCAGCGACCGGTTTGTCAACCCGTGTGGAGAGAACGATCAGGAGGGGACCAGCGATGAGGGCATTGATTTCCATTGCAGTATTAGGCTTGCTGGCTGCGCCGGCGATGGCCGCCGAGCTTCCCGAATGGGCCTATCCGGTTGCGCCGCCCGCCGGGGGGCCGCCGGATAATACGGTAAAGAAGACGCTGCCCGGCAGCACCAGGTCATACACCGCGGCCCAGATCAACGACCGCTTTGGCCCGCCCGACTGGTATCCGGAGGACCATCCGCCGATGCCGGATATCGTGGCCCACGGCAAGAAGCCCAACGCTTTCGCATGCGACCTGTGCCACCTCACCAACGGGCAGGGACATCCGGAGTCTGCCGGCATCTCCGGCCTGCCGGTCGGCTACATCATGCGCCAGATGGCCGAGTTCAAGGCTGGCGTCCGCAAGGGCATGCGCGCGCCGATCATGGTGCAGATCGCCTCGGCGCTGACCGAAGAGGAGACGAAAGCGGCGGCCGAGTATTTTGCGTCGATCAAGTACCCGCAGTTCTACAAGGTGATCGAGACCGACATGGCCCCGAAATCCTATGTGGGCGCCGGCGCCATGCGGTTTGCCGCGAAAGAGGGCGGCACTGAGCCGATCGGCAATCGCATTATCGAGATCCCGGCCGACGAGGAGCGCACCGAAGCGCGCGATCCGCGAGCCCAGCACATCGCCTATGTGCCGACCGGCAGCATCAAGAAGGGCGAGGAGCTTGTCACCACCGGCGGCGGCGGCAAGACGACCCCGTGCGCGATTTGCCACGGCCCCGAATTGAAGGGATTGGGCGAGGTGCCGCCGATCGTCGGGCGTTCGCCTGAATACATCTACCGCCAGCTCAACGATATCAAGATCGGCACCCGCAACGGCGCCTGGGCGCCGCTGATGAAGCCGGTGGTGGCCAAGCTGACCGACGAGGACATGGTCGCGATCGCCGCCTATCTGGTCTCGAAGGCGCCTTGAGGCAGGGGTTGTAGCGGCCCTGTCCGGGGTCCTTATCGACGTGTCTGGGCGACCCTTGGGTCGCCCCGTTTGCGCGTGGGCTCAGTGGACGGCTTTGAAGCGGCCTGATTGCCCTCCGCTGGGAGCGCGCAGCGCGCAGATGGGCGACCACAAGGGTCGCCCCCCACAGGCGTTAGGATAGCCACAACAATAACTGCTTCACTTCATTGGTTCGTCTTGAGCGCCAAAACAACCTGAAGTTGACAAAACCCGGATGGGGCATATAATAATGGGTTCAGTTATCATGGTTATCAGGAGATAAGTAAGAGCACCGGAACAGCCTCAGATTTTCGAAATTCCCTGTTATTTTCCCTGTTCTCAGGGAATTTTGGACCGCCGGTCTTCGGAGGATTGGCGGTGAGAGTGCCGGCGCAGCCGTAAGCGAGATAACGGCGTCATGCCGATAACTGCTTCACGTTCGCCGGTTTGGCGCTGTCGAGAAAAGATTCACTTAATGTTGCTGCCGTCCTTAGGTTAAGCGGTGGCCGAACCACTCGCGACTCCCTCCCCCCCTTGTGGGGGTGGGGGGCGTGGCGTGAGGCACTGAAGTGCCACATCTCACGACCCCCCCACCCCCGACCCCTCCCCACAAGGGGGAAGGGAGGAGTCCGTCGCAACGTTGAGCCTTGACCTGACGCCAATGATGGCCGCCCCTGCGTTTGACGCCGGCGCCGCTCATCCCCAAATCGGGGCTATGTGCGGACGTATCATCCAGGCTTCGGACCCGATCAGGCTGGCAATCCTCGATGGTCTTGATGTGCGCGGCCATCGGCTAGACAATTTTCCGCGGCGCTACAATGGCGCTCCCAGTCAGGAGATTCTCGTTATTCGCGAGAACCGCAAGACCGGCGAAAGGACCCTGGAGCCATTGTGCTGGGGCCTAATTCCCTATTGGTGCCGCGACAAGAAAGGCGGCCGGCGCCCCATCAATGCAATGGCCGAAACCGTTCACGACAAGCCGATGTTCCGCGATGCTTATGCCCGCAGACGTTGCATCGTGCCGGTCGACGGCTTTTTCGAATGGAAAGCCATCAAGGGAACGAAGGCAAAGCAACCCTTCGTCATCGCGATGAAAGACGGCTCGCCTTTTGGGCTCGCCGGCGTGTGGGAGAACTGGAAAAATCCCGCAGGCGAATGGGTGCGCACCTTCGCGATCATCGTTACCGACGCGAACGAACTGGTCGGCCAGATCCATGACCGCATGCCGGTCATATTGCATCGGGTGGACTACGAGCGATGGTTAAGCGCTGAGCCCGATCCGCGCGACCTGCTTCGGCCGTTCGGGTCCGAAGCCTTGCGGATGTGGCCGGTGTCGACGCGGGTCAACAAGCCGGAAAACGATGACCCCTCCGTCCTTGATGAGGTTGCTGCGGAGGCGAAGCAAACCGCCTGAGCAACCGTCTTATGTGGCAGGCGCTGGATGCATGCGATCAGTCTCGCTGCCGCCCTGTTGTTCGCCGTGCCGGCCTATGCGGCGGAAGTCGTACAATCTGAAATTGACGTGATCGACGGCGGCACTATCCGCGTCCATGGCGAAACGATCCACATCGTCGGCATTGACGCGCCGAAGCTCGGGCAAGCGGCGCATTGCGGAGTCGAGCGAATGCTTGCAGCGCGGGCAACGTCGCGGCTGCGCCAGATCATCCGCAGCGGAGAGCGGATTGAAGTGGACAGAGTTGCGTGTTCATGTCGTCCGGGAATGGATGGCGCGGCCGACTGTGCCGGTCTGCGAAACTGCGGAGAGTTGAAGGTCGACGGCGTGGACGCAGGCGACATGCTCATTGCTGAAAATCTGGCGCATCCATATGCCTGCGGCCCGCGCGGGTGCCCCCGGCGCAAGCCGTGGCGCCCGTTCGAAACGCAATGACCGCGCTTGTCAAGCAAGCTGGAGATCTGAATTTGCGTAGGCAGGCCGCCGTCGGCGAGTTCGGAGCGAAGCATGGGCGCCGCCCCCTGCCCCCTTATCCGCTTGCGGCGGAGACACGATTGATCGACCCGCCATCTTCGCTATGATAGCGCTATTCCCATCGGAATATAGCTCAAGGCAGGAGGCGAACATTGATGAGCATAAACAGACGGCGTTCATTCGGCCTGCTGTTTGGAGCCGTGGTTGCGCTCGGCGCAGGCGCCGGACCTGCACTCGCGCAAGCCAAGGAGCCGCTGGTGTTTGCCGCGGCAAGCATGAAGACTGCGCTTGACGAAGTTGCGGCGCAGTGGCAGCGGGAGAGCGGCAAGAAGGTTGTGATCTCTTATGCAGCGAGCAACACGCTCATCAAGCAAATCGAGCAAGGCGCGCCAGCGGACATTTTCATCTCCGCCGATCTGGACTGGATGGACTACGGCGAGCAGAAGAATCTGATCAACGTGGAAACGCGCGCCAATTTGCTGAGCAACCGGATTGTCATCGTCGCTCCCAAAGACGCCACGGCGAAGCTCAATATCGCGCCAGGGTTTGACCTCGCGTCGGCCTTGAAAGGCGGGCGGCTTGCCATGGCCAACGTGAATTCCGTGCCCGCCGGGAAATACGGCAAGGCTGCCTTGGAGAAGCTCGGCGCCTGGGACGGCGTCAAGGACAAGATTGCTCAGGCCGAAAATGTACGCGCCGCTCTCGCATTGGTGTCGCTCCGCGAATCCCCGCTCGGCATCGTGTATCAGACGGATGCCGCATCGGATCCCTCGGTCAAGATTGTCGCGACATTCCCCGAGGACTCGCATCCGCCGATCGTATATCCGATTGCGCTGACCAAAACCTCCACGAATCCTGACGCGCGAGCTTTTCTGAGCTATATCCGCTCCGCAGCCGCAAGGCCGGCATTCGAGCGTCAGGGCTTTACCGTCCTCGGTCCCGCCGGCCAGCGATCGTGAAAAGTCCGCATGTGAGAGCAGATTTCGATATGGCTGAATTACAAGCGTGGCGGCGTCCCCCTTCGCCTCTTCCCGCACGGAGAAGCAAAGGGCGCTCGCTCAACGTCACCGGGCAGTACGCTAAGAGCGGCGATTGAGCGGATCGCCATGGAGGGATGGCTCCATCTTTCGCCAGAGGAATGGACCGCCGTTCGCCTTAGCGTGCGGGTCGCAACGGTGGCGATGCTGGCGAGCCTGCCGATCGGGGTTGCCGTCGCTTATCTGCTGGGGCGTTACAAGTTTCCCGGCAAATCCATCGTCGACGGGATCGTGTTGCTGCCCCTCATCCTGCCGCCGGTTGTAACCGGATATCTGCTGTTGTTGACCTTTGGCCGGCGTGGGCCAGTCGGTTCGTTTCTGGCCGAGCAATTCGGAATTGTCTTCTCGTTCCGTTGGACCGGCGCGGCCCTCGCATGCGCCGTCATGGGCTTTCCTCTGATGGTGCGCGCGATTCGGCTCTCGATCGAAGCCGTCGATCGCCGGCTGGAAGAGGCTGCCGGCACGCTTGGCGCCAATCCACTCTGGGTTTTCGTCTTCGTCACATTGCCGCTGATTGCGCCCGGAATTATCGCCGGCATGATCTTATGCTTCGCCAAAGCCATGGGCGAGTTTGGCGCGACCATCACCTTTGTTTCAAACATTCCCGGCGAGACGCAGACGCTGCCTTCGGCGATCTACACGTTTACTCAGGTCCCGGGCGGAGAAGCCGGCGCGCTGCGTCTGACCCTGGTGTCAATCGCAATCTCCATGGCGGCCCTCATGGTATCCGAGCTGATGGCGCGATGGGTCGGCCGCAAGATCTGGACCGAATGACGATCGAGGTCGATGTCGCCCACCGGCTGGGCGCCTTCACGCTGGAGGTGCGCTTCACTTCGCAAGGGCGGCTGACCGCGTTCTTCGGGCCATCCGGCTCGGGAAAAACCTCGCTCGTCAACGTCATCGGCGGCCTCATTCGTCCCGATCGGGGGCGTATCGCGGTGGACGCAACGACGCTCACCGACACCGCATCCGGCATTTTTGTCCCCATGCACCGCCGCCGCATCGGATATGTGTTCCAGGAGGGCCGGCTTTTCCCCCACCTGACGGTTCGCCAGAACCTCATGTTCGGGCGCTGGTTCACGCCCCCGCAGGAGCGCAAGGTCGAACTCGAAACGGTGCTTGATCTCCTCGGCATCGGCCACCTTCTGCACCGCCGGCCGGGCGGATTATCCGGCGGCGAGAAGCAGCGGGTGGCGATCGGCCGGGCGCTTCTTGCCTCGCCTCGCCTTTTGCTGATGGATGAGCCCCTTGCGGCGCTGGACGAAGAGCGGAAGGCCGAAATTCTGCCGTTCATAGAACGGCTGCGGGATGAGGCCAACATTCCGATCATATACGTGTCTCATTCTCTTGCGGAGGTGAGCCGCCTCGCGAATTCGGTCGTGGTGCTTCACAATGGCCGTGTCGCCGCCGCCGGCGATCCGGCCGAGGTGCTGAGCCGAAGCGAACTCGTCCCGCAGGACGCCGTGGAGGAAGCCGGCGCAGTGATCGAAGCGCGGATATCGCAACACGATATCGAATTCGGTCTGACCATGCTGCAATCCAATGCCGGGCTGCTGCGCGCGCCTTACCTCGACCTGCCGGCAGGCACGATCGTCCGCGTGCGCATCCGGGCGCGAGACGTGATGGTCGCCAATGCTCCGCCGCTTGGACTGAGCGCACTAAACGTGCTTGCCGGAAAAGTCATCGAACTGCGAACGAGCGGAGAGAGCGTGGCCGAGGTCGCAATCGACTGCAATGGCGTGAAGCTCTGGGCGCGGCTTACCAGAAAGTCAGTCGAGACTCTCGGACTTAAGCCTGAGCTGCCGGTGTTCGCCATTCTCAAGAGCGTCGCACTGGACAAGGGCACACTCGGAAAATCGCCGTTGTCAGAAAATCTCCGCGGCGCCGACCTTGGCGTGCGGCTGCAAGACGAGGGTCTGGCTCGACGTCTCGTCCAAGGAAATGGCGGTTTGCCATGACGCATAACGTTGGAGGCCGCAGCCGGATTGAGCGCAGCGAAATCATATCCGGAAGCGACTTATCATATCGCAATGCCGTCCCCGGGCTTCGCCGGCGGTCAACCCGGGCTGCATGCCGTCACCTTAGAATCCGAGCGCGGCCAGTCTCGCTCTTGCTTCGGGATGGCCGAGCTCGCTCGCGCGCATGTACCATTGCCTCGCGCGCTCCTTGTTGCCCATGAGGCCGACCGCGCCAAGAGACCACAGCCGGTTGGGATCATATGTCGCCCCAAGCGCCAATGCGGCCGCGGCGCTGCCGAGCTCCGCCGCACGCTGGTAGATCGTCCGCGCCCCGATGATGTCGCCTTTGTCGAGCAATCGGCTGGCTCGCGCCAGAAGATCCTTTGCGGTGGCCTCGTCGATCTTCGGGCTTGCGGGCAATCGGTTCGCCGGCGGAGGCGCCGCGAGCCACGCCTTGGTTTGGGCCGCCATCAAGCCGTTGGTGCGCCGCAACGCCAGGGTGATCTCGAATACCGAGGTCGACCATTCGGGCAAGGCGATTTCGAGCAGGTTCGCTGAACCGGGCGACAGGAACCATGTGTCAGAACTCATCTGGATCGCGCCGGACAAAATCGTTCCGGCCGGAGCGCCGGAGAGCGTGAGAATGAACGGCTCGTTTGCGGCTTCTTTCGGCGAAATCTGCAAAGCCAACAAAGCGGGTTTCCGGGGTTCGAGCAGCAGCGGCTGATCGGGTGAACCGATCGGCTGCAAGCTGATCTCTTGCAATGCGACCTTCGCCGGCGCCGCTTCGCTTTGGATCCGGGCCGCCGGTTGGCCATACGCGGAGGCCGGCATCGCTTCACGCGGGTCGATGTTGGACCGCTCCTGCCTCACGACCCCGAGCGTGATGATGACCGCGAGAATCGACGCGACCATCGTATTGAGAGCTGTCGCCATCACAAACAGCCACGGGCTGACGCTGCGAGCACGGCTGCGGGCTCGCGCAAGCGCGGGACCTTCACCGGAATCGGCTGGAGGGTCTTGCTCATCCGGGTGCGGCGGCGGCGGCGGCGGGTCCAGCGGTGCGCGCGGCGACGAGTATGGAAATGGGCTTGGCCTTTCTCGCTCTGCGAAATGCTCCCCCACGTCCCCTGCCTGGAACTTTTCTGCCGAAAGACTCATCAGTCACTCTCTTGCTTCACGCCGGCCAAGCCAGCGGGTGGGATCAAAACGCAGGGGTAAATCTTTCGAGACATCGTCAGTTAGCGTGCGCCGGTCGCGCTGCGCGTCCATTTCAGATATTCCTCGAATAATTGTTTTCGCGCCTCCGGCGAGCGCGTCGCCGACCCCTCGGGGCTGCTAATCCGCAGGAAGTTGTCGAAATCCCTTTGCACGGAAGCTGTTTGCTCTCGCAAGGTTCTGTCGACCCACTCCTTTGCTTCGGGAAAGCGCGGCCATTTTGTAAGAGTGGCGGCCAAATTGACTTCACTCCACTTCGGATGCCAGCGCGGGCCGGCGAGCTCGGAAAGCGCGCCGAAGAATGCCGGAACGAATCTCGATATTCTTTGATAGGACTCCTCGGACTTGGCCACATTGTTAGCGACGAGCACCGCGGCGACGGATACCGTGTCGACCGTCTGTTGCTCGGGAATCAGGGCTGGATAATCATCCGCCCCAAAGCTGCTCGGCGAATAGCCGTCTGCTAAGCTATGAGCTGACGGCAAGGCCAGCAAATGCAGGGTTCCGTCACGCGGGAGCTCCTCGACAAAGCGCAGGGGTTTGCCGCCCACCAGCACGATGGCAGCGAGCGCGCCCGACCGGACGTCGTCAATCGCGTCAGCCGCCGCAGCCTCAACGACCTCGGCGTCGACGTGGAGACGTCGAAGCAAATCGCGCACGGTGAACTCCGCATTGCCATCCTGCGGAGGGACGGCGACCTTCTTGCCGCTCAGGTCATCAATTGAAAGGACGTTGGAGCCGGCCAGAATATGAACCTCTTCACCGTAGAGCTGCGTGATGTAGGTGAGCCGATCTTGCAACCCTGGCCCGAAGGACGCTGCGGCGTCGGCGTAGTAGAGTACATTTTCGGACACGAGGGCCAAATCGATCCCGCGAAGAAGCAGAAGATCTCGCAGGCTTTCCATCCCTCCAGGGGCGTCAACGGCAATCAGGCGAAGATCGGCGCTCCGGCTGAGTGCAGCCGCCATGTCATGCGCCAGACTGAAATATGTGGTGCCGGGGTATCCGCCCAGAATCAGCAACGTTCCCTCGTTGTGCTTCTTTTGCAGCGCCTGTTGCTGCTTCTGCTGCGGCGAGTGCGGCCCAGCGGGCTCAGGGCGGCGCGATGCGCGAGACTTAAGCGCACGAGGCGGCGGCGCGGCTGCCGGTTGCCATTCTACAAAGCGGGCGCCGATATATCCGCCCGGAGCTGGCAGCGTCCCCTCGTTGTGCTTGTCTTGTGGCGACTGTTGTGGTTGCGGCGCCTGTTGCCGGGTCCATACGGAGCGCTGCGGCTCACGATATAATATCTGAGCAAGCGCGGCTTGCTTTTCCAGGAAGAAGATCAGGGGCAGCAGAAGGATTGCAGCTAGAACGAAGACGACTGGTCTAGGTCGCGAAGGAAAAGCGCCGGCCGCAATGTATCGCGCCGACTGTAAACTCTTTTCTCCATAAATCGGCGACGACATAAGGGCCTCCTCGGGCTACCATCGGTCGCCTTTCCCCTCCTCTCAACTCTTCGCCACAAGTATTCAATTTCATTTCCCGTAGTTGTCGGTCGCGCCACCGTCCGACTTGTTCCTTCCTTTTTCTAAGCATATACCCGAATAAGGCGAAAATTCAACGTTTGCTATTGCGGACGTTTACGTCCACCGATGCGGAGAAGAAAGATGGTAGTTTCCTACCAGTCCGTTCTTGTGCTGTTGTCAGTCGGGGTCGCCATCATCGGATCATTTACATCGCTTGCCATGACTTCCGGGTCGCACGATCTCCGCGACAACAACTCCTGGGAGGCGGGCTTTTCTCTGGCGAACGGCGGCCTGATCATGGGGACAACGATCTGGTCAATGCATTTCACGGCTATGATGGCCGTCCAGTTTCCGGTGCTTATCAACTACAATATCGTTGAAACGATCTTGTCGATCGTCATCGCGATATGCGTGACAGCGATAGGACTTTTTATCGTCAGTAACCGCCGGCTGGGCGCTTTCAGCATTCCTGGCGCCGGCGTCTTGATGGGGCTCGGAATTGCCAGCATGCACTATCTCGGCATGAGTGCGATCCGCGGGTGCGGCCTCGCCTATGACCGGACTCTGGTCGCGGCATCGATTGCGATCGCGATCGCAGCATCGATGGCTGCGCTCTGGTTTGTGTTCTACAAGCGGAGCTTCGTGACGACTCTGGCAGGCGGCGTCGTGCAAGGACTCGCAATCGCCTCTATGCACTACACCGCAATGGCCGCGACCTATTTCGTCCCGCTAAACGCGCCTGCCGGTCTGACCACACCGTTGTTTGGTCAGGACTTGCTTGCATTCATGATCGCGGGCGCCATGCTGGTGGTGTGCACCGGGAACCTCGCATTGCTTGGGTTCATGTCCTTCCAGCAAAAAAGATTGGTGTAGGCCGTTTTGCCGATAAGTTGAGCGGGTGCGTGTCGCCTCTCCTCCGCGGGGACCCGCAGGGTGAAGCGCGACGCAGCAAGGATGGGCGAAAACGCCTGCGCGCGCCCGCATTGGATGGTCGGCCGATCGCGCCTCTGAGCTCGTCGAAGAGCGCCCGCCAGCGCACATGAGGGCAGCGCCGCGGCGTCTCTTCGACAAGCTCAGGCCCGTGCGACGGATTGAGCGGCAGCGAAGCCCCTCACCCTCAGTGCCCTCCACGCTTGCTGGAGAGGCTAGGGAGGGGGCAAAGCCGATGGTGGGTTTCGCTGCGCTCAACCCACCCTACTGATCAACACGAGCTACTGAGCCCGCGCCAGCGCGCCGGGCGGCGCCTCATTGCGGATCACCACGCCGCCCTTCATGACGAACTTCACGCGCTCCATCTCGGTGACATCCGCCAGTGGATTTCCGGACACGGCGATGATGTCGGCGAACTTGCCGCGGTCGATGCTGCCGATCTGGTTTGCCCAGTCATAGTTAAGCATCTTCGCGGCCGGCATGTAGGCGGTCTGCAGGGCCTGGGCCGGCGACATGCCCCACCTGGCATAGTAGGCAAACTGGTTGGCCTGCTTGCCATGAGGAATCGCCGGCGAGGTGGCGCCGCTGCCGAACACGATGGTCACGCCAGCCGCGACCGCCTTCCGCACAGCCTGCTCCAGAAGCTTCAGCCGCGAGTTGCGGCCGCCGGTGTCGCGAAGATCGCCTGGCTCAAGGGCAATCAGATCATCGACGGTCGGCACATAGTAGAGCTTCTTTTCCAGGATGGTCTCGATGCCCTTGTCATCGAGTTCAAGCAGGTGGTTCGGCGCATCGACCCCTGCATTGATGCAGCTGTACATGCCCTCCCCGCCATAGGTATGACAGGCAACCTTGAGGCCCAGCCGGTGGGCTTCGTCGACAATCGCCTCAACTTCCTCGTAGGTCAGCGACGGGCTGTTGACGAGCGTTGCGTCCGGCTTCCACATGTGGACAGGGCCAACGAAGTCCTGCGTGGTGTAGATCTTGATCCAATCGACGCCATGCAGCTTTGCCTCGCGCACCGCGGCGCGCGCGAGCCAGGGGGAATTGACGTTCTTCTTCTCGGTGAACGAGTCGAGGAACCGCACGGATTCGGAATCCGGGTAGTAATTGGTGGCGCGTTGATTGAGCGACTGGCCGACCACCTGCATGCGCGGCCCCTGCACCAGGCCGGAGTTGATGGCGTCGCGCAGGTCCACGGTGTTGAAGCCGCCCCGCGAATCCATATCGAGCACCGTGGTGAAGCCGGCCTGAAGATCGATCTGTGCGTTGGCAAGCGCAATCAGGGCGCGCTGCGTCGGCGTCGCGCCGCCCGTCACCACATGAACGTGAGCGTCGATCATGCCTGGCATGACGGTGGCCGACGAGAGATCGATCACGCGCGCACCGGCCGGGATGTCAACGGACGATCCGACATTGGCAATGCGATCGCCCTTGATGAGGATGATCTGGTTGTTGAGGATCGCTCCGGATTTGGATTCGAACATGCGGCCGGCGCGGATCGCGATCACCTGGTCAGCCGGGGCGAGATGCTTTCCCAATGCCGGGTTCCGCGCGGCCCCGCCTTCCTGCGATAGCGCGGGATCCGCCGTCGCGCCGATCGCAGCGGCGATGGAAACAGCGGCCAGAGTGCTTTGCCAACGCATGGAGTCCTCCCTTGTGGCAGTTTGCGGCGTAATGGCTTGGTCTTCAGACAGTGTAAGGTGTAGCCCGGATTGAGCGTCAGCGAAATCCGGGAGCCCCCGATCCACGCGGCCACGTTCGCCTCTCGCGCAGAATTCAAAGCCGCGCCGCAGGGATCGGCCACGACGGGTCTCGCTACCCTCAACCCATCCTACTGCCGCATCACTTCCGCGTCTGCTTGAAATAGCGCAGGTCCGGCGGCGGCTGATCCTTGCGGGTCGGCATCAGCAGGCCGTCGCCGCCGCGGTAATAGGTCTCCTCCCCGATCCGGATCAGCTCGTTGTCCCCGGCGCAGTTATATTCGAGCCATTCGGGATGCTCGTTCGGGACGCGGCGGTAGGTCTTCGACACCGACCAGGGGCGCGTGTAGGCGTGGTCGATCAGGGTGATATCGTTGCGGAGCGTATCTGGCTTGTTCCAATCGAAGACAAAGCGCTCCTTGACGATCGACTGATTGTCGGAGTGGACCGGCATGCCGGCGGGGTCAAGCGAGCGCGGGCCCTTGAAGTGGCGGGTCTCGACCTCAAGCACGTTGAAGCGTCCGTCGCCGGTCTCGTCGATCCATTTGCCGATCGAATAGCCGAGGAAACTCGGCTCGACGTCCTTCGGCCAGTCGCGGCCGTCGGTATAGATGCGGCGGTGGGAATCATGGACGTGATCGATCCGGATATAGGTGATCTCCGGCAGCACGATGAATTCCGCAGGCTGAAACAGCGTCATCATGCCCGGCATGCCGGGCGGCAGACAGTCGGCGCCGGGTTTCCAGTTGCCCTGGCCGCCCTTGGCCTGGTCGGCAAGGCTCGCTTCCAGCACTGCCTGGTATTCCGCAGTCAGCGGCGCCTGTTGCCCGCGTCCCCACGGCTTGGTCGGATCGAACGCCGGCTGGCCGCCGACGCCCGGAATGCGCACGCCGACCCACTGGCCCCACAGGTCGGGATATTTCGCATCGTCGAAAGCCAGCGCCACGGATGAGGTCGCGAGCAGCGTCAGTCCGATCACAGCAAGGGCGTTGCAACAGCGCATGGCGTCTCCCCTTTGTTATCGATTACGGCGACGATATCGCAATCGTTGAGGGGGCGGAAGGTGTGGGAGGACGGATGCGGCCTGGTCATGCCGGGTTGCCACCGAAGGCGGCGAGCCCGGAATCCGCCGCCCCGGGGCCGGTGGTTATGGATTCCGGGCTCGCCGCTTTGCGGCGCCCCGGAATGACCAGCCAAGGTGATTTTGAACTTCGAAATCGCTCAGCCACGCCTCGGTCACCCGCGCTCCCCAACCAACGCGAACCATTCCTCCTCCGTCAGCACGTTGACCCCCGCCTCCCGCGCCTTGTCGAGCTTTGAGCCGGCGCCGGGACCGGCCACGACGTAATCAGTCTTCCTCGACACCGAGCCGGCCACCTTGGCGCCGAGCCGTTCGGCCATCGCCTTCGCCTCGTCGCGCGTCATCTTTTCGAGCGCCCCCGTGAACACCACGGTCTTGCCTGCGACCGGGGACTCCCTCGCCGGCTTCTCGGCGTCGAGGATGCGCACCTCGGCGGCGAGCCGTTCGATGCGCCTCACATTGTGCGCCTCGCTGAAATAGTCCCGAAGGCTCTCGATCACCGTATCGCCGATCTGATCGAGCGCATCCATTTCCTCCTTCGCCTCCTCGTCGCCCTTGGCGAGCTTCCGGCAAGCCTCATGGAACGCCGCCCAGGCGCCGTAGCCGCGCGCCAGCGCGGTCGCCGTGGTCTCGCCCACATGCCGGATGCCGAGCGCATAGATGAACCGCTCCAACGGAATCTCGCGCCGCGCCGCGATGGCGGCGAACAGGTTGCGCACCGAGACCTCGCCGAATCCCTCCACCTCCTGGAGACGGATGTGCTTGTTGCGCGCCTCCAGCGTGAAAATATCGGCCGGCTCCTTGACCCACCCCCGCTGGTAGAAGAGCTCGATCTGCTTCTCGCCCAACCCATCGATGTCGAACGCGCGCCGGGAGACGAAGTGCTTGAGATGCTCCACCGCCTGAAACGGACATGCGAACTCGCCGCTGCAGCGGGCCACCGCGCCTTCCTCTCCGGTTGCGGTCTTGTCGCGCACCACCTCCGTGTGCAGATGGCAGGGACACCTGGTCGGAAAACGGTAAGCGTGCGCGCCGCGCGGGCGCTCCTCCACCACGCCGAGCACCTGCGGGATCACATCGCCGGCGCGTTGAATGCGAACCGTATCGCCGATGCGAACGCCCAGCCGGGCAATCTCGTCGGCGTTGTGCAAGGTCGCGTTCTGAACCACCACGCCGCCCACGGTCACCGGCTCAAGCTTGGCGACCGGCGTGAGCGCCCCGGTGCGGCCGACTTGAATCTCGATGTCCTTGACGATGGTCATCGCCTTTTCAGCCGGGAACTTGTGCGCGATCGCCCAGCGCGGATTGCGCGACACGAAACCGAGGCGCCGCTGCCAGTCGAGACGGTCGACCTTGTAGACCACGCCGTCAATGTCGTAGTCGAGGGTGGCGCGCTCCGCTTCGATCTTGCGGTGAAATTCGAGAAGTTCATCGACGGAGCGGCACATCTTCGTCAGCGGATTTGTCTTAAAGCCGCTGGAGCGGAACCAATGAGCCATGCCGGATTGGGTGTCGGCCGGCATCCTGCTCATCTCGCCCCACGCATAGGCAAAGAAGCCGAGCGGCCGCGAGGCGGTGATCAGCGGGTCCTTCTGCCGCAAGGAGCCGGCCGCAGAGTTGCGCGGATTAGCAAACACCTGTCCGCCGGTTTCCGCCTGGCGCTTGTTGAGCGCTAGAAAGGCCTGTTTCGACATATAGACTTCGCCGCGAACCTCGCATATTTCCGGCACGCCTTTCCCTGCGATCCGGTGCGGGATGTCCTTTAAGGTTTTCAGGTTGGCGGTCACGTCCTCGCCCACGCTGCCATCGCCGCGCGTCGCGCCGGTGACAAGCTCGCCGACTTCGTAACGCAGCGAGATCGACAGGCCGTCGATTTTCGGTTCGGCGCTGAAGACGATCTCCTCGTCCTCGGGCAGGCGCAGGAAACGGCGAATCCGGCCGATGAAATCACGTACGTCCGCGTCCGAGAACGCGTTGTCGAGGGACAGCATCGGCACGGCGTGATGCACCTTGGCGAACTTTGCGGCCGGCGCAGCGCCGACCCGGCGGCTCGGCGAGTCGGGGCGGACGAGATGCGGATACCTTGCCTCGATCGCGGCATTGCGCTGCCGCAGAGCATCATATTCGGCGTCCGAAATGGTGGGCGCGTCTTCCTGGTAGTAGCGCTTGTCGTGCGCGGCAATCTCGGCCGCGAGCCGCTTCAGCTCGGCCTTGGCCTGCCTTTCGTCGAGCGCCTCGGGGGCGATATGGGAGAGATCTTTCGATGGCATCGTAACTGTCACTTGTCTTCGGCTCTAGCGCCCTAACGCATCGTCGTCATTCCGGGGCGCCGCGCAAGCTGCGAGCCCGGAGTCCATAACCATGAGCCGAGGGTTATGGGTTCCGGGCTCGCCACCTTCGGCGGCGACCCGGAATGACACCGGTGAAGCGGCCCTTGTCTATCCCGCCCCTTCTGCGTAGCCTGTCACGGCAATCACAAGGCTCAAGGAGCGGCCGTTCCATGAAGGCATTATCCCACCTCAAATACGTGATACCGGTTTTGGCGGTGACGCTGGCGCCGTTGCCGGCTGCGGCGAGCGCCGTCCGCATTTACGTTACGAACAGCGCCGGCGACAGTGTTCATGTCATCGACCCCGCCACCAACAAGGTGGTCCAGGAGATCAAGAACGTTGTCGGCGCCCACGGCGTCAACTTCTCCCCCGATGGCGCGCGGGTGTACATCAGCAACGAGGAGACAAGTACGCTCGACGTTTACGACCGCAAGACGGCCAAGCTCATCAAGAAGGTGGAACTCAGCGGCCATCCCAACAACATTGCGGTAACTAAGAACGGCGACCGCATCGTGGTCGCGATCGCGCGCGGCAAGGGCGGGCTCGACGTCGTCGACGCCAACACGCTGTCTCTGAAAAAGACGATCTCGACCAATGGCGGACGGCTGCACAATGTTTATGTAACGCCGGACGGAAAATATGTGATCGGCGGGTCGATTCCGTCCAAGAAGCTTTATGTCTTCGATCTTGCGACGGAGGAACTCGCCTGGGATCTGCAGATGGATCTGGGCGTCCGCCCGATGGCGATCGAGACCAACCCGGACGGCTCGACCAAGCGCATCTTTATACAGATGTCCAACCTCAACGGTTTCTCGGTGGTGGACTTTGCCGAGCGCAAGGAGGTCACCAAAGTTCCGCTGCCGGAGCCGCCGCAAGAATTCGATCACGGCGGCTACCGCACCAACGAACCCTCCCACGGCATCGGCGTCGCGCCCGACAACAAGACGCTGTGGGTGACCAGCATCCCGAACAACGCGGTTTACGTCTATTCGCTCGATACTTTGAAGATGATCGGCAGCGTCGAATTGCCGAGCATCAAGGTGGCTGGGAACCCGATGCCGATCTCGGCGGTGGCTAACTGGACCACGTTCACGCCTGACGGCAAGTATCTCTACATCTCCAACGCCGGACAGCGCTCGGTGTCGGTGATCGACGTTCCCAACATGAAGTTGGTCAAGGCCATTCCGGTCGGCGAAGTGCCGAAGCGCATCAACACGATGGTGATCCCGGATGACGGGCACGCCGCCACGGACAAGACCGGCAAGCGGGCGTCGCTGCATTGAGAAAGGCTGCATCGAAAGAGACGGGGAGGGGGCGTCCGCCCGCTCCCCTGCTGAAGGCCGTAGCGTTCCCGGCGGGTTGAGCGGCGCCAAATCCACGCGGCTTTCATTGAGGAGCTGCCCGAAGCCAAGTCGGGCGCGCACTACTGCGTATGGCGCACGACCAGCACCGAGCAATTGGCATACCGCACCACGTGGCCGGCATTGGAGCCGAGAAAATAGCTCTTCATTGCCGGGCGGTGCGAGCTCATGACGATCAGGTCGGCGTGAATCGACTCCTCTAGCACCTCGTGATAGATGCCGCCCTCGCGAACCGTGGTGCTGATCTGGCCTGCATTGAGGCCGCTTTCCTTGGCGATGATGGTCAGCGCCTCCTCGGCCGACTGGCGCTGCCGTGCCTCGAAGTCGGACGGCAGGTATTTGGCGAGCATCGCCGGAGTTGTCGGCAGCACGTTGAGGAGCCGGACTGCCCCGCCTGATGCGCGGGCAAGCGCGACCGCAGTCTCAATCGCGGATTTAGCGAGGTCGGTGTCGGCGAGATCGACCGGCACCAGGATTTTCCTGAACATCGTGCGCCCCCTAGTAAACTGATTCGGTGAAGCCTACCATATGCGCCGTCCACAATGCGGTGAGTCATTTCCAGGCGCCGCTCTGCATTGGCTGCCGCTGAGCCGCCCATATGCATCCCTGATGCCGGTCACGGGTAACCCCCCGGGCCGGCGCCAGCGAGCCCCACTCCATAACCCTCGCCCGGCGGTCATGGGTTCCGAACTAATGCTACTGCGTCAGAAGTTGCTCCGGGACGCCGCGAAGCGGCGAGCCCGGAACCCGTAACCGCGGCGCTCAGGTATGGATTCCTGGCTCGCGTGCTGCGCACGCGCCCCGGAATGACGTTCTCGAAATCTTCTGACGCAGTAGCACTAAGGCTCTTTCCGCGAATTAATCGCTTCAATTATTGCGCGGATGCGGAGCGACCCTCCCTCCAAGCGGGGAGGGGACCCGCGAATGCAGGCAGGGCATCACGCGCGGGCACCGCCCTCACCTCTCCCCGCTTGCGGGCTCCTTCGACAAGCTCGGGAGGCCGGCATTTTGCGCGCTCGTCGCGCAATTCCGGGCGGGCCGCCCCCTACAGCGGCACTTCAATGGTGCAAACCAGGCCGTCGGCGCGAAAGTCCCGGCGGACGGTCGCGTTCGGAATCGCGTTTTCGATGAGCGCACTGCCGAAGCCGGGCGGCGCCGCCTCCTGTGTGGACGCAGCGCCGCGTTCCTCCCACGTGAAGTTAAGGACGCGCTTCCCGTCCTTCGATTTCACGCTCCAATTCATTGAGATTGTCCCGCCGTCCTGCGAGAGAGAGCCATACTTTGCCGCGTTGGTCGCAAGCTCATGCAAAACCAGGCCAAAGGGCGTGGCGATGTCGATAGGCAAGACGAGCGGCTCCCCTGCCACGCAGTAGCGAGGGGCATCTTCACGCGAAAAAGGCGCGAGCTGCTTGTGAATCAGCTCCGCGAACTCGGCGCCCTCCCAGTTCGCATCGCTTAAGAGACCGTGTGCGCTTCCCAGCGCCTGGAGCCGGCCATTAAAGCGCTCCATGAATTCTTCAGCGGTGGGGTGCAAACGCATGGTCTGGCGTGCAATCGCCTGAACGACGGCGAGCGTATTCTTCAGGCGATGCCTGATCTCGCGGTGGATCATGCGCTGGCGTTCCCACACTTTCCGGTCGGTGATATCGCGCATGCTTTGAAACGCAAGTTCATGCCCATCGATGTGTTCGAGCTGTATCACAGCCTCGACCGTCACGACTCGCCCATCCTTTGCACGGTGCAAAAGCTCGCCGCTCCAAAGTCCCTCCCTGTGCAATTTGTTCGTCATTTCTGCAAGCGAAGATCCGGGCACCTCGGTCTTGAGAAGCTCCTCCCCGCGCCTGCCGACTGCCTCCCCGCGGGCAAAGCCGTATAGCTCCTCGCAGCCGCGGTTCCAGTCGAGGATGCCGCCGTCGAATTCCGACAGGAAAATGGGCACGCGCGCCCGGTCAATAAGGCGTTTCTGCTGGCGCAACTGCCGTTCGCTTTCGCGCAGCGCCCCCTCCGTATGACGCCGTTCAGTGATGTCGACGAATGTTATGACGACGCCGTCAATCTTGTTGTCGACGGTCCGGTACGGACGCATGCGCACGTCGTACCAGCGATTGTTGCGGCTATGGAGTTCCCGCCGGATCGGCGCCAGGTCTGAAAGGACTTTCCTGGCGTCCGGGATCAGCTCGTCATAATCGAGCTGATGCGAGAAATCGCTGATCGGCCGCCCTTCGTCGGTTGGCGTGATGCTGAAGAGACCCGTCATGCGCTCGGTGAAGCGCTTGATGAGCAAATTGGGATCCAGAAACAGCGTGCCGAAATCGGTCGCCGCCAGAAGGTTTTCCAAATCGCTGTGAGCGCGCGAAATCGCCTCCAGCTTGAGCTTCAGCTCGCTGTTGACGGTCTGCAGTTCCTCGTTGATCGACTGCAGCTCCTCCTTGCTGGTTTCCAGCTCCTCGGCGGTCGAGCGGTACTCCTCGTTGATCGATTGCAGTTCCTCGTTGGCGGCGCGCAGCTCCTCGTTGGCTGAATCGGATTCCTCCCGCACGGTCCGCAAGCGCGATTGGCTGAGTTCCAGTTCCTGCTGCAGCCGGCGCACGACATCAGCGCCCGCCTGTTCGGGCGAAACGAACCTTTCATCGGCCGCCTCGCCCTCGATGAAGATCACCAGAGCGCGAGGAGCTTCAATAGCGTCGGTTACGCCCCTGACCTGGATGAGAACCCGATGCGGTGCGCCATTGAATGCCACCATGATCGGTAAACTAAGCGTAGGCTGGCGCTGCTCAAAAAAGCGGTTCAAGCCGGACCGCAGCTCAAGCCGCAGTTCGGGCCTCGCCAGATCGACCACGTCGCCGCTCAACGCCCCTCCGGAAGGCTGAAGGTACCGGCCGGCGTTTTCGGAGAGATGGATGACCCTGTGCATCTCGTCGACAAGGACGCTGGGAGGCGCGACCCTTTCCAAAATGCGACGGTGCAGCGCCGCCCCGCTGAGAGCGGCGCTTGGGCTCACATGCCGTCCGATGAAAGTGGTCTCGTCGCGGATGCCGATCGGTCCGAGCAGCCGCGGCAAAGATCGCGGCTTGTCGCCCGCTTGCGCGAGCGATCTGTAGATACGCGCGTTGCGGTCTATGATGCGGAACAGCCCGGGCGGACTGTCGACCGTCTCGGATGCGCCGAGAAAGAGAAAGCCGCCGGGATTGAGCGCACAATGAAAGGTGTTGCAGACTTGGTCCTGGAGGTGCCGGTCAAGATAGATGAGGACATTGCGGCAGGAAATCAGGTCGACATGCGGAAATGGCGGATCCTTGAGCAAGTCGTGTACGGCGAACAGGATCGTGTCGCGCAGCTCTTGACGGACCCGGTAGCCTTCGCCGTCGCGGATGAAAAACCGCCGCAACCGGTCTTCGCTGACATCGGCTTCGATCGAGGCGGGATAGCGTCCTTCCCGCGCCACCGCGAGCGCCCGCGCATCAAGATCCGACCCGAATAGTTGGATGGGCGGGCGAAACTCGTGCTTCGCCGCCTCCTCCTGCAGCAGCATGGCAATCGAATAGGCCTCCTCTCCGGTGGCGCATCCTGGCGCCCAGACGCGTATCGTCGCGTCCGGCGCCCTTTCCTCGAATAGATTCGACAGCACCTTGGTCGTGAGCGCTTCGAAGGCGTCGTGATCGCGAAAAAAACTCGTCACCGATATAAACAGATCGCCCAACAGCGCCTGCGCTTCATTGGTGTCGTCGCGCAGAACTTGGTAATAGTCCCCAAGACTCTCGGTCCTGGTGACCTGCATGCGTCGCGCGATGCGCCGCAGTACTGTCGAACGCTTGTACCTCGAAAAATCGCGCCCGGTTCGAACCCTCAAGTGGGCGAGGACGCGCTGCAGCGCATCCTCGTCGGCTTCCGGCTCCTCGGCTTGCTTGCCGGTTTGCTTGATGCGAATCAGATCAAAGAGCCTTGCGGCGAGCTCTCGCACCGGGAGGATGAAATCAGCCACGCCGGCCGCGATCGCTGCGCGAGGCATGGACGCGTATTCGGCCTCCTGGGGGTCTTGCACCAAGACGATCCCGCCCGCCTCCTTGACGGCGCGCACCCCAAGAGCGCCGTCCGAACCGGCGCCGCTGAGCACGATTGCAAAACCGTCACCCACCCGTTCGGCAGCGGATCGGAAGAACAGGTCAATGGGAGCGCGTTTGCCTCGCGGTTCGTCAAATTGCGCGGTGCAGATCTTGTGGTCGATCACGAGAACACGGCGGTCGGGCGGAATGACATAGACGCGATCCGCCGCCAAATCTTCCGCTCCGTCGACCTGTGTGACGGGCATGCGCGTGCGGCCTGCCAGAATTTGCGGCAGCTCGCTGCGGCGATCCGGATCGAGATGCACCACGACCACGAACGCAGCCCCCGTCTGCTCGGGGAGTGCCGCGAAGAACCGTTGCAAGGCTGGTACGCCGCCGGCGGATGCTCCGATCGCCACGATGGTCGGTTTTCGATTGCCCGGTCGTGACTGAGGGCGGCTCCGGTCATTTCCGTTGTCGTTTGGCATGACGGGTCATCCTTTCCACGGAACGCCTTGAGTTCATCGAGGCGAACGTCTTTGAGTCGCCGCAGCTCTTTCGAAGCCGGTAGAGCGATTTCGAAGCTCGGGGATTGGAACCAAATTCTTCTCGCTGCACCGGCAAGGCCCTAGGCAGCGGGCGTGCAGCGGGCGTTCACGCTTTTCGCCCCTCGATCGATTGCGAAATCAATCTACCTGAAGTAGCATTTTCTTTGGTGAGGTAGAAATCGTTGCGTCGGTTGCAAAGGCCTCACGCAGCCTATCCCAGCCTGACGGCCCCAGGGTTCGATTTACTACACCTGCCACATTTCTCAGGCCAGCACTTTCATCCGCGCGTGGCTGCTCCGTGAGAGCTGGTCAACAACCGCGGCAGGATCTTTCGCGGGCGAGACCGCCAACTTGGCTGCCTTGGCGGGTCATCGTTATATTAAGCACGCTGTCGTTGCGAGGTTCCCGGTTGCCGGACCACGCGAGCGCGCCGGAGCGAAGCTGCGTCGCCCGTAGCCTGCGGCATTTTACGATAAGGTCGAGCGAGAGGCCCTTTAACCTCTTCTCGTCGGGGAGAGGTGAAGAGCAGCACGGCGCCGTTTTCATTTTTATCTGTCGGAATTTGGTCTGGAGCGCGTCCAGCTTTTTTGAATTTCGAGTGGGGCAGGACGTGAAAAGCGGCCAACCGGCGATCACTCGCGGCCTTGATTGCTTGGATGCTCTTTGTCGCGGGCGGCGGCAGCCGGTCAAGGGTCTCGACCGCCTAAGCGGCGATTGGCGCGCGATTAAACGCGCGCCGATCGCCCTTGACCGGCTGCCGCCGCCCGCAAGACTGCATCCAAGCGATCAAGGCCCTCGCCAAGGCCGCGCGCCCTTAAGGCTTCTGCACCCACTCAGGGTTCAAAAGAGTTTTCCACCGGCCTGGCCCGACCTGCAGCGCATGAAACTTCTGCTACCCGGTGGCGCGGTCCTGCCGGGTAAGTTTCTTCCTAAGCATTAATGGCGAAACCCGAAACCCGTTAAAATAATTCGATCGCCTCGCTTTCGAGCCGGACGATAATCAGGCCGCGTTGGGGTGCGTCGCCCGCAAATGCATTCCTGCCGCCGCGTCGCCCCGAGCCAGCAACGCCCGCGTTTGAGCGATGATTTCGTGCCTCCGCGCGGCGGTTAGCCTGATCTCATATCAGACAGCGCTCCAAACACTCGTCGTTCGTACTCCAAGATAGCTTCGGTCGCCTCTTCGCCTGAAACTGCGACATGGGGGATGACGGCCGCTGTATCTCAGGGGCGGGCATACTCTTCGCCTCGCGATCCGCCGCCGCAAGACATTGCGGCTAGGCTGCCGGCGGGCAACGACCGGATAAGTGGCGCCCCCCGCCGACCAGTCCAACTCAGCGGACCAGCCGCCAAACGGCGCGAACCACGAGAAGCATGAAGCCATAGGCGGCGTACACGAGGACCCACGAGACCGCCAGGGCTGCGAGGAAATGAACCAGGGTCAGCACGATGCCAATCCGGGCCCTCCGGGCCGTATCATATCATGCCGTCAGAGATGAACGACTGGGCCGGCCGGAACCGGCCGCGTAAGGCGCGCAAGATCACAACCAAATGCCCCTGACCTTGCCCACCTGCGGGGCAAGGTCAGGGCTCGCGCTGGCGCAACCCTGCCCGCGCTCGTACGGCCAAATGCGCAGCGTGGGTAAGGGTGCAAGAGAGGCCGCGTAAAATTGTGCGGCCCGTCGTTGTACCCTTGCCCCATGAAGCGACTCGCCGGACTCAGCCCCCGGACGCACGCGCTCGGCAGGAGGCGAGCGCATGAGGAGGGCACGCCCGGGCCTATCGGCCCGATCAGCACACCGAGCTTTGCGGATCGACCGGCTCAGCTCCGCTGTTGGCGAAGCGTTCCGCCGGCCAGTTCGCGCGGCCGAGGGCCGCACAGCAGTCGCATGCAGCCGCTCGCAGTCCCTCGCGGTTGCGAATACGAATTTTGCCGCGCCGATAGCTGATCATTCCCTCCATCTGCAGGCCCTGTGCAATCAAGGTGACCGTGGTGCGCCGAATTCCCAGCGCCTGCGCTATGGTTTCCTGGGTCGAGGGGATGACTTCGCCTTCGACGCGTTCAGCCGACTGCAAAAGCCATCGGCTGAACCGCGCGTCCGCCGGATGAACCGCGTTGCACGCCGCGAGTTGCTGTGACTGCGCGAGCAGCCAGTCGCAGCAAATCGCCGCCATGCGCGCGATTTCCTCGTTCTGCCTGGCGGCATTGGCGAGCGCTTGCGCCGATATGTAGGAGAATGTTCCGGAGATCAGGGTGATGCCCTGAGTAACGGATCGGAATTGCCCCAATCCGTAGCCAAGGCCGGCCGCGGCTTCGCGGCCAACGCTGGCGACCTCGATTCCGAGGCCGTCCTTCACTGGCAAAACCACCGATATGACGCCCGAGAGCGGAAAATATATGCGCTCGGCTGGCACTCCGGCATCCCAGAGCACCGCGCCTTCCGGAAAGTCACGATGACGCAAATGAGATTCGAGGACCGACAAGGCCCGCGGCGAGAGCGCCGCGAGCACGGCATTTCTTTGATGAGGACGGGAGTAGGCGTTGGTGACGATGGCGGGACGGCGGAACTGACCAAGTCCTTGTATGGGCATATTCATGCAGCTTCCCCTCAGCATTAGAGCGCTGGAAGGCCTACGTTTTTGCCGTACGAGCGGAGACGGGATTTGGTGGAACGATGCCCGTGGCGGGTGTGGGCCCCCGTCTAAAACTTTCCATCTTCGGTTTGGTTCCACGCAAAATGCAGCCAATATGTCGGAACTTCGACACGGAGTGGCGCGGGCTGCGTGGGACCGCCCCGGCGCGACCATCCGTACGGCCCTTTATAGCTGTCAGGCTAAGGGGCGGAGGCCGCCAGGGACTCCCCGTCCCCAGCAGAAACCGCATATACGATATGCGAGGGTTTTCGGCCGCTTAGGACAGCAGCAACATTAAGTGAATCTTTTCTCGACAGCGCCAAACCGGCGAACGTGAAGCAGTTATCGGCATGACGCCGTTATCTCGCTTACGGCTGCGCCGGCACTCTCACCGCCAATCCTCCGAAGACCG
>Ga0209060_10000318_pt1 | contig 101378 bp, 77 predicted proteins | sample Coa_R1_8_FD_187155 | JGI IMG/M metagenome (GOLD analysis project Ga0209060, IMG submission 187155) | Surface soil microbial communities from Centralia Pennsylvania, which are recovering from an underground coalmine fire - Coalmine... | ecosystem: Environmental > Terrestrial > Soil >... | reverse complement strand
CGGTCGTGGCTCGTTGCGAGCCGCGCGCGTAAGCAAGCGATGTCCAATCGCTCCCAAAATCACTCCCTCACGGTCGTGGCTCGTTGCGAGCGGCGCGCGTAAGCAAGCGATGTCCCAATCGCTCCCAAAATCACTCCCTCACGGTCGTGGCTCGTTGCGAGCCGCGCGTAAGCAAGCGATGTCCCAGTCGCTCCCAAAATCACTCCCTCACGGTCGTGGCTCGTTGCGAGCCGCGCGCGTAAGCAAGCGATGTCCCAATCGCTCCCAAAATCACTCCCTCACGGTCGTGGCTCGTTGCGAGCCGCGCGCGTAAGCAAGCGATGTCCAATCGCTCCCAAAATCACTCCCTCACGGTCGTGGCTCGTTGCGAGCGGCGCGCGTAAGCAAGCGATGTCCCAATCGCTTCGAAAATCACTCCCTCACGGTCGTGGTTCGTTGCGAGCTGCGCGCGTAAGCAAGCGATGTTCCCAGTCGGATTTTTCACAGCGCGTGACGCCCGGGGCTCGCTGACTTGCTACGACCGTGGGCGTGGTTTCCTAGTGGCCTACTCGTTCCGCAGCGCCACCATCGGGTCGACTCGCGACGCCCGTCGCGCGGGCAAATAACTCGCCAGCAGCGCGATCGCCAACAACAGTGCGGCCGCGATTCCGAATGCCGGCAGATCGATCGCGCTAATCCCGAACAGCAGGTGCGACATGGCGCGCGCCGCGACAAATGCCAATACACTGCCGCACACCAGTCCCGCCAAGGTAAGCCGCATGCCGTCACCAAGTACGAGCCGCAACACCTGCGCAGGAGTCGCGCCGAGCGCGAATCGCAAACCCAATTCGGAGGCCCGCTGCGCGATGGCGTGGGAGAGCACACCGTAGAGTCCGACGATTGCCAGCACCAGCGCCAGAATCGCGAAGGCACTTAGCAGAGCTGCCGAGAATCGCCGCGTGGTGAGCGAACCGGAGACGATCTGCTCCATAGTGCGAATACCGAACACCGGGACATCGCGATCCACCGACCAAATTGCCTCACGCACCGCCTGCGCCAGCGACGCCGGATCGTTCGTCCGCGTCCGCAGAATGAAGACGCCGCTCGTAGTCGCGCCGCTTTCGACTTGATAGACGGAATCGTAGATCGTGGGGCCTACCGCGGCTTCAAGCGCGCCGATGTGTACGTCGCCCACCACGCCGATCACCGTCAGCAATCGACCGCCCCAGACAATGCGTTTCCCGAGTGCATCGCCGCCGGGCCAGAATCGGCGGCTCATCGATTCGTTGACCAGTGCGGAGAGCGGCGCGTCCGGCCGATCCTGGGGGCCAAAGGTACGGCCGCGGAGCAGCGGAATCCCCATCGCCGCGAAGTAATCGGCGCTGACGAGGGCGTTGTCGGCCCAACGGGACGAATGCACGTCCTCGCCTTCCAGGATGAAGCCGATTTTGCGGTCGTCGGCAAGAGGGATGTGCGTGGTGAGCGCTACCGCGGTGACGCCGGGCAGAGCCGCGAGGCGTTGTTCCATTTGTCGCTCGGCCTCGTGGCGGCGATCGCTCGAAGGATAACGCTGGCGATTGAAGGTAGTCCGCGCGATCAGCACGCCCTGCGGCGAGAATCCTACTGGCACTGCCAGCACCTCCACCAGGCTGTGGATCAACAGTCCCGCGCCCACCAGCAAGATCACCGCACTCGCCGATTCCACGACTACCAACAGTCCGCGCAAACGAAGATGATCTCGCGTTGCGCCCTGCCGGCCGGCCTGCCGCAGCGCTATGCCGATATCGGACCGGGCCCAACTCAGGGCAGGCGCCAGGCCGCTCGCCAGGGCGGTGAAGACCGAGATTCCCAGGACGAAGGCGAGTACCGTCACGTCGAGATGCACCTGAGCAAGGCCGCTCACAAAGGAGGGCCAAAGGTTCGCTACCAGCCGAGTGATGGCCTGCGCGAGGCCGCACCCGAGCGCGGCGCCCAGGAGCGTAAGCAGCATCGCCTCGGTTAGTAATTGCGCCGTCAAACGGCGGGCGCTGGCGCCCAAAGCATTGCGAACAGCCATTTCCCGCTGGCGCGTCGCAGCCCGCGCCAGCAGCAGATTCGTCACGTTGGCGCAGGCAATCAGCAATACCAACAACACCGCGCCCACGAGAGTCAGCAGGACAGGCCTGGTGCGTGCCGCGGCAGCAGTGCCCAAAACGGCAAGGTTCACCTGGAGCACGAGGTTGCCCGTGTAGATATCGGTGCGCTCTCTTTGAAAATCGGCGGCCACACGCTGCGCGTCCAGTTCACCCTGGAGCATCGAAATGCCTGGTTTGAGCCGCGCCACGATGCGTACCGGAAACTCGGCCGCGCGGTCCTGAATCTCCTTGTCGGTGAATGCCATGGGGACCCACAGGGCCGGTGGCTCGCCGACATCGGCCGCTGTGAAGGGAAACTCGAACCCCGGTGGCATGATGCCGATTACGGTGTAGGGCCGCTCGTTGAGCCGCACCACCGAACCGACGGTTTGCGGGCTGCCCCCGAAGCGCCGCTGCCAGAACTCGTAATTCAGTACCAGCACATTCGCAGCTCCGGGACGATCTTCGTCGGAGGTAAAAGTACGGCCGGCGAACGGCGCCACACCGAGAGTCGAGAATAAAGTATGCGTCGCCCGCAACGCCGTCACCTGCAAAGGCTCGCTGGCGCCGGTCAGGTCGAATAATTCGTTCTCATATCCCGCGATCGAGGAGAAGGCGTGGCTACGGTCGCGATAGTCCAGATATTCGGCAGGGCTGACGCCGATGGTGGAATCGGACTGCCTGGGAAACTGCTGGCGAAAATTCACCAGGCGCTCGGGCTCGCGATAATCCGGCTTGCGCAGCAGTACCGTGTTCACCACACTGAAGACCGCCGTATTGACACCGATGCCCAGTGCGAGAGTCAGCACTGCGACTGCGGTGAAGCCAGCGTTCTTCCGCGCCGCCCGGATCGCGTACCGCAGGTCTTGCACGAGGCTTTCTAGCCACACCCATTTCCACATGCTTCGCACCTCCTCACCGATCCAGGCCGTATTGCCTAGGGCGCGTTGTGCGGCATAGCGGGCTTCTTCCGCGGACAAGCCGCACTCGCGTTGCTCGCGGGCTTCCGATTCCAGATGCGACTGCAGTTCGCGCTCCAGATCGTCGTCACGCTCACTCATACCGCAGTGCGTCCTTGGGATCGATCCGTGCTGCGTAGCGCGCATTCGCAGCGGACAGGCCTGCTTCGCATTGCTCCTCGGCTTCGAGTTCCAGGTGCAACCGCAGTTCGCGATCGAGGTCCCGCTCGCCTGTGCGGCGGCGTCGAAAGATCACACCCCACCTATCACTCATAGCGCAGCGCTACCATAGGATCGACTCGCGACGCTCGCAACGCCGGCACTAGGGCCGCGAGCAGCGCGGCCGTCCCCAACAAGGCCGCGGACCCGGCGGTGGTGATCGGGTCGGTCAGGCTGGTCCCGAAGAGCATGGAACTGATGAGGCGTGAGGCGGCCCACGCCGCCGGAATCCCCAGCGCAATGCCGCAGGTTACCAAACGCAGGGCGCCGCCGAGGATGAGCCTCAGCACTTCCGACCGTTGCGCGCCTAACGCCATACGAATTCCGATCTCGCTGGTGGAGCGCGCCACCGTGTAGGCCAGCAGGCCATACAGACCGACCGCTGCGAGCACCAAAGCCAGCACCCCGAAACACGCTCCCAGCGCGGCTAGCATTCGTTCCTGGGCCAGCGTCCGCCCCACCTGCTCGGTCATACCTTCGATCTGCAATGGCACCGGCGCCGCCTGAAATTTCGCGCGCAGCTCGTCACGTAACAGGGATGCGGTGCGAGACAGTGAACCGGTGCTGCGTACCTGGTAAATCGCCGCCCCGAGCGGCTCAAGCTGAAAATAGGATGGGTAGAGGAACGCGGGAGCGGCTTCACGCAAGCTTTGCGATACGGTGTCCTTCACTACTCCGACCACCTCGAACGGCGCATTACTATGGTCCCCGAAGGAGACGTGCTGCCCTAAGGGGTGACCCTGGGAAAAGTACTTCCGCACGAACGCTTCATTCACGATCGCCACGGGCGCTGCGTTATGCACGTCGCGTTCATCGAAATCGCGGCCCATCAACAGCGGCGTTCCGAAGGTTTCGAAGTACCGCGGGCCCACCCCATTGACATGGGCGGTCTCCTTTGTCAGCGGCTGGCCATTGATGGAAACACTATCGGTCCAGATGCCTCCGCTCAACGGGGTGTTGCTGGAGACGCTCGCGGATTCGACACCTGGGACGCGTTGAAAGCGCGACAGCAGCTCCTGGTAGAGCGCGGCGAGCCGCGCCCCGCTGTATCCCGCGCGCCGCGCGTCCAGACTCACCAGCAGGATTCCCTCGCTGCGAAAGCCGGGATCCACATTCTCGAGGTTCTGGAGGGTGCGGGCAAAGAGTCCCGCGCCGAACAACAGGACGAGGGAGAGAGCCACCTGTGAGACGACCAGGGCCGGCAGCAGTCGGGAGCGCGTGCGCGGCGTGATACCTGCGTCAGCTTTCAAAGCCATTCCCGGCCCGGCGGAGGTCGCCCGTAGCGCCGGAACCAGGCCGAAGATAATGCCGGTGGTCAGTGCGATCGCGATGGTAAACAGCAGGACGCTGCTATCCAGGGGCAGATCGAGCACTACGCGATGTCCTCCCGGCGTGAGCGCCACCAAAAGCCGGCTGGCGGCAGACGCCAGGCAGATTCCTAAGGCCGCCCCCAGGGACGAAAGCGCCAGGCTTTCCGTCAGTAGCTGGCGAATGATGCGCCCCCGGCCCGCGCCGATTGCGAATCGCAGGGCGATCTCCTTGGAACGCGACGCCCCACGCGCCAACAGCAGATTCGCGAAATTCGCGCAGGCGATGAGGAGCACCAGCCCGGTGATTGCCATCAGGACGAACAGCGGCCGCTGGAACTGGCCGCGCAAATTGGAGAATCCCGTTCCACCTGGAATGAGGTCGATGGTGGAGTTCAAGACTACCTGGCGCCGCTCGGGCCGCATACGAGGCGTCGTGGCGATCGACGCCATCTGCGGCCAGACTACGGCCAGCCGCGCTTTCACTTTGCTCGATGTCACGCCCGGCTGCGGTCGCGCCAGGATTCGAATCCATTGGGAACCGGACTCGAGTCGTTCAGCGCGTTCCGGAAAGATCTGCGGCAGGGCCTGGAAGGGCACCGTGAGATTCGAAGCATCCCCCACACTCGCTCCGTCGAAGCCGCGAGGGCTGACTCCGACGATGCTGACAGGCTTGCCTTCCAGCATCAAGGTGCGGCCGATCACACCAAAATCGCGTGCGAATCGGTTTTCCCAATAGCTGTAGGAGAGGACGGCGACCGGGGGAGCGCCCGGCCTGTCATCGGCGGGCGTCAACATGCGCCCAAGGAAGGGCTCGACTCCCAGTGTCGGATAGTATTCGCCGCTCACCCAGGCTCCGGGCACGCGTTCCACTGCGTCGCCCGAAGTCATCTCGAAGCCGTACGGGGCAAAGCCGGCAACCCCCTGGAAGGTGTCGCGGAGGCGCGACAGCGCGACCACCGAGGGATATCCGAGACTGGCGCCAGGGCGGCCCCGCTCCACGAGCATGAGCTGCACCAGTTCCCCAGGATTTCGCACCGGCAGCGAACGCAGGAGCAGAGCATCGATCAGACTGAAGATCGCTGTATTGGCGCCGATTCCGAGGGCGAGCGAGAGGATGGCGGCTGCACTGAAGACGGCGTTGCCGCGGATGCTGCGCAGGGCATGGCGCACATCTTTCGCAATCTGCTCGGGTAAGGTCCATGTCCACATGCTGCGAATCTCCTCCTGGACGAGAGCGATGTTGCCGAAGGCGCGCTGAGCGGCCAAGCGCGCATCGAGGCCAGAAGCGCCGGCCTGGAGTTGCTCCTCGGCCTCCAACTCCAGGTGCGAGCGCAATTCGCGCTCCAGGTCCTGCTCGCGCCGCTGCTTTCGCCAGATCATTTGCGAACACTGGGTAGACGCTCTACCAACGATTTGGTTAGCGCATTCGCAGCTCCAACCGGCTGGAACCCTGGTAACCTTAGCTTTCACCGCATGTCAGACCCTCTTGCCATCCCGCCCGGCGAGATCCGCGCCATGGGCCGCGCCGCGCTGGAACGGGTCGCGGCCTATTACGAAGGCCTGCCCGAGCGCCGCGTCGTCGAGCCTACCACGTCACAGGCCATCCGCGAACAACTCGACGAGCCCCTGCCCCAGGCGGGCGCCTCTTTCGAATCGCTGCTCGACACGTTCGACCAGGTCATCGCGCGATACAGCAGGCACAACGGCCATCCTCGCTTCTTCGGCTACATCTCCTCTCCTGGAACTCCTGTGACGGCAGTGGGCAGCATGCTCGCTGGGGCACTCAACGCCAACCTCACCTGCTGGCGATCGGCGCCAGCGGGTACCGAACTGGAACATACCACCATCAACTGGCTGAAGGAGATGTTGGGCTATCCGCGCGAGGCAGCCGGTCTCTACACGAGCGGTGGATCGATGGCCAATCTCGCCGCATTGGCGGCCGCCCGCAGCGCCAAAGCCGGTGTGAATGTGGTGCAGGAAGGCACCGCCGCCACCGGCAAACGAATGTGCCTGTACGTCTCACGGGAAGGCCATTTCTCGATCCGAAAAGCGGCCGGCCTTCTCGGACTGGGCGAGGCCAACGTTCGCGAAATCGCGACCGATCCGCAGCTTCGCATCGATCTGGCGGATCTGGAGCGCGAGATCGAACAGGATCGCGCTGCCGGCCACCTGCCGTTCTGCGTGGTTGCGAATGCGGGCACTACGGGGACCGGCTCGTTCGACCCTATCGCCGAGATGGCGGATCTCGCGCGCCGCTACGGCCTCTGGTTCCACGTGGATGCGGCATACGGCGCGTTTGCGGCGCTGGCGCCCTCCGCGCGTCACCTCTTCGAGCACATCGGGGAAGCGGATTCGGTCGCCCTCGATCCCCACAAGTGGCTCTTTCTGCCGGTGGGGTGCGGCTGCGTACTGTATCGCGACCCGGCGCCGGCGATGGCCGCCTTCGCTCACGACGCCGAATACACGCGACCCATCGGCTTCGGCCGCAACGAATCCTTCGCGTTCTGGGACTATGGACCCGAGTTGTCGCGGCCCTTTCGCGCGCTCGATATCTGGCTGCTGATAAAGTTTGCCGGTACCGCGCGACTGGGTGAGGCCATCGAACAGAACATCGCCTGTGCGAAGCATTTCGAAAGCCTGGTGGCGGTGAGCGGCGATTTCGAGATGCTCGCTCCTGTCCAACTGTCGATCTTCTGCTTCCGGTACGCACCCAAGGGATATTCGGGAGATCTGAATGCTCTGAATGAGCAACTCCTGGTGCGGTTGCAGCGTGGCGGCAGCACGTATCTCTCGAATGCGAAAATCGGCGATCGCTTTGCGCTGCGCGGGTGCGTACTGAACTACCGCACGACGATGCGCGACATGGAGATCGTTTTGGAGGATGTCCGGCGCGCCGCGGCAGCGATCTGAGTCGCGGCCTTCCCTGCTACACTAGCGACTGTCCGCCCATCCCACCTATGTCGCTGGAACTCGACGGAATTTCTCTCACCATTGAAGATGTCTGCATGGCAGCTACGGCCCGCACATTCGAAGTGCGCCTGGCCGCGACGGCCGCCGAAAAGATGCGCCAGTCGCGCGACTGGATCGATCGGCTTGCCGCCGGCGACGCGCCCATTTATGCCGTAAATACGGGGGTCGGCCTGCTCGCCAACGTTCGCATCGCGCGCGAGGAACTCCAACAACTGCAGCGCAACGTGATTCGCTCGCACGCTGCCGGAGTCGGCGAACCTCTATCCCGCGAAGCCGTGCGAGCCATGATGCTGATTCGTGCGAATGTGTTGGCCATGGGATTCTCGGGAATTCGCCCTGCCGTTGCCGAGAGTTTATGTGGCCTGCTGGCGCGCGGGGTGACTCCGGTGGTCCCTTCGCAGGGAAGCGTGGGCGCGTCCGGCGACCTCGCGCCGTTAGCCCACATGGCGTTGGTGCTCATCGGCGAAGGCGAGGCCGAACTGGAAGGCGTTGTCTATCCTGGCGGCGAGGCTCTGACGCGCGCGGGTCTCGATCCCATCGAATTGCAGCCGAAAGAAGGCATCAGCCTTATCAACGGCACGCAAGCCATGTTGGCTATCGGATGCCTGGAACTGCAGGCCGCCGAGCGACTGGCCAATACGGCCGATGTGATCTGCACCATGACACTCGACGCGCTGCGCGGCACTCCGCGAGCCTTCGATCCTCGCATTCACGACGCTCGGCCGCATCCAGGGCAGGTACGGAGTGCAGAGCGCATGCGCCAGTTGCTGGAGGGCAGCGAAATCCGGGAGTCGCACATCGGGTGCCGGCGCGTGCAGGATGCCTATTCTCTGCGCTGCGCGCCGCAGGTACATGGCGCGGTGCGCGACGTGATCGCCGAAGCGCGGCGCGTCTTCGCCATCGAACTGAATTCAGCCACGGACAACCCGCTGGTGTTTGGGGATGAAATCATCTCGGGAGGAAACTTTCACGGCGAACCGTTAGCCTTCCAACTCGACTTCCTGGCGGTGGCGCTCAGCGCGCTCGCCGGAATCTCGGAGCGGCGCATCGATCGCCTCGTGAACCCGGCGCTTAACGAAGAACTCCCGGCCTTTCTCGCCGGTCACCCAGGATTGGAATCCGGTCTGATGATGGCCCAGGTCACGGCCGCCAGTTTGATCGCGGAGAATCGCGTGCTGGCGCATCCCGCTTCCACGGGGTCGATCACCACCAGCGGCAACAAAGAAGACTTCGTCAGCATGGGCATGACGTCCGCCACCAAGTTCGAACGCATCGTGCGCAATACACGCGCGGTGCTGGCCATCGAGGCTCTGGCCGCAGCTCGGGGACTGGATTTGCTGGCGCCGCTGAAGACCAGCCAGCCGCTCGAAGAGGCGCGGGATCGCATCCGCCGCGTCTCCCCACCAATCGACGGCGACCGCCCTTTTTATCGCGACATCGCAGCCATCGAAGAGTTGTTGCGAACCACCGAATTGGTACAATTCTGAAGGCACTGAGGAGGTGCCTTCGAATGGGCCCTCAATCTGCATCCGCGCTGCGCAAAACCAATCAGATTTTTGAAGAAGAAGTTGTTATCCGGGGCAACTTCAATGCGTTGGAGTCGGTGTACACGGAGAACGCCCGGATTCTGCCTCCGGGTGCGGCGATGATTGAAGGCCGCCCGGCCATCAAGGAGTTCTGGCAGGGCGCCGCCGCTTCCCTGAATGTGACCTCCATTCAACTCGAGACGGTGGACGTGGAGTTTCTCGGTGACACTGCGGTCGAAATTGGCCGCGCCATGATCAACACCCAGTCCGGGTCGATGGCCGTCAAATACGTGGTCGTCTGGAAGCAGGAAGACGGCGCCTGGAAGTGGCACATCGATATCTGGAACCCGTCGTAAGAAGTGGCGCAAAACTCCTGTTTTCCGTCTCGATATTCGTGTCGGAACTCTTCAGGAGCGCGCCACAGCGCTTACCTAGCGTCCCGTGACGCCCTTATATAGACCGGCCAACAGCGTGATGCACGCGATCACGAACGCCGTCATCTCGATCTTGCCCCACAGGGAGTCCCAGCCGGCATAGGGCATATTTGCGAGCCCGCCGCCCCAGAAGAACAGAACAAAGACCGATCCGAAGAACATTTTCCACCCGCGCGATCGATTGTCCGACATTGCCTTAACCCTCCTGCTTCCCAATACGGGATTGCCGGGAAAAGAGGGTAACGGGCGTTCGGGTGCTTCGCCGGGGCGGTCAACAGGTCCAAGGGCAAGGCTACTTCCGCTGCAACGACTTAATGTATTCCGTCAGGTTCGCGAGTCGCAGCGACACCATGATGTTGGAACTGCCGTCCATGGATTTGAGCACTTCGCCCCAAACGGGCATTTCCGCCGAACCATGGGCAGAGTATCGATCGCCAGTAATCGCCTGGTAAACTGCCAGGTCGGGGAACTTCCCATTGTTTCGAGCGGCCAATTGCGTCAAGTCGGCGGGAGCCTTCTTCAACGCCGCGGCTGCGGGCCCATTTCCGCTTCCTTCTACGCCGTGACAGGAGGCGCAGTAGTTGTTAAACATCTCCGCGCCCGACCGGGCGGAGGTGGAAGAAACAGGGACCCGTTTAACTACCGCGGGGCTCTGGGCGGCGAGGATACCTGCCGCTGCGGACGCAAGAAATAACAGCATGATACGGGTACGCATGAGCGAACTCCTTTTTGCTAACTGTTGATTTTTTCATGCACGTTGGTAACCCACACGACCCCGCGGTTATAGATGATCCAAACACTCCACATACGAACCGCGAGTAGAATTTCGGCGGGGAATATCACCCAAACGCAGAGTTTCTCGACGCATCCCTGTGTGACAGTCCGCAGCGGGACCCACGGCTCCCAATGCATTGGGATTTTCAGTGTTGCCGCTCTGAATTAGACCTGATAGATTGACAGGCAAATGAAACGCATGAGTCTCCTTGCGTTCCCGGCGGCGTTGATTGCGTTCTTCACCTACGTGGCCGCGCAGAATCAACCACCCCGTCCCGCGGGGGCCGCACCCGTGGCGCGGACCGCCATCCGCATCAACTTTGGCGAGAGGCAGGATCGCGAGACCGATTATTCGGGCACGATTTCGCTCACCCCGGGACGGGTCGTAGAGTTGATCCCCTGGCGCTTCTTCGGCGCGGACACCGTGGATGGAGAGAACGGATGGAAACTCGTCACTCGCCGCGCCAATCTGGAAAATCAGCCCGATCAGCCGCGTCCGCTGGCCACTGCCGGCGCCGATCAGAATGTCGTCATGAAGGCCGTCTCGGCAGTGCTCGATGCGCCCGCAGGCGCGAGCGCTACCATCCAAACCAGCCACGGCACGTATCGCTTTCGGTTGGACGATCTCGAAGGAGGCCGCATCGTAACCTTCGAGGAAGGCGACGTGACGGTGCAGTCCGTACCCGCCCCCGAGCGCGTTTCGGCAGCGCCGCCGGCAGGAACACCAGCTGATGCCATCCCCGACCACGATTACGCTTCGATCGCGATGGCGTCCGACGGGTCGGCGTGGGCGGCCTGGCAAGTCTACGAAAATGGCGGCGATCGTGTGCTGGCATCGCGCTCTACCGCTGATGGATGGTCCCCCGCCGAAGCACTGACTTCGGGCGGCCAGGACATTTTCCGCACGGCCATCGGACAGGACGCGCAAGGGCGCATGTGGGTGATCTGGTCGCAGCGCGAAGGGGAGGCGTGGAATCTGGTGGCGCGCAGTTTCGATGGGCGCAACTGGAGCGCGTCCCGCAAGCTGACCGATGGCAATGGACCCAACTTCTTTCATAAACTGGTCCGCGACCGCGGCGGCAATCTGCATCTGGTGTGGGTGAACCACCAAAATGCGCAGTCGCACGTGATGTGGAGCAAAATCGCCGGCGGCAATTGGAGCGCGGCTCAGGAGATCAGCGGCGCCAGCGCCTGGATGCCGGACGCAGCGGCCGATTCCAAAGGCAACCTGTTTATCGCCTGGGACAGCTATCGCACCGGCAATTACGACATCTTCATCCGGCGGGTGGGAGCGGACGGCGACTTGGGTTCCATCGAACAAGTCACCAAATCGTCGCGCTTCCAGGCCCACGCGTCGCTTGCCGTGGACCGGAACGACCGCGTGTGGCTGGCCTGGGACGAATCGGGCTCGAATTGGGGAAAGGACTACGCCCGCGACGACACTTGGCGAGGTACCGTGTTGTATGCGGATCGCCGGCCGCGCGTTGCTGTTCTGGAAAACGGCACGTGGACCTCTCCGGCCGATCCGATGGCATCCATGCCGCGCAGATACGATCGTTATGTAGAAGGTCCAAAACTGGCGGCTGATGGCAGCGGGCGCATCTGGTTAGCGCTTCGTTCCCGTACTTCCACCGCTCAAAATCGGGCGGATTTCTGGGCCAACAACGGCCGTTGGGACATGTTCCTGACGGCCTATGAAGGAGACCGGTGGCGTCCAGCCGCGCAGATTCCGCATTCCAGCACCCGGCCGGATGGTCCCTTTCAACTGATCGCGGCAGGTAGCGGTGTCTGGGCGGCGTGGACTAACGACAATCGCCTGTTTCCGGCGGCTGCCGGACAGCCCAATCGACGGCATAATGAGATCGACTTCGCCCGCGTCGATGCGCCTGCGGCCGTTCCACAGCCGACCCTCACCGCCTTTGCCGAGGGCGTCGCCAACGCCGCCTTGGTGCATCCGCACGAAGTTGCCGACGTGGCGCAGGTCCGATCCTATCGCGCGAGCGTGGATGGCACGCAACTGCGAATCCAGCGCGGCGATTTTCACCGGCACACGGAGATCTCTCCCGATGGCGCCGGCGACGGGTCGCTTGAGGACTACTTCCGCTACATGATCGATGCCGCCTCCATGGATACCGGCATCGTTTCCGACCATAACGCCGGAGTCGAAGAGTACACCTGGTGGCGCACCGAAAAAGCGATCGATCTCTTCAAGATCCCCGGCGGGTTCACGCCGCTATTCGGTTACGAGCGCAGCGTGCCCTATCCGAACGGCCATCGCAATGTGGTGTTTGCGCAGCGGGGCGTGCATGTGCTGCCGATCTCGCCGGCTGAGAATCAAGGCACGGTCAACACCGGTCCCGTGCTCTATCCTTATCTCAAGCAGAATCGCGGTATCTGCATGCTGCATTCGCTGGCCACCGATCAGGGCAGCGACTATCGCGACAACGATCCCGAGGTGGAGCCGTTGGTGGAGATCTACCAGGGATATCACGCCAACTACGAGTATGAGGGCGCTCCGCGCGCGGAATCCAAAGACTACAACGTGATGGCGCATGGGCCTTATCGGCCGGCCGGTTTCTGGTGGAACGCGTTGAACAAAGGGCTCAAGCTGGGGACGGAGTCGAGTTCTGACCACATCTCTACCCACTCTTCTTACACCATGATTTACTCGCCTTCCACCGACCGCCGCGACATGGTGGAGAGCATGCGCAAGCGCCACGCCTATGGAGCGACGGACAATATCGTGCTCGATTTCCGCGCCCGCGACCGTCAGGGCAAGCAGTGGATGATGGGCGACACGCTCAGTGCGGTCGCACCTGCCCTCCATGTCAAGGTGCTCGGCACCAGCACGATTGAGAGCGTGGAGATCGTGAAGGATGGTTCGTTCATTTACAAGACCGCACCGAACGGCGCCTCCGCGGAATTCGACTTCAACGACACTGCCGGCGGCAGCGGTTCCAGCTGGTATTATGTCCGCGTGGTCCAGGCCGATCGGAATATGGCTTGGTCGAGCCCGATCTGGGTGACGCACGCCGATCAATAACCTGGTACCTCAGTTTTAAACCTTCGCGCGACCGCACGAGCGAAAGCTCACTCCGGCGACCTCGCCTGCCCGTGTTCAATCCTGTACAGCGAATGCCTCAACAGGCGTGCCAGCATGTACCCAGTGGCTGCTTCAGGTATGAGGAAGAACGGATGAAAAACACGGATTGCAACATGCGAACTCGCACAGAGTGCAATACCATACAGAGACAAATCGGCCCAGTCCTGGCGTCGCTGGCGGGACTTTTACTGACTGTCTCGCCTGCACACGCCCAGGTCACCATCACCACGGTGGCCGGGAATGGGTTCGGCGGATTCTCCGGCGATGGGGGATTGGCGACATCGGCCGCGTTGAACCTGCCGCAAGGGGTAAAGATAGACGGGGCGGGGAATCTGTATATCGCCGATTTTGGCAATTTTCGGGTCCGAAAGGTCAGTGCCGGAGGGATCATGAGCACCTTGGCCGGCACCGGACAGTCCGGCAATGGCGGCGATGGCGGACTCGCGGCGAATGCCAGCTTGAACGATGTGACTGATGTCGCCATCGACTCCGCTGGCAACGTCTACATCTCCGACGCCGGAAATCACCGCGTGCGCAAGGTAACCCCCGGCGGGATGATCAGCGCATTCGCGGGAACGGGAGTTCAGGGATACTCGGGGGACGGCGGGCAAGCTGCCAGCGCCCAACTCAATCGACCGATCGGCTTAGTCATCGATGCCAACAACTACCTGTACATAAGCGACAGCTCCAGTCAGAACATCCGGCGCGTTAATCTCAATAGCGGAGTCATCTCCACTTACGCCGGAAACGGCACAGCCGCATTCAGCGGTGATGGCGGACAAGCGATCTCGGCCTCATTGATGTTTCCCCTGGGACTGGCTGCCGACGGCGCCGGCAACCTCTACATTGCGGATGCCGGCAATAACGCCATCCGCAAGGTGACGCCCACCGGAATCATCACCACCATCGCCGGGAGCGGCGTGCAAGCAGGATTTTCCGGCGATGGCGGGCCGGCTGCGCGTGCGTTACTCAATGTTGCGTCCGGTGTGGGTGTGGACGGCGCGGGGAACGTCTTCATCGGAGATTCCGGCAACAACCGGGTTCGAAGAATTGACGCCGCCACCGGCATCATCAGCACCATCGCCGGGAGTGCGAACAACGGATACAGTGGCGATGGCGGCCCTGCCGCGAGCGCCCTCCTGAATTTCCCCTGGGGAATTTCAGTCGACCCGAGCGGCGCTATCTACGTCGCCGACCGCGACAATAATCGCATTCGTAAGATCTCCGGAAGCGCAACTCTCACCGACGTCGCCGCTGGCAAGATCGCCACTCAGAGCAGCACGCTCTTCGGTTACCCATCCGCGGTCGCCTCATCTGCAGTGGACGGCCGCACCGACGGCAACTTTTTCGATGGATCTGTCACCGCGACCAACCAGGAGAGCACTCCCTGGTGGCAGGTTGATCTGGCTAGTTCCACAGTGATCAGTTCCATCAACATCTGGAATCGTACCGATTGCTGCTCGTCGCGACTAAGCGACTACTGGGTCTTCGTCTCCGATACGCCATTCAACGCCTCGGACACTCCTTCCACGCTGCAGTTCCGCGCCGGCACGGTTTCCAGCCACCAGACCTCGGCCCCCAGCCCGTCTACCAATATCGCCATGTCGGCGCAGGGCCGCTATGTCCGCGTGCAACTGAGCACCTTCGATTATCTGAGCCTTGCCGAAGTACAGGTGTTCGGAACGCCGGCCAGCGGCGGCGGCGGCGGCAACAACGGCACCAACATCGCGCCGGGTAAGCTTGCCACGCAGAGCAGCAGTTACCCAGGGCTTCCCACCGCAGGACCGAGTTCCGCCATCGACAACAACACCGACGGCAATTTCTACGATGGGTCGGTGACGGCCACCAGTCTGGACAATAATCCCTGGTGGCAGGTGGACCTTGGTTCGGCTGCGACTGTGAATTCCGTCGTGGTCTGGAACCGCACCGATTGCTGCAGCTTACGGCTCAGCGACTATTGGGTGTTCGTCTCGAACACGCCATTCAGCGCATCGGACACCCCCGCGACACTGCAGTTCCGCGCCGGGACCTTCTCCAGTCATCAGACATTCGCACCCAGCCCGTCCGCGACCATCAATGTGGGCATGCAGGGACGATATGTGCGGGTGCAACTCTCAGATACGGATTATCTGAGCTTGGCGGAGGTTCAGGTTTTCGGTACTGGCGGATCTTCGCCTACCGATCTCGCGATCAACAAGGTGACGAGCCAAAGCAGCAATCTTCCCTTCGCTCCCACTGCCCTGTCTGGTTCCGCGGCGGACGGGAATTCCGACGGAAATTTCTATGACGGCTCGGTGACTGCCACGAATCCCGACACCAACGCCTGGTGGCAAGTGGATCTCGGCTCTCCGTTCTCCGTCAGCCAGGTGATTGTCTGGAACCGCACCGATTGTTGCAGCACGCGTCTGAGTGACTTCTGGGTGTTCGTGTCCGACAATCCTTTCCAGGCCACCGATACGCCCGCCACTCTGCAATTCCGGGGCGGAACTTTCGCGATGCACATCACGTCCGCGCCGAATCCCAGCGTGACGATTCCGGTCAATCTGCAAGGCCGCTACGTCCGCGTGCAACTCTCGGGCACGGATTATCTGAGTTTGGCAGAGGTGCAGGTCATCGGCCAATAAGTTGCGCGTCAGGTCCTCATTGGGCTACCACGGCGGGTCCTGTAAATGGACCCGCCATTTTTTGGGTGGCGGTTGCAGGTCTGCCGACCTGTGTGCAAATCGCTTGCTGAGACTGATTCCGATGCCCGCGGCTCGCTGACGCCAACGACTGAAGGGAGTGATCTTCGGAGCAATCGAGACAGCGCTTGCTTACGCGCGCGGCTCGCAACGAGCCACGACCGTAAGGGAGTGATTCTCTCGGAACGATCCAGACATCGCTTGCTTACGCGCGCGGTTCGCAATGAGCCACGACTGTAAGGGAGTGATCTTCGGAGCAATCGAGGCAACGCTTGCTTACGCGCGCGGCTCGCAACGAGCCACGACGGGAGTGATCTTCGGAGCTATCGAGGCAACGCTTGCTTACGCGCGCGGCTCGCAACGAGCCACGACCGTGAGGGAGTGATTTTGGGAGCGACTGGGACATCGCTTGCTTACGCGCGCGGCTCGCAACGAGCCACGACTGTAAGGGAGTGATCTTCGGAGCAATCGAGACATCGCTTGCTTACGCGCGCGGTTCGCGACGAGCCACGACCGTAAGGGAGTGATTCTTTCAGAGCGATCGAGACAACGCTTGCTTACGCGCGCGGCTCGCAACGAGCGACGACCGTAAGGGAGTGATCTTCGGAGCAATCCGGACAACGCTTGCTTACGCGCGCGGATCGCAACGAGCCACGACCGTAAGGGAGTGATTCTTTCAGAGCGATCGAGACAACGCTTGCTTACGCGCGCGGCTCGTAACGAGCCACGACCGTAAGGGAGTGATCTACGGAGCAATTGAGGCAACGCTTGCTTACGCGCGCGGCTCGCAACGAGCCACGACCGTAAGGGAGTGATCTTCGGAGCAATCGAGACATCGCTTGCTTACGCGCGCGGCTCGCTGACGACAACGACTGAAGGGAGTGATCTTCGGGAACGATCCGGACAACGCTTGCTTGCGCGCGCGGTTCGCAACGAGCCACGACGGGAGTGATCTTCGGAGCTATCGAGGCAACGCTTGCTTACGCGCGCGGCTCGCAACGAGCCACGACCGTAAGGGAGTGATTCTTTCAGAGCAATCGGATATCGCTTGCTTACGCGCGCCGCTCGTTGACGGCGAGAGTTAGCTACACCAGGATCTTCTGCACAATTTCCGTCAGCTTGTCCGGCGTGAAGGGCTTCTGCAGAAATGCCACCGAATTATCGAGCACGCCGGTCTCGCTCATGATTCGATCCGTGTAGCCGGACATGTACAACACCTTCATGCCCGGTTGGGTCGTCGTCAGAGCCGTTGCCAGATCCTTGCCATTCATCTCCGGCATGATGACGTCCGTAAGCAAAAGCCGGATCTGCCTTAGTGGATCCGCCGCGATGGCAATCGCCTCATTCCCGCTCGCCGCCTCCAGCACTTCGTACCCCAACCCGCGAAGCACCATGCAGGTGAGGCCCCGCACCTCCGGTTGATCCTCGACTACGAGGATCGCTCCCGATCCCCTGGCCGGCTGGCGCCGTGGGGAAGCGGCTGTGTCGGATCTTACCGGACCCGTCAGGTGTGGCAGGTAAATGCTGAATACGGTACCGCATCCCGGTTCGCTGGCCACCGAAATGTGCCCGCCGCTCTGCGTCACAATGCCGAACACCGTGGAAAGCCCCAGGCCCGTCCCTTTGCCCATGTGCTTCGTGGTGAAGAATGGCTCGAAAACGCGCTGCCTGGTGCGCACATCCATCCCCACGCCGGTGTCGCCGATCCGCAGCACTGCGTAAGGGCGTCCGGTTGGGTCGGTGGTTTCCTGCAGACCCGGCGCCAGCAGTACGCTTTGCGATTCGATCGTCAGGGTGCCGCCTTTCGGCATGGCTTCCCTGCCATTCACGACCAGGTTCATCAAGACCTGGTGAATCTGTCCGCGATCTGCTTTCACGCTTCCCACGGAAGGGTCAAGGTTAACGACCAGCTGGATATCTTCTCCGATCACACGATGCAGCATCCCTTGAAATTCCTGCACCACCGCATTCAGGTTCATCGGACGCAACTGGGCTACCTGTTTGCGGCTGAAGGCCAACAGTTGCTGGGTGAGTTCGGCGCCGCGCAGCCCCGCGCTGTGGATCTCCTGGAGCCCGTGGCGCATCGGGTTCGCAGCGTCTGCACCATGCAGCAACAGGTCGCTGTACCCGTTGATGACCGTGAGCAGATTGTTGAAGTCATGCGCGATTCCGCCGGCCAGCCGTCCCAGGCTCTCCAGCTTCTGCGATTGCAGAACCTGCTCCTCCAGGTGCTTGCGATCGGTGATATCGAAGAACGAGACGATTGCGCGCGACCAGTCCCGGTTGGGTGTCTCGGCAAGCGAAACAATCATCGCCACGTATCGCTCCTCACCCCCCAAAGTGCGCGTCTGAAATTCCGTGCGGAACAGTGAATTCGTCTCCACCAGAACAGCCATCTCGTCGCAGAAAATCTCGTACGCCGCCTCGTCGAAGATCTGGGTGAGATCGACGAGCAGTTCCTCTTTGGCCGACGCGCCGTAAAAATTGCGTGCCGCGCGATTGACGTCCATCACGCGCACCCGCCGGACGCATTCCATGAGCGCCTCTCGATGCTCCGACAAGTACCGCCGCAGATCGGTCACGCCCCGCGCGATCAGCGAGTCCAGGTACGTCTTGACTCGGGAAAAATCCTCCTCCCACATCGGAAACGGCGATTCCTCGAATAACGTTCGGTACCGTTCCTCGCTTACCCGGAGCCCTCGTTCCGATTGGCGCAGCGTCTCTTCGGCCATTCGACGGTCGGTGATGTCGCGCTCGCGCCCCTGCACACCAATCTGGTGCCCCGTGTCATCCACAATCGGACCCCACGACGCCGCGACCCACTTCATCCGGTCATCTTTGGTGATCAGCCGGTATTCCTCTTCGAAGAACGATTTCCCTTCGTAGAGGCGGTCCCAATGACCCAACATGCGCTCGCGGTCTTCCGGATGGACCCAGCAAATGAACTGGCGCTTCTCCAGTTCCTCGGCGGAGTATCCGGTGAGCGTCTCGACGGCGGCGTTGGCAAAAGTCAGGCGGCGTTCCATGTCGAACGCCAGCACCATCTCGGTCAGGTTTTTGGCCATCAGCCGGAAACGGGTTTCGTTGTGGCGCTGTTCACGAACGCTCGCCGGGTGAACCGCCTTCCGCGCAAGATACTGGACCATCACCGGGCAATCGCGCTCATCGAGAATGCTCACTTCGAGGACCACCGGCTGGATCGTGCCGCTGCGTGTCAGGATCTCCGCTTCGGTTTCGAAGAACCGATCGCCCCGCCTGGCGTGTTCCAACAAGCTCATCACCGGCGCGCAAGACTCGGCCGTCAACAACTGGCAGATGTTCATGCTCTGGATCTGATCGCGAGGGTAGCCGCTCAACCGTTCACCGGCGGCATTCGTCGAGACCAGATCGCCGGACTCGCTCTGCAGGTAAACAGCGTCGGAAAGGCTCTCGCACAGCAGTTGGTATTGCCGTTGCCAGAACTGTACTCGCCGCTCCGATTCCCGCAGGCGGTCACTCAAATCGAGTTGGACCCGGGTTTCCGACATCGCTCCAATGCTTGCCCACCCAAAAATTTTCGGAGTGCTGCCGGTTCGGCCGGCGCCACCAGAAAGTACCTTTCATCTTAGATCCCATACGCGCACAACGCTGACCAAGGTACAGTTCCAAAGTGCTAAAACACACCGCATATTCGCGCGAGGAACTGCAGTATGTTGGAGCTGTGGAGAGCCGCCATGGCAATATCGAGCCAGCCCAGCCCGCGAATACGCTGTTCTGCTTCCTTCTGATAGTGCTGGCGGCGTTGCTGGTTGGCTATTCCGAGACGATCGCGTTCATATGGGACGAAGGCTTTCACCTTCTGGCAGCCCAGTTGATCCTGCACGGAAAGAAGCCTTACCTGGATTTCTGCTTCCCGCAAACGCCTCTCAACGCCTTCTGGAATGCTGCCTGGATGCGCATTTTGGGGGATACCTGGCGCTCCGCACATGCATTGGCCGCCACCACTACGATGGGCGCCATCGTCCTTGCAGCCGATTTCCTTCGCACCCGCTTCCCGGATAAGACCTGGCGGGTGCAGGCTGCCAGCGCGGCAGCTCTGTTGCTCGGACTGAACGCCGCCATCGTGGAGTATGGAACAATCGGACAGTCTTACGCATTCTGCCTGTTTCTCCTGATGTGCGCCTTCCGGGCGGCGGTGGTTGCAGTGCACCGGAGCGACCATCGGTGGACCGCCGCCGCAGGCCTCTTTTCGGGTGCCGCGGCAGCGTCATCGCTTTTGACTGCGATGGCCGCTCCTGTCTTCCTTCTCTGGATTCTTTGGCACACTCCCCTTGGAAAGGTCCGCCAATTCCTCGCCTTCGTTTGCGGTGCGGCCTGTCCGTTTCTCCCTGTGGTTTGGCTCTTCGTACGTGAGCCACGCGTCGTCTTCTTCAATCTTTTTCAGTACCAGTTGCTATACCGGCGCACCAATTGGGAAGACGCCACTCCCCACGATTTCGAGGTGCTGACCTCGTGGCTCTATTCCCCTGGCGTCTTCCTGCTGGGATTACTTGCCCTGCTTGGACTGTGGTTCGTGGCCCGCAAGAGCGACTGGAGTGCCGCCGGCCGAGCTCCGTTCTATCTTTGCGGTTGTCTGGGGTTGGCCATTGGCATCGAGCTCTGCGCGGCCCATCCTACGTTTCCAAGTTATTGGACGCTGGTGACTCCATTCGTCGCGATCCCCGCCGCCGCTGGCCTCTACGCCGTCACTGTCTGGCTTCCTGCCCCGATCCGCAGGGGCTGGATCTGGGCGGCTCTGGTCCTGGTGCTGTCTGTGGGACTGGCAAAATCGCTGCGGGAAGACCGAAATCGGCTGACTTGGCAGGATATGGAGGCACTGTCGCGGAAGGTGGATGAGGTGACGGCGCCCGGCGCCCCGATCTGGGCCGACGAACAGGTCTATTTCATTTCGCGCCGTACTCCAGCGGAAGGCACCGAATTCTCGTATGCAGAAGTGATCGACGTGCCGGAAGACCAGGCTCGTAAACTGCACATTCTATCCGACGTGGACTTGGACCGCAAAGCTGCTGAGGGCATCTTCCGCACGGTATCGACGTGTGAAGATCCTGACGTTATCGAGAAGCTGGAACTGCTCAAGTTGTTTCGTCGCAAGGCGGATGTGGGTGGGCGCTGCAAGGTTTTCTGGGACCCGGTGAACCATCCCGGCGCGCGCTAACTGCCGCGCAAACAACCCCATCAAGCGCGAGCGGCGAGACAGCGACCTGTCCCGTCAGGAAGCGAAAAACGCGCAAGCTGCAAAACGCGTACTGGCGGAATCGTCTCCGGCGCGTCAGAATCTAAATATGAGGTGGTTTCTCGCGCTTGCCTTTGCCGTCCAGGTGCCCCTTTCGGCGGGAACCGCCGCCGATATCGCTCGCGCCCTCCGGGAAAACAGTTTTGACCCGGAGGAGTGCTACCGTGTCCGCGATCTGAAGCTGGTCAAAGAGGACCTGCGGATTTACCTCACCGAAGGCCACCTGATTTTCAGCAAGCCGGTGGCTGGGCACCGGATCGCTGCGGTCTTCGTTGCCGACGTGGAAGGCGGTGACGGCGAGGTCATTCTGCTTCCGCCCGATCGCGCCGAACGACGCTCCCTGTCCACTTTCATCGATTCTCCTAATCTCGACGAACATATCCGGTCCGCCTTATTCCTCTTCACGGGTGACGATTACCACCAGTTGGTCGCCCAGTTCCCCAACAATCCCGCTAACAAGAGAACTCCCGAAATCGGAACACTGCTCGACAAGGAGTGGACGCCCATCTTGCGCAACATTGGCTCGGGGTATGCGCCGCGTCTCACTCTGGACCTCATGGACCCGGAGGGAACGCGCGCCGGATTGCTCGCCGGTCTCTTCACCAGTTCGCACTTGGGGAATTTCGACGTGTCATTCGATCCGCGGATCGAAGAGCAGATCGTCGCCGGACAGGTCACCTCGCGCAACAGCATCGCCTATTTCGATATCTGGACCAGTTTCGCCGCGCGTTCTTTCCGGATGAATCCTTCGTTGCTCCGGCCAGACCTCGCTCTTCGCGACTATCGCATTGAAGCCACGGTTAACCCCGACCTGTCGATGGATGTAGTTACCAAAGTTAAGGTCCGCCCGTCGGCAAACGTAGTCGTCGAGACCTTCGATGTCTCTCCACAAATGACGATCACCCAAGCCACGGTGGATGGCCGGCCTGCCGAAGTGCTGCAGCGCGATTCCGTGCGCCTGGCGATGATCCATGGCGGAAATAACCAGTTCCTGGTGGTCCCGCCCGAACCCCTGCAAGCCGGCCGCGAATACGAATTCGAGTTTCATCACTCCGGAAAAGTAATATACGACGGCGGTGACCGCGTCTTCTATGTAGCGGCGCGCGGCACCTGGTATCCCATGCGGGGAACGCAGTTTTCCAACTACGACCTGATTTTCCGCTATCCCAAAGACCTCGACCTGGTAGGGCCAGGTGATGTCGTGGACGATCGCACCGAGGGCGAAGTTCACATTACTCATCGCCGCACCCCGTCGGCGATTCGCATTGCCGCCTTCAATCTGGGGAATTACGAGCACGCCCGCGTGGAGCGCGGCAACTACGTGGTAGATGTCTGTGCTAATCGGGCTCTGGAGCGCTCGCTTCGCCCAGGCGGAGACCGTGATTCCGATCCTTACCCCAGGGATTCACCCCCGCCGCGTCCCCGATCCCATGGCCGAGACTCAAGTGGTTCCTCCGCCTCCAGATCCCATGGCACGCCTGCAGGCATTGGCGTCTGAAGTTACCTCCGCGATGGAGTTTATGGCCTCGAAGTTCGGTCCCCCCACTCTGCCGCATCTCACGGTTTCGCCAATTCCGGGTACATTTGGGCAGGGCTTCCCTGGACTCGTATACCTTTCGACCCTGGCCTATCTGAAAAACGTTCCTGGCCCTCGCTTCCAGGGCGGCGAATCGCAAGCGGTCTTCTTTCAGGATGTCCTGCAGGCGCACGAGACCGCCCACCAGTGGTGGGGCAACCGGGTTACCGCCGACTCCTACCGCGACTATTGGCTGATGGAGGCTCTGGCAAATTACTCGGCTCTCCTTTACCTCGAAAAGAGCAAGGGCCCGCACGATTCCGATCAGATGCTGGACGCATATCGCAACGAACTTCTGGCCAAGGGCGACAACGGTCAAACGGTCGATTCGACGGGTCCGATCGTCTTAGGTACGCGCCTTGAAAACTCTCAGGAGCCGCGCGCCTGGCGGTCCATCACCTACGGTAAAGGCTCCTGGATCATGCAGATGCTGCGCCAACGCATGGGCGATACACGCTTCTTCGCCATGCTGGCGGAACTGCCCAAGCGCTATGACGGGAAGTCTTTGACAACCGAGGCATTTCGAGAAGTTGCCGCAGAGTTTCTGCCACCGAAATCGCAGGATTCGAAGCTGGAGACCTTTTTCGAACAGTGGGTGTATGGAACGGGTATCCCGACCTTCAAGATCACATACACGGTCAAAGGGAAAGCTCCAGCCTTACAGGTGGCGGGTGTGCTGACTCAGTCCGAGGTAGATGACGATTTCACTACCCTGGTGCCCGTCGAAATTCAAGTCTCTCGAGGTAAAACGGTTACTAAGTGGGTGGCATCGGCGAATACTCCGGTCACCTTCACGGTCCCAGTAAGCCAAGCGCCACTAAAAGTCGCTTTAGATCCTCACCACGCCGTACTCCACCGTTAAGGTCGACGTGGCGCAGGCAAAGCCTCTTACCTGCGCCACGCCATCACCCATTACTCGCCGAATTCCAGCGTTTCCGTAGATCCACCCAGCTCAATTGCCTGGATCTTGTTGGTTCCGCTGGCCTTACTTGTGTCCACGGCGGTCAGGTCGTGCTTGGAACTGGCGTTCTCCACCTTCGTCGGAGCACTGGTACTCTTGCCCGTATCGACGTTGGTGAATATGGCACTATCGCCATTCACTTTCACCTTGTACTCGCCCGCCCCTAACTGGACGTTTCCAGCCATTGCGGATTCATCGAGGGTAATGTGGTAAGTCTTTGCATTTGCAATCGAAAGAGAAGCAAACGCCAGCGCTCCTGTAAGAAGCAGATTTTTGAATTTCATTGATAGCCTCCCGGTAATCTCGATTGGATTACTCTCCTGCCTATAGAGACGGATGCGCGATGCCCAAGGTGACAGGGGTTAACCCGGCCAGGTGCCACGAGACACAGATACAGGGGTGTCGGTGGCCGGGCAGGTGTAGAACGCACCGGATCGTGGCGCAGCACCAACTGGCTGTCTAAGTGTTCAGGACGCGGGACATACGCTCGATGGCTTCGTCGATTTCGGCAGTGTTTTTAAAACCGATGGTGACGGAGTCGACGCATCCGAGATTCATGGCGAATTTCATGGCGGCGTCGCGATCGGCGGCAGTGGTGAACCGGCCCTCGCCGCAGAGTTTCATGCTGATCACACCCATGCCGTCCGCGTGCACTTTTTTGGTGTGAGCCACGACCTCGTCGACATTGCCAGGCACCTGGTCGCGGGCATCCTCGCTGTCCATCTTGGTGCCATTGTGATTCATGCGGATCATGGCGATGTCGAGCCAACGATTGCCGGGGAACGTGCGCAGCGCGGGCAGTCCGTGCACCGAGGCGCCGTGCGAGAGGATCACCTTCTTCGATTTAGCTTCGGAGAAGCCATCCTGCAAGCTCCGGTAATCGTCTTCCCATGTCGCGGGGCGCAGACAGTGCAGCAGCATGATGTCGATGTAGTCAGTCTGGAGCTGGCGGCGGGCGATGTCGAGGCCGGGCGTGGGATCGCCGGAGGCAGGAGTGTGGTACTTGGTCATGAGGCGGTAGGTGTCGCGCGGGATGCCTTTTAGCGCAATACCGAGCATCTCGGGCATGCCGTGATAGGTGTCGGAGGTTTCGAAGAAGCGGACGCCGCGGTCGTAGGCGTAGCGGACGAGGCGGGTGAACTCGTCCTGGCCGAGCGAGCGCTGGACTTGGCCGCCGTGCGTGCCGGTTCCGAATGCGAGGCGCGTGACCTTTACGCCGGACTTGCCCAGGGTGACCCAGTCGGTGGCCGCGCGTTTGGTGACGGCGGCTGGCGAGATGCCGCCCGCGCCCGAAAGTATAGTGGCGGCGACACTGGTTTTCAGAAAATCTCGTCTGCTGGATTTGCCCATAGAATCCCCTCGATTCTGTAGCTTTATTTCTTGGCCCCGGCGTCTTTGGGCGGATCCTCAACGCAGCGGAATCCGATATTCGCTGCTTTCCATCTGGCCGGAACGGTGTTGGAGTCCCAGATGACCCGATCGACCAGAGGTTCGTATGCCGATTCGCCCCGAATTACGTACCACTTCTCGGCGTTGGTTGGTGGGGGCGTCAACTTGTCGGCGAAATTGGCGAGCGTTTCAGCGCTGGCCGGGCGGGACTGATCAACGAGTTCCCAGACATTGCCGACCATGTTCAGGGCGCCGAAAGGGCTGGCGCCGTTAGCGAAATCGGTGACGGGGTGAAACGGCGGAGCGGGGGCCTTCGGAGCCGGCCGCACGTTCGCTTTGCTGAGATCCACGTCATTGCCCCATGGATAGAGCCATCCCTCGGTACCCCGAGCGGCCTTTTCCCATTGGTGCCCGGTGGGGAGCTTTTTGCCTGCCCAGGTGGCAAAGTCCTGCGCGTCGGTGAACGAGACATTAACGACAGGGTAGTCGGGTTTGTCTGCGGCGAAGTCAGTCGGCCTGGCGTGATTAGTCTTCGCACAGAACTCGGCGTAGGCTTTGTTGGAGACCTCCGTCTTGTCGATGTAGAAGGCAGGAAGCGAAATAGTCTCCTTGTTCTCGCCGAAGAGGAATGGCCCGTCGGGCACCAATACCATTTCGCCGGTCGGCGTGGAGATGGTCTTGGGGAGCTCTGGTGCCATGACAATCACCGGCTTGGCTTTGTTACCGATCACGAAATAGAGTGCGACCGCCAGCACCACGACGAGTCCGATGATGACGGGCAGGAGCCAGGCGGGCCGGGATGGGGCCGGCGGAGCAGGCTGGGGGGCGATCAGATGGGTGGGAGTCGGCACCACCATGGTGGGCGCGTCCAACTCGGCGATGCAGCGCTCGATTTCGGCACACACGGGGGAAAAGCCTTGCGGACGATCGGCCGGATTCTTGGCAGTGCAGCGGGCTACCAGGTCGCAAATTGCCGGCATGGCGCCGGCTTGCCGCATGGGCTCGAGATTCAACGGCTCGTTGAGAATGCTGTAGAAGATGCGTTCGACGGAGTCGCCGGTGATGGGCTTGGCGCCGGTCATCAGTTCAAACATGAGGATGCCAAAGGAGTAGACATCGACCTGGTCGCTGATGTCTTGGCCCATCACCTGTTCGGGCGCCATGTAGTAAGGGGTGCCAAGCACGTACCCGGCGCGCGTCATGTTGAGGCCTTCGGTCTTGGCGATGCCGAAGTCCATGAGCTTGACGGTGCCAGCCGCGTTGATGTGCACGTTCTCGGGCTTGATGTCGCGGTGAATGATTTTCTGGCCGTGGATGTACTCGAGAGCGCGGGCGATCTGAAGGGCGATTTTGAGCTTGGACTTCTGGTCACCAGTTCGGCCGCCTTTGATCGCATGGCGGAGATCTTCGCCCTTGAGAAGCTCCATGACCATGAAGGGGCGCTGTTTCTCGTCCTCGCCGAAGTCGTAAATGCTGAGGACGTTGTCGTGCGTGATGTTGCCGGCCATGCGGGCTTCGGCGAGGAAGCGGGCTTTGGCCTCGGGGTCCTGGCAACCAGCTTCGGTCAGGATTTTGACGGCAACAGTGCGGCCGATGAGGGTGTCCCGGGCGCGATAGACGTGGGACATGCCGCCGCCCAGGAACTCCTCGAGCTCATACTTGCCGATTCTCGCAGGTAATTCCATTTATGAGAGCTATTCTACCTGGGAAAGAGAGCGCTGAGGGAGCCGAGAGCGCAGAAGTGCTTGATTTCCCGGAGGTGTGGTAGCTGGGGCGGGTTGGGGATTGACGCAAAGACGCGAGATGGATGGCTTGATTTCGTGGTTGTCGCGTTGGCCGCCCATTGCGAACGACCACTTCTTGCAACTTATGTGCAAAATGGCCGCCGCCGTTTCTTTGCGCCCTCTGCTTTCTCTGCGGGCATCCACGCGGCCAAAGCAAGGCATGAACCGCGTTTCCTGCCGTAGCCATGAAAACTTCGCGTCGGACCTGACGTCGCCTAACCTGCTCCGGTTTCTCGGCGTCTCCGCGTCTCGGCGATAAACTCCCAACTCGCGTACGTCTTCCGATCTGTGCTGCGGTCCGACTTCTCACTTATTTGGCTACGTCGGAGACGCAGGTGAAGGAAAAGTAGCCGGGCATGAAGATCTGCGGGTTCGCGAGGAACGTCAGGCGTACGGTGACCGGTTGGCCGGTCGACGGGTTAGTGATGGGCTGCGGCGGAACACCGGAGGTCAGCACGAATTCCACCGTGTCGCCCATGCGCTTGTTGGCACGGGCGACGAAATTGAAGACCGACCAGAGTCCTGGGAAGGTCGGGAAATCGAAGTCCTTGCCGCCCTGGAAGGTCACGCTCATTTGCGTTCCGGGGACGGGCCCGGGCCATGTGAATGGCTTGGGCGCGGCGTTGGCGGTGGTGAAGACTACGGTGTTTCCGTCAATCGCGACCTTGATGCTCTGCTGTTCGGGAGCCAGTTCGGGCTTCACCTGGTAATTGAATTTGGGACCAGTTCCACCCTGGTAGGCGGCCTCGGTGAAGTCGCCAGCATGATTCAGGAAATTCAAGAACGCGGGCGTGATGTTGACGTTGCTGCCAGGGATCGGCACGAAGTGAGTGCCTGAGCGGCTTAAGATCTTGGCGAGATTCTGGTCGTAGAACTGCCAGATGATGCCTTCCTTAGGCTTAAAGACCGAATCAAACTCCTGCAACGTGGAAGGTGGGGCTTCCGGGCTGCCCTTGAACGGATACTTATTGAAGATGGGAGTGATCTGCGCGCACATCTGCTTGCCGGCTTGATTGAGCGAGATGGCCGGCGAGGGAGGCTTGAGATAAGGCTCGACGAAGACAATCGGGTCGGTGAGGAGCTTCTGCACTCTGGCCTGAATCGGAGAATCCGCGTTGAAGTTCAGAGAGAGGGTAGTGACGGAAGTCTCGGCGGCCTTGGCTACTTGCAGCGCTGAGGCGAGCTCCGATTCGTTGGGCTGCGGTTTATCCGCAATGGTATCGATGGCCGACTGCAATTGCGCCAGTGCGGTGATGTAGCCTTGGTTGGAGGCGCCGACGTAGCGATCCGTAATCTCGGGAGGAGTGACGATGCGGACCGGCTGGAAGATTTTCGAGCCGGAGTCCTGTCCATTGGTGTTCTGCGACGCCTGGGAGGACATCTCGAGCAAGGGCGCCAGGTTGCTGGAGTGCTGCTTCAGCTTGTTAGCGGCATCCTTGAGCCCGGAATAGCGCACCACGGCCGCAGCGTTGATGTATCCGATCCAGGCTTGCACCCAATCGTTGTCGAATTTCCCCTTGAGGTCGCGCTCCAACTGCGCGCGGTCGTTGATGTTACCAGGACCGGGATCGCCCAGCACCCAAGTCTCGCCGTTGAAGTAGCGGTCGGCGTGCCCGATGGCGTCGGTCATGAACTTCCGGCCGCCCGCGGTGAAGGCGCCGCGGACCTCTTTGTTGTTGATGAGGACGGCGGCAGATCCCGGGAAGTCGCGATTGAACTGGACGGATTTGCCGGACTTGTCGGCCTCGGCAAGCATGAAGTTGTAGACGCGCTCGGTTCCGGCATACTGCTTGAGATAGGAGCGCGCGCGTTCCACGGACTGCCCGTCATTCTCGCTGGAGTAAGGATTCTCTTCCTTCAACTCCTCCGCATAAAAATCGAACTGCTTCTGGGCCAGAGCCAGGCGCTCGGGATCGACGCTCTTGTTGACGGTCCACCACGTGGTCAAGGTCGGCGTGAGGAACAGCTTGGTCGTCCGGTCGTGGTTGGACGTGGTCATCAGGTAACCCTTGAGACAGTCGTACGTAGGCTGATACTCGTGATCGGGCACGGGGCTGCCCGGCAGGCTCCTGAGATTAGCCAGCATGGCGTTCTGAGTCTGGCCGAACATGGCCAGTCTGAAGCGATCGAAGTAGATGGCCTTAGTGGGGCGGTACAGGTCTTCGCCGATGTAGAGGAACCAGCGATAGAGCCAGGGTGAGCCCTCATTGTGATATTTGCGCAGGGTCACCAGGGACTCGCGCAGCCTGTCGAGGCGGCGAAGCACATCCAGCGAGGCAACATCGCTCGAGGAACTGCCGACCGAAGAGATGCCGATGGCGGCCTCGCGGACATCGTTCTCCAACCCGCGATTGTTGAAGAACGAGATGGTGAACATCACCAGGAGCAAGAAGGCGAGAATGGAGCCACTGAGAAGCATCCAACGGCGGGCGGTGCTGGTTTTCGCGCTGGCGCCGCTGGCGCCCAAGGCGGCTCGATCGACCAGCAGGATGTCGTTGAAGAGGTGAGCCAGGAATAGCCACTGCGGAACCTTGCGGGTACCGACGACTTGGGGACGCGCGGCAGCTTGACGCGCGGCGTTGGCCATCATCGCGCGGTTGAAGATGCCAGTAGCGCCGGTGGGCCCAGCTTCGGCGGATTGCTGCGCGGCCTCCACGGGGGCCATTTCGTTGATGATGACAGGGCGGACGCCGGCGAAGTAGAATCCGCGCAGAAAGGGACCGACCGTCAACTGGCTGGGGCGGCAGAGATCGACCAGGAACTGGACAAGGGCCGGGCGAACTTTGCGAAAGGCGCGGGGGAACTCGTAGGCCGTGGGGAGTTTGTTTGCGTCGCCCTCGCGCGCCAGGAACTCGATGCGGGCATCGGCAAGAGAGCGGAAGAGGCGCTCGAACTGGCCGGTCAGGCGCGCGGTTTCTTCTTCGGCGTAGACACCCTCACTGCGGCGGTCGAGCATCGGCAGGGTCACGCCGAGTACCTGGGTGGACTCTTCGTTGGTGAGGTTGCGGACGAAGTCGGTGAAGAAAGGCAAGCGGTCGGTCTTGGTGAAGAGGGCGTAAACGGGGAGGTTGATGCCGAGGCCTTGCGAGATCTCACCGAGGCGGGCGCGCAGGTTGCGGGCGGCATTGCTGGCGATTTCGGGCGCTCCGGACTTGGTGAAGTTCTCGCAATCGAAACAGACGAGGGCGGCGCGAGGGGCTTGTTCCCCTTTGCGAACGACGGCTCCGCGGGGCTGGAGTTTTTTGACGAGTTTCGCCCAGCGGCCCGGGTCGGCGATCATGGGGCCGCCGGCTTCGGCAAAGATGGCACGGCGCGAAAACCAGAAGTTGACCGAGCGGGTGGGGGCGACGTTGCCAGCCTGGTACACCTGCCCGGCGAGCAGTTCGGGTTCAAGACCCGAGTGGAGCATCACGCTGGTTTTGGTGGTGCCCGGTTCGCCCATGATGAGGAAGACCGGAAGGCCGGCAACTTTGCCGCCTTGTTCCAGCTTGGCAGCGGCCAGTTTGGTTTCGGCTTCGTGGATGAGGACGGAGATCTCATCACCGCCGGGTGCTACGACTTCGCCACCGGCGGCCGCAGCGGCGGCTGCAGCCTTCTTTTCCTTTCTCTTTTTCAGAAAAAGGATGACGACCAGGACAATGAGAGCGATGAGGGTTGCGGTCAAAGAGCCATAAAGAAGCATCGGCGCGACTCCTTAACTGATAGCCGGTGCCAGCGCGCGTACCGCCGACACTCCCGAATGAAGAATGATTTCGTAAATGATAAAGCACACCAGCATCACGCCGGCCGAGACCGACGCGATGATTTTCAATTTGCGGATCCAGGGATCGAGCATCGCGCGCATGGTGCCGGGGGGCAGCATCCAGGCCGGCGACAGCGGGCCGAACGGTCCACGAATGCGGCGGATTTTTTCGTGCACCTTGGCCATGATTTGGTCGCGCTCGCCGCGTCCGCCGGCGCGATACCGGCCGACGAATCCCAGCAGGAGGCAGAGGTAATAGACTTCGAGCAGGTCTCCCAGATCCTGCGAATCGCTCTTCCCCATGAGTTGCGCGAGGTTTTGAAAGAAGACTTCGCCGGCAATGTGAGTTCCGAACATTTCTTCCTGGATCGGCTGCCGCAGCCAGTCGGCAAAGATGGGGTTTTGTGAGTTGAGGACGGACTCGTCGAGAAAAGCGACTACAGCGAAGGTCGCGTAATTGGCGTCGTCGGAATTGTACCCGGCGGCGAGTGCCTGGTCGCGGGCGCTGTTCAATGCCTCGCGATTGTAGTGGCGGAAGGCATTGGCATCGGGGATGCTCTGGCTGTTGGCGCGGAGCCTCTCGATGGCGGTCAGGACCTCCTGGTAGATCAGAGCCAGGTTCTCGGGCCTGCGAGTGTTGGAAGGTGTCATGTCTGGTTATCCAAAACGACCAAGATTTCGGCGTCGGGATTGGGGAATTCGCCAGGGATGTAAACTCCGACCTTGCGCACTTTGGTCATGTGATCCCAGCAGCCGCCGGTCCGGCTGATGCCGAAGTAGTGAGTCTCTACGCGCGTGGAGATGGCGGACGGCGGGATAGGCAGGTGGGTCAAGGCCATTCCGGGAAGAGCATCAGCGACGAGACGACGCACAAACTGCGGCGTACAGACTTTGATAAGGCGCGGGGTGCTCTCCATGAGGAGCGCTTCACCCATATCGGCGTGGATCGCGAAGACCCAGCGGGAGCGGCCCAGGCAGCGCTGGTCGATGATGTCGCCTTCCCAGTAGTAATCGCCGGCAGGCTTGAGCGGAATGCTGATGCAGTTGGTCGGGACGATGGTTTCGAGGTGGAGGCGGATGTGGCGTTCCAACTCGTCGAAGACATCGCCAAGGCGCAGATGGTCGTATAGCGGCAGAGTCCGCGGATGGGATTCGAGCGCAAAAGTGCAGAGCGCTCCGGCGAGGCGGGACATCTCAATGAAGAGCTCTTCCGGGTGGCCGTGCTTGGCGACCATCTGGTGGCGAAGCGGAGGAAGGGCTGAGTTGATGGCGTGCAGCAGCCAGAAATTGGCGATTTCACGAGTGGAAAATTCGGTGCCGATCTGTGAGCCGCGGCCGGATCCACGACTGATGGTGGCGGCCTTTTCGTCGAGGATTTCGATGATGCGCTGCACCATCATCATCAAGGTCGTACTGCCGCTGATATCGAGCAAAGGGGGAACGAAACGGGAGTCGTAGACGTAATGGCCGGAACCATCGCGTACTACGCGAGCGATCGGCTGAGTGAGGAATTCGTCGGTGGGCTCGGTGTCGAAGAGAATCCGGACGTTCTTCCGTCCCATGCGGACGGAGCGCTCATCGGCGCCGCTATTCTCGTCGGAGAGGAGTTGCGATTCTGCCTGGTACCGCGCGACGGCGCCATCTTCGGTGAGGGAACAGTTGTAGCCATTGCGCTTGCGGGGCGGGATGGCGAGTAGTACCAGAATGGAATCGCGAATAGGTGGAAAGAGATCGCCAATAGTACGGGCTGGGGGAGGCGCATCGCTCTCCGGCATGTCAAAGGGCAGGCCGTCGGGGAGGATTCCGCGAGCATGAACAATGGAAACGGTACCATTACGTAATGCTTCGCCGTCCATTTTGATGCCGGCCAGACCGAAGGGAGCGAACCAAAGGGAGGCTGTGGCAAACTGGATGGAATCTTCGAAATAGCGGCTTTGCGCCTGAAAATGGTGGGGTCCCAGGTACATTCCTTCCGACCAGACCACTCGAGAAAGTAGCCGCATAGGTTATCGCGATTCAATGTAACATTAACTTTCGGGTTTAGGAAACCATCTATGGTACGTGCCGTCGATTACAGTAGCAAATTCTGCGCGCAGAGAGCGCATGCCATGATGGGGGAGCAGGGCTTGCCATGGATTTTTATAAGAGATATGAACTCATTGAACCGCTAGCGGGACCGGGTACGAAAAGCTTTCGCGCGAAGCAGGCATCGACGCAGCGCGACGTCACGGTTCATCTCTTGATCGGCGGGCGCACACCGGAGAACGAGCAGTTGCTGGCCCGATTGCGCGCGATGCCGGCGCAATCTTTTTCAAAGCTGATCGAAGTCGGCGATAACGACGGCACCCCGTACGTGGTGACAGTGGCGCCTCCGTATCAGCACCTCGCAGAGTGGTTGACCGATCAGGAGACGGCAGCGGCTCAGAGTGCGCAGCGGTTCACGCATGCGGGTGCATTCCGGGCCCCGGTAGCGCCACCCGACATTACGGGAGCAAGTCCGTCGCCTCGGCGGGATCCGGCGACGCAGCCCGCGCCGCCGCGGAAGCCTTCCTCCGGAATGTGGGTACCGCCGCAGCAGGATCTGCCGGAGATGCCGACCCGCCCTTCACTTGCCTCGATGGCGCCGCCGACGCCCGTGGCTCCCGCGCCGCCGGTTTCGCCGGCTGCCCCGAGCGTGATGCCAGGCGCGCAAGAACCGGGCGAATTTACAAAGATGTTTCAGCGGGGGCCCTCGCCGGCGGCGGATCCTCCGCCTCAGGCTCGTGCGCCGGAGATGCCGGCCAAGCCTCCGTCGTACTCAGGCCCCCCGCCATCGAGTGCGCCCGAGCCCGGCGAGTTTACTAAAGTATTCCAGTCCGGGGCGCGTCCGGTTTCGGATTCCTCGAGACCTGCGCCTTCTGCGCCTTCCGCGCCTTCGGCAGGGGAGCCGGGCGAATTCACCCGGATGTTTCAAAGTGCGGGACGAGCGGATGCCCCGATAGTACAGGAACCGCCGAGAGCGCCGGCGAAGCCTCCATCGCAGTCGGCACCACCACCACAGGTAGCACGGCCGGTGCAGCCGATACCGCCGTCGCAGCCGGTAACGGCGCCTCAGGAAGAACCCGGCGAGTTCACACGGCTGTTTCAGAAGGGTCAAGGCTTGCCGGCTCAGAAGCCGGTCTCGACCCAGGGCGCCGACACGATCTCGTTTCAGGTACCGATGGTCCCGCTTCCACCGGAGAAGGGCGCGCCGACGGAGCCCATGGCAAGACCGGATTCGGTTTCGGAGGCGACCGAGCCAGGGGAGTTCACGCGGATGTTCCAGAAGGGCCCCGAACCCGCACCGCCGTCGTTTCCGGCAGCCACACCGCCATCGGTTGGAACAGGGAAGCCCCCGTCGCAACCAACTGCCGGCGAGCCGGGCGAGTTCACGCAACTGTTCGGTCCCACTGCGCGGCCTCCACAGCGCCCTGTCCAGCCGCTCGAGACGATGCAAAACCCGGTTTATGGCGCGCCTGCGAAACCCCCGACGCCTCCCAGCACGGTGCCCAAGCCGATCACGCAAAGTCCGGCGCCTCCGGCACCCAAGCCGGCCGCGCCTGGTCCGCCCCGGGAAGAGGGACCCGGAGAGTTCACGCAGATGTTCGGGGCCTCGGCGCGGCCTCCGCAGCGTCCGGCACAGCCGCTCGAGACGATGCAGAATCCGGCATTCGGCACGACTGCCGCTGCGAAGCCCCCGGTGCGCCCGACCGCACCCGCGGAAAGTGCGGGCGAGTTCACGAAGGCCTTCGGCAATCCAGCGGATCTGCAAACGATGGAGGGCCAAGCCTATCTTGCGACGCCGAAGGCACCAGCAAGCAGCCCCGCGCCAGTAGCGGGGGAGTTTACGAAGGAATTTGGGAGGAGCCCGATCGAGTCGTTGCAGACCTCTCAGAATCCGGCCTATGGCGCGCCGAAACCGCCTTCGCAGGCGCTTCCCCCCAGTCCGCCGAGATCGACGCCTCCGGTGGCATCGTTCCAAGGCGAGTTTTCAGGGATGTTCCAGGAGCCGCCGCGTCCAGTGTCGTCGAGTCCTGCCAAGCCGGGAAGTCCGTCGCAGGGCCCGGGCGAGTTCACGCAGATGTTCAACTCGCCACTGCCCGACAAGCCAGAGCCACAGGAAGAATGGGCGAAAAAGCAGTCTAAACCCGCACCGAACCCAGGTTTCCGGCCGACGGTTCCCCCCGCCGGAGGAGACCGGTCGCGCGAGCAGGAGGACAAGTCACAAGGGGAGTTCACGCGCTTCTTCCGGCCGCCCGGGGCGAGCGGGCAACCTCCGCAGCCGATGCCCTCCGGTCCCTCGTTCCAGAGCAGTCCGGTGGGAGCGATGCCGCAAACGCAGCAACCGCAGCCTTTGGCCACGCCGCGGGCGCCGCAACCCTCGCCATCGGCGCCGGGTGAATTCACCCGGATGTTCGGTCGGCCGACTCAGGATCCGCAAGCGGCTCCGATGAGTGGAGGGAGTTCGTCGTCGGGAGCGACTGGAATGTTTGCCAATCCGTTGCCTGCGGCAGGACCGGGACAGACAGCGGCCAACAATCCTTTCCTTCCGCAGCCTCCAGTTCCGCAACCGGCGCCGGTGGCGGCTCCGGCCGCGCCGGAGCCGCAAGGTCCGAGCGAATGGACCATGATGATCGATCGGCAGAAGCTGCAGGCTGCCGGTGGCGGCGCGCCTGCCGCGGCTCCACAGGCGGGCGGCGGCTCGCCGGTGCAATTGCAGGTGAGCCCGCAGGGGGCATACCTGCCGGGCGTGTATCCCCCTCGCCTTCCGAACATTCCGACGCCGCAGGCGAACATCGGAGGAGTCCACGTTCAGGGGCCCTATGTACCCACACCGCAGCTTCCGACGCCGTCGATCCCGCAGGTAGGCATTCCTGGTGCGACGGCGACAGTGACGACGAAGGGTTCGTCGACGCTGATCGAGCGGATCATCTTCTTCCTGCTGGGGATGCTGGTCGGGGCGGGACTGGTGCTGCTGCTGAAGAAGTAGAGGACTGGCGGAAGGTCCAAGGGCGTCACACATCTCTTCGCCTGTCAAAGACTCGACTTCTTGCCGTGCGGTCCACGGTTGCCGCTGAAGGTCTTCACTCGGTCAGAAGAGTAACTAAAGGGACTCGGGGGAGCGGATGCCTTCAGACTGGAGAGCCAGGGCCATCTTGCGGAGGGCCGTTTTGTGGATCTGCGAGATGCGGCTTTCGTTGACACCGAGGAGGTCAGCGATTTCTTTCATCGTCATGTCGTTGGTGTAATAGAGGAACACGACTCTCTGATAACGCTCGGGGAGTTTGCCGACGACCCGCGCGAGGGTGATCTGGAGCTGGTGGCGTTCACACATGCGATCGGGCTCCAGATCGGGGGCACCGGCGAATTCCTGCGGGCGATCGCCATCCTGGTCGGAAACAACCGTAGTGGAAACGAGACCGACGAAGCGCAGTTCCATCTGCATCCGCCGCCAACGTTCCATGCTGACGCCCATGCCTTCGGCGACTTCGTTATCTTGCGGGGTGCGGCCGAGTTTCGCAGCGAGATCGCGAGTGACGGAATCGACTTGTTTCTGCCGCTTGCGGAGGTCGCGAGATGCCCAGTCGAGCTGCCGCAGACTGTCGAGGATGGCGCCTTTGATGCGATGTTTGGCATAGCTTTGGAAAGCGACGTTTTTGGAATCGTCGTACTTTTCTACGGCGTCGAAGAGGCCCAGCACACCGGCATGGATGAGGTCGTCGAGATCGACATGAACGGGAAGGTTTTCATGGACGCGAACGGCGATGGCTCTGACGAGCGACAGGTTCTCGATTACGATCTGATCGCGAACCGGGAAGGAAACTGGCTGCCGTTGTTCGATAGACGCACACTGCACCTGCATGGCTTCGTCCTCTTTCTGAAATCTTTTTTGGAGACCGGCTGGTGTTTCCAGACGGATTCTAAGTTTGCACTCGTATTGCCAGATAATAATAGGTGTTAAGAACCTTATTTTCTTCATTTAAAAATATGTGGAGACGTTTCAAAATGGAACGTTGTTTCAAAGTGAAACGCAGGGATGTTTCACAGACGGATGCAACTGGGGTCGCCTGGATTTCGAAAAAATTAGATCTATCCACGGCTGGGACGGCGTTGTAGCAGGGATCGTGGTGATCGCGCGGGCAGATAGATCGCAGGTCTCGGGGCGGCCGTGGGGATGCGGCCAAGTCGGGCGATGCGCTGGTGATCTGCACAGAGTTGGGCGCGGTCTCGCCGAAGGCAGTGTCGGGAACGCTGGTGCCGGTGACGGTGACGATCGGCGGGTGAACCCGAGCGCGTTTTTCGCAGCGGCGACGGGAGGATTCACAGGTCTATACCAAGTCAATGTCATAGACTGGGCGGGATCGCGCCTTCCATCGGGGGCGCGCTGGTGTTGACGCAGAACGGGCAGAGGCAGCCCAGAAGCGGTGTAACCATTCCGGTTTAGTAACGTCTAACGTGAAGGTTGGATTAAAAAGAGTCTGAAGCTACAAAAGACTCTTGACTCTTAGTCAAAAGTATTTTAGGATTTTAACTGCGTGAGACAAATATTCCAATTCGGAGCCAACGTCAAAGGTAACCCGCGAACCGTGAAAAATCACGGCTCCCGTGAGGTGACCTGACCCCGTCTTGGAATCACATTCCGATTTCAGGAAAGGGGCGGCCACAAAAATTGGCCGCCCTTTTTGCGTCTAAGCGGCTGATTTCGAGCTAAAGGTTTGCAAGAGAAGGGTTTCGCCGGGTCGCCGCTCCGCGGTGGTGGCTCGCCCAACTCGTCACAAATATCGAGGCGAAGCCGCGCGCGTCAGCAAGCGATCACGAATCACGAGGGCGGTGGCGCTCCCTCACGGTCGCGGCTCGTAAGCTACCCAAGTACGTTCGCGATAAGTGCGCTTGGGAGCCGCGCACGTGAGCAAGCGCTGTCCATCGCGCCGTGGGACAGGCGGATTTTTCACAGCTTCTCAGCAAGCGGTCTTCGACCTTTCTCTGCAGCCCCTTGCTTCATGACTAACTTGCTTCCTTCGCGGAGTGAGATAGGTGAGTTGTGTTTTGCGGTTGGAAGGCGCGGAAGTAAGCGCCCATGGGTATTTGACAACTGAATCCTTGTAAGTAGCGAAACGCGGGTGTGGCCTATTGGTTGGGCATCGGATCGCCAGTCCGGTAAACGGAGTTCGATTCTCCGCACCCGCTCCATGAGTGACAGATCAGTGATTGCGTGGACCGTAGATCAGTGGCAGATCGAAAGATTGTGGCTCTTTCCACGCGGGTTCGATTCCCGCCGGTCCAACCAGGTTCATTCGGCCCCTCGTCCAAAGGACAGGGCACAGTCCTCCGAAGGCTGGGATCGGCGTTCGAGTCGCCGGGGGCCGACCAGAGATTCATTTGGGTTCCAAGCTCATAAGGATGAGCTGCCGGTTCTTACCCGGCGGGCAGCCGGTTCGATTCCGGTGGGACCCACCAACTTATTGGCAGGTAGCACAACGGTAGTGCGGCTGGCTGTTAACCAGTGCTATAGAGGTTCGAATCCTCTCCTGCCAGCCAATTGATGTAGTAACCCGGGAGCGTAGCTTAGACGGGAGAGCGCCGTCCTTTTAAGTCGGATGACGACAGTTCAATTCTGTCCGCTCCCACCATTCAAAGCAGAAAGCGAGGACCAACGATGGCCAACAAGACGTTGTTTCAAAGCCTGCGGGACGCGTTGATTTCGCGGACCGACACGGTGAACTCCGAGGACGCTCCGGCGTACTCGCTGCCCGCCAAGCAGGCCCTGGCGCAATATGCCGCCACCGGATGCTTCGGACGCACCTTTTACGCCACCGCCGGCCAGCAACTGAACCGGGTTCTCGATCTCTGCAACCAGATCGAGCGGGAAGGTGGCATCCGGTTCATTGCCAAGACCGCGGTCTACAGCCGCAAGCAGGCATACATGAAGGATATGCCCGCCTTGCTGTGCGCCTGGATGTCGGCTCACAGCCTGCGGTTGCACGAAGCGCTCTTTCCGAAGGTGATCGACAATACCCGGATGCTGCGGACATATGTGCAGATCCTGCGATCCGGCGTGGTTGGCCGGAAGTCGTTGGGTAGCGCTCCCAAGCGCCTGGTGCGCGAATGGCTCGCCAGCCGTGACGAGGACACACTGTTCAGCTCGAGCGTAGGCCAGAGTCCTTCGCTGGGCGACATTTTGAGGATGGTGCACCCCAAGCCCAGTACGCCGCAGAGAGAGGCGTTTTACGGCTATCTGCTGGGCCGCCGTTATGATGCCGAGGCGCTGCCCACGCTGGTTCGGGAATTCGAGCGGTTTCGGTACCCGATTCTCAACCCGGGACCGCGCGAGGTGCCGGATGTACCCTTCATGCTTCTCTCGTCGATGATCCTTTCCGATACGGATTGGGCAGCGATCGCGCGGAAGGCCTCGTGGCAGACCACGAGGATGAACCTCAACACTTTCGTAAGGAACCGGGTGTTCAAGGCGCCTGGTTTGACGGAAGTGATCGCCGCGCGACTGCGGGATCCCGCTGAGATTCGCCGGTCGCGGGTTCTCCCGTATCAGCTCCTGGTGGCTCACCAGCAGAGCAAGGCGGCTCCGGACGAGGTGCGGCGCGCCTTGGAGGACGCGATGGAACTGGCCACCACGAACGTGCCGTCGATTGAGGGCAGCGTGGTGGTTTGCCCGGATGTTTCGGGTTCCATGGCGAGTCCTCTGACCGGAACGCGGAACAACGGGTTCACCACGGTACGCTGCGTCGATGTGGCTGCACTGGTGGCCGCGTCGGTGTTGCGGAAGAACCGCTTCGTGACGGTGTTGCCGTTCGACAACGCGGTGGTGCCGATCGATCTGAACCCGCGCGATACCGTAATGACGAACGCTGGAAAGTTGGCCGCGATCGGCGGAGGTGGAACCAACTGCAGCGCTCCGATTCGCCTTCTGAATCAGCAGAGGGTAAAGGCCGACCTGGTGCTGTTCATCTCGGATAACGAGTCGTGGGTGGACCAGGGACGCGGCGTAGGCACTGCGTTGATGGCAGAGTGGTCGGAATTCCGGAGGCGGAATCCGGGCGCGCGGCTGGTTTGTCTGGATGTGCAGCCAAATCACACGACGCAGGCTACCGAACGAGACGACATCCTGAACATCGGAGGCTTCTCCGATCAGGTGTTCGAAGTGATCTCGGCCTTCGCCTCGGGGCAACTCGAGCCGAAGCACTGGATCGCTCGCATTGAAGCAGTAAATGTTTGAGGCTTTTGGGGCCGAATGCAGGCGGGACTACATTTTGACACAATGCCAGCGTCTCGTCCGTAGTAACTTGTCGGCCCCTTTTTGGATTCAGCACAACGCTTGCTATGCGCGCGCCCTTTCGCATTGACCTGGAGGTAGGGACAACGGCGCGGCAGAACGGGCTGACTTGCTCAACGGCATAGGGGCCGAATGCTGGCGGGACTACATTCAACCTTTCGAAACGTCTCGACCTACGTTCTTGTCGGCCCCTTAGGTTCTTATCTGGCGAATGCCGAACGGGAGTACATGGTAAAGCGGGTTTCGACATCCGCTCTGGGCTCTAAAGTCCGGAAGCTCTCGCCGATCTTGTCGCTAGTAAGAACCGCGGCGAATGCAGGAGGAACTACATTTTAACCTGGCGGTTCCCGGTTCGAGTCCGGGGCGTGCCTCGCGGCGCGTTAGCTCAACGGGTAGAGCATCAGGAGGTTTCTCCGACTCTTGTCGCCGCGAAACTTGACACAATCGAGCAAAGGTACCGGTATGGCAGAGACCACCTATAACGTAATCGCGCCGGAACATGGCGTGCCGATCAAGGCGTGGACTAAGGGCGTGCCTCTCGAGGACCAGGCGCGCCAGCAGCTACTGAACGTGGCGCAACTTCCTTTCATCTACAAGTGGATCGCCGCGATGCCGGACGTGCATTGGGGTATTGGGGCCACAGTGGGAAGCGTGATCCCGACCAAGGGAGCGATCATTCCAGCGGCGGTCGGTGTGGACATTGGATGCGGGATGATGGCATGCCAGACGAGTCTGAATGCGCGCGATTTGCCCGAGAACTTAAAGGGCATTCGCGCGGCCATCGAAAGCGCAGTACCGCACGGACGGACCAATCACGGCGGCGCGGGCGATCGCGGAGCGTGGCATGAGATTCCGCCTCGCAATCAGGCGATCTGGGCCAGCGAGTTGAAGGCTCGCTATGATGCGATCCTGGCGAAGCATCCAAAGCTGGATCGTGGAAACCACGCAAATCATCTGGGGACGTTGGGAACCGGCAACCACTTCATTGAGATGTGCCTGGACGAGTTGGAGACCGTGTGGTTCATGCTGCATAGCGGGTCACGCGGTGTCGGCAATCGCATGGGCACGTACTTCATCGATCTGGCGCGCAAGGACATGAAGCAATTCTTCGTGAATCTGCCCGATATCGACCTGGCGTATTTTCCGGAGCACACTTCGCATTTTGACGATTATGTGGAAGCGGTAGGGTGGGCGCAGGACTATGCGCGGTGGAACCGGCACCTGATGATGGAGCAGATTGTCGGAGCGGTCCGCAATTCCGGCGAAGTCCCTCTGTTTGAGGCGGAGCGGAAGGCGATCAATTGCCATCACAATTACGTGGCTCGCGAGGCGCACTTCGGCGAGAACGTGCTGGTGACGCGCAAGGGCGCGGTGCGTGCACGTGAGGGAGACTTGGGGATCATTCCCGGCAGTATGGGGGCGCGTTCCTACATCGTGCGAGGAAAGGGCAACGAGCAGAGTTTTTCGAGCTGCAGTCACGGAGCTGGGCGGGCGATGTCGCGCAATGAGGCGAAGCGGCGGTTCAGCGTGGCGGATCACATACGAATGACGGCAGGCGTCGAGTGCCGGAAAGACGAGGACGTGATCGACGAGACTCCGGCGGCGTACAAGTCGATTGAGGCGGTGATGGCGGCACAGGCAGACCTGGTGGAGATTGTGCATACGCTGCGGCAGGTGGTTTGCGTTAAGGGGTAGAGGGCTGGTGTTGAGGTACGCGCGGAGCGATTCACCACGGAGACGCGGAGTCGCGAAAAAAGATACGCGGAGGTTTGAGGCGCCGGGCCCAAAAATTGTGGTCGTGCGGGAAGCGGGACTTGATCGCCGAGACGCCGGGTGCAGAGGAATCTTTGCTTCGCCGCTCGTTTTTCTCTGCGTCCTGGCGTCTCGGCGATTGAGTTTTTGCCTACCGGATGATGGCCGCGCCGTTGATCGGGCCGGAGACCGGCATCGCGATTGCGGGGGTGAGCTCTCCTTCGGTATCCAGGTGGAATATGGACACGTTCGACGTAACGCCGTCGCCGCCGTCGATTACACCGAGCAGGTCGCCATCTGCTGCCAGATCGGTTGGGGATCCTCCCAATTTGGCGAGTGCGAGTTTGTCCAGGTAGATTCCGTTGTCGCTCACCAGGTATCGGATTACTTGCTTTCCGGGACTGTCCGACGCGAACATAAACTGGCCCGACAGAGCATTCCAGCATGGCGCGTGAAGCAGATTCCCACTGGCGTCCTTTTGAGGGGACGGACCCGCCGTCGAAGTGACGATGCGATTGCCGACTACCAGCACCTCGCTGAGATTGGAATGCGCGATCGACAAGTAGACGTTGGCGCCCCGGCCGGCGATCCCGAAAGGTGTATCGTTATTGGGCGCCGCGGGTAGCTGGATCACGTCGTTAGGACCCGTCAAGCCTGGCGCGCCGTTCGCGGACATACTGAGCCCCGCGACCGACCCGCTCTTCTCGGTGTACATTACGCCGCCGTCATAGAAGGTGATCTGCGCGGCAGTTTTGTCCCCTCGTGCCAGCGAAACGCTGCCGTCCGCGGCGGTGCCCACATCGTCACCAAACACGGGAAACGATTCGGCGGTCGTCAAGCCGAGGACCACCAGGTGATTCTGTCCAAACGTCACCGACACCGGCTGCGATGCCGTCTTGATTACCTGCGTGGGCTGCATCGCATCGCCCTTGCGAACAAATATGCTGACACTGGAAGATCCGAAATTAATGGCGGCCACCAGTTTTCCATCCACCGCCACGCCACCGGCGTTTCCACTGGCTCCGCCGATTCCGCCGGTGGGGACGAAGGCCGTCTGTTTAGTTCGGGTATTGATGACCACCAGTGAGTTGCTGGTGCCGTTGGTGATGGTTAGGAACAAAGCGTCCTTGGTCCCGCTCTTGGCAAGCGGTTGAGGATTATCGGCGAAGGAACGGACAGCCATCCCGGTATACACGAGCGGCAGGATCGCAAGCATCTTGCTGATGCGGATTGGTCGAAGCATGTGGTTCTCCTTGGATCGGTTAGAGTTTTGGTACACATGTGCTTCGAAGCGCGAAGCTCAAAAGTTATGGTGCCGTGAAGAATTTCGCGGCAAGCGCGCGTTGTATGATGAGACTACGAATGAAAGGTGTCGTACTCGCAGGTGGCACTGGTAGCCGACTCTTCCCGCTGACCAAGATCACCAACAAACATCTCCTGCCGATCTACGATCGACCCATGATCTATTACCCGATCCAGACCCTGGTGGATGCGGGGGTCCGGGACATCATGATCGTGACTGGCGGCCGCAATTCCGGGGACTTTTTGCGCCTTCTGGCCAACGGCAAACAGTTTGGACTAAAACACATCAACTACACGTATCAAGAAGGCGAAGGCGGCATCGCCGATGCGCTGGCGCTGGCGGAGCATTTTGCGGATGGCCAGAAGATCTGTGTGGTCCTGGGCGACAACATCATCGAACGCCCGATTTGGGAGGCGGCTGAACGCTTCCGCCAACAGCCGTGCGGCGCGCAGATTCTGCTCAAGGAAGTCCGCGATGCCGAGCGCTTCGGGGTGGCCGAGGTGCGAGATGGGAAGATTGTGGGTATCGAAGAGAAACCTGCTCAACCCAAATCGAACTACGCGGTGACCGGGATTTACATGTACGACGCGAGCGTGTTCGACAAGATCAAAACGCTGGTTCCCTCGAAGCGCGGCGAGTTGGAAATTACCGACGTCAATAACGCGTACATCCAGGAAGGGACGATGTCGTTTTCCTATCTCGACGGATGGTGGACCGACGCGGGAACGTTCGAGTCACTGCTGCGCGCGGCCAACCTTGTGGCGAAATCGCAATCGGTCGAGGGATCAGGAATCTGATGGCGGGAATGGCGGTTAGAGAGCTGGTTGCTCTGGGCGATTTGCGGCTGGCGATACCGCATTGCGAAAAGGGGATTGGCGCGGTGATCGGTTCGGCAGACTCGCCTCACCTGATCGCGGGAGTCCGGGTGGAGGCGCTGCGGCTGCATCCTGACGATCGGGGGTACTTTCTGGAAGTGCAACGGATGGGCCAGGGACTGGCGGCTGGTTTTCCGGCGGCCACGAGTCAACTCTCCGCGGCACTCAGTTATGCGGGCACGGTGAAGGCGTTTCATTACCACCTGCAGCAGACCGATTGCTGGACACCAGTGGAGGGTATGTTTCAGGTAGCGCTGGTGGATTTGCGGGTCGGATCGCCGACTTTCGGCGGACGCAACACGATGTATGCCGGGGTGCTGCGTCCGTGGCAAATTCTGATTCCGCCGGGTGTGGGACACGGATATAAGGTGATCGGCGCCCAGGATGCGCTGCTCGTCTACATGACGGATCGATTCTACAATCCGCAGGATGAAGGCCGGATCCCGTACAACGATCCATCCATTAATTACGACTGGGAGACGCAGAAAAAGTAAGGACGCTCTCGGGCGCGTGGCCGTTTACCATGAAAATTCTCGTTACAGGCGGAGCCGGGTTCATCGGATCGGCCTTCGTTCGCCTGCTGATTGGGGAGACCGATCATCAGATTGTCAATCTCGACAAGTTGACGTATGCCGGGAACCTGGAGAACCTGGCGCCGGTGGCGGGCAACCCGCGGTATCGCTTCGTGCATGGAGATATCTGCGATGCGGAACTGGCGGAGAAGGTGTTCGGGGAGGAGCATCCCGAGGCGATCGTACATTTTGCCGCGGAGTCGCATGTCGACCGCAGTATTTTGTCGCCGGAGCCGGTGATTCAGACCAACTTCCGCGGGACTTTCACTCTTCTGGACGCTGCGCGGAGGCATCACCTCGCGCGTTTCGTGCATGTCTCGACGGATGAAGTCTACGGGAGCCTGGCCGCGCCGCTGGAGGCGACGGAGGAGTTCCCGCTGAATCCGAGCAGTCCGTATTCGGCGTCCAAGGCTGGTGCCGATTTGTTGGCTCGGTCGTATTTTTTGACTTATCGGCTGCCGGTACTGGTCACGCGTGCGTCGAACAATTACGGGCCGTATCATTTTCCGGAGAAGTTGATCCCGCTGATGATTGCCAATGCGTTCGAGGATAAGCCGCTGCCGGTTTATGGCGATGGCATGCAGGTCCGTGATTGGTTGTATGTAGAGGACCACTGCCGGGGCATTCTGGCGGTGCTGGAAAAGGGCCGCGACGGAGAGATTTACAATATAGGCGGCAACCGGTCGCTGCCGAATTTGGATGTCGTGCGGCAGGTGCTGGCACTGACGGGTAAGCCGGAGACGCTGATCCAGTTCATCAAGGATAGGCCGGGGCACGATCGGCGGTACGCGCTTTCGAGCGAGAAATTGATGGGAGAGACGGGTTGGCGGCCGCGGATGGATTTTGAGGCAGGGCTGGCAGAGACGATCGACTGGTATCGGGCGAACACGGAGTGGGTGGCTCGGGTGCGTAGCGGCGCGTACCGGACTTATTACGAGGAGAATTATGCCGGGCGATGACGGGCTTCCCTGACTTCGCGAGCGTGGAACATGTTCCCGATCTGCTCAGGCATAAAATACCTCTCGTGTCAGACACCTCGGAGCGGCGCGGCGGCAAAGTAGCTCTTTGTCTTCGGAATCAGTGGACGTTCGTAAAGTCTCGACATGAGTGTCGAGACGGCAAACAGGGGTGTTTGCGCCACGGCGTCACGGTATGCGCGTAGCGATTGAGGCGGCATCTCTGGCGCTTTCAAGCGGCGGACTGGCGCGCTACACTTCTGAACTCAGTCTGGCGCTGGCCCGATGTTTTCCGGAGGACGAGTATGTGCTGGTGTCCGACCAGGCGTTTCCGATGCCCGCGGACTCCCCTGCTAATCTGAAGCGGGGGGGCGGTCCTCGCAATTCGATGGAGCGCCGCTGGTGGCTGTGGGGGTTGCCGCATGAAGTATCACGCCTGCGGGCCGATGTGGTCCACGGTCCCGATTTCGCGGTGCCATACCTGGCGCGCTGTCCGTCTGTTTTGACACTACACGACCTGTCACCGTGGATGGATTCGCGATGGCATCATGCGGCTAAGCGAGTCAGACGGCGAACTCCCGTGTTGTTAGAACTGGGGATTGCCACGATGGTCGTAACGCCGGGGGAGACGATTCGCAAACAAGCTATCGAGCGATTCCGGCTGCGTCCGGACCGTGTAATTGCCGTGCCGGAAGCGGCGGCGCCCTGGATTCGTCCTACTCTTCGGCAGGCCGCGGAGGTGCCGTACTTTCTCTTCGTGGGAACTTTGGAGCCGCGGAAGAACTTGCCGATGCTGCTGGATGCGTGGAGGGAAACGCGGCGGCATCACGCGGTCGACCTGATTCTTGCGGGCCGCCGCCGCGCGGACTTCCCTGCTCTTCCGCCGGAACCGGGACTGCATGTGTTGGGAGAGGTGCCGGACGGCGATCTACCCGGGCTATACTCCGGAGCACTCGCGTTCGTCTACCCGTCGCTCTACGAAGGCTTCGGTCTGCCGGTACTCGAGGCGATGCAGTGCGGCGCAGCAGTGATCTCCTCGCCGGCCGTTGCCGAGGTGGCGGGAGAGGCCGCGATTTATGCGGATGAGCCGGCGGCTCTGGCGCGTGCCATGCGGCAGATCGCCGCACATCCGGAGTCTGCCGGGGAGTGGCGTGCGCGGTCGCTGGCACGCGCGCGGCTGTTTTCGTGGGAACGCACGGCGCGGATGACGCACGAAGTGTACCTGGAGGCTCGTAAGCGCTTTGGGGAATGACACGCGACCCGCGGCGCTGATGCTCGCGCCCGAAACACCGTATCCGCTGGCAGGCGGCGGGGCCCTGCGCACGGCTTCCCTTCTGCAGCATCTGACGCGCGCCTACCAGGTGGACCTGATTGTCTTCCAGCAACCCGGCGCTAGCGATCCAGCGGTGCATTTGCCCGCGGGCCTGGTGCGGCGTGTCTCGGTGATCCCGTTGCCAAAGAATGGCCGGAGCATGGCGGCCCGGGCATTGCGGAACATCGTGCGGGTGGCTCGTGGAGTCCCGCCGCTGGTGGACCGTTTTTCCGGATTCGGAACTGCGATCGGCGATGCTGTTGCGAGGGCGCCGGAGCGCTACGAAGTCGGAATCATCGAACATTTCTGGTGTGCGCCGTATTGGGCACAGATTGCGCCACTTTGTGCACGCACAGTGTTGGATCTGCACAATATCGAGTCGACCTTGCATGAGAGATGCGCCGCGGTAGAGGGCAATGCGGCTGGCTTGGCGCATCGTGTGTTCCGGCAAGCTTCGTTGGAACTGGAACGCGACTGGCTGCCTCGATTTACGCAGGTATTGGCGACGTCGGAGTGCGATGCCGAGCTGGCTCACGCGATCGCACCTGCGGCGCGAGTCTCGGTCTATCCAAATGCAATTCCGTACACACCGTTGCCGGCTGCGGGTGAGGAAGAGGTCGTCGTGTTTTCCGGCAACATGGAGTACCGGCCGAATCAGACTGCAGTGCAGTATTTCCGGCAGCAGATCTGGCCGGCTTTGCGCGAACGTTGGCCGGGCTTGGTGTGGCGCCTGGTGGGTAAGAACCCGGAGTTTGTCCGACAATTTACAAGTGGTGATTCGAGGATCGAGGTACAAGGTCAAGTGGACGATGCCGTGCGGGAGCTAGCGCGCGCCAAGGTGGCGGTGGTGCCGTTGCTGTCCGGGAGTGGCACGCGGCTGAAAGTGCTGGAGGCTTGGGCCGCCGGACTGCCGGTAGTTTCTACAAAAGTGGGTGCGGAGGGGTTGCCCATTCGTGACGGAGAGAACATTTTACTGAGCGAAACTCCGGCGAATTTCACCGAAGCAGTGTCACGGCTGTTGGCGTGCAGCGCCCTCAGGAGGCAACTGGGGATGGCTGGCAGGCTATTGCTGGAAAAGGAGTTTACATGGGAGGCGGCGTGGCGCCGTTTGGAGTTTTAACACAGCGTAGGGTCATAATGGTCCGCTATACTGGTACGGTCAATGCGTTTTGCCGTTGATGCTCACGCCATCGGCCGCCACCTCACTGGTAACGAGGTATACGTTCGCAGCCTGTTGAACGCTTTTGCGGCCACTGACGGCCAGTCTGAGTTCGTTGCGTATGTCTCGGCGGACGATGCGGCCCAGCACATCCCGTCGCGGATTCGCACCCGTCGAATCTCGGCCAATCCCTTCGTGCGGCTGGGGTACGATCTGGCGCTGAAGATGCGCGAAGACCGGCCGGATCTGCTGCATGTGCAGTACACGGCTCCAATCGGGTGTGCGGTGCCGGTGGTGGTGAGTGTGCATGATGTAAGTTTCCTGGAACACCCGGAGTATTTCACCCGTGATCGCGCCTGGCAATTGCAGTGGACGGTGCGTCGGACGGTAAAGCGGGCCGCGCGCATTCTGACGGGAAGTGAGTTCTCGCGAGCATCGATTCTGAAGGTTTACGGCGATCTTGACGAGGACAAGGTGGTGGTGGTGCCGAATGCGGCGGCGTCAGAGTTCCGTCCGATCTCGCGTGAGGCCGCCACGGCTACGGTGCGCGAGCACTTTTCGATTCATGCGCCATTCCTGCTCGCTGTGGGAGACATTCAGCCGCGGAAGAATCAGATCGGTTTGATCCGCGCATTTGCCCGATTGGTGAAGGCGCATCCGCAACTGAAACAAAATCTGGTGCTGGCGGGAAAAGAGACGTGGTTTGCGGATCGCGTGCATGAAGCAGCGCGCGAATCCGGAGTGGAAGATCGGATCCAGTTCTTCGGCTTTGTTTCCGACCGCGATCTGCTGCACCTCTACAACGCTTGCGAGCTTTTCGTCTTTCCGTCGTTCTATGAGGGCTTCGGGCTGCCGGTGTTGGAGGCGATGGCTTGCGGACGCGCGGTCGTCTGTTCCAATACATCTTCACTGCCCGAGGTGGTGGATGGCGCGGCGATTGTCTTCGATCCATATTCGGTAGACGAGATGGTGCGCGCAATTGCCGACTTACTGCTCGACTCCGAATTGCGGCTGCGCATGGAACGGCTGGGATTGCAGCGCGCGGCTCATTTTAGCTGGCAGAAGACGGCGCAGAGGACACTGGAAGTCTTCCACGAAGTCGCGGAGCGGCCGCACGCGATGAAGCAGCACACGGGCTCCGCCACCATAGCTCATCGATGACCTTCGATCGCATATCGCTTTGGCGGCGTGGCGCAGACACTCCTGTCTGCCGTCTCGACACTCCTGTCGAGACTTTACGGGAGTCTACCAAGTCTGTTGTCTTGCGCCACTTCCGGGAAGTGCTGGGGAAGGTTTTCGTGCACCAAATTTCGTGGACGCCCGAAAAGCGTCGACATGAGTCTCGACGCAGCAAACGGGAGTGTTTGCGCAACTCCACGTTACTCGCACTTTTTCTGGCGGTAGTGGCGCCTCTGGCGGCGCAGACGGGGTTTCCGTTCCAGGATGAATCCCTGCGGTATAGCATCAACTGGCCGAGCGGACTGAGTCTGGGCGACGCAAGTTTCTCCGCACGACACACCGCGACCGGTTGGAATTTCGACTCGTCCCTGACCGCGGGCGTGCCGGGATTCTCGATCGCCGACAAATATCAGTCCGTCGTGAGCGCGGACCTTTGCTCGGTTTCGCTCGATCGCACCATCAGCCACGGCAATAAGAAGACGCAGGAGAAGACCACCTTCGACCAGCAAAAGGGTTCGGCGCATCGCGTGACCGTAGTGCCCAAGGACGGCGGGCAGAGCGATTTCGATATCGCGGCTTGCGCCCACGACGCGCTTTCGTTTTTCTACTTCACGAGACGCGAAATGGGACAGGGACGCATGCCTCCGGCGCAGAAGATCTACTTGGGCTCGGCGTACTCGGCGCGGGTGGAGTACACGGGCGCCATGACAATCCCCGTGGCGGACAAGCCGACGGTGACCGATCACGTGGTGGCATACCTCAAGGGTCCTAAGTCCGACTTCAATTTCGAAATCTTCTTCGCGCGGGACGCCGCGCGCACTCCCCTGCTGATTCGGGTCCCGCTGTCGATGGGGACTTTTTCCATGGAGCTGGTGCGCTGAAATGCGCGTAGCGTTTTACTCCCCGCTGCCTCCGGCGCGCAGCGGGATCGCCGATTATTCCGAAGCCCTCATCGAATCGCTCAAGCCGCTGGTGGATCTTGAAGTGATTTTCAGTGCCGCCCAGAAGGCCGACCCCGGCGATTTCGATATCGCACTCTACCAGGTGGGCAACAACTCCTGGCACGATTTCGTCTACGAAGCGGCCCTGCGGCATCCGGGCGTGGTGGTGATGCATGAGTCGAATCTCCATCACCTGATCGCCGATATCACCATCAAGCGCGGCGATTGGGACGCGTATGTGCGTGAATGCGAGTATCAGGGCGGCGAGCCGGCTCGCGAGTTCGCCGAGCGAGTGCGGAAACTGGAGGTGGGCCCGGATTACGAGGGCGTGCCGATGACACGGCGCCTGCTGGAGAAAGCGCGCGGCGTGGTGGTGCACAGCCACTTCATGGAGGCCGAGGTTCGTGCGGCCGGATTTGCAGGGCCTATCGCGGTGATTCCGCATGGGGCGTGGATTCCGGAGACCGATCGCAATGCCTGGCGTCACCGGCTGGGGCTCGACGAAATCACACCGCTCATCGGCATCTTCGGATTCTTGAAGCCCTACAAACGGATTACGGAATCGTTGCGCGCCTTTCGCCGTCTGATTCGCCTTGCGCCCAACACCAAGATGATTCTGGTGGGCGAGCCGCATCCGGAGTTTCCGCTCGATGCGATGATCCGCTCGATGGGGCTTTCGGCTAACGTACGGGTGCTGGGATTCACGCCGATCGAGGACTTCGTCGGCTATCTGGGCGCCTGCGATATCGTGCTCAATCTGCGCTACCCCACGGTGGGCGAAAGCTCCGGGACGTTGCTGCGTTCGCTGGGATTGGGTAAGGCGGTGATGGTTTCGGAGGTCGGGTCGTTCGCAGAGTTTTCGGACGATGTGTGTCTGAAAGTGCCGGTGGGCCCGGGCGAAGAGGATCTGATCTTCGAGTATCTGAATCTGTTGGTATCGCGTCCCGAGGTGGCCCAGGCGCTTGGCAAGCGGGCTCGCGAGTACGTTGCCGAGCAGTGCAATTGGGCGGCGGTGGCACTCCAATATGCCGATTTCCTGGCAGAGGTGAGTGGCACGGGCCACCGGCGACCTGCTGAGTCGAAGGTGAACCAAGCGTCCGAGCCACCTACGGCGGAGGCGATCTCCTCTGAACAAGCGTACGAGCAGCCTGGCGACCTGCAAGAGTATCTCACGACCTGGGCCACGACTCCACCCTCGCGGCACTATCTTGGAACACACCAGACTCGCCTCGTGAAGACACTCGAGATTACGCCACCGGGCGGTCCTTGCGATCGAATTCTCGAGATGGGCTCGTATCTGCAGATCACTCCCGCGCTGAAATCACGGCTGGGATACGGGCAGGTGCGGGGCTGCTACTACGGCAAACTCGGTCGCGTCGATCATAAGGAAGTGACTTCCGAAACCGGAGAAACGTTCACCTGCGAGATCGACCATTTCGACGCGGAGAAGGATACGTTTCCTTACGCGGACGAATGGTTCTCGACGGTGCTCTGCGGCGAGCTGATCGAGCACCTGTTTGAGGACCCGATGCATCTGATGGGCGAGGTGAATCGCATTCTGAAGCCAGGGGGGCACTTCGTCCTGACCACTCCGAATGTGGCCGCCCTGCGCGGTATATCCGCGATTCTGCAGGGCTATCACCCCGGCTTCTTCCATGCGTATATCAAGCCCGCCGCATCCGGTGAGGTGGATGCGCGCCACAATCGGGAATACACACCGCGTGAGATTCACCGGCTTCTGGAGACGTCCGGGTTCGAAGTGACTCTGCTCGAAACCGGTGAGTTTCGCGATACGCCGCACCCGGAGTACGGCTGGGTGATTCATCTGCTGCAGCGCTACCGCCTGGAGACTGACCTGCGCGGGGACGGAATCTACGCAGTGGGACGCAAGACCGGGCCGGTCAAGGACCGCTATCCGGGCTGGCTCTACTCATGATCACGGCTTATGTGGTCTTGCAGTCGAAGTGGAACCCGGAGACGAGCTCCGTTCACGTCGAGTTCATCATACGGAACCACACCACCGAAATCTGGCGGCCGGCGGAAGGACTGGCCATCGGGTATCACGTTTTCGACGGGGACAGCGGTACTTTGCTCATCGACGGCACGCGCATCCAGCCCGAACGCGATGTGAAGCCCCACGAGACGATCACGATTCGGATGGACGTCGAACTTCCCCCGGAAGATGGGCGCTACCAGGTGTTCATCTCGCCGATGCGCGAGGACGTCTGCTGGTATTACGAGAAGGGCTGGCCGTTTCTGGTGCTGGATGCGTCTGTCGCGCAGGGCGTGGTGACGGCGCAGCGAGCGCGCGTGACCACGAACAAGGGCCTGTCGCGGGAACGGCTTTTGCGCGGCATCGGTAGGTCGGTGGTGTACCCACTCGAGACCATCTGGCAGAATCGCGGCTTGATTCGGGTGATGGTGCGGCGCGATGTGTTGGGACGATATCGCGGCTCGTTCGGCGGCTCCTTCTGGACGGTGTTCAATCCGTTGCTGCTCATGCTGACGTATTTTTACGTCTTCGGCTACATCTTGAAGTCGACATTCCCGGGGGATCCGAGCCGTTCCGGATTCGCGCTGTATTACCTGGCCGGCATGCTTCCGTGGCTGGCGTTCAGCGAGTCGGTGGGCCGCTCGCCGAGTGTTATGCTGGAACATCGCAATTTCGTGAAGAAGCTGGTGTTCGCGGTGGAGACGCTCCCCGTGAATCTGGTAGTAGCTGGCCTCGTGAGTGAAATCTTTGCCATCATTCTCTACTGTGTGTTCCTGGTGTCGGTCCGTCACAGCATTCCCCTGGCGGTGGTCTGGCTGCCGGTGATGGTGGTGCCGCAACTGCTGTTCACGGCGGGTTTGAGCTGGTTCCTGGCGGCCTTGGGTGTGTTTGTACGTGATCTCGGACAGATACTAGGCTACCTGATGACGATCTGGTTTTTCGCGACGCCCATCTGCTATCCGGAAGATTCGCTGCCCAGGGAACTGCTGCCATGGGCGCAGAAGAATCCGATCTACGTTCTGGTGAAGGGCTACCGCGACATCTTTCTGCACAATCAGGCGCCCCACTTTGAGTCGCTTTGCGGGCTCTGGGTACTCTCCGCGGTGGTCTTCGTGCTGGGCCACGCCTGGTTCTACAAATTGCGAAAATCCTTCGCGGACATTATCTGACATGCGCAAGATTTTCGCGGCATTAGTTGCTTTCGGACCATGGGGAGTGCTGGTGATCAGCATTATCGACTCGATGGGGATTCCGATCCCTAGCGGCGTTGATTTTTTATTGCTGACGGTGGCGGCAGGCAGTGTGAACAACCCGCAGCATGCCTACTTCACCGCGTTACTCGCGGTAATTGGATCGACCGTAGGGAATCTGGTGCTGTTTCAGGCTGCGCGCCACGGGCGTAGGCTGTTCGGCAAAGGGGAACCTTCACCTGGGAAACAGCAGCGATTCCAACAGTGGTTTCAACGCTACGGATTAATGAGTGTATTTGTGCCGGCCGTGACCCCGGTCGTACCGTTGCCGCTCAAGGTTTTCGTGATCTCGGCAGGCGCGTTGCACACGCCGGTGAGCCGTTTCGTCGCTGTGATTCTGTTGGCGCGTATTATTCGCTATTTCGGTGAGGCGTGGCTGGGAATCCAACTGCGTGAAGATGCCAAGGGCTTCCTGATCCGCAACGGCTGGACGATCTGTGGCGTGGCGTTGGCCGCGACGCTGGCGCTACTTTTCCTGGTGCGCTTGAACGACCGCCGCCGTCAGACGATCCCGCCGAGCAACTTTTCGTAAGCTTCGGTAACAGCGTCCCACGAGTATCGTTCGCGCACGAGTGCCAGCGATCTGCGGCGGCATTCGGCTAACTGCTCTTCGCTCATGGCAAGCAGCATCTCGATCTTGGCGGGCAGCTCGGCGGGCTCGAACGGAATGCCGGCATCGCCTGCCACTTCGGCATTCTCGGGCGTATTGCGATACAGGACGACGGCGCCGCGTCCCATCGCTTCGATCAGCGCCGGGTGCGTACCTCCTACCTCGGTCGCGTGAATGTAGGCGAAGCAGTGCGACCCCAATTCGCGATAGCCCTCTCCGTAGATCGCGCCCGGCATTACGATGCGCGGATCGGCCGTATCGCGGACGCGGCGAATATACTCCTGCGCGTAGGGTGCGTCGCCGATCAGCGCCAATTTCATCGAGGTCTGCACTTTCTCGAATGCCTGGCGCACTTCGAGAGGATGGTTCTCGGGCTCGAGGCGGCTCACATAGAAGAAATATCGGCCGGGCTCGAGTCCGAGCTTGGTGATGATGCCGGTTCCCGGCACTTTGCCCAATTCGGCCCCGTAAGGGATGAAGGTGCTGCTCCTGCGCCAGCGCTCCCGATAATATTCCTCGATGGTGCGCGCGTCGGTGATGACGGTGGTGGGGCAGAAGGTGGCGAGCCACTCCGAGAAAAAATACCAGGACTTGGCGAGCTTATTCCACTTCTTCCTCTTGCGCTCGATGCCGTCGACATTCAGCGCCGAGGGGATTCCGAAGAGGCGCGGCCAGAGTGAGAAGATCGCGTTGGCGCCGTTGCAGTAGAGCGCCACGTCGACGCGATGGAAAAGAAGGTGGAGCGTCGAGATGCAGGTATGCGCCAGTGTGTCGAAGTATTTGTGGCGAATGGTCGGGAGGTACTGGAGGCGGACGCCGCGGTACATCGGCTTGGGATGGCGCTCGCGGCAATAGACGGTAACGGAGTGGCCACGGGCGGCGAGGCGCGTAGAGATCTCTTCGGCAAAGGTCTCGAATCCTCCGTAATTGGCTGGAATGCCTCGTGTTCCTAGGATGGCGATACGGAGTGGTTGGTCCATGTTTGAGGCAAGGCGCGGGTTATCTCGAGCATTCAGACCAAAGGATAGCAGGGCGCGGCGGGGAGTCGGGGGGCAGATGCTTAGGGTGTCGGGATGACAGAGAACGACTGAGGACGAGTTATGTCTTCGCCGTCTCCGAACGTGACAGCGTGCGCATCATCTTCTTCGGCGCCTGCTTGCTCACCGGAGCATATTGGAACCAGCTCGCCATGTATTCGTGGTCCACGCGCTGGCTAGCCTGAATCAGGCGGCGCTTCGCGAGCACCCGCTTCAGATTCTTAGCCAGGAACCAGAACGCACGCAGGGAGCTGTGCTCCCACAACAGACAACAGAATACGACCGTGGTGTCGCGTGTCGTGATCGAAAACCAGTTGCGCCGATAGAGATTGGGGGAAATGTTCTTGATGCGCATCAGGAAGCGATTCTTCACTGAGTGCATATTGATCTCGGGCGGCAGTGCGCGACGATTGCCCGGCAGCACCTTGCGCACGTGATAGCCGCGCGCATACGGTGCGTACAGACACTTCCATCCCATCAACTGCGCGCGCCAGGCAACGTCCGCGTCTTCCCGGTAAACGAAGAAGTCGGCGTCAAAGAATTCGCCGTCGAGCGAAATATCGTCGATCATTGCGCGACGATACAGCGCCGCCGCGGCGGTCGCGCCGAAGACATATTCATACTGAAGATAGTGCCCGTTATCCACTTCCTGGCTGCCGCGGTCAAGATGTCGCAGCATGGGATTGAAGTAGATGCCGGTGGAATCGACGACGGGCTTTTCGGGAATCTCGAAATGCGCGCTCATGGTGAGCAGTTTGCCGCAGACGGATCCAATACGCGAATCGAACTGCCCGGCATCCACCAGCGCTTGAATGAAATTGGGGAGGAGCAGGACGTCCGGGTTCAACGTCAGCACCCAATCTCCGTTCGAGAGCTTGATCGCCTGATTTTGCGCGGCGGCGAACCCGACATTTTCGTCGTTATAGTAGACCTTACATCGATCTTCGAACTGTTCCAGGATGTCGATCGTGCCGTCCGTAGAGGCATTGTCGACGATGATCACTTCTTTCAGCCGGTATCGCTGTGCCAAGACCGATTCAAGACAGCGCTTGATGAACCGGCCGCTATTGTAGGTGACAATTGTGACGGAGACGAAGTCGCTGTGCGCCATGTACAAGAACCTGAGAGTCGAACTTCCTTTGCATTTCGATTACCCACCCGGGGCCTTACACAACTACTCCGTCCCCCAGCCGAAACATAGACAACGGCTGGCGAGCCGCGCAACTTTACCGTAAACTACCAGGGGCTGCAAGCTCCGATCCAGAACGGCTTCCCCGAACATCCGCAGGATGGAGCCCGTGACTACGGCCAAACATACCAACCGAAACGACCCCGGTTGAAAATGTCTGGCTGAATATCTCAGTAGACTACGATACCAATAAAAACGCCGCATCTCTACTGGAATTCGCACGATCGAATGGCCACCCGTATGTTTTGCAACGGCTTTCGGAACGTAGTACAGTCGGTACCCTCGATCCCGGATGCGGCGACAGAAATCCACGTCCTCAAACCAGAGCGGGAAGAACCCCTCATCGAATCCATTGAGCTCCTCCCAGACGGCGCGTCTCACCATCAGAAACGCCCCGGCCGGCTGCTCGACTTCGATCTGCCGCGAATAGTCGAGATCCAGAGCCCGATATCGGCGGTTGATTCTGTTGCCCGGCCACAAACGATTGAGTAATAAGGCCTCTGCGATCAACGCGGACGGCGTGGGCAAGCGCCGCACCATGAAACCGATTTGCGATTCCGCGTCGTCGCCGATTAATCGTCCGCACGCTCCTGCAGAGTGCGATAAATCGCACGCTTCCTGCAAATCCGCAAGACCATGCTCGATGGCGGCGTCTGGGTTCAATATTAGGATGTACTGTGCGGACAGAGCACGGAAGCCCTGGTTCACCGCCGCGGCAAACCCTCGATTCTCAAGATTTGCGATCAGACGTACATTCCGCCGCTTGACCTCGGCGACCGTGCCATCTTTAGAAGCATTGTCGACCACGATCAACTCCGCACCACTTGTAAGGGCAGCGTCCACGCAGGCGCCGATCTCCGCCGCAGAATTGTACGTGACAATCACAATTCCAATCGCGGCCATCGCTTCACCGGGCTCCGCCGCCGGTCAACGTGAAGTACCATTTCCAATATCGATCGAAGCCCGCGGACTTCTGGATGAGCTGAATCGTTTTTTCGTTCTCCTGCAAAAATTGCAGTAGCTTCGGGTCGAAATTTCCGGTACCGCGGCGGGCGGCGCGGAAGGTGCGCAGTCCCTGCCACTTCCCACGTAGCCATGCCATGCCTGTACCGTGCGCCACAGCTACGGCGCCCCACATCAATTGCGCGACGGCGATTGGCCATGCGCACCGCAGCAAGAGGCCCCCGGAATAATGTCTGGCTAACAGCAGCACCTGGTTTCGTGCAATGCGGCGCACTGTCTCGGGGTGCCAGCGTCCCAGCGTGGCGCTGCCCAGATGCCACGCCAATGCATCCGGAACATAGAGCCCGCTCACTTGCCGGGCAGCGCAGCGTAGTCCAAAATCGACGTCCTCCAGATACGATTCGAACGATTCTTCGAGAAGCCCCACTCGCGTGAACACTTCCGCCCGGAAGAGCACTGCCGTCCACGGTGGAGACGTAATCTTGCGAGCGGTCGCGAATTCCGCGCCGTCGCTACGACCGTTGCCGACACGCCAAGCTGTCCCTCCACGACAGACTGCGTCGAACGTTCCATCGATGACCGGGGATCTTCGATCGCCGGCACCGCTCAAAATCTTTCCCGTACCGAAGGATGCACCTGCCCGGCGGAGAAGCGCAAAATAGTTTGGAGCCAGTTCGACATCACTGTTTAGTACCGCAATCCACTCGCCGCGACTCTCGCGAATCCCGCGATTCACCGCCGCCGCGAATCCCGCATTCCGCCCCATCGGAATGACGCGCGCATTGTGCCGGCGCGCCAGTTCCGGCGCTCCATCCTCCGAGCCGTTATCGACTACCAGCAATTCGCCAACGGGCTCCGTCTGGGCTTCGAGCGATATCAGCAGACGCTCCAGCAACTCCTCACCATTCCATATCGGCACGACGGCGGTAATCATCGCGCGCTCATCGAAAAAAACGCTTCTTTAGCAGGAACGACAGATTCTGAACTCCGTCGCGCCACGGATTCAACTTAGTCTCGCCGGAACGTGACGAGTACTGGATGGAGATTTCACTGAAGCGGATTCGAGAACTACGCAGGGCTTCAATTTTGATCTCTTCGGAGAAAGCCATTCCATCGGATTCCAGCTTCATTTCTTTGAGGATGGCGCGGCGAAAGACCCACATGCCGGATTGTGAATCGCGCACCCAGCGAAAGAAGAGCACCGACATGGCGAGCGAAAGAATCAAGTTACCGAATTTGTTCTTGAGGCTCATCGCGCGAGGATCGCGCACAGGAAAGCGCGATGCATTCAGAAAGTCGATTTCCAGGTGACGAAATGCCTCGATCAGGTACGAGAGCGCGTCCACGGGATAGCTGTGATCTCCGTCGAGCGTGACGATCAGATCGCTGGTGGCAGCGGCGAACCCCCGTTTGTAGGCCCGCCCGTAGCCGCGCACCTCCTCGCGGATGACCTTGGCGCCCAACGAAGCGGCGACCTCGGGTGTGCGATCTGTGGAATTGTTGTCGACGACAATCACTTCGTCGACAAAGTCGGGCATCGCATGCAGGACTTTCTCAATGCCCTGCTCCTCATTCAGGCAGGGAATGATGACCGTGATGGACTGTCCCTTATACATGAGAAGCGGGGGTTGGCGATATCATGGAAGCAATGAAGCGTTTGCTGTTCCTCTTAAGCTGCTCCTGTGTGCTGCTTTGCGGCGCGGACCTCGCCGGCGTGCACTCCGTGTATGTTCTGCCGATGGCACACGGACTCGACCAGTTTCTGGCCAACCGCTTGACGAACGAGCATACCTTCCAGGTGGTCACCGACCCGAAACTGGCAGATGCCGTTTTTACGGACCACATCGGCGAATCGTTCCAGACGCAGATGGATGCCATGTATCCTCCGCCGCCTTCCGAGAAGCCCGCCAAAGCGGAACCGAAGGACGCGAAAGATGCGAAGGACACGAAAGATGCGAAGAGTAAAAAGGACAAGAATGGCGATGACCCCGGCGTCGTGGGCATGATGACGGACACGGCCAACAAACTGGCTAATCCGGCACTCACCGGCGGCTTCGGCCGCGCGAAAGGCACCGTATTCCTGGTAGATGCGAAATCGCACCAGGTGGTCTGGTCGGCATTCGATCCGCCCAAAGGAACCAGCGAGACCGATCTGGATCGTATCGCTACAAGCATCGTCAACCGCATCAAAAAGGACCTGAATCCTAAGACCAAGAATTAACCGATTTCGCCACAGACCACCCCGAACTGGCGCTTTTTCGCAGCGATTTCGGCGTACGACGCCACAAGCTTCCGCGTGATCGCGGCCATGTCCCAGTTCTCTTCCACTTCCACGCGCGCTCGCCGCGCCATTTCGGCCGCCGCACTGGGATTCTCAAACAAAGCCGTTACCCGCTCCGCAAACCCGGCCGGATCGTCGGAAAGCGCGCAGAATTCGCCGTCCTTGTGCGCCAGCCCTTCCGCTCCAACGACGGTCGAGACCACCGGAATGCCTGCCGCGAACGCTTCCAACAGCTTGACACGAACTCCCGAACCGCTGAGGATCGGGCACACGAACACGGCATAACGGCCCAGGGGCTCGCGAACGTCCTCGACGTAGCCCAACATCTGAAGAGCGCCCGAAAAATCGCCGTAAGCATGCGCGGGAGGAGGATCCGACCCGGCCACTATGAGCCTGGCACGTGGCTCGCGTTCCAGAATCCGCGGCAACACCTCGCGGACAAACCAGTCCATCGCCACGCGATTGGGATCGTGCCGGAAGCTGCCGACAAACAGCATCGTCATCGGCTCGCGGCCGCCGCTGCGGAACTCGTAGCGCGAGGTGGCGATGCCGGCGCGAAGTCCAGGGCGCAGTTTTGGCGCGAGTTTGGGTGCGAAGGAGAGAAGGTGATCGCGATTCGCCGGCGTGCAGACCTGCACCTGGTCGCAGGCCGGCAGTGTTTGCAGCTCATAGCGCAGCGCGCGCAAATACTCCACGCGGGCCTTCAACTCGGGCATCAAGCCAATGTGGTGGCCGAGACCTCGTCCGATCGATTGGAAGTAGACGTCGTGCTCGAAGAGCGCCGAGACGATCCGCCGGTAGTCGCCGCGATATTGCGCCATAGGCGTGTATTCCAGTTGCAGCACGTCGATGCGGCGAGTGTAGAGAGTCCGATGGATCATCCACTCCAGCTCTTCGTTGAAGAATTCGCACACCGCGTGGGGGCGCAGAGATCCCATTCCGCGCGAATCTTCGCTGGGCCGCACGATCCACTCGACCGACGCGCAGAATTCACGCAACTCTTCGTTGTCCTTCTCCTGCCAGGGATACTCCAGCAGTTCGATGACGTGGACCTCGGCGAGTTTGGCCAGTTCGCGCAGCGTCTGGTACATGAAAACCCCGCCGCCATGAACGGGCGGGCAGATCGGGTAGGGAGAGACGAACAGCACGCGCAGAGGCTCGGGAGTCGGGTCCATCGGAACGAAGCGGTCGCGGAAATAGCCTCCCATCGGCCGGGCGAACGCTTCTGTGTCGCTGACAGTGGACAGGCTCCGCGCGCGCCATCGCGAACGCACGGCTTGCGGCAACTGGCGAAATGCCTTCCACAGGGCCGCCAGATTCGGGCGCAGCGGGACGTCTCCGAAGATCACGCTGACAATCGCGCCGGCGTAGCTGAAAAAGAGATGCGACGCAAGCCGCGGCCACTCGTGGATGTTCTTCCAGCACCATAACACGAAGTTCTTCTTCAATACCGCCTGAATCTGCTCTTCCCGAAAGCGCTTGCCGATGGTGCCGCGGTGCTCGTGATACACCCAGCTCTTCGGCTGGTAGAGCACCTTCCAGCCGCGCTTCCAGGCCATGTAGCCTAAATCGGTGTCCTCCAGGTAGAAGGGCTCGAGCAGCCGGTCGAATCCGCCCAGTTCGAGAAACTTGCGCCGGTCGAAAGCGCACGACCCTCCGCCTCCGTAGAAGCAGGGATAGAGATCGGTGACCTGGTCGTCGATTCGGTGGCGCACGCGCAGGCCGCCGTCCTGCCACCATGCCTGGGTCAGGCCCGTCTCTTCGCGCAATCTGTTGGGATCGCTAAAGAAGATCTGGCAGGAAACAGCGAAGACGTCGCGGTCGCGAAAGCCTTCCAGGAGTGGCGCCAGGAAGTCGCGCTCCACGCGCATGTCACTGTTCAGTAGCACCACAATATCGTTTTTGGCGGCGCGAAAACCCGCGTTGGAGCCGCCTCCGAATCCCAGATTGGTGGGCAGTGCCAGCACGCGCACCGACGGAAATTCCTGGGCGACGTACTCGGCGCTGCCGTCAGCGGATCCGTTATCGACGACGATGATCTCGTTATCGGGGTGCCCTCGCATGGCTTCGACGACAGATGGCAGGTACTTCTCGAGCAGATCGCGGCCGTTCCAGTTGGGAATGACTACAGACGCGGGGCAGTTCTCCGGCTCGCGGCTGGTCAGGTCGTCGACCTGCCGCACGCGTCCCAGCATCTTCCACAACAGGTCTGTCACTGCCAGAGCCAGAGTGCTGATGAATATCAGCAGGGGCGAGATCAAGAGCAGCGGCAGCGAGCGGAGGAATCGCTTCAGGAAGGCCATGCCGGCCCCAACCCCACCTTACGCCCCAAACGCATCCAGCGCGAGGCGCGCATCAGTTCCAACTGCTGTTTCAGACCGCTCGCCTCGTCCTGCAGCCGAAGCGCCCAGGCGGTGCGATCTTCGAGTTCCTTCTCCGTCCGGTTCAAGGCTTCCACCGCGGCGACCAGATGAGCAGTCTGCTTCTGCACATCCGCCGTGAGAGCCGCCTCCACGTCGCGAGCCCATTGCGTCTTGGCGCGGACATCGTCTTCCAGCTCGCGAATTTTCGCGTCGTATTCGCCGGCCATCTTCTGCGCGGCAGCCTGCTCGCGCGCCATTTCCTCCTGCAGTTCGATAATGCGCTGACCCCGTTCTTCAATCTCGCGCTCGAGCGACTGCGCCCACCGGTTGCTCTTTTCGAGCGCTTCCTTTTGTTCGCGAAAACGCTCCAGCAGTGTCTGATGCTCGTCCAGAGCCTTGCGCAGCCATTCGTCCTTGGTGGCGAGTTCGCCCTTCAGCAGTGCGATGTGGCGCTCGCGCTCGCGCAAGACGTTCGCCGCACGCGGCACGTAGACGAAGGTCGGATTGCCAAGCTGCGGCCGGTGCGCGCACACCGCCAGAAAAAAATGCGAATCGTCCGGCGCGGGCTCGCCCGAATCTACCCTCACCTCGACCGTATTTCCCTGCTCCTCGGGCTGAAAAGTGACGCCCTCCACATGATTTTCGAGGTACATCGAGACGTACGGAAAAATCGCCTTCAGCTCCTCTTGAAACTCGGCGAATGCGAACTCGTGCACGTGGAAAGGATTGGTACCCTGCTGCCCTCGTGACTCGGTGTAGTACAGCTTGTTGGGCGTCGACACGATGAACTGCCCGCTGGCAGACAGCACGCGGCGCACCTCCAGCAGGAATTCTCGCCACTCTGCCAGATGCTCGATCACTTCGAAGCCCACCACGAGGTCGAAGCTGCCATCGGGATGCGGCAAGTTTGTACACGATGCCTGCTCGAACCGCAAATTCGCCAGCGGATAATTCGCATGCGCGAATTCGAGTGCTTCCGGGGCGCAATCCAGGCCGATGACGGAATCGGCGGCGCGCGCCAAGTCGGCCGAGCCGTACCCCGCGCCGCAGCCGGCATCCAGGACGCGCTTGCCGCGCGCCAGCCGCGCCGCGAAGGTGTAGCGAGCCATGTGCTCGTTGAGCAGGTCGACATCCACTGCGCCGGGAATGACCCGCTCCCCCGTGAACTCAGCCAATGCGCTTCTCCAGAAGGGGCGGCTCTCCAGCGTCGGGCGGGGCGTCTTCGCCCATCATCCGCGAATTCAATTCCACGCGGCATGGCAGGTGGATGTAGCCGTAAATCTCCTCATCGGCGCGCGCCATCTGCAACGCCACCGCATTATCGATCCAGTCGCACATCTGATAGCCCGCCAGCGTACCATCCGCAATCGCCGGTGAAAACGAAAACGACGCCGGGTAAAGCTCGGGCAGCTCCACGTGAAAATCCACCGTGTAGATGTCGCCGCTCTGCATCGCGGGCAATTCTCGCCCTTCGCGCGCCGTGTTCGTGCCCGAGAAGTCCATGCCGAGCTGATTGCGCAGCATGAATCCGACCATCGGCTGCGCCACATCTTCCTTGGCGCGCACACTGACGCGCACCACGATATTCGTGGAGGGCTGCAGCAGGTGCACGGGCCGTCCGCGCTCATCGTAAACCGCGATGCCGATAACCTCGGCGCGTCCGTCGCCGAAGCGGCGATCGATATTCGGAATCGTGTCTATGACCTCGGGGGCGCGCACCGGTCCCGACCCTCTCCGCGGCTGAGGCGGTCCGGCTTTGAGGCGCAGATAGGTGGAATCTTTCTGCGTCATGGCTGCCAGGTAACGTGCGATAACGCGCTCGGGTTCGCCTACCTCTACCATCCGTCCATGATCGAGCCACAGCACGCGGTCCCCAATCGCCTTCACGTCGCTAATGGCGTGCGAGACGAACAGGATGGTAACCCCGCGCGCCCGCAGTTCGTGCACTTTGCGCATGCAGCGCTGGCGGAAATAAATGTCGCCCACGGCGAGCGCTTCGTCGACGAGCAGAATGTCCGGGTCCACATTGATCGCCACGGCAAATGCCAGGCGGACCACCATGCCGCTCGAATAGGTCTTCACCGGCTGGTTGATAAAGGCGCCAATCTCGGCGAACTCTTCAATGTCTTTGTATCGCTCATCGATCTGCCGCGTGCTGAAGCCTAGAATCGATCCATTTAGGTAGACGTTGTCGCGGCCGGTGAATTCGGGATTGAAGCCCGCTCCCAACTCGAGCAGAGCGGAAACACGTCCACCCACGGAAACCGTTCCGCTGCTCGGATGCAGAATGCCGGCCACGATTTGCAGGAGTGTGCTTTTGCCGGATCCGTTCTCACCCACTACGCAAAAGGTCTCGCCCCGCTTCACCTCGAAGCTCACGTCGTGAAGCGCCCAGAAGTCTTTGTGGCGCTTGAGGTGGTTTAGAGACAACAGTTCCTTGAGCCGGTCGCCCGGCGAATCGTAGATCGCGTAACTCTTGGATACACCTTGGAACTCTACAGCGTTCACGATTGGAGAAGATAAGGACCAGTGTAACGAAACTTGTACGGACGATGGGGCGTGAGGAAGGGACCAAAAATGGAAAGGGTGGCCGCCAGCTCCTCCTGTGATTACTAAAGCGCAAGCTGAAAGGACGGCGGCATTGAACCGCGACGCCAGTTGAGTTTCCCTTGAGGAATTACTCTTCGGCGCGTCAAGACTTGCGACCGGTCAGTGAGAAAGCCGGAAGCCACCCCTATAGTGGACTGGTTCTATTGAGATCCTCCTTTTCACGTACTCCCTTGGAGGGGTCACTTGCAAAAGCACCCTTTCGGAGAAAGAGGCCCGGAGATCAATAACTGCTGTCTCCACTCACAATATGCTCCTCTGCTCGCGAGTTGTCAAGTGCCAGGCGAACAAATGCAAATGGCAAAAAAGTCCTGTCGTTTTTCCCGGCGTTTGCTGCTTTTTTAGCGTCTACGCGGCGCGATTGTCTCTTGCGCGTATCGCAGGAAGACATCCATTCCTTCGTAGTCGCGCGGCACCAATTCGTGCACGATGTGGTGTGTCAGATACTCGCGCACCACCTCGGGGCGAAATCCGCGTGCGGCCGATTCCGTAGCCACGATCTCGTCCATGTGTTCAATGCCGTAGCGGCACGATTCGCGAAACGCCTCGACCACTCCCGGCCTGATCGAACCCCTACGTCCTGCCCATACCGCAAACACCATCGGCAGCCCCGTCATCTCCACCCACTCCGCTCCGAGGTCGTGGACCTCATACGGGATGGTCAGTTCGATGCGCAGTGCGGGGTCGCCGATGATCAACGCCGCATCCGCCATCTGCAACATCGCATCGAGGTCCGGCGCATGTGACACCTGGCGTGCGTCGGCGTGGTATTTGCGCTCGAGAATCACGCGCGCCAGTTCCACGGACGTGCGCGAACTCGAGTCCACAGCAAGCGTTCGGATCTCGGCAGCGGGACGCGACGAGATCAACAGAATGCTGCGCACCGGCCCGTGGCAGGCGATGCCCGTTCCGGGAATGATTTCCAGATCCTGCCGTGTCAGCTCGAAGGAGGGAATGATGCCGATATCGGCGGCGCCCGACGCCACCTGGTCGGCACACCCGGCCGGAACGCGGAAATCTAAATCGAAGAGATCTTGTTGCGGGCCATGTAGCATGCCCCAGACGAGTGGTGAGGTATTGAGAAAACTGACTGCGCAGACCCGCAGCCGTTCCGAAGTCGCTTGGCTCAAGCCACAGTGTACCAAGGGGCGAATCCGCGGCATCGGCAACCGAACCCCATCGGGGCAATTGCGTCGGCCCCGCTGAGTAGGGGACAATTAGCTTCAGAAGTCCATGCATATTCGTAAATTGAGCATCCTGATGCTGGCTGCGTCGGCCGTTCCGGCGCTGTGGGCGGACTCGACTCTTCGCACGCAAAACACTATGCGGTTTGGAGGGATCCTGCCAGGGCCGATCGCGCAACGGACGAGGAATGGCTTGGCCTCCACGCTGCCCGACTCGACGGTCCGCTATCGGAAAGGAAACCGCGAGTACCTGAACTCGGGCGGGTTCACGTGTGTGATGGATTACGGCAAGCAGACCATCACCATCATCGATGCTGCGAACAAACACTTCGCGACTGTCCCCATGAAGGACTATGTCAGCAAACTGGCGGCCGCCATGCCGGTATTGCCACCCGAGTTCCAACCGGTGGATGAAGTTTCGAAGTCCTCGCTCGAATCGCGCAAAACTGGCCGGACCAGCGTGATCAAGGGAGTGGCCGCCGAGGAAACCGAGATGCGGTTAACGTTGGAGCTCCCGGCCCCCACACCCGAAGGAAAGATGCAACTGCGGCCCCTGATCAAAATGACGATGCAGGTGTGGACGGCGAAAACGGGAAACGCTACTCCCGTTCCGGCACTCCGCGATTGGCTCGCGAACAGTTGGCCCGACGACCGGTACTCGCTCGCGATCGATCCGGCGAATATTCTGGCGACCACGCTCGGCGCCATGCCAGGGGTGGCCAGCAGTTTGGGAAAGATGTTCCAGGAAGTGGAAAAAAGCCATGCAGTGGTGCTGAAGATGCACCTGGAAGCGGGCATGCTGGGAGTCTCCGGCGCCTTGCAGGATATGAAGAAGGAAAAAGGTGAGGCCGCTGCCCAGGGCTTGGATCCGGAAGCGCCTTTTGTGGTGGTGGATAGTGAAGTCCAGGAAATCTCCGCGTCGCCCGCGGACCAAATGCTCTTTCAGGTGCCCGCCGGCTATACCGCCGCTCCCTTTGATGTAGTAGTGAAGGCCGTCGCGCCCAATTACCCGAAGTCCTAGATGAAAAGGGCCGCGGATGATGGGCCTGCCGCCATCCCACAGTCAACCGATCTCGGTAGCTTCGATCGCGCTGCGGGCGCACCGAGCAGCAGTTATTCCGGGAAGTACCACACCAGAATGGAGCGACCGATGCGCGACTGGGGCGGTATGCGGTCGGCCCATGCGGGGAATCCGAAGACTTTCCACATGGTGATACTGACGGCGTTCCAGCCGGGTGCGGGCTTTTCACTTTCGCTGGGCGTCATGAACGGCATCGGGCCGCCGGCCAAACCGTAAGTCCGGTTGAATGGTGAGAAGGTCACGCGATTCGCGCCGGCGCGGACCAGAAATTCATTCAGGCGCTTCATATCCTGTCCCCAGTCCAGGTCGGAATCGGCAATCCAGCGCTCGGGATGCGAACCCGCGAGTTCGTTGGTGTAAGCAAGGTATTGGGGATGCTGCCAAAGTCCAGACGCCGCATGCCAGAAGAGCAGGCTCCCGAGCGCAGCCTTCGCCAAACCTGCGCGATTTCCGGCGGTCTGCCACACACGGGAGATCGCGAGACCGCATCCGACCGAGATTCCTACGTACAGCGGAAGGATGTGACGAATACCAATATCGATCCGGCTTCCCAGAGCGCACAGCAGAATGCCCGCCGAGAAGGCGATTGGCAGTGCGGCGGGCCGGGGCACCAGGTACAGTGCGCCGAACAGCAGGAAGAAGACCGGAAGAGGCGTCTTCACCGCCAGGACCACCGGGAAGTAGTACCAGAAACCGTCCGGACTGCGATGTCCGAGCAGGTAGGAGGAATGGCCACTGCGATTGTGTTGCCAGACCGAGTGGAGTCCCGAAAAAAATCGCGCCGCGGGCAGGCGCGCATCCAGAAATTCTACACGCGCGAACGAGAAGCCATAGCCCGCCCAAATCACCAGGAGGCATGCGGCCAACACCATCCAAAGCGCTCTGCTTCGCCCTTGGGCGTTGCGGAGAGCCTCGCGAACGCCATCGCGCCACGCGCAGGCAAGGAACATTGCTGACCACGCGGCGGGAAGAAACACCAACGCCGAGAATTTGGACAGGCAAGCGAGGCCAATTACGATCCCAAAGAGCAAGCTGCGACACCGGGTGGGCGACTCCGCCCAGTACAGTGCCGCCAATCCAGCCGCGCCCGTCCAGCAGGCGAGGGCCATGTCTGTGGTGATCAGACCCGCATGAGCAAGAACCGGGGGCAGCGTCGTGAAGATGATTGTGGCCCCCAACGCCGCGGCGGGACCGCCAATACGGAACGCCCACAGGTAGACGACGAGAGACGCAATCCAGAAGAAGGGCAGGATGCCGGCTCGTCCCAGCGCCAGGATCCGCTCGTAGTGCCGCCCGTGCCCGAGGATGCGATAGCCCTCCAGGTAGGAGTCCGGACCGGCATGCCAGGTCTCGCCCGCGAGAGTCGGGCCGAGCGCGGCAAAAACGCGGGCCAGAGGCGGATGCTGATCCTCGTACCGGTACTTTCCGGTGTGGAGCATCTCCATGCCGGCAGCGAGGTGATCGGGTTCGTCGATAGTGTGGTTGAAAACCGTGTAAGTCGAGACGATACGCAGCGAGGCGATGGCCACGAGCGCCAAGGCCGCGCCAGCCGAGGCCTTCATTTTCAAGCGATTATAACCCGGACTCTTAGAACTCGCGCAGTGGTTCCGGGGCGCAAGTCCTGGAGCGCACATGAGGCCACGAGTACTTTCGATACGAGTTTTTTATCGATTTCGTGCCCTATTCTGTAAAAAGGGCACTCAAGTTTTCGAGCCCTTGAGCCGATATAAAAGCTGGGAGGAAAATGTCTACTGCGAAGACGAATGGTGAAACCCAATGGGTATTGCCGCCGCTGATACTGCACCCATTCAATGAACGGGTCGCCCCCTCCACATTGTTGGAAAACTCGAAAGCCGCCTTGATGTTATCGGGTCTGATTCCCAGCGACGGTTCCGACTCGGACGAGTTGAAGCGCCGCGTGCTGTCCGGCCGATACAGCGAGATCCGCATGTTGTTCTTTCTCGGAAAGGACGTCCACCGCTGGATCGGGCAATGTCTCGAGTGGTCGGAGCGAATTCCGGAGTTACAGGACCTGGAACTCTTTGGACCCAGCTTCGCCGGACTTTTGATCAACAACCCGCCGGCATCCGTAAAGGAGAAGCTTACCCGTTGGGGCGTACTGGACTACGTTTCGATTTTCTCCCGTGCCGTCGGACTCAACGCCATGTTCGCCGCTCCTCCTGCTTTCGAAACTCTGGCGGAGGAGTTCTTGCGCAACTACCACCGTTATGCGGATGCCCTCTACCGCTGCTATTTGGATTCTCAGCCGCACCGGCAGATGGTGGCCAGGAATTTCCACTTTGACCTGTATGCTTCGGGCGAGTACTCCAGAATGCTGGAGACGGAATGGGCTGCCAACGAGGCTGGCGGAACCCTGTAAGACCTGAGGCATTCGCGTTTTAGCAGGATGCTGAAAAGGAGATAGGGCGGGTTCGCTCCCCCACGGCCACGTCAGCATGTGGTCTCGGGACCTTTTCGGCAGCCTGTCAACGGGCACTCAAAACAGATCCAGTTGTCGCATCGCCATCGGCCACGTGCGCACTGGATACGGCGCCAGTCGGATTTCGTCGGAGAGCCAGAGTTGGCCTCGCCGCTGTGCCCACGTGCGGCGAGTCATGGCGATGCGCTGGCCAGTGTCATTCCGGGAGTGACAACTCGGACAAAGAACCGCGAGGAACCGCTTGTCGGCGGGATCGTGATTCAGGTGTGCGACGTTGAGAAGTCTGTGAGGTTTCTTGCAGCGCTCACACACATTGCCGACCGAATCTAACATCGCGAGGCGGAACTTACGCCAGCGCGCATCATAATACTTGCGATTGTCGAAGCGTATAGGCATGTCCTCTTTTCTTGAGAATAGCCGATTTCGTGTAAATTGTAGCCGTAAACCTCAGGTAAGATAAGGAAATCATGCCATTTCCTCGCCTTTTGCTGGTTCGTCAGAAGTTTCCGGACCGTCGAATCCCGGACCCGGCGGCTGAAGTCCAGTCCCAACTATGTAACTCCAGTTTTGCCGCGCGTCTCAAGCCGGGCTCGCGAGTCGCCATCGGTGTAGGCAGCCGTGGCATTCACAACATCGCCACCATCGTTCGTGGCGTGGTGGATTACTGGAAGAGCCAGGGGATGCGGCCCTTCATCTTTCCGGCAATGGGAAGCCATGGCGCAGCTTCCGCGGCCGGGCAGGCGGACGTATTGGCGCACTATGGGATCACCGAAGCGGCAATGGGATGCCCGCTGATTAGTCAGCTCGAGGTCGTCTCGCTCGGTAAGACCGCCGACGGCATCGAAGCTTTCATGGATCGCGTCGCCTACGAGTCAGATGGCGTGATGCTGGTAGGCCGAGTGAAGTGGCACACGGATTTCGACGGCAAGATAGAGAGCGGTCTCTTCAAGATGATGGCGATCGGCCTCGGCAAGTTCGCCGGCGCACAGCGGTACCACGCCTACGCCTACCGTCTTGGGTTGGAGCACGTGGTTCGTAGCGTGGGGCGCCAGGTGTTGCAGTCGAATAAGATCCTGGGCGGTCTCGCGATTCTCGAAGATGCGTGGCACAACACCGCCAAACTGGACGCCGTCCCGGTAGAGGTGATGGAACAGCGCGAAATGGAGAATCTGGCGCTGGTCAAGTCTTGGATGGCCAAAATCCCGATGGATCTCGACATCCTGGTGCTCGACGAGATCGGCAAAAATATCTCCGGCGCCGGTATGGACACCAAAGTCGTGAACCGCGGAGTCAATGGCGAGTACAATCCCTGGCCGAATATCCCCAGGTTTCAGCGCGTGTTCGTTCGCGACCTCAGCGAACTCACTTACAACAGCGCCGTCGGGTTGGGCATGGCGGACATGGTGACCGATCGCCTGGTGAAGCGCACCAACTGGGAGCCCACCATCATCAACTCGCTGACCGCCAATACGCCAGCTGCCATTCGTACGCCGGTACACTTCTCGACCGACCGTGAGTGCCTGGAGCGGATCACTCCCACCGTCGGCAAACTGGACCTTTCCACCGTGACCTACGGGTGGATCCGCAACACCATGGAACTGGGCAGGCTCGCTTTGAGCGAGAACCTGCGCGACGCCATTGAAGAGCATCCGCTGCTCGAATTGGAAGCGGTGATCGATTTCGATTTCGACGGTGCCGGGAATCTGATCAGCCCGTTCGTTCCGCTGGAGGAAACTGCAGGCGTGCACTAAGGTAGGCCGATGCCGCGCTGGTGCAACCTCCCCAACCTGCTCACGCTGTCGCGGTTGCTTCTGGTGCCGTTCGTCATCCAGTCGATTCTGGCGGGGCACCACTTTCGGGCGCTGGCCCTCTTCGCCGCCGCCGCCGTCACCGACGTGATGGACGGCGCCGCAGCCCGCCGGTGGGGCAACACGACCCCTGTGGGGGCGTATCTCGACCCGATTGCGGACAAGTGCCTTCTGAGCGGGGTTTTTCTGGCGCTGGCCTTCGCGCGGATCATTCCCTGGTGGGTGGTCGCCGTGGTTCTGGGCCGCGATCTTTACATTCTGCTGGCGGTCGGCGGCTTTCTCCTGCTGAGTCCGGTCCGCAAATTCCCCCCGAGCGTCTGGGGAAAAATATCTACTTTCGTGCAGATCTTAACGGTAGTTATCTGGATGGCGCGCGATGTTCTCGAGGTTCCGGTAATGGGACTCCTTTCGTCCGTAATCCTTTGGCCCTGCTTGGCTTTCACCGTTTGGAGCGGTCTGCATTACACTTGGCGTGGCGTGCAACTTGCACGTGCTCATTGACGAGGTGGGCGCTCGGGAGTAGTCTTAAATTGAGAAGGCCGATGACTCGCTATTTGCCCGCCCGACACTACCTTTGGTTTGGAATAGCGGCGGTAGTGTTGGCTGGCGTCTGCGGGTGGTTCGCTCTCACCTTCACCCCGTCGTTCATTCCGGCAGGGTTGTTCCTCCTGACGGCAGGCTTGCTTTTCGCCATGGCATTCCGCCCAGCTATCGAGATTCATGAGGGTTACCTCTCGATCGGCCGTCGCGTTGTGCCCTGGATGGACATTCGCAGACTGGACCGGACCACCGGTTGGGTGGCTCCCCTCATCCTGCGGGTGACCCTGTTCGACGACTCACGGTTGCTCCTGGTGTATCCGGGCGACCTCGATTCCTGCAATAGTCTGCTCCGGCACCTCAGGCGTCTCTCGCGCGATGCTTTGATCGACGGAATCCCTTACCGCCAGTACTGGGGCGAAGTCTTGGCCCCGGCCAATGAGCGCAAGCAGGCGCAGAATCCTATGCCGCGCTATCGCATTCTGCGGCCTGAAGATGAGGCGGAAGTGGAACGCCTGTATCAACGACTGAAAACCGTCGGAAACCTGGATCAAAAGAACTCGGACGAGAAGTAGTCTGTGGAGCGTAGCCGGAAGCGGCTCTCGCCGTTATTGATCTGCCTGTTCCTTCTGGTCGTCGTCTGGCTGTCCCATTCCCTTTGGCTTCAATGGTTTGGACACGTATTGATTCGCGATGAAGGACCCCGGAAAGCGGACATTGCGGTGGTCTTGGCGGGTGACGATTTCGGTCACCGTATTGAAAAGGGTGGCGACCTGGTCCGATCCGGGTTCGTGCCGGCCGTGCTGGTGAGCGGGCCTCCCTACTATCACATTCACGAATGCGATGTGGCGATCGCGTTTGCCGTCATCAAGGGATATCCGGCGGAGTGGTTCGTTCCGTTTCCCAATTCCGCTCTTTCGACCCGTGAAGAAGCTGCCGCGATCCTGCCCGAGTTGGAGCGGCGCGGCGTCCACAGCTTCCTGCTCGTGACCAGCGATTACCACACTGCACGCGCCGCCCGGATCTACCGCGCCGCGATGGCGGGGAAGGGGCTGGACATGCATGTGATCGCCGCGCCCGATGAGTATTTCCGGGAAGACTCCTGGTGGCGCAATCGTGAAGGAGAGAAGACCGTATTTTTCGAGTGGTCGAAAACCATCGCCACCGCTCTGGGCCGTTGACGATGTGGGAATCGTTCAAGACTCTTCGCAAATACTTATGGCGCTACCGCTGGGGTATGGCTGGTGGCTGTGCCTGTCTGGTCTTGAAAGACCTGACGCTGGCCACTCAACCGGTGCTGATCCGGCGCATCATCGACAGCCTGTCCAGTCTGGCCGGAAGCCATTCCGGTTCCTCTCCGTTCCTGCGATTCGTCGTCTACATGGTCATTCTGGCGGTCTTCAAAGCCGTGTTTCAGTATTGGATGCGCATCCTGATGATCGGCCTCTCGCGCAACGTGGAATACGACCTGCGCAATGACCTGTTCCGCCACCTGGTCACCCTTTCACCCGACTACTACGGCCGCACGCGTACTGGCGACATCATGGCACGCGCCACCAACGACCTGAATGCTGTTCGCATGATGCTGGGTCCGGCCGTGATGTACTGCTTCGAGACCGGGCTGACGTTCGCCCTGGCGATTGCCATAATGGTCTCGGTAGACTGGCGATTGGCGCTGCTATCGATCGCACCTGCACCCGTGGTCAGTCTGGTGGTGATCGTCTCGGGCCGCGCCATCCATACGCGTTTCGAGCGTATTCAGGCGATGTTCTCCGATATCTCCAGCCGGGTGCAGGAGAATCTTTCGGGCGTGCGGATGATCCGCGCATTCGCCCAGGAGGACGCCGAACTGCGGCGTTTCGAGGCCCTGAACCGCGACTACATAGCGCAGAATCTGAAGTTGGTTCGGATCGATGCCATCTTCGAGCCGCTAATGGAAGCTTTGATTGGCATGACCTTCCTGATCGTGCTCTGGGTGGGTGGGCACCAGGTGCTGGAGGGGCGGCTCACCATCGGCGGCTTCGTCATGTTCAACACGTTCATGGGCATGCTGGTGTGGCCGATGATCGCTTTGGGCTGGGTGGTGAATCTGATGCAGCGCGGCACGGCGTCGTTAGGACGCATTAACGAAATTCTACGGGAAGTCCCGACGCTGCGAGCTCCCGAGAAGCCGGTTACGCTGGACCACGTACAGGGCGCGCTCGCGTTTCGCGGGGTCACTATGGACTACGCAAGTGGAGCAGCGCTGAGTGAAGTGGATCTGACCATCCCCGCGGGTGCCACCATCGCCGTGGTCGGTCGCACTGGATGCGGTAAAAGCACCCTGGTCAATCTGGTACCCCGTCTGATGGATCCCACCTCCGGCATCGTAACGCTCGACGGGGTGGATCTGCGCGAGCTGGACCCGGAGGATTTGCGGCGCCACATCGGTTTTGTGCCGCAGGAGACCTTCCTCTTCAGCGCCACAATCGCAGAGAACATTGCGTTGGGCGTCGATCACGCAACCCCGGAAGAGATTCGCCGGGCCGCGGAGATCGCTGGCCTGGCGAGCGATATCGAGGGCTTTCCGGCTGGATACGAGACCATGGTGGGCGAACGCGGCATCACTTTATCGGGTGGTCAGAAGCAGCGGACAGCGATCGCCCGGGCGATCCTGCGGAACCCGCGCATTTTGATCCTGGACGACGCGCTGTCGAGCGTCGACACCTTGACCGAGGAGCGTATTCTGACGCACCTCGAGGAGGTGATGGCGGAACGCACAGTGATCCTGATTTCGCACCGCGTCTCGACGGTGCGGCAGGCGGACCAGATTGTGGTGCTCGAAAAGGGCCGCATCGTGGAGCAGGGAACTCACGCGGAACTGATCCAATCCGGCGGCTACTATGCGGATCTGTCGCAAAAACAGATGCTCGAAGAAGAGTTGGAAGCGATCTGACGCGGCGCTGGACGTTTCGCCATTACGGGAGAGATCGCCGCGAACGCCAGCACGATCAGAGCTAGCGAGTGGCCATAGGTATAGTCCATCATTCCCATCACTAAAAACCCGGCCAACCCCATCAGGCCGCTTCTGGACAGGAATCGCGACTCGCGTGTGGCTGCCCAACGGCAAGCCTGCGCGAGTTCTCGCACCAACATAGCGACGAAAACACAGGCGGCGCAGAAAACCAGCAGCCCGAATTCCGCGAAGAGCTGAAGGGCGTTATTGTGCAGATGTCCGTGGTAAGCAGGCAGCGGCTCGCCAGGCCGCAGGAATCGCGCGTACTGCGCCTCAACTTGCCCCGCGCCGATGCCGAACACAACGTTCTGGCGAATCATGCGCCCTCCCACTTTCCACATCTGCACGCGCTCGGTATTCGAGTAATAGTCAGATTGGAACGACTCGGTAATCCTGTGCCTGACGGGGGTCGCCGACAACAGCAGAATGCCGGATGCCGCGGTGAGAAGAATGCGGCGCCACGGCAACGTCCCTGGTTTTCGCAACAGATGGATGGCGGTTACGCATGCCGCGGAGACCCAAAGGCTGCGAGTCAAACTTAGCGCTATCGCCAGTCCCTGCACCGCCAGCGCGACTCCCGCCCAACGCCGCTCTGCCGGGTACGCGCTACCGAATTCCAGCAATGCGGCGAACACCACGATCTCGACGGCGCCGTAGACCATCCAGTGGTGCAGCAGACCGCCCGTCCTTAAATAGAGGTCGGGATCTCCCCCTGCCGCCAGATCGTGGCGGAATCGAATCGTGCGGGCCAGAAACTCCAGAATCAGCACACCCGAGCCGGTAGTTGCGGTGAGAAAAATTCCTTTCCACACCATCAGGCTCCGGCCTGGACGATGTAGAGCGGGAAGGATGGCAAACAGCGCAGCGATGAGAATCAAGTGCCGCACCTCACCGATCCCGGCGCGGCGGTTCGGGGAGCCGAGCCACACTGCAATTTCGAGCCCAGCCCAGGCAAGCCAGAACCAGAAGATGCGGGGCGGACGGATGGCTACGGGATGGCGAAGGAATCGAGCGAAGCGCACTGCAAGCGCCAACGCGAGACAGATTTCGCACAAGGCAATCGAGATCGGAACGGCGCACAAGGCTGCACCGCACAGCCGGCTGTCCCACTCCCAGTCTCGCCAGAAAGTGATCAATGTGGGGCGGGATTGAAATTCGGTATTTTTCGCTAGGAATATCCGCGTTGCACTCGCCATCAAGGTCCTCGATTGTGGGTTCGCCTGGACGCGCGGTGCGAACGGGTCTAATCGAGTAGACAAAGGCAGCGGATGGCGGGTTGCGGACTTATTCCGGATTGGACGCCTGACCGGTGGGATTTGACAAGTATTACTGCATGGTCACTTACATATGCAAGTAACTCATTAAGCTTTCACACACTTCGCGAGCTGACACTTGTAATTTCTGAATGTCGAATGTTGATTCCTGATCGAAACTGCGCTTGCCGCCTACCAGTGCGAGGATGCGGCTGACCACCTCACAATCTTCCGTAGAAATCCATCTCCCAAAGCCGCTTGCCACAGACGAATTTACCCGTGTCCGATCGGGAATGGCGCAGCCCTGATCTTCGGAATCAAAAACGAAGCGAGTGCCCTTCGGTCAGGCCCAGGATCCAGGTGTTCCGAAGCTCCAATCAAGATCACGGGGCCGGCACGCAGTTCCGTGAAACTGGTCTTGCCGCCGAAGCGGATCTTGGGGACTTTCCATTGGCCACCGCTAGCAAGTGAACAGGGACATGCATGAGTTTCGCCGACGCCGAGAGAGCCCCGATCCGGCAAGGATCTGAACTTGCGAACTCTCGTCGGCAGAATCGGCGTGCGGGCTTTCCGGTGCGCGCTAAAGCACACCGTTAAAATGGGGGCATGCCCACTCCTTTCGAAAGCGCGCAGTTGAATCTGCAACTCTTCGAGCTTCGCCGTGAGCCCGTTTTGCGGGAGGCACGCTCCTGGTTCACCCTCGAATTCAACCCCGAGACTTTCGAGGAGTTCATTTCATCAATTCGGGGCGAACGCAACACCGCGTTTCGTATGGTTTTGGGTTACTGGGACATGGCAGCGTCGCTGGTGACGACGGGCGCCATCGATGGGGACGCGTTCCGCGCCGCACATGGCGAAATTTTCGCCGCCTTCAGCAAAATCCATCCATTTCTTGCACCCTTGAGGGCGGCTTCCGGCGAGCCGGATTTCTGTAAGCACATGGAAGCTGTGGTGATGGCAGCACCCGGCGCAGAGGCGACTCTCGCCCGCCGTCGCGCCGCGATTCGCGCCGCCGCCCAAGCGAAGGTCGCACGAGCGGAATAGGTGATCTGCCGCAGCGTGTGAGCAGATCACCCCTGTGTACAGACAGGAGTGGGCCCGCCACGCTATAGTGGAAGCATCTCCATGCGAGGTACTCGCTGGCTCCTACTGGTGGCCATTGTCGTACTCCTCGGCGGCATTGGCATTAAGTATCGGGCGCAATTACATACCCTCCGAGTAAACGACCAGGCGCTGGCCAAGCCAAGGCCGCTGCCGGACGACTTGAATTCCAGCTCGGTCGATTGGCACTGGGTGGAGCGCGATACCAAGGATGGATCGGGGCGGGTCCTGGCCGAAATCTGGGCCAAAGACGCCTCCGAACTCAAGGACTCTTCACGGGCCGACCTCAAAGGTGTGACGCTTCGGCTCACCAGCAAGAAGGGCGACACCTTCGACCTCATCAAAAGTGCCTCCGCCAACTTCTTCAAGAACGACAAGCGCCTATACTCCGAAGACGACGTTGACATCACCTTGAACATGCCCGTGGAAGGCCAGCCCAAACGGACGCCCGTCAACGTCAAGACGTCCGGCGTCACCTACGACACCGATGGGCGGGCGGAAACCGATCGGCCCTCCAGTTTCGTGTCGGATCGCTGCACTGGTACGGCCACCGGTGCCGCCTACGACCCGAACTCGCACCTCATGCTGATGAAGAACGACGTGGTGATGCACTGCCAGCCGCGCAGTCCCCACGCCAAGCCGATGTTGATCGAAGCGGGCAGTTTGCAGTATCTCGAAACGCAATCCGAGATTCTCCTCACACCGTGGGGACGCCTCACCCGCGAGAACACCGTGATCGAGGGCGAGAACGTGGTCATCCATTTGCAAAAGGATGACGAGGGCCACATCATCATCCAGAGCATCGATGCAGTCAAGGCGCACGGAACGGACAGCTATCCCACGCGGAAGTTGCAGTACTCCGCGGACCAGCTTTGGGTCGCGATGGATGAGGATGGCGTCGTGCAGCGCATCACAGCGCAGACCAACGCGCACCTGATCTCGACATCGGACACCACCGAGACCACCATCGACGCCGGTCACGTCGACATGAACTTCGGGATCAACGAGCACGAGAGCACCCTCTCGGACGTGAGCACTTCCGGCAACAGTGTGGTCACGGCGAAGCCAGTGCCGGCCCCTGGGAAGCAACTGAGCGAGACTCACATTCTGCGGAGCGACGCCCTCAACATGAAGATGCGGCCGGGAGGACGGAATATCGAGAGCGTGGTCGTCACGCACGGTGAGGGTACGCTGGAATTCCTGCCCAATCAACCCATCCAGCACCATCGTCTGCTGGAGGGCGGCGATATGGTAATCAACTACGGCGCCGATAACCGCATCGAGTCGTTCCACACCACCAATTCGAAGACCCACACCGATCCCACCGACGAAGAGAAGAAGCGCAATCGCGTGGCCTCGATCACAGCCAGCCGCGACCTGTTGGCGCGCTTCGACCCGAAAACCGGGAAGATGACATCCACGGAGCAGACGGGCGACTTCACCTACGACGAAGGCGACCGCCACGCGCGCGCTGCGAAAGCTACTCTCGACGCCGAGCAGAATCTGATTCTGCTGCAGACCTCCGCGCGAATGTGGGATACGACCGGTTCCACTTCGGCCGACCATATTCGCATGGACGAAAAGACTGGCGACTTTACGGCGGAGGGCAAAGTCAATTCCAGCCGGCTCCCCGAAAAAGACGAGAAGAAAAACTCACAAATGTTATCCGGCGATCAGCCGCTGCAGGCCCAGGCGCGTAGGATGGATTCCCGCAATCACAATCGGTCCATGCACTACGAGGGCGACGTCACCATGTGGCAGGGAGCCAATCGCATTCAGGCGCAGGTCATCGACATCGATCGCGAGAAGGAGAAGAAAACGCTGGTCGCCGATGGCAACGTGATCACCAGCCTCTGGGAAGAGCCCAAGGACGATCCCAAGAATCCCTCCAAAAAGAAGAAGGCGAACACCGATCCGGTGCTGACAGTGGTCCACGCGCCGCACCTGGTCTACACCGAGGAGAATCGTCTCGCTGTGTATACGGGCGGTGTGCTGTTGACCCGGCCCGGCCTGGAGGTGAAGTCCAAGGAACTGCGGGCGTTCCTGGCCGATTCCGGTGGGGATTCCCGGCTTGAAAAGGCGTTCGCCGAGGGTGCGGTCAGAATTACGGACGTTTCCAAAGAGGCAACGCGGATCGGAACCTCCGACCATGCCGAGTACTATACGGCCGACCAGCGAGTATTTCTGCGCGATGGCCATCCCCAGTTAGAAGAACGGAGAACTACAGGCAAAGACAAAACGACGACCGGCGACGATTTGACCTACTACGCCAACGATGATAGGCTCGTGGTAAATGGGTCTCATGCCCAGCCCGGGCAAAGTCAGCTCAAACGAAAGTGACTGGGCCATTCAAACCGCAACCGCCGCGAAGCGGAGCGTATTGCCGCCGGTCTGTAATCAAACTGCAACTGAGGAAGCGCCGAACCCCATGAGCAAACTCGAGACGAAGGAAATCTCGAAAACCTACCGCGGACGCCGCGTGGTGGATGACGTCTCGGTGTTCGTGCAACAGGGTGAAGTCGTGGGACTGTTGGGTCCTAACGGCGCGGGCAAGACCACTTCGTTTTACATGATCGTCGGGTTGATCAGCCCCGACTCCGGACGGGTGCTGGTGGATGAAGAGGACATCACCACCCTGCCGATGTACCTGCGGGCGCGCCGCGGCATCAGCTATCTTCCGCAGGAGGCCTCGGTCTTCCGCAAGCTGACCGTCGAAGAAAATCTACTGGCGATTCTCGAGACCCTGCCGATGCGCTCGCGCGAACGGCGCGAGAACATGGAGCGGTTGATCGATCAGTTGGGACTCGAAAAAGTGCGCGCCAGCCGCGGCTACATGCTCTCGGGCGGCGAACGGCGGCGCGTGGAGATCGCGCGCTCGCTGGTGATCAATCCCAGCTTTCTGCTGCTCGACGAGCCCTTCTCGGGGATCGATCCGATCCAGGTGCTCGAGTTGCAGCGAATCATCTTCGATCTCAAACGTTCCGGTATAGGAATCCTGATTACCGACCACGCCGTGCGCGAGACGCTGGTAGTCACCGACCGCGCGTACATTATCAATAACGGGCGCATCTTCCGCGCGGGCAGTCCTGAGGCGCTGGAGCGCGATCCCGAAGTCAAGCGCATCTACCTCGGCGAAACATTTTCGCTGCGCGTGTGATTTAGCCCAGATCCATCGCTTACAATAGAAACGGCTGATCCTGTTCGCCCGTACCTTCTTCCATGCGATCTTTGTTCCTGTTCCTCTTCGCGACGGTTTCTGCTTCCGCACAACCGATCTCCGCGGGGCTCAAGGTAGGGGTGCCCCTGACGGATTTCTTTTCCACCGTCGAGAACGTGAGTTCGAGCGTGCCGAATCGATTCATTGTCGGAGCGATGGCGGAGTTGCGCCTGCCTTTTGGTTTGGGAGTAGAAGTCGACGCACTCTACCGGCGCGTGCACTATGAGGACACGCTGGGCAATACAGCGATCGGCGTCACCATGGACCGCACGACTGCCAACTCGTGGGAGTTTCCGATACTGGGGAAATATCGGTTTCCAATGAGAATTGCGCGTCCTTATGTGGAGGCGGGAATTGCGTTCGACACACTACAGGGACTGAGCGATACGGTGACTCAGATCTCGCCTCTGAACACTTCTTCCACTCACACGACTTCCACACCAACTTCTTTGCAGAATAATTCCACTAAAGGATTTGTCATCGGTGCAGGACTGGATGTACACGCCATAGTGATTCACATTTCTCCCGAAATTCGCTATACCCGGTGGGGAGCGTCTCAGTTCAATCTGAGTGGTGTGTTGAGCAGCAATCAAAATCAGGCCGAGTTTCTTGTAGGAATTACTTTCTGACCGAATGCCGACCATCCGCTGTGCGAAGCTCTCGACGCTCTTACTAATGAGCAGCCTCGCCGCGGTGCCGGCGGAACTGCCACCGAAGCGGTATCTCTGCGTACGCGCGAATTCGCCCGTCGTCGTGGACGGCAAACTCGACGATCGGGCGTGGCGCCGCGCGGCGTGGACCGACTGGTTCCTCGACATCCGGGGCGTCTGGATGCCCCGCCCTCGCTTTCGCACACGCGCCAAAATGCTCTGGGACGACACGTATTTTTACGTCGCCGCCGAACTCGAGGAGCCGGATGTGTGGGCCACGCTGACCCAGCACGATTCCGTGATCTTTCGCGATAACGATTTCGAAGTCTTCCTCAATCCCACGGGCGATGGTCGCAATTATTTCGAGTTCGAGATCAACGCGCTGAACACGGGGTGGGATCTCTTTTTAGCTAAGCCCTACCGGCAGCGTGGGCACGCTGACAATAGCTGGGAAATCCCGGGCTTTCGAAGCGCAGTCTCCGTTCAGGGTACGCTCAATCACGGCGGCGACCGGGACCGGAGCTGGACCGTGGAACTGGCCTTTCCATGGAGCGCATTTACCGAACGGAGCGGAGCGCGGAGGCCCGAGCCGGGCAGTGAGTGGCGCTTGAACTTTTCACGGGTGGAGTGGCAGGTGCGGACAGTCAACGGGCATTACGAGAAACTCCCCAACCAGAGTGAGGACAACTGGGTCTGGTCGCCACAGGGAATCGTCGACATGCACCTGCCTGAGCGTTGGGGCTTCGTCAGGTTTATCGGCCGATAGTTCTGGTACGGACAAAAGATACAGAAGTACAAGCCAAAGTATCGCGTACTAAGCAAACCAAAGGTGAGATATCCTATAGGGAAACTTATACCTGAGTTTCACTATTACGGGATATGGCAAACGCCCCTGGTCGGATCCTCCTGGTTGACGACGAACCTTCCTTATTGAAGATGATGCAGATGTACCTCCGGCGGATGGGGCACGAAGTGACCGTGGCCAGTACGACCGAGCAGGCATGGGCGCAAATCCAAGCCGCATCCGACGGGTTTTCGGGCGTGGTGTTGGATGCCACCATGGATGGGATGAGCATGGACGAACTCGCCCGGCGCATTCTAAGCGCCGACCCGCAGGTTTTCGTCATCGCCGCAAGCGGCTATCCTATGGATATGTCCTCGCTCGAGTCGAGTGCGCCCGGCCGCGTGCTCTTTCTGCACAAACCGTTCGCTCCGGAGACCCTGGCAGGCACGATCCGGAGGATGCTTGCCGCGCAAGAAGAAAAGCTTTGATCTGGGCAAGGAAGTGAAGGCCATCGCGCGCGAGCGAGTGGGGCGAGTGCCATCCGCCAAAACCATCGAGCCGAAATCCAACCGCAAGAAACCCAAGCATAAGAAGCCATTTTTGGAGGAGTCGCAGTGAGCCGCCCGGCGGGATGGTCCCGCCGCGAGTTCGTCGCCTACGGATCGATCCTTGGCTGGCTGCCCTTCTTCCGTCCCAAGAAGATCAGCCTCGCGGGAGCCACCTTCCGCATCGTGCGCAACGGACACTCGAAACGGCGCTACCTTCTGATCCACGGCAACGAGGAGACGGCTCGAGAGGTGCTCTCCCGGCATATGCGGGCGCACCAGGGCATCGGATATGTGATCCAGAACCACACACGGAACGTGAGCATTGAGTCCGGCAATTTAGATCCAAATCGCATGTTTTCGAGGGCCGGCGCCGAAGCCAACCTGCGCCGTCTCAATCGGGACTGGCAGCCGGAGCGCCTGCAAACGGCGCTGAACTTACTCGATCGGGACCGCGAGAAGTTGGTGCGCGCTCTGCTTCCGCCTCCCGGCGGACTGCTGATCGCTTTACATAATAATTCTGCCGGATATTCAGTTACCGACGAGGAGCCGATCAGCGATGCGAAGTCGATTCGCGAGCCGGCGAATCCGCACGCCTTTTTTCTATGTACCGATCCAAACGATTTCCGGCTGCTCTCCGCGTCGGCGTACAACGTGGTTCTGCAACAGCACGGTCCGCAGCAAGACGATGGATCGCTTTCCCGCTTGGCTGCCGCGCGCGGAGTGCGCTACGTGAATCTGGAAGTAGGCATCGGCAATACAGCCCGCCAGCAGGAGATGCTCGACTGGATGGAATGGACACTGCCGTAGCAGACGCCCGCTGCTCATCTTGGTGGGTAGAGCTGATCGAGCAGCACTTATTGCCTGACAGGAATACGAGCCGCGCGGCAGCAAGCCTTGTCGTACGGTGGAAGCATGTCGGCGCGGGACCCGGTACGCATGCGGCTCACGAGTCTTGCATTGCTTGCAAAAATAGCGAGCCGGTATGAAGGAGAGAGTACCGGCCCAACCCTTTTCTGCGGCGCTACCAAGCGCCTGCCTGGCGCAACGCATTTACGAGTTCCTGCATAAGGATCGGGTTCGCGGCCACCAGTAACGGATTCGGCAGAATCAGGGAATCGAGCGCGAGCACCTGGGCTCCGGCCGCTTCGACAATGGCCGCGCCCGCCGCGATGTCCCATCGCCCCAGGCCGGCTTCGTAGAATCCATCGAGCATTCCCGCGGCTACGGCGCACAAATCGAGCGACGGGCATCCACTGCGTCGAAGGTCGCGAACCCGCGGGAGAATGTGACGCAATGCTTCGGCTTGGCGGATCCGCACCTCCGGAATCGGCAGGAATCCCGTGCCGATCAGTGCCTGCGCCAGTGCCGTCGCAGAGCCCGCGTGGATCGGCTCTCCATCGCAGTGCGCGCCGCGGCCCACGACGCCCGAGTATACGCGATCGTGGTACGTGTCGCAGACGACGCCGAGCGAGCGCTTTCCCTCGATCTCCACGCCGACGGCGACGCTGTGGTTCATGTAACCGTGAACGAAGTTGGTGGTGCCGTCTAAAGGATCGAGAATCCAGCAAACGCCCGATCTTCCCGAGATGAACGAGCCTTCTTCGCCGACAATGGCATCGTCAGGGCGCGCCCGGGAAATCGTGGAGACGAGTTGCCGCTCCGCTTCCCGGTCTACGTCCGTGACCAGGTTCATGGGAGAGCCTTTTTCAGCGCTGAGAGTCCGGCCGGGCGCGGCGCGACGGTGAACCGTGGCGGCCGCGCTTGCCGCTTCCAGGGCGAGATCGAGCAGCTTCGATAGGTCGGGTTCCATGCCTGACCATTATCGGCAGAAAGTCCGTTACGTCCGAATACACCCTGCGATAGAATGGAAACATAACCTCCCCTGGATGTTAGATGAAGCTGGCGTCCGTACTATCCCTAAGTTTTGACGAGGGCGTTCGGTCTCGCGGCGCGAGTTATTTCCGTTCGGGCGCTGTCCAGATTCGCAGCGGCTCAGAAGCCGAAGTGGATGCTCGTGTGCGTGGCACGCGCGTTTATGACGTAGCCATCACCTGGGACGGCCGCCTGATGACCCTGTTCTGCGATTGCCCGCATTTCGCCCAGGGAGCGCCCTGCAAACACCTCTGGGCGACGATTCTTGCATCGGATGCCAAGGACTACATCGGCAGCACGATCACGCGATTCGATCCGCGATCGATCTTCTTTGACTATCCCGACCCCGGTACCAATACAGATGAGGACGACGAGCGATCGCCCACCCGCCACTTTCTGCCGATTCCGGCTCCAGCCAAGCCGCAGCCGCCGTCGCCACCCCTCTTCCGGCCGCCTGCTCCGAGGCCGGCGCCCCAGATCCCTCCGCCGCCGGCGCCGAGGCCTGTTCCGAGGCCTCAATTGGTTCCACCTCCCGTTAGCAGGCCCACGCCTCCGCCCCAGCCGCCGGCAGTCCACCAGTCCTCGTGGCGCCAGAAGTTGCTGGAAATCGGTCCAACACGTCCGGTCACCGGCGATCATTGGCCCGCTACCCGCGAACTGCTCTACCAGGTGAACGTCGCGGAGAGCGCGGCACGCCATGCGGTAGTCCTGAACCTGGTGGCACGCGACCCGCGACGAGGCGGCGGATGGAAAATGCTGGGAGCACCCCGGTTGACTCGCGGCGGCATCCAGCTTCTGCCGGACACGAACGACCGCCACATTCTCGGCCTGCTGTCGGGATGCGCCAATCACTACGACTATTCGTCGAGCCCTTATCAATCCGTGCCAGGCGCATGCCGCCTGAACGACACCTTCGCGGCCGCGGTCATGCCCGACATCGCGAAAACCGGACGGTGCGTGCTGCTGCATCCGCCCCGCCACTCGGCCGATGAGTTTCCGCTGGTTTGGGACGACGGCGAGCCTTGGCAATTTGAACTGCGTTTGATCCGTCCCGCCGAGGGGCGCTATGCCATCACGGGATGGTTTCGCCGCGGCGAGCAGGAAATGGATATCGCGACCCCCGTGTTGCTGACCGGTAATTTGGTGTTCACGCACGATCGAATCTCACGGCTTGAGGATGGCACGCCTTGGGAGTGGGTCCATGCGCTGCGCGAAACGCGGCGGATTGAAGCGCCGGAAGCCGAGATCGAGCCGCTCATTGTGGCTCTGATCGAGCATCCGCTGGCCGTGCGCCTGCGCCTTCCGGAGGAGTTGCGATTCGAAGAGGTACGGATCGAGCCCCGTCCTCGTCTGACTATCCGGGCGGAGCAGCGTTATGGCTGGGACCGCGAGCGAATGCGCGCGGACCTCTCGTTCGACTACGGCGGGCAACACGTACAGGAGCATCACACAGCCCGCGGCATTTACGATGCGCAGTCGCGGCGTTACCTGGTGCGCGACCGCGCCAAAGAGCATGCCGCCAAGGTGCAACTGCTGCATCTTGGAGTGACGGAAGCGGCTCCGGATTGGCAGCACGAGACCCCCTCGATGCGTCTCTCTCCCAAGCAGGTGCCCGCCGTGGTGCGCGCGTGTCTCGAAGCCGGGTGGCACATCGAAGCGGATGGCAAGACGTTTCGACGGCCGGGCCAGGTGCAGGTGCGCGTCGCCTCGGGGGTGGACTGGTTTGAGCTTCACGGAGAGGTGCAATACGGCTCCTCGACGGCGCGGCTTCCCGCCCTGCTGGCGGCCTTGCGGCGCGGCGAAAACATGGTGCTGCTGGACGACGGCACGTACGGATTGCTCCCAGAAGAATGGCTCAAGCAGTTCGGATCGTTTGCCGGATTGGGCACCGTGGAAGAAAATCACCTGCGCTTCCGTCGCAATCAGACGGGTGTCCTGGATGCGCTGCTCGCCGCGCAGCCCGGAGCCAATTGCGACGAGACGTTCGCCCGGGTTAGGGACGAACTACGCAACTTCGCAGGCATCGGAGCGGGGGAGCAGCCCGCCAGCTTTGTCGGGCAGTTGCGGGAGTATCAGCGGGAAGGCCTCGGCTGGATGGAGTTCCTGCGGCGCTTCGGTTTCGGCGGCTGTCTCGCCGACGACATGGGGGTCGGTAAGACGGCGCAGGTACTGGCGCAGTTGGAATCGCGCCGCGCTCTACTGGCAGCCAAGCGGAAGGACGTAAAGGGTGATGCGCCCTGCGGCCCGTCGCTAGTGGTGGTTCCCAAGTCGCTGGTATTCAACTGGAAGCAGGAAGCGGCGCGATTCACACCGGAGCTTCGCGTCCTGGACCATACCGGGTCAGCGCGCGACTTTGCGGAATTCAGCGATTACGACGTGATTCTAACCACCTACGGAACGTTGCGACGCGATGCCGCCGAGTTCAAGGACATCGAATTCGATTACATCGTGTTAGACGAGGCACAGGCGATCAAAAATGCCACTACCGAGTCTGCCAAATCAGCCCGCCTTTTGCGGGGGCGGAATCGCCTCGCGCTGAGCGGCACGCCGGTCGAGAATCATCTCGGTGAACTTTGGAGCATCTTCGAATTCCTCAATCCGGGCATGCTGGGAGCGGCGAGCGTGCTTAAGCTGGCGGGTGCGGGCGGCCGGAATCCCAGCGAAGAGACCAGGCAGTTACTGGCGCATGCGCTTCGACCTTTCATTTTGCGCCGTACCAAGGAGCAGGTGGCAAAGGAGCTTCCGCCCAAGTCCGAGCAGACCATCTTCTGCGAGTTGGAGCCTCCGCAGCGCAAACTATACAACGAACTGCGAGCGCACTACCGGAACACTCTGTTGACTTCGGCGACGGAGAAGGCGTGGGGAAAATCGAAGATCCAGGTGTTGGAGGCACTATTGCGGCTTCGCCAGGCTTCCTGCCACCCCGGCCTGCTGGATCCGAAGCGGCGGGGGGATCCAAGTGCCAAGCTCGACATGTTGATCGACCGCCTGACAGAAATTGTGGCTGAGGGGCATAAGGCTCTGGTTTTTTCGCAGTTCACAAGCTTCCTGGCCATCGTGCGGGAGCGTCTTGACCAGGCGGAGCTGACCTACGAATACCTGGACGGGGCGACTACCGACCGGCAAAAGCATGTGGAGCACTTCCAAAACGACCCGGGGTGCGGGCTGTTCCTGATCAGTCTGAAAGCCGGCGGATTAGGACTAAATCTCACGGCTGCGGAGTACGTCTTCCTGCTTGATCCCTGGTGGAACCCCGCGGTCGAGGCCCAGGCAGTCGACCGCGCGCATCGCATCGGACAGACGAATCAGGTGTTTGCGTACCGGCTGATTGCCCGCGATACCGTCGAGGAGAAAGTCCTGCAACTGCAGAATTCTAAACGGGAATTGGCAGCCGCCATCATCGGCGAGGACAACAGTCTGATCCGGGACCTGCAGCGCGAAGATTTGGAGATGCTGCTCTCATAACGGCCTTCCGTGAGCAGTTCTCAGAAAAATCCTGAACGAAATCTGGTACTGAGGTGTGGCATAAAGCACCACCGTGCTAAAATTAAATCAAATTACCTTGACGGGCCACAGGTAGGATGTGGAAAATGTCAAATAGTTCGGTAACTCCGGCCGGGCTGTTCGACTTTTGCTCTGGCGCAACTTCCACCGCAGCCACCATGACGGTGCGCTCCATTTCTATGAACAGGTTACAGGTGTCCTCAGTGTCTTTCCCCATTCGTATCGCACTCATACTTTCATTGGCCGCCAGCATTTCTTTTGGCGCGACCACCCCGACGAAGAAACGCAAGTACCATACCACGGTGACCCACAAATCGGTGGTTGCCGTTACTCCAGCGGTGGCTCATAGTGCTGTCTCGCACAGCGCCGTGGTTCGAAAAGCCAGCCTCACGACGACCAGAACCGGGACGCCGACGGCACCGATAATCGCGGGAGGGCCCTGGACGGAGCCAACTTACGCAGATTCGACCGTGGGTGACAACATCGATGGCGAAGATCTCGATGTGCGCCGAGCGGCGGTGGAAGCCTTGGGATCGTTCAACGGATCGGTGGTAGTGGCAGATCCGAGCACCGGCCGGATTTTGACCATGGTGAACCAGAAGGTCGCCCTGGGCACCGGCTTCCAGCCCTGCTCGACGGTCAAGGTTTCGGTAGCCCTGGCCGGGCTGAGCGAGAAGACCATACAGCCTGCGAATAAGATGCGCGTCGGAGCCATGAAAATGGACCTGACCTACGCACTCGCGCACTCCAACAATCTGTACTTTGCCACCTTGGGGGAAAAGCTGGGATTTGAGAAGGTTAGCTACTACGCCCACCTCTTTGGCTACGGCGAGAAGGCCGGGCTGAACATACCGGGCGAGCAGCCGGGGCGGTATCCTGTGGCGCCTCCCCACAACGGCGGCGTGGGGATGCTGACCAGCTTCGGGGAAGAGATTTCGCAGACGCCGCTGCAACTGGCAGCGCTCATGAGTGCAATTGCCAATGGCGGCACGCTCTACTATCTGCAGTATCCGCGCAACCAGGCGGACGTCGCGTCATTCGTTCCGCGGGTGAAGCGGCGGCTCGACATCGACGGCCTGATTCCCGAGATCAAACCCGGGATGCGTGCCGCAGTGGAATTTGGTACCGCGCACCGCGCGCGCGACGACGGCGCCATCGCCGGCAAGACGGGCACGTGCAGCGAGAATCACACGCACCTGGGCTGGTTCGGATCTTTCAATGACGATGGTCCGCGGAAACTGGTGGTAGTGGTCCTGTTGACGGGCGGCAGGCCCGCGATCGGTCCGCTGGCGGCTGGAATTGCGGGCGACGTCTATCGCCGATTGGGAGAGAAGAATTACTTCTCCAGGGCGTCGATGATGACTCCGGCGGCTCTGATCTCGAGTCAGATCTGCTGCCGGCAGTAGTGGGTGGACGCGCTGAGTGGTCTAAACGCTTCCCCATGGAAGTCGAGGAACCACGCGGGTCCACGCCAGTTCGATGTGATCATTGAGCGTGATGCGGAAGGCTGCTAGCTAACCGCGCACCGAACTCATCCCGGTAGGCGAACTAGCGGAGTTGCTGTTCAAAAGGTAGCCTACAAGTGATAGAGCATCAAATACACCACCACGCCCGTCACGCTGACGTATAGCCAGATAGGAAATGTCCAGCGAGCGATCTGGCGATGCTTGTCGTATCGGCCTGCGAGGCCGCGCCGCAGCGTGAGGATCGCCAGCACGGGCACGGTCGCAGCCAGCACGGTGTGCGTTCCCAGGATGCTCAGGTAAATCGTGCGGAGCGCGCCCTCGTGCTGGAAGTGTACGCTTCCCACCTGCACGTGATAGACGATGTAGCAGACCAAAAAGAGGCACGACGTCACAAAGGCGGCTGTCATCACTTTGCGGTGCGTCTGGATCTGTTTTCTGCGAATCAGCCGATAGCCGCAGATCAAAAGGATCGCCGCCGTGGCATTCAGCACGGCATTAACGGTCGGTAACACCGGGGTCATGAGGGATATCGTTCCAATTGGCGGATGTCGTGGAGCAACCGTTTCAGTACGCCATCCTCCGAGCTGATGTAATAGGACCGGATGCGCCGCTTCTGGTCGACCAGCGCAAAACGGGTGCTGTGGGTCATGCTGCCGTCCACGGCGTTCAGCTTGAATCCTTTGAGAGCCAGATCGTTCAGGTTGGACTGCTCACCCGTCAGGAAGCACCAGCGGTCCGGGTCCGGCTTGAAGTGCTTCGCGTAGGCTGCGAGCACAGCGGGCGTGTCGTGCGCCGGGTCCACCGTGAATGAGACGAGCTTGACGTCTGGCATCTCGGCGGTCAGCGTCTGCAACTGGTGCATCTGACTGCTCATCATCGGGCACGGGCCATCGCACGTCGTGTAGATGAAGTCGGCCACCCAAACGTGCCCGGTCAGCGACTTGCTGTCGAAGGTCTGCCCGCTTTCGGAGGTGAGTTGAAATTCCGGAATCTCGCCCATGATCTCGAGGGGCTTCGGCCTTAGACAAGAAGAGAGGAGAATCGCGAGGACTACCGTGGCGCAAACACTTCTGTTTGCCGTCTCGACACTCCTGTCGAGACTTTTCGGGGGGCCACCAGGTTCTCGGGAAGAGCAGGTTAGTGAACTGCTCCCCTGCTGATCTCGAGACTCATCGTGTATTTCAGACTCAGTGGAAAGCCGAAAAGCGTCGAGAGGAGTCTCGACACGGCAAACAGGAGTGGTATTGGGCTGCTTCGCCGCCATGGATTCCGATGAAAGCGGCGCGTTCGCCAGGCAGATCGGCTCGGCCATGGTGACACGGCGCGAACCCCCAACCCCTAACCCCCAACCCCTGCTTTCAAGGGTGTTTGCGCCACGCCTGCTCATGCGGCGCTTCTCGTGGCCTTCTGGGCGGCCAACATGCCGCAGGCCAGTACCAGACCCAGACCCATCGCGAGCGTGATCACAAAGCTCATCATCGGGCCCGGATCGGCAGTGCCCAGATGCAGCGTGTAGTTCAATAACGAGATCGAATAGGTCAGCGGATTGACGCGCATGATCGCACGAATCACTCCATGCGCCGTCGCCATCGTGAAGAGCGAGCCGGACACCATCCACATCGGCAGGAGCAGCAGGTTCATGATCGCGTGGAAGCCGGCCGTCGAGTTCATCTTCCAGGCAATGACGAATCCGAGGCCGGTAAGCGTGAATGAGATCAGGAAAATCACACCGGCGATTGGTATCAGTTCGAGTGGGTGGATGCTCACGCCGGCCAGCGGCGCGAACGCCAGAAAGATCAGGCCCTGAATCCACGCCAGCGTTGCCGAGCCCATGATTTTGCCGAGAACCAGGCTGGTGCGCGGAGCCGGAGAGACCAGCATCGACAGCAGGAATCCCTCGCGTCGATCTTCAATGATGGTAATAGTGGAAAAGATGGCCGAGAACATCACGGTCAAGACCAGCGCGCCCGAGTAGAAGCGCCCCAGGTCGTTGGAACCGAGGCCGATGACCAGCCAGAAAATCAGCGGAGAGGCCACCACCCCCATCACACGGCTCTTCTGGCGCCAGAAGCGCACCAGTTCGCGCTGCCAAAGGGTCACAGCGGGTAAGATAAAACTACTCAATGGATGCTCCCGTTTCGCGTACGAACACGTCTTCGAGCGTGGGTTTGTGAAGGCCCACGGATTCAATGGTCCCAGGGAACGCCTCCATCACTTCCGCAATGAAGCGATGGCCGTTCTGGATCTCCACACGCACATGGCCATCCATGACCGAGGGTGTGACGCCAAAGCGCTCCTCAATTCGTTCCGCCAGCGACTTGGTATCGTCGGTTTCCAGCACCACCACGTCGCCGCCGATCCCGGAGCGTAGTTGCGTGGGGCTGCCGCTGGCGACGATTTTGCCCTGATGCAGCAGCACCAGGCGATCGCACTTGTCGGCCTCCTCCAGAATATGCGTGGTCAGCAGAATGGTGACGCCTTCGGTCTGCCGCAGATTTTCCACGTGCTTGGAAAGGTCGCGGCGTGCGGCCGGATCGAGGCCGGTGGACGCTTCATCCATCAGCAGGATTTGCGGCTGATGGAGCAAAGCTTTGGCGATCTCGACACGGCGGCGGAGTCCTCCCGATAACGTCTCCACTAAATCTTTAGCCCGGTCGGAGATTCCCAAACGCTCCATCGCGCGATCCATCCGGTCGCGGAGAATCGCGCCGCTGAGACCATGCAGATGCCCCTGCGCGCGTAGATTCTCTTCGACGGTTAGTGCTTTATCAAGACTTTGCGTCTGAAAGACGACCCCCACGTGCCGCCGCACCTCAGACGGGTTGGCTTCGACATCGAATCCGGCGAGCAGCGCGTGCCCTTCCGTCGGCACCATCATCGTGGAGAGAATGCGGAACAGAGTAGACTTACCGCCGCCGTTCGGGCCGAGCAGTCCGAAGATTTCACCCTTCTTCACCTCGAAGCTGACATTCGAGAGCGCGATCCGTTGACCGTACCGGTGGGTGAGGTTCTGAACTTGGATCACAGACCTGGCCTATCTATGAGCATAAGCCCGTAGATCAGCGGCAGGTACAACACAGATGTGACCAGAACGGCCCGCGCGCGAAGCATGGTGCGTTCCACCGCGACCCTTACACCGGAATACAGGAACCACAGGCCGAGCAGGAGTGCCCCAACCAGATAGATGCGGCCCGACATTCCGAGCAGGGCCGGTGCGAGACTCACCGGAATGAGCGCGATCCCGTAGAGCACAATCTGGCGCGCGGTGGAGCGGCAGTCGGGCTCCACGACCGGCAACATGCGAATGCCGGCGCGCGCGTAGTCCTCTTTGTACATCCAGGCAATGGAGTAGAAGTGCGGAAATTGCCAAAGGAAAAGGATCGCGAAAAGCACCCATGATTCGCGGGTCAACGCTCCCGCTGCGGCAGCATACCCGATCATAGGCGGCATCGCGCCCGGCACCGCGCCGACCGTCGTGGACCACCAGGTCCGCTGCTTCATCGGGGTGTACAGGAAAAGGTAGCTCGCCAGGGTGAAGGCGCCGATCAGGCCCGAGAGCAGATTCACTCCCAGCCACAATTCCATGAAACCCGCCACGGAGAGGGCCACGCCGAACAGGCACGCTCGCGGAGCCGACATCTTGCCGGAGGGAAGCGGCCGCTGCATGGTGCGGCGCATGTGGCGATCGGCCTCCCGCTCGTACCACTGGTTCAAAGCGGCGGTTCCGGACGCAATCAGGCCTGTGCCCAAAATCGTATGGAGGAGCGAAACCAGATGGATGGACTTGAGAAACTCCATCCAGTTCGCAGCGCCGCGAAGCCCGAAGAAGTAGCCGATCCCAGTGGACATCAGGATCAGCCAGGTAATTCGCGGCTTGGTCAATTCGATGTAATCGCGCATCAGGCGACCGCCATTCCTCCGTGGTTCTCTTTTTCGGGTGTGTCTCTATAGACTATCAAAGCCAGTGCCACCGCTGCACCGAAGGCCAGTGCGCCCACCGCCACGTGAGCCACCGTAAACGTGATCATCATCGGCATTGGCTGCGGATCGTCCGCCGTGGCAATGCGGCTCATGTATGCAAAGAGGCCCAATGCCACCTGCAAAAACGTCAATCCCAGCAGAATCGAGGCCGAACGCCGGTACAACGCATTTTCCATGTACTTCATCAGAATCTGCAAGCCAGCCCACATCACCGCGACTGTCGATACGATGGCTCCCACAATGTGCGGGACCACGGACGTCGCGCCGTGCCTGACTGCCGCGCCCAGCGCCGTCTGAACAAAAAGAGAGAGAACCGCGATGATCGAGGTGGCGCGGACACTCCTGTCTGCGGAGTCGAGACTCGTCTCGACGCTTTTCGGCGCGTCCGCAATCTCGGAGCCCCAGACACTTTGCCCTCTTCCATTGGTCTCGGTAGCCGGACGAAAAGTGTCGACATGAGTGTCGACGCTGCGGACACGACTGTCCGCGCCGCCCACCACTACCGCGACCACCAGGCCGAAGCAGAGTTGCGCCAAACACGCGTGGGCAACGCTCAAAGCCTTGGGATCGAAGAACCGGACGGCTGCGCCGCCGAGCAGCGCCTGCGCCACGACGGTAACCAGAACCGTCCAGCCGAGTTTCGTCCGCAGCCACAAAGCCAGAATCAGAATTAATACGGATACGGTAGCCGCCAATAAACGATGGGCAAATTCAAAGCGGATGCCGCCTTCGAGTGGAGGAATCAGGCGGCCCCAGGCAAGCGGCCAATCGGGAATGGAAAGCGCAGCGTCGTTACTCGTGACCAGCGCGCCGGCAACCACCAGCAGCAGCGTAAACCCCAGCACCAGTATCGAATACCGGTACAACCAGGCATTCTCCATAAAGGACGTAGGGCAGGCCAATGACTTGAACACTGACCTGCCCCGTCTCAATCCACTATCCCTTGATCGTGAAATCCTGAGTCTTGCTGTCCTTCGCTCCTACCGTGATCGTCTGGTCCTGCGTACCGAACTTCTCATGCCAGACTTCAATCGTGTAGGTGCCCGGGGGCAGGCCTTTAATGGTGTAGCTGCCGTCATCGCCGGTCACCGCATAGAACGGGTTCGAGACCACGCCGATGTAAGCGCGCATCCAGGGGTGGATATTGCACTTCACCGGAATCATCACTTCCTGGCGCGGGAAGCTCTTCATCTTGTCTTCGCTGCCGGGAGCCTGCGACTCGTTCCACTCGCTGTTGACCGTAGGTTGGGGATGGATATTGTGATTGGTTGGATCGCTCGTTTTGATATCGATATTCTGGCCGGCCATCACTCCGATCACGTGCGGGCTGTACATGCAGCCTTTCTGATCGAGCGTTACCGCCGTGGTCGGAACCTGCCAGGTTTTATCCGGAAGTCCCGACTTGATCCACACGAAAGCATCCTTCAGCGTACCGTTGTCGTTGACCTGAACCTCTTCCGACTTCTGCGGCGACGATGCGTGCGCCCGCATGCAGACCGGATTGGCCGACATGTCGATGGGTTTCATCGTAGGCTTGGCGCCATCGAACGTTACCTTGCCGGTAATCGTTGCGCCGTTCTCCATGTCCGGTGTAGCCGATCCACCTGCGGCGGGAGCACCGCTATCCGGCGCCTTGGGAGTTTCCGCCGTCTTCGTATCCCCGCCTCCACCGCAACTTACCAGGGAGACGGCACAAACCAACCCTACTCCGATCCAAATCTTCTTCATAGCTCTGAGAGCCTCCTTATTATGAAATCTTGACCGGGCCTAGGCGGGGCGGGCTGGTCAGAGGCCCACCCCACGTGCATATCAACTCAATTCCCGGTGTTGGCTGTGCGCAAACGGCCCAACTCGTCGGGAGTGAACTGGAACATGTAGCGCACCAGCAGATCGGCGTGGTCCTTCGGGTACCCGTTGAAGCTGGGAGGCGTAGGACCAGCGAACACCCACCGGTTATCTTCGTGACGGAACAAGCCGGATGGCATGGCCGTTCCCGGACTCATCATAGCGGGATCGAGCATCCATCGCTTCGTCCAGCCAGGCTTGAGCCGTTCCTTGGCGACGGTGAAATTGGGAGCCGTCGCGTGGGAGTCGTGCTTGGCGTCGCCGGTCATGTGGCACTTCAAACAGGGCGCGCCTTCACTGGTGAAGAGGGCCCGCGCCATGCCGCGCTCCTGGTCGGTGAGCGGATCCAACTCCTCGGCGATAAAGGGCTGGGCCTGCGAAGAGAGCGCCTCGAAGAAACGCACGAGTTTGCGAATCTCGCCGTCCGAGAAGCTGAACGTGGGCATCCGCACCTTTAGATACTGGCGGACACCGTCGCGATTCGTGTCATTATCCGACAGTGCCGGGTTATTGAGGAAGCGCATCAGCCAATCCGGGCGAACGCGGGCACCCTCGCCGATGAGCGTTGGCGGCTTCTGGTCTTTCCAGTCGGGATCCTGGTACTTGGCGAGCGTGTCGAATGTGGTGGTCTGCCCAACGTGAACCTTATGGCAGCCCATGCAGTTGTATTTACGCACCACCCACCAGCCGTCGATGATGTCCTGCCGCTGGTCGGTGGGGGAATAGAAATAGCGCGCCGGGACACTCGCGTCTACGGAGCCTTCGAGGAAAGTATCTACCGCATCGATCTCTGCCTTCGAGAAATTGAAGTTCGGCATCTTGAGCCGATCCTGCGGAGCCTTCTCCTTGCCGGTGTCGTAGATCGCCGGATTCTGTAGCTTGTGCTCGAAGAAGCCCTTGTGCGTCTCCCATCCTTCGCGCTCCGCCTCGTGTCCGAGAAGCGCAAAGTCGAGACGCTCGATAGGCTTGGAACCTTCCTTCGTCAATTCGGTGCCAATGCGCTGCTCTTCTTCCAGGCCGGCGATTTCGTGGCAGCCTGCGCATCCGTAATTGCGAACCAGGGAGAGTCCCGTGTTCTTCAGGTTCGGGTCGTCCAGGTAGTCGGCGTTCGCGAAGCCGGGATTGTCGCGCTTTTTGGTCATCAGGTAGCTGGCGATGTCGCGCGCTTCGTCCTCGGTCAGCCGCAGACTGGGCATCGGAGTCATCTGTTGCACCTGCAGTTCATGCCCGTCGTTGGGGCACTTGCTATGTTCCAAGTCGAAGACGTAGGGCAGATTGTGCTTGTCGTAATCGGCCTTGGTCAAGTCTCGCTTCTCGAAGGTGCAATACGGCGCCGTACGCTGCCGCGGATTGTGCACCCAGCGCACGATGTAATCGTAGTTGGCCTTCTCGCCTTCACGGCTCAGGTTGGCGGCAAAGGTGCCTCCCTGCTTCTGGCTGCCCTCACCCATCGAGTGGCAGGCCATGCAGCCGCGGGTCTCAAAAGCTTCCTTGCCTTTTTCGGGATCGCCAGGCTTCTGCTGCGGCAGATCGCCGGTAACGCCCGATTGCCAGATGAATGCGGCGATCGCGCGGATCTGCGACTCGTCCGTGGGGCCGCCAGGCTGGAGGCGGAAGGTGGGCATCTTGGTGCCTTCGCGCCAGGCGTGCGGGTCCTTGAGCCAAACCGGAATCCACTCTTTCTTGAGTTTCATCCGCACTTCCTTCAGGCTCGGACCGACTTTCTTCACTTCGCGCACCAGTTCGTGCGACCGCATGTCGAGTTGTTCGATTTTGGCATCCAGTCCGGTGGAACGGACCTTCAGATCGTTGGATTCCTGGAAGAGCTTCTTGGCCTCGGCATCGGGTGTTCTGGGATTGTTGGCCTTCGTCTCGTCGAAACCGGCATCGCGCAGCCACTCGGCCTTCTGTTGCGTGAGCGAGCGGATCTGCTGATTCACAGTGGTGATTTCATCGGCTTCGCGGTCGAAGCCTTCGTAGCGATGACAGCCCATGCAACCGCGCAGGCGGAAGATCTCGCGGCCTGCATTGAGCACGTTGGCGTCTTCGGTCACGATCTCCTTCACGTGGCACTGCTGGCATCCGGCTTCGATGTTTTCCTTGTGGTGCAAGGGCCAGAGCCAGTATTTGTTGTAGCCGTGCGCCTTCTCGACGCTCGAGAGCGCTACGCCGTTGCCGCCGTGGCAGGGAGTGCAGCCAAAGGTCTCGGGATCGTGAATTTTCAGCAGCTCCTTGTCGGGATGGCTGGCGAACACCGGATTGTTGCCCATAGCCGCGGCGGTCAGCACCACGGGCTCGCGCGTGCCCAGGTGGCAGGATTCGCAACGGTCCACCAGATCGACATCCTTCACATGAATCTGTCGGATCTTGACATCGAAGTTGGACAGCGAGTTTTGGACTGCCTGAATCGTGTCCGTGCTGGCATTGGGCAATCGGTCGGCCAGGTACTGGTCGCGTTTCGCGCGAAGATCCGTGGCCGCCTTCATGATCTCGACGCGGCGTTGCAGGGCTGCGGCTTTTTCGTCCTTCCATGCCTGCAGTTGTTTCGCCATTTCGTCGAATTTCATCTCGCGCTTGGTCACCGTACCGTCCGGATTGGGGATAGCGACGGTTTGCGTTTCGTTCTTGAGGCCTTCAATCTCTTTACGCAAGTCGTTCTTGTGGCTCTCGCTCCCGGAGACCTCAATCTCGTAAGTCAAGGCGCCAATATGCGCGCGCACTACCTGGAAGGGATCGTTGAGTGCCAGGATCTTGGGGACCAGTTCCTCGTTGACCTTTTTATCGATGGCGGAAGCCTCAGGCATTGCCGCCTTCTCGGCGGCCTGCATGTCTTGGTCGATCTTCTGATATTCGGGAGAAGAACGGATCTGCTTCTCGAACGCCGCCTCACCCTGCCGGGCGTTCGCCAGATATCTGGAATAGAGCTTTTCGAAACGCGACTGATAGTCTTTCCACGGACGAATTCCGTAGATTTCGTCATAGAGGCCCCACGCCATGGAAAGGACCAGAAGCACCGACCAGAAGAAGAGCTGTTTGCTCAGCGATGAATGGACTACCGGATCTTTATCTTGATCGCTCATAGTTCGGCTCAGATGTTAAACCAGGGGGTTACCCAAATGTATTTGATGCGGAACAACAGGCGTACCAAAATCTTCACAGGCAGCGACAGCATGATGACCAGGAACATCTGCATCACCGAGTACTGCAGCACGCTCATCCGCGCGTAAATCTTGCGATTGAACGGCGTCTTGACGATCAGCTTGTGAATGCCGATGGCCGCGGCGACGCAGTACAGACCGATCACGATCCCGCCGAAGATGAACTTGCCGACCTTGCCGCTAATTCCAAAAATATCCGGCAGGTCGCGGTTGACCTCGAAGATCAGGCGGTTGTGGTCCCAGGTGGTGCCTGGCCAGAACCACATCCATCCAGGACCTCGGATCAGCGTACCGATCACGATCATCGAAACCCACAGAACGATGAAGCCGAAGATAAAGGTCAGGATCGAAAACTTGCGTTGCTTATAGGTGTAATAGCCGTTGCCCAGCGGGTTGGTATCAATGTACGGAATCACCATCAGCCCCACGATGATTAGCGAGGGCATAACCACGCCGGCCATCCAGGGGTCGAAGTATACCAGCATCTCCTGGAGCCCCAGGAAGTACCAGGGCGCCTTGGAAGGATTCATGGTAAGGGTTGGATTCGCGGGTTCTTCGAGTGGCGCATTCAGCGTGATCGACCAAACCATCAGGATGACGGTCACAATGATGGCGGCCAGAAACTCGATGCGCAGCAGGTACGGCCAGACGTGCACTTCGCGCGCCCAGCCGGCTTTAAACGGTTGGACCTTGCGGTGATGCGTCTTCGCCATCGCGGGATCGCCTTCCAACTGCGCGATCAACCGGTCATTAGCAAACGCCTGACGCATTCCGTACCAGGTATAAAACGGGACGACGAACAGAAGCAGCACGATCGGCACATTGTCCGGAAGGCTGACGATAGTCCAGAGTTGATGAAGATCCATGAGGCACCTTTAGCAAACGGGGCCAGGAGCCGGGGGCCGGGGGCCAGGGAAATGCAACTCGCTACGCTCGCGCAATTGAGTGGATTGCGAGCGAAGCGAGCAACTGATCCCTGGCCCCCGGCCCCTGGCCCCCGGCCCCAGTTTCATATCTTTTTCACGTCCTTGATTTCGCTTTCCAGCACGACTGGCGCGGGGCCGGAGATGCCGCCGTCCTTGCGGACGCGCCAGAAGTGCACCACCATGAAGGCCGACGCGATGATCGGGATGGCGACGCAGTGCCAGATGTAGGCGCGCAGCAGAGCGTTGGCATCCACGATGGATCCGCCCAACAGGCCGAATCGCACGTCGTTGTACGGCGTCATGTTCAGGAACTGCCCGAAGGGACCGGCGTGGCCGAGCAGGGGTGTCGCACGCGCCATGTTCGTGCCGACGGTAACCGCCCAGAAGCCCAACTGATCGTCCGGCAACAGGTACCCGGTGAAGCTGAGCAGCAGAGTGAGCACAAGCAGCAACACGCCTACCACCCAGTTGAATTCCCGCGGCTTCTTGTAAGAGCCCGTCAGGAAGACGCGGAACATGTGCAACTCCACCATGATCACCATCAGGTGGGCGCCCCAGCGATGCATGTTGCGCAGCAGCTTGCCGAAGGGGACATCGCTCTCCAGGTACAAGATGTCCCGGAATGCCACGACCTTCGACGGGTGATAGTAAAACATCAACAACGTGCCGGTAAACACGAGCGTGATGTAGACGTAGAACGTCATGCCGCCCATGCCCCAGGTGTAGTTGTACGCGACCGCATCGCGATTGATTTTGGCGGGATGGAGATGCAGGAAGACGTTGCTGAGTACGCCGAGCGCCCGGCTGCGCGGAGTTTCGTCGTGCTTGACGCGCAGTACCGATTTCCAGACGTCCGTCTTCTCGGGAGCCTTGATGGTCTCCTTCAGTTCTTCGACGGCCTTGGATTGCACGGCTTTGGCATTGGCGACGACGGTGGCCAGCTTGCCTCCGCCGTTTCCGCCGGAACCGTTACCGCCGCCGTTGCCGCCCGCAGGCGCACCCGTGGGCGCCGGATTTCCGTTGTGTCCGTTTGTTTCTGGCATGGTTCAGAACCTCACACCCGGAGGATGGCACCGGGGTCGCCGAATTGAGACCGCTCGCCCTTCGGCCAGGAATAGAGATGGCTCAGATCTACTTGAATCTGGCCGTCTGGGGCGAGTTCTACGTGTGCGCGATCCATCGGGCGGGGCGCCGGACCCTCGAAGTTGATGCCTTCGGGGTCGTAGCCGCTGCCGTGGCATGGGCACTTGAACTTGTTTTCACTGGGTTTCCAGTCGGGCGTGCAGCCCAAATGAGTGCAGATCGCCGAGATCACGAAGATGCCCTCGGTGTTGCGCACCACCCAGATGCGATGGTCTTTTTGAAACTTCGTGTCCACGCCGAAACCGAAGTCGGAAGGAAATCCGATCTTGAACTGGCTCTTCGGTTCATAGAGTGCGCGTGGAAAGAAAAAGCGCAGGAACATCAATAAATTGAGAGTTAACGTACCAAGCACCGCCGCCATCACAAAGCGGCGGCGGCCGGCAATCGATTTCTCTTCGCTGGTGTCTGCGCTCTTGGAAAATATGACTTTGAAGGCTTGTGCAATGGACGGCTTAGACTTCGGCTTGGCCGCCGCGGGGGGCTCTACAGTTGGATTCGCCATCTCGTCCCAAAAGGCCGGAGGTCCGGCCACATCTCCTCTGAGACACCCGTGGGCGCAGTTACAGCCGGGGTGCCGGATGGCGGTGCAGGGCGAAGTTACAGGCTCCCTAAATACACCAGAAAATCAAAAAAACTTAAAGCAAATGAGTGGCCCGTTCAAGAAAAAAATTAGCTGAGCCTTAAACCACAACCTGGTGCCAGTTCAGCATCCCATGCGTCACTGGATGTTAATTTTATCCAGAGGATATATTACACCCCGCTACTACCCCCCGCAATGGGGGTTGCAAAAGGCCTCAAAAAGGGGGGACGGTTAATATATAGGAGATTCGGATCTCATCCACTCATTTATGTGGCTTGCTACGATGGAAATTAGCCCCCAACTCAAAGTTATGCCCGAAAAGCCGTACGACCATAGCCATATCGAATTGAAGTGGCACGAGCGCTGGCAGAACGCCAGCTTTTACCAGGCGGATGAGCACTCCGACAAGCCGAAATACTACGTCCTGGAGATGCTTCCGTATCCCAGCGGAACCCTTCATATCGGCCACATCCGCAACTATTCGATTGGCGATGCCCTGGCGCGTTACAAGTGGATGCGCGGCTTCAACGTGTTGCATCCCATGGGTTGGGATGCATTCGGACTGCCCGCGGAGAATGCCGCAATCGCCAACAAACGGCCTCCGCGCGACTGGACGCTGCAGAACATCGCGGCGATGAAGAAGACGCATCGGCGCTTCGCCTTCAGCTACGACTGGAATCGCGAAGTCTCCACTTGCGAACCGGAATACTACCGCTGGAACCAGTGGTTCTTCCTGAAGATGCTGGAGCGCGGATTGGCCTATCGAAAGCGGGCGCTGCTGAACTGGTGCTCCAAATGCGCTACGGTGCTGGCCAACGAACAGGTGGTGGAAGGATGCTGCTGGCGGCATGAGACACCCCGGT